>Ga0272448_1000249_pt1 | contig 83913 bp, 71 predicted proteins | sample YNPCB0191_FD_202220 | JGI IMG/M metagenome (GOLD analysis project Ga0272448, IMG submission 202220) | Hot spring sediment microbial communities from Yellowstone National Park, WY, United States - YNP-CB-019-1 | ecosystem: Environmental > Aquatic > Thermal springs > Hot (42-90C) > Sediment...
ATTTCTTGGTGTTGGTTAGATTTTTACTTAAGTTTTTTATTTATTATCAATCCTTATGGATAAATATTCTTTTTTACAATAACTTTTAGAGTCTCCAGAGTCTCCATAATATAGGGATATATTATAAATAAATTTCTTATATTTGATTGTAAATTATTTTAAATAAAGATTTGAAAGATAAAACAAATTTCATATTAAGATATCCAAAACTTGTTGGGTATTTACTGGTTGCAATTATTATAATAATTCTTTATTTATTGTATATATATCGTATAATATAGATTATAATTATGCTTGATATAAGTTTTGGCTTTCACTAAAGACAGTATGATATGCTATTTGGTTTATTTTTTTTAAAACTATATTAACTTAAACTTTAAATTCGGGGAATATCAATGAAAAAATTTATTACTTTTTTATTACTATTATTTATTTTTTGTAACTCATCATACTCTCAATTTAAAATTAAAGCAAAGGATAAATTCTCACAGGCACAGCAAAAAGCCAATACAATGGCACCTGATCCAGTGCTTTATGCAATTACGTCCTCAACCTCACTTGATACAACAGGCAAAGATTTATCCTGGTTATATTACTATTATTCAAGTTCGCTTGATACCGGAATTATTGTAACAACAACATTTGCTGGTGCTTTGACCGCTATATATGGTCCTAATCTTCCTGGGGTTGTTATAAGATTGTTAACTGATAATTTTGTAAATAGTGATGTTGCAGTCTTAGCAGCTGAAAACGCTGGTGGAAGGCAGTTTAGATATACACATTCAGGAGTAACAATATCTGCAATGGTTTATAAGCTTCCTATTGCACCAGATACAACAAGACCATATTGGACAGTGGTTTACAGGGATGCAAATAATAATTTTCTACCTTTTATAGTTGATGGTATAACAGGTAGTATTATTACTATTGGCATCAAGCAAATTTCTTCTATACAGCCTGAACAATTTTTCCTGAGTCAAAATTATCCAAATCCATTCAATACAATGACTGTAATAAAATACACATTGAAAAAGAAAAGTTATGTAAAATTGAGTTTGTATGATATAAATGGTAAGGAAATTTTTAAACTTATTCACCAGACTCAGGACATTGGTGAATATGAGTATAAACTTAACGCAGTCAGTTTAACAAGTGGAATATATTTTTATCGACTTGAGGCTGATGGCTTTGTTGATGTAAAAAAGATGTTACTTTTGAAGTAATAACTTAAGTATTATAAAAAAAATCCCGTCTTCAGAGACGGGATTTTTTTATCTACTCTCAGTAGTATTTTTATTTTCTACTTTATCAATACCATCTTCTTTGTTTCTACAAATGTTCCAGCTGTGATTCTATAGAAATAAACTCCACTTGGAGCTACTCCATATTTATCCCCATAAGCATTCCATGTAACAGTATATTTTCCTGCATTAAGTTTCTCGTTTACAAGCGTAAAGATTTCTCGTCCAGTAATATCGTAAATTTTAATAGTTACAAATTCAGATTTTGGTATTGAAAAATCTATCTTTGTAGTCGGGTTAAAGGGATTGGGATAGTTTTGAGAAAGTTCGAACTTTATTGGTACTTCGGTTGACTTATTTTCAATACCAACTGCGTTGGCAATTGATGATAATAAAACATTTACTGCAAAGAAAGGATTGTGCATACCAAGACTTCCGTCATTAGAAATAAGCTGATAGTTCCAGTAAGCTTTTCTCAGATTGACATTATTTGAATCAGCCGCAATAAGTTGCCAGTTTACTGAATCAATACCAACTGGTGGTAATGCTATTCTAAGATTTCTGATGCATCCGGCAATTTCTTGTTGCCATGGTTCTATAATACCATCACCGTCAAAATCGGAAGGTGCTATAAAGTCATCAAATGAAACGACTCCAGGATGGCAGGAAAGACAACCTTTAACGTGATCATAATTTGTAGGGGCATAATGTAAATTCAAGCTGTGTCCACCAACTTTGTCACGTGTAACAGTACCTGTATCAGTTGTTTGAGCCATATGACAAGTTACACATGCATCTGAAATATTACTATGCGAACCAGAAATATATGGTACATTAAATACAGCAGCATTTTTACCAAGTAATACGTCTCCTTGAGTACTGTGATGTGGTCCCCAAAATGCATTTGTGACTCTTGTCTGTACATAAGTTACGTTATTTTTTCTTGCTTTATGACAATCAAGACAAACTTTTCCAGTCCCACCAGCATAGTGATATCCAGTTGCAAGGGTATCACTGTTTACAGGTCTGTTTCGAAGAGAATATTCATTTGTGTTTCCATGTGGATCATGACAGGAAGCACATCCTATTACCTCTTGATCGGCTGTAGTAACATTAGGTGGTCTGACTCTTCCATAGGTAAAATCAACATAGGATTCCCCGTCGTGACATCTGTTACAATCGTCAAGATCATTTCTTACTGAAACATTTCGGCCTTCAAAGATAGGATTTGCATGCATTGCATTTTTCCATTGAGCAAAAATGTCATGTCTCCATGGTTCATCGTGACATTGTCCACATTTACCAGGGGAAACAGAAAGATCTACTTTGTTTGTATCTCCTCCACCTTTAACGTGTTCACTTCCAGGTCCGTGACAGTTTTCACATCCAATACTTGCAAATGGAACAAGGCCTGGGAATTTTATTCTCAGAGAATCCCAATTGCCCGGTTTTGGTGGTGCCCAGTTACTCCATGACCAACCAAGAGTTCTTGCCTTGTCATCAAAACCATTATTTACTGCATAAATATTATGGTCATAGCCAGTAGTGTGGCATTTTATACAACTAATACCATAATATGCAGCACCACTATCAATTTCATATCTAAAAATGTTAGCGTGACCACTTACTTTCCATCTATCAAAAATAGCTTGAAAAGTTGGCATTCCGCTATGACATGACATACAGTTTGGATAAACTGGAGGTACATTTGCAAAACCACCAGTACCTACATAATTGGCTGAATAAATACTCATTGTTGTGTCTTTTGTCCCTGAAGAAGTTGTAATTGTAACCTGGACAGTATATGTTCCGGTACTATCTGGACGAAGTTTCATCCAGTTAAGAGCAGGAACAGTTGTAAGCGTAGCAGTAGAGCCACTTGGTTTTGAAATGAGTAACCAGTTAGCACTGATAATAGAAGTTGTATCCCCAAAATTTCGTACAGAAAAATAAACATAAACTCTATTAGGAACAACTTTCATCCCTGTTGTAACAGAGGAATCAGCCGTAAGGGCACTTGTTTTGGAAAGATAATCCGGAGTCACATACATAACGTCAATTTTAGCCCTTGGTGCTGAAAAGATGTTTTGAACTAAGAAAAACAAAAAGATAAGAAAACAAATCTTTTTCATAGTTGTATATTTTTAAGTTTATTTAAAATGTCCATTTTTATTTTGCTGTTAAAGATATTGCATTTTTTGTGCCAAAATATGTGACTCTAAAAAATACAAAAAATGCAAGGTTTTTATATATATATGGCATATCTCCACATATAGATTGTGTGGATTATGGGTAATTATACCACATTTCAAATAAAACAAAGATTTCTTTTATTTAAAGGATAAATTACAACTGATTTTTAGGGCAGATTTATAGTGTGGATATAATCATCAATTATTTTTAACTTACTTTAAAAATTTTTAAATTGGAACAGATAAAAATATTAATAATTGACGACGAACCAAATTCCACACAATTACTGAGGAAATTATTAACTAAAAGGGGATTTTATGTTGAAGAAGAAAATGATAGCAAAAAGGCTTATCAGATAGTAAAGGAAAGATATTTTGATATTATTGTCTCGGACTTACAGATGCCAGAAATAACAGGTATGGATATATTGAGAATTAAACCACCTGATACAATTTTCATAATGATAACTGGTTATGGCTCAATTGCTACTGCAGTTGAATCAATGAAACTTGGTGCTTTTGATTACATAAACAAACCTTTTAACATTGATGAATTTGTAATAAAAATAGATAAAGCAGTCGAAAATATCAGACTGACACGCAAAGTACAAGACCTTGAATACATTGTTGGTGAATCATCAGGTTATAAAAATATTATAGGAAAGAGTAAGAAAATGAGAGAAGTTTTTGATTTTATTGAAAAAGTCTCAAAAGTAAATGTAAATGTACTAATAGAAGGAGAAAGTGGTACTGGGAAAGAACTTGTTGCAAGAGCAATACATAACACAAGTAACCGAAAAGACAAACCTTTTATAGCTTTAAATTGTAGTGCAATACCTGAGAATTTGCTTGAAAGTGAACTTTTTGGACATACTAAAGGCGCATTTACAGGAGCTGTGGAAACTCAGAAAGGTGTTTTTGAACAGGCACAAGGAGGTACTTTATTTCTTGATGAAATTTCAGAGATGCCATATACCCTTCAAGCTAAACTTCTACGTGTAACTGAAAACTTAGAAATAAAACCTCTGGGCAGTGATAGAGTGAAAAAGGTTGATGTAAGGATCATCTCAGCTACTAACCGAAATCTTCTAAATCTGATTGACAATAAGGTTTTTCGGGAGGACTTGTATTATCGTCTTTCTACTTTCCAGATTAAGTTACCTCCTTTAAGGGAACGCAGATCTGATATACCTCTCATAGTTAATCATTATTTAAAAATACTTTCAGCAAAGCTTTCTAAAGAATTGACAATCACTTCACGAGCAATGGATGTTTTAATAGAAAACGAATGGAAAGGTAATGTAAGAGAACTTGAAAATGTTATTGAACAAGCAGCAATTCTTACAAATGATGGTATTATTGATACAGAATTTTTGCCTAGATCTTCTGCAAGTAATGTTCTTGAAGAATGTCTAAAAAATGCTGGAGGTGTTAGTTTAAAAGAGATTGAACGACAATATATTAGCAAAGTTCTTAAAGACGTTCATAATAACAAAGTTAAGGCAGCTAAAGTTCTTGGAATAGATAGAAAAACCCTGTACAAAAAAATTGGGGAATATGGATTGGAAAAATGAGGAAAAATTCCACATCTTAATTTTCTGAGTTTAAGAAATTTGTCTAAAATGAAAGCATTTTATTGGTATAAAATTTGCTATTTTATTGTGAATTTATTTTTAAATGAGACTCAGAATTCTGATAATATGTTATTTAACTTCAATTTGCAAATTAATAAAAAAATCTTTTTCCTCAGAAATGTTTGATTTTATTTGTATAGAGTATAAAGATAACTGTAAAGTTCTTGAAAAAGAAATTTCTGAAAGAATGACTTTTTTCCCCGATGCTGTTATAATAGATAGAGGATTAGGGAAAGAGTTTGCGGATTTTGTTTATAATAAATTTGTGGGTTCAAAAATAATGTATTTACCATCTCTTGAAGACAATTCTAACTATATCTTAAGCCATAATCAGGACATAATTAAACTCTCTGAACCTTTCAGTATTCAAGAAATACGTGAAGTATTAATAAATATGTATGAAAAAAAACTTGGCCAGATTCATCAGTAAAACAACTTTAATATATATTGTATTATTTAGTATTGCTATAATAATGACTTTTGTGTTTATTAATTATGCTCCGACTAAATCCAAAGCTAATGATGACTGCCTTGTATGTCATGAAGATAAAGACCTTAAAATGAACCGAAATGGGAAAGAAATATCCCTTTTTGTTAATAAAGTAGAATTTAATAAATCTGTACATGGTGGAAACGAATGTACTGATTGTCATATAGGTTATAATCCTGAAGTTATTCCCCATTCAAAAACTGAAAACAAAGTAGATTGCAAGATATGTCATTCTGATATAAAAATGTCAGATAATGGTGTTCACAAAACTCAACAGTGTTCAAACTGTCACGGTTATCATACTGTGCAAAATGTAAAAACGATAACGAAAGATAATTCTAAATTTTGTTTAAATTGTCATAAGTCGAAAAATATCACAGGATTTCTACAAAGCAAACATTCTAAAAGTGGTTTAACCTGTAAAGATTGCCATAATGGTGGACACTCGACTAATCGGATTTTAAAGAATGAAATATCAAAGTTATGTGGTAAATGTCATCAACAAAGTCTAAAAGATTTTAATAATAGCATTCATCAAATCGCTATTTCCAGTAAACGTTCTAATCAACCGACCTGCGTTGATTGTCACGGTTCCCACAATGTTTATTCAAGCAAACTAACTATTGAATCAAGGGCTTGCTTAAAATGTCATCTGGATGAAAAATTGTTCCCTGGAGAGGATAAAGGTTCAGCTGCCTTTGTTGCAAAATATAAGACAAGTATTCATACTATGATTCAAAAAAATGGTTTACCTGCAGCAAGTTGTACTGATTGTCACGGTAATCATATGATTGAAAACCTGTCTGACCCAAAAGCTTCAACCCATAAAGCAAAAATGGTTGAGACGTGTGGAAAATGCCACAGCAATATTTATAATGATTTTAAAAACTCTGCTCATTATCAAGAATTTTTAAAGGGTAATCCAGATGCTCCCCTTTGTTTTAATTGTCATGGAGAACATAATATTAATGCTGTTTCTCTTTCAGACGAATTTTCAAGATTGAATCAATCTGATATCTGTTTAAGCTGCCATAATCCAAACAAAGTAAAAAGTAGTAAAGAAGATAAAATTCATATATCCAATTATAAAGAAAGTGTTCACTACATCGCTTTGAAAAATGGGAACTCTAAGTCAGCGACCTGTTCAAATTGTCACGGTGCACACTCGATGAAAAAAGCATCAGATTCTACTTCTTCCGTTAGTAAGTATAACATACATAAAACTTGTGGTCAATTAGAGTGTCACCAAAAACAAACAGAAGAATTTATTGGTAGTGTACATTACAATTCTATAATTAATAAATCCAATTCAGATGCTCCAACCTGTAATGATTGTCATGGTAATCATCAGATCCTTAAGAAAGATGACAAAGGGAATTTAATTTCTTCAGGCAGTGGTATTGTTCAATTATGTTCAGATTGTCATTCATCTGTAAAACTCACACAAAAGTATAATCTGCCCGAAGGAGTTGTCCAAACATATAAAGAAAGTTTTCACGGTCTTGCTGTTAGAGGTGGAAGCAAAGTTGCTGCTAATTGTGAAAGTTGTCATGGAAATCATAACATAAGACCATCAGATGATACCTTATCTACAATTAATAAAAAAAATTTACCAAAGACATGTGGTAAATGCCATAAAGGTGTTGATGAATCATTTTTTAATGCAAAGATACATCTTACCGAGCCATCTAAGCAATCCCCATGGGTATTCTGGATATCAAGGATCTATATTTTCTTGATTATTTTAATTATTGGAGGAATGCTGTTGCATAACATACTTGATTTCAGAAAAAAGAAATTAGAAATGAAAACCAAAAAACAAATTTAATGTCTGCTGAAACAACAAAATATTTAAGGCTTACTATCAATGAGCGAATTCAACATATTTTCTTATTCACTTCTTTTATAACTCTCGTTATTACAGGATTTGCACTCAAGTATCCTGAGGCTTTCTGGGTTAAGGGTTTATATTCAGTACTTGGAAAAAATGCTTTTGAATTGAGAGGTATTATTCACAGAATTGCAGCTGTCGTTATGATTTTAACCTCATTTTATCATTTGTTATACATAATATTTACAAAAAGGGGAAGAAGATTCATAATAGACCTATGGTTTAAGAAACAGGATATCTTAGATTTATTCCATGCTTTTAAATATTATTTAGGTATTGTAAAAGAAGGTCCAAAGTTTGGTAGGTTTAGTTATATTGAAAAAGCGGAATATTGGGCAGTTGTTTGGGGAACTCTGGTTATGGGGATAACAGGTTCAATTTTATGGGCGGAGAAGATTTTCTTACCAATTATAGGAACAGCAGGTATGGATATATCTACAGTTATTCATTTTTACGAAGCAGTGTTGGCTTCACTTGCTATACTTGTTTGGCATTTTTATTTTGTTTTTATAAATCCTGTTATGTTTCCTATGAATAAAGCATGGTTGAATGGCTATTTGACAAAAGAACAAATGGAACACGAACACCCTCTGGAACTTGAACAAATCGAAAAAGAATGAGTAAACCAATAAAAGAAAAAAGGTTTTTTAATAAAGTAAGAGGTTTTAAACGTTTCTTGCTCTTTACAGGAATCTACCTATTTGTCTTCTTGATTCTACTTTCAGCAGCTGCAGAATATACCTCAAGACCAAGTTTCTGTCCTACCTGTCATTATATGGAAACTTTTTATCAAAGCTGGAGAACATCTGCTCACAATAAAGTTGATTGTGTGGAATGCCATTTTGAACCTGGTTTGGCTGGTACAATTAAAGGAAAGTTAAATGGATTAGTACAAATTGTGAATTACATCTCTTTGTCTTACAAGAAACGTAAACCTTGGGCAGAAATTCCTGATAATACATGTGCTCGGTCAGGTTGCCATGAACGACAGGCTTTTCAGGATACTACTTATAATTTCAAAGGTGTTATGTTCAATCATAAACATCACCTACAAGAATTGAGACGAGGTAAAACACTTAAATGTATAAGTTGTCATTCTCAGATAGTACAGGGTACTCATATTGAAGTTACTTCTTCAACATGCTTTAACTGCCATTTTATGAAATCACCTGATCCTGAAAATAATTCTGATAAATTGACAAATTGCCTGACCTGTCATGATTGGAGCAATAAAACGAAAGAAGAAATGGCAAGTTTCAGATATGACCACACCAATGTAGTTCAAAATCAAATTCCTTGCAATAGCTGTCATAGTAATGTTATTCAGGGGACGGGTGAGGTAGGAAAGGAGAGATGTTTTCAATGCCATTTTGAAACTGAGCGACTTGAAAAATATGAAGATGTGAGTTTTATGCATACAACACATATTACAAAACACAGTATGAAGTGCTTTTCGTGTCATTCATCTATTCAACATAAAATTCAAAAAATTGATCCTTCAGCACCACCCGATTGTATTAGTTGTCATTCAAACTCGCATAGCTCACAGGTTAGTTTGTATACTGGTGAAAATGGATATAATACTGAGAAATCTCCAAGTTCAATGTATTTAAATGGTATTAACTGTAAAGGATGTCATATTTTTCATGAAACAACCAACAAAGATGTTTTGTTTACAAAGTCCAAAGGTCAAGCTTGTGAAAATTGCCACGGTAAAGGATATAGTAAACTTGTGGATCAATGGAAACGCGCTTCTGAGAACCGTCTTAAAGTTATTTATGGAATTTATAACACAGCTAAGAATGTAGTTAATAAATCAAAATCTGAAAAAAAATCTGAAGCAGAGCAGTTGATATCACAAGCATATCATAATATTAGAATAGTTGAAATTGGTAAGAGTGTTCATAACATACAATTTGCTGACAAATTATTGGTAGCAGCTTATAAGTTAATGCAGCAGGCTTTAGTTAATATTGGTTCAGTTGTTAAACTTCCTGAATTTAAATCTGATTCTGAGTTTATACCTAATGAGTGTTATAATTGCCATGCTGGAATTCAGGAAATCAATGTGAAAAAATTTGATATGAATTTTTCACACAATTTGCATATTGTCAAAGAAAAAATTATTTGTAACAAATGTCATTCAAATCAAAACAAACATGGAGAACTAATCATTAACAAGGATAACTGTAACAATTGTCATCATTCTCAATCAAAAACTAACGAAGCTTGTGCTAAATGCCATCCCTTTCAAAATAAAATATATTCTGGGGATTACTTTGGTAAGAATCAACCTGATATTATGAAACAAGGGGGGGTGGGGTGTTTTGATTGTCATGTTGCATCTGACAAAGTTAGAAAACCGGACAAAAAAATTTGTTTGAAATGTCATGATAAAGGGTATGATGAACAAATGATCCTGTGGAAAAATGATATTTCTAAATTAACATCTGAAATTATTACTCTTATAAACCAACTTAGTCAGCAACAATTAAGTTCTGAGCAAAAGGATGTTTTAAATGAAGTTAGGAAAGTTGTTACACAGATTAATGCGTATCCAAGTATTTATGTTCATAACTATGATCTAATTTCAACTGTTCTGAATGAGCAGAAGAAGAAAATTAAAAGTATCAAATAAGGTATTTTTTTAATTCTCAAAAATATATAATATTAAATAAATTAAAAGCAAAACTATGAAAAAAACACTCATCTTTACAGTCCCTTTGGTTTTAATCCTTTATTTTGTAACAAGCTATCAGCCAGTATCTTCAAATACTGGTACATTTAAGTATGTTGGTGTTAATAAATGTATTACCTGTCATAAAACTGAAGCACAGGGAAAACAATATGACATCTGGAAAAATTCCAAGCACTCTCAAGCCTGGAAAACTCTTGAAACACCAGAAGCTGACAAAATTGCTTCTGAAAAAGGTTTTACCACTCATGCAGTTGAAACACCTGAGTGCATTAAGTGTCATGTCCTCGGAAAGGATATAAACCCGGCTGAACTTACAGAAGACTTTAAAAAAGAAGATGGTGTCCAATGTGAAAGTTGCCATGGACCAGGGTCTGAATATAAGGCTCTTAGTATTATGAAAGACAGGCAAAAAGCTATAGAAAACGGCTTAAATGTCCCAACAGATATTGAAACCTTCTGTAAAAATTGTCATAATCCCGAAAGTCCGAGTTATAAAGAATTTAAATTTGCTGAAATGTGGGATAAGATAAAACATGAAAAGCCAAAAAATTAATTTATTAACTGTTTGTTAGAGTGGATTTGAAAATAGGATTTTCAAACTTTATATAACACTTATGAAAAAGTTTTTACTAACATCGGTTCTTTTTGTTTTTTCAATTGACTTTGTTTTTTCTCAAACAATTAATACACGTTTTAGCTCTTATTTTTACACATGGTCGAGGCTTGATTCAGTATTTTCTTCAAATAGTACAACTCATATCAGAGGCTACCAAAACCTCCTTTTAGATGTTAATATTAAAAAATGGACTTTGAATACTTATTTACAAACTGAAGAAGATGTAATTAAAAGGATAGGAAGAGGTTTTGGTTATCGCTTTTATAGTCTTTATCTAAAGGGGTCAAATTTGTTTAACTTGCTTGATCTTAAACTTGGTCGGCAATATCTTTCAGCTGGTACTGGAAAGGGTACAATAGATGGGTTATATTTTAAACTCAAACTTGGACAAAATAAAGAGTACCAGATAATTGGTTATGGTGGGGAATTAACTCCACTCTCTTATGAAATAGAGAAATATCCGAGCTTGAAAGATAACTATACCTTTGGAGGACAATTTATTTATTATGGACTCAAGGATTTAATGCTTAGTCTTAGTTATACTAATAAACACCGAAAACCGATTTCTTATTATGCATTAAGATTAGACAGTTTATTTAATACCAAAGAAGTTCTTGTTGAAACTGATTCTCCTGCTGATCAACTTGCTGGATTTGATTTTAATTATGCTTTGTTTGGTAAACACAATATTTATGGACGTGCCTATTATGATATAAATACCAATAGGTTTTTGAAAGGTGAAATAAATGTAGGAGCAGAAATAACTAATAGAATACGTGCATCCGCAGGTTACATATACAGGGAACCTCAAATAAGTTATAACTCCTTATTCTGGGTATTTAATCACAAGCAAAGTCAGGAAGTTGAGTTGGGGGTTGATTATACTTTCCCAAATAATATCAATGTTTTTGGAAGATTATCAGAAGTTATTTATCAAAATGATAACTCTGCTAAATTAGTGATTGGTTTTAATCATCCTTCCTTTGGATTTTCATTTTCAAAATATTTTAAGTACACTGGTGAAGCAGATGGTTTCTATGGCTTTATTTCACAGGAGATTGTCAAGAGCAAACTTTCAGTTAACGGAAGTATCAATTATTCTCGTTACGCTATAAGTGAATATGCTTCTGAAAAACAAACAATATTTGGAGGAACACTTGGATTAACTTACAGACCTTTACCAAGTATAAGTATAGATGCTCAAGGACAAATTTTTACAAATCCCGATTATGATTATGATTCAAGATTTCTTGTAGGTTTTAGTTATTGGTTATTCAGCAGATTTTAGGAAAATAATTTTATTAAAATGAAGATAAAAAGTTTATATCTTACATTTACAATTCTCATTACAATTTTTCTGGTTGTATCAGCTTACACCGGGAGGAATGAAATAGGTAGTAAGTATTTTGTAGCATTTAAGTCTTCCGGTAATATTGATAATAAAGGTATTATTAAGTTCAATCACAAAATCCACATTGATAATGGTGTCCAGTGTAAAGATTGTCATAACGCATACGAATCTTCTAAGTCTGATGATAATCTTTTACCTACTAAAAAAATTTGTGAATCCTGTCATGATGTCAAAGATGAAAAAGAGTGTTCGAAGTGTCATTATGAAGGGGTTTTTAAGAAACTTGTTCCTACTAAGAAAGAAATTTATTTTTCCCATAAACTTCATCTTAAAGAAAAAACTGAGTGTATAGGTTGCCACAAAGAACTTGACAAGGTTGCACTATCTTCAGAAAGTAAGAATGTGTTTCCACCTATGGAACAATGTAGTAATTGTCACAATTCAAAAATAGCTCCTAATAATTGTGATGCATGTCACAAAAATTTAACGAATCTGATACCTAAAAATCATCTTCAGTCAAATTTTTTGAATGAACACAAAGTCAAATTTGACTATGATAATTCCAATAATAATTGTATGATGTGCCACAGTGATAACTTTTGTCAGGTTTGTCATACAGCAGTTAAGTATACAGGTGAAAATACGCCGAATAATTTTTATGTTCCTTACTATACAAAAGAAAATGCTACGCGTATTGATAGGGGAAATTTACAGAAACTTTCTACTGTCCATACGTTAAATTATAAATTTACTCACGGGCTGGATGCAAATCAACGAAGCTTTGAATGCAAAACATGTCATAACACAGTTGATTTTTGTTCTTCCTGCCATCAAAACAATGGCAATAGTTTCAGTGGAATAGCTCCAAAGTCTCACTATCAAGTGGGATTTGTAACCAATGGGGTTAATTCAGGAGGAGGTTTGCATGCATCTTTGGCGAGAAAAGATATTGAAAATTGTGAATCCTGTCATGCTGTTGAAGGTGCAGACCCTGTTTGCGTTAGATGTCATTTTGATAATGATGGTGTAAAAAATACCAATCCACGAACACACGAAATAGGATTTATGAGAGATGAAAAAGGTATATGGCATAATACACAAGGGGCAATTTGTTATGTTTGTCATACAGATCCAAATGCACGTCCAAATGGACGTCCTGGTGTAGGATTCTGCGGCTATTGTCATGGTTCAAAAAATGATGACAAAAAATAAATATAATTTTTTATGAAAAAACTATACCTTGCAAACTTAATTTTGATATTTTTATTTACTGCATTTGTGTTTTTGGCAAGCTGCAGTAAAGAAAAAGATGGCTTGGTAAATCCAACACCACCTGGTGGATATCACCCTGCTGGATGGACAATTCCCAATGATGCTAATTTCCATGGTAAATATATAGCAGCAAATTCATGGAATCTTAATCAATGTCAGAATTGTCATGGTAAAGACTATCGTGGAGGAAATACACAGTCAAGTTGTTATGACTGTCATCAAAATGGACCAACTTCTTGTAATTTATGTCATGGAAATGAGTCTCATATATATCCACCAAAATCACTTAATGGAAACACTTTACCAACACAACAAGGTGTTGGAGCTCATGACAAACATCTTAACTTAGATTCTACATTAAGATTTTCAGCAAGGGTTGAATGTAATGAATGTCATTTACCTGTAACAGATTTTAATGATTCAAATCATATTGGGAATAACCCAGGAATAGCAGAAGTAGTTTTTGGTCCACTTGCCAAGAAATCTCTTGGAGGTGTTGTACCAAACCCTACATGGGATAGGAATACTCAAAAATGTTCTAATGTTTATTGTCATGGATATTTTGTTAATGGAAATCTTAATAATCAACCCTCTTTTTTGAATCCTAATAGTGCAGGTTGTGGTACCTGTCATGGTAATCCAAATACAGGTAATCCTAATCCCGGAGGAACAGTCCATCAATATAATTTACCCTGTTACTATTGTCATAATTCAGTTGTTGATACCAATAATGTAATTATAAATAAGTTTCGTCATATCAATGGAGTTGTAGATTTTGGTTTATAAAAAGTAATTTAGAAACCAGCTTTAGCGAGCGTTCTGGGATAACTCAGAACGCTCGCTTGTAAATGTGTGAACATTAAAGAAAAATAACTTGTTTAATTATATAATAAAAAAAGTATATATGAAAAAACTAATATTAGTAGCGATGTTAATCCCCATCTTTATCGTGGGGTGTACAAAAATGCAGGAGAAAAAAGGGAATGAAACTCAAGCTCCTGTGCAAAATGATATAAAAAATCCTCATTCTCAAAATCCAATGGACAATCCACATTCTATGAAACAAGACCAGAAAGTTGATAACACTGATATGGCTCCAGAAAGTGCAAAAGATGAAACAGCTGATAAACTTTCTAATGAAGCTTATGACTTTGAGAAAATATATATGAAGGATAAATCCGAAGCAAATAAAAAACAATTAATTGAAAAACATCTTGCAGCAGGAAACTATTTGATGTTTAAAGCAAATTTACACCCAAAGAAAAAATATGCACCTGCTCTCAAACATTATAGACGTGTACTTGAACTGGATCCTTCAAACGATGAGGCAAAAACAAATAAGGAACAGATAGAAATGATTTATGAAAGTATGGGAAGACCTGTTCCTCAAGATTAAACAAAAGTATGAAAGTAATTCCATATTTAGTTTTTATTATTATTACAGCAGTTTTGATTGCAACTTTCGCAGTCCCAATTCCTTACATTCCTGCTTTAGGTGATAAGGCAAGAATAATATATCTCCACGTACCAATGAGCTGGGTTGCAGTAGTTGCGTTTATGGTCTCAATGGTAAATTCTGCATCATATCTTAAAAAAAGATTCTGGTTATACGATGTGAAAGCGGCAGTGTCTGCTGAAATTGGATTTTTGTTTGCTATACTTGCAACGATAACAGGTTCTCTATGGGCTAAGTTTAATTGGGGTTCTTTCTGGAACTGGGATCCGCGAGAAACATCTATTTTTATGTTGTTTCTGATTTATGGTGCCTATTTTTCATTGAGATCTGCTATTGAAAATCCCGAACAGAAAGCAAGATTATCTTCTGTTTATTCTATTATTGCCTTCTTAACAGTACCCTTTTTTATTTTCATTTTACCAAGAATTGTTGATAGTTTACATCCATCTGATTCAATTATTAATAAAGAAGGTAAAATAACAATGAACCCAACGATGTTTGTTATATTCATTTCTTCTCTTGTGGGATTTACTTTGTTGTATATTTGGATTTTTAATTTAAAAATACGTTTAGTAAAACTTACAACAAACAAATAATTTATTATGTACGAATTTTTAGAAAAAAATTCTCTTTATCTTGTTTTAATTATTGCGTTAATAATTTGGGTTGGGATATTTGCTTACCTTTATAAACTTGGTAAAAGAATTACAAACCTTGAAAAAAAGTTAAAAGAAAACAACAATGAACAATGAATAAGAAAATTTCATTTTTAATTGGTATTATTGTTATTTTATTCTTCCTCGTCTGGGGAGGTATTACATTATTGGGGAGTAAACTGGAATATGTAGATTTTAATGAAGCAATTTCTAAAAAGAAAAAAGTGGAAGTGCAGGGTATTTATGTTAAAGAAAAAGGACAAAACTATGATGGTAATATTTTTACTTTTTATATGAAGGACAAAAACAATACAGAGATGAAGGTTATTTATAAAGGCGCAAAACCTAATAATTTTGATGAAGCTGATGCAGTAGTGGTGAAAGGTAAAGTTGATCAAAATAACAATTTTATTGCAGATGATATTCTTACTAAATGTCCTTCTAAATATGAGGGCAAAGGAGAAGAATTTAGAAAAAGTATTAAGAATTATAATGATTCAAATCTTAAATAATTAATATGTTTGGAAAAATCTTAATGTATCTTGCTTTTGCATCTTCTTTACTTGCAATTGCATTTTTTTATTACTCTGAGAGGGATAAAGCTAATTTGCTGAAATATGGGCGGTTGTTTTATCATATTTCGTCTATTTCAGTTATTGTTGCATCTATTTTTTTGTTGTATTTAATTCTAACACATCAGTTTCAATATACTTATGTCTATTCTTATAGTGATACTCAACTTCAGACACCACTTTTGATTTCAACCTTTTATGCTGGTCAGGAAGGCAGTTTTCTACTATGGACATTATGGACAGTTATAACTGGCATTTTCTTGTTGAATTATGTATCAAAAGGGAATAGACTTGAAGCTCCTGTGATGGCAATTTTTACTCTTGTAGTAGCTTTTCTAACATTTATACTAATTTTAAAGTCTCCATTTCGTTATATATGGGAAGATTATCCTAATGATGTAAAAGTTGGCTTTATGCCAGAAGATGGAAGAGGACTTAATCCACTTTTACAAAATTTCTGGATGTCAATACACCCACCTACACTGTTTCTCGGTTTTGCGTTAATGTCAGTACCTTTTGCATTTGCAATAGGAGCTCTTGTTAATAATAAAAAATATAATGAGTGGATTAATTATGCCCTCCCATGGTTACTTCTTGGTAGTGGAATTCTTGGTATTGGTATTATGATGGGAGGATATTGGGCTTATGGTGTACTCGGTTGGGGTGGCTATTGGGGGTGGGATCCCGTTGAAAATTCATCTCTTGTTCCGTGGATTGTGTCCGTTGTCTTGATACATACAGCATTAATGCAGAGGAAAACGGGAGGTTACAAAAAAACAAACTTAATACTTAGTATACTTACATACGTTCTTGTATTATATTCAACATTTCTTACCAGAAGTGGTGTTTTAGGAGAATCTTCTGTTCATTCCTTTGTTGACCCTGGAAATGAAGTATATCTTGCACTTGTTGTGTTCATTTCATCATTTATTGTTATTTCAATCATTGCGGTGGTGTTTCGATTTAAAAATTTGAAATCTGAGAGAAAAGATAAACCACCATTAATGAGTAAGGAAACTTTTTTTGTATTTGGAACTATTGCACTATCATTAACAGCTCTCTTTGTTCTGGCTGGGACAAGCTGGCCTCTTATAGCAAAGGGTTCTGTACAGCCCGATTTTTATAATAAAATGAATTTGCCGTTAGCTATTATTATTCTGTTAAGTATGGCATTGAGCCTCTATCTTGAATGGAAAAATTTTGATAGACAAAAGTACCTTATTAACATTGGATTACCTCTGATTCTTGCTGTCATATCAACAATTATTTTGATATTTATAGGTGTAAGAGACATAGTTTTTATAATATTTTCGTTTGCGTCATTAATTGCTTTGTTTATAAATTTGATTTTTGCTGCGCGATTAATCAGAAAGAAAAGTATAGGTTTTGGAGGGGCTCTTGCTCATGTAGGAATTGCTCTTTTCTTTCTTGGGGTAATTGGGTCAGGAAGATATTCTTCGGAAGTTCCTAATTTGAAACTGTCCAGAAACGTTCCTGTTGAAGCATTAGGATATAAATTAACATATACAGGTTATGAATCCTATATGGATGATAATAATAAAAATGATTCATCATATTATATTAACATAGCTGTTGAAAAAGGACGAGATTCGATAACTTTGAGACCAACTTTTCATCCACCATCTAAGTTTGCAAACAGTAGCGACTTTATAAAAAATCCTGATATTGCATCATTCCCAACGAAGGACCTTTATATAGCAGCTCTTGGTGTTGAAGTTCCGCCACTTTATAATGATAAGGAGTTAGTTGAGCTTAAGAAGGGTGAAACAAAAAAGTTTAAAAACTTTGATATTAAATTTGTTGACTTTGATTTTGGTAATATTCAAAAAGGTGGTCCAGAAATGATGAGTGGGAACTTTAAAATAGCTGCTATTTTAGAAGTTAGTGATGGGAAGAAAACAGAAATCTTAAAAACATACAAAATAAGCCACGGTAATTCTGAAGATTATCAAACTGCAATGCACTCAAATCATCCTGAAACAGAATTTTATTTTGTTTCTATGAATGTAAAAGATGAGAACTCAGGTGGTTCAACAGCTGTAATCGCTGTTGCTGATACAGGAAATAAGAATCAAACAGAATCTATAATTGTTTCAGTATCAATTAAACCTTTCATAAATGTTCTCTGGACAGGTGTACTTATACTTTTTATAGGCTATATTGTTGCTGTAGTAAAGAGGCGAAAGGAAATACTTTTGAACTCGGATAATAAGTAACACTATTTTTTTCAGTTCATACAAAAAATCTTTTATTATAAAAAGATATAATTTTTTATCAACATCTTTGCAACTCATTTGTAATATGGTTGCTTTTCTGAATTTTTTCCCTAAATAATTCTGTTTATAGTTAACTCGCTTTGCATTAAATTTATTTAATGCGATACCTCATCATTTTAATATTACTTTTATTATCTGATATCATCTATTCTCAGGTATATGTAAACGATATAACATTTATAGGTAATTCTTATTTTAGCACTTTTGAATTGCAAAATTCAATGGTTATTCAAAAAGGGAAAATTTTTAATGATAAACAATTTGAACTCGATCTGAAAAATATCAGGAGCAAATATAAAGATTTTGGATTTTATAATGTTAGAATAACAAATTATCAGATTATACCTAATGAAGATACATCAACTGTAAATCTGAGAATTTTTTTAGTTGAAGGGGTGAGAAGTTCGCTTGGGAAAATTAATCTTATAGGAAATAAAATCATTAAAACGAATGAAATATTAAATTTAATGTCTACAAAAATTGGTGACTACCTTAATGATAATGTTTTATCAAACGATATAAATGCAATACTTGAGCAGTACGAAAAGCGTAATATGCCTTTTACGAAAATTTTTGTAGATGACATCTCATTGTATGAAGAAGAAGGAATACCTAAAGTTAGTTTAACTATTAAAGTTCAAGAAGATGCAACAATCAAAATTGATAAGATAAGAATTAAAGGAAATGAAGTTACAAATGAGAATGTAATTTTGAGAGAACTAAAATTAGGAAAAAATAATCAGGTATCGCGTGAAAGTCTTGAGGCTTGGCAAAGAAGACTTGAAAGACTGAACATTTTTGAATCCGTCGAGAAACCACGTATATATCTTAATAAAACTACGGGGAAGGCAGGGCTTCTAATAGAAGTTAAAGAAGGAAATCTTAATACCTTTGATGGAATTTTAGGATATTCTCCACCACTTAACAATGAGGAAAAAGGTTACTTTACAGGGATTGTAAACGTTTTATTTAAAAATGTTTTTGGTACAGGAAGAAACATTGAATTGAAGTGGCAGAAACCTGATAGATCATCTCAAGAACTTGAGTTCAAATATTTTGAACCATATCTCTTCGGGTTACCATTTAATTTTGGTGGGGTTTTTTTACAAAGAATACAGGATTCTACATATACACGTCGTAAAGTTGATACAAAATTTGACTTCCCATTAACCGAAAGAATTACACTTGGAGTATCTTTTGGTTATGATAGGGTTCTTCCTTCTGAAGATAGTACAAGTAAAATTTTAGTTTCTGATTCTCGTATAATAAATTCTGGAATTGAATTGCGGTATGATAGTAGAAACACTGTTTATTATCCTACAGCTGGAATTCTTTATAAATTATATTATTCTTATGGTGATAAAAAAATACTGAATTCACAAAATCAAATTCTAAATTTTGATCTGAACCAGAATTTTTCTATTCAAAGGTACTCAATGGAGCTTGATAGCTATTTTTCATTTTTCAGAAAACAAAGCTTATTACTTAGATTTGTAGTTCAGGAGGTAAAATCTGATAAGCTTGAAAATGCAGATTATATCAGGGTCGGTGGAAATAAAAATATTAGAGGATACAGGGAAGAACAATTTCTTGCTTCAAGGCTTGCATATGGAAATACTGAATTTCGATATTCAATTTCCAGACGAGGTTTTGTGTTTGCCTTGTTTGATTATGGGTACTATTACAGACAGTCTGATGAAGTATTAAATATTCCAAAACAAGAGGGCTTTTTGTATGGTTATGGACTTGGACTAAGAGTTGAAACAGCAATTGGTCTCGTGGGTGTAAGTTACTCCCTTGGCAAGGGAGATGGGCCTATTGATGGGAAAATAAATTTTGGGTTGATAAATGAATTCTAATTCGTATTACTATTACGTTCTCTTTCAGCTCTTCTTTTAAAAAAATCCGAAATATAAAATAAAAATGCTAATAGAGTTACTACAGCCATAAGTATTATAATAAAATTCATTCTCACAAAACCAACAATAAAAAAACTTAACATTGTAATACCTGTAAGTGCAACACCTATATGTGCTGCAAGAGAATTTTCTCTCTTAAGAGGAAAAGAAATAAATAAAAGTATTATACCTACAATTACAGATATAAATGATGTGGGGCTATGAGGCGGTATGGTGTAACCATATATTCCTAAAGCAATAAGTATTATAGCATTAAAAACCATTACTTGATAATTTTTCATAATATTAATTTAACTTGTATTATTAAAACAAAAACTATTTGGTTATAGTTTCTTTCTTTAAATAAAACATCAAGGAAAAACTTTGATTTCTTATATGTCTAATATAAAACAAGATATATACTAAACAATCAGTTTAGATAAAGTTAATTATATTTGTTTTTTAAAAAAAACTTTTCTAAACAGAAATTTTCTGCCAATATGATTAGGGGTTGGGGAATATATCGTTTTTGAATTTTACGGTAAATTTTTTATTTCAATGCTGATAATTAGCACAAAATTTTGTAAATTATTTATATAAGATATATTTTTTTATGCTTAAAGTAAGAATTTTCTCTTTCAGTTATCATTATAATGGTATTCCAGATGATGAAACTGGAAATGGAGGTGGTTTTGTGTTTGACTGCCGTTACATTTTGAATCCGGCTCAAATTGATGAGTTTAAATTATTAACAGGTAAAGACGCTCCTGTAAAAGAATTCCTTGATACTCTAACTGAAATGCAAGCTTTTCTTGAAAAGGTATTTTTTATTATTGATTCTGCTATTGAAAGTTATACTAAGAGAGAATTTGAAAGTTTAATGGTTTGTTTCGGATGTACTGGGGGACAACATAGATCTGTTTATGCTGCTGAAAAACTTGCTGAACATCTTCTACAGTTTTCTCCAGCTGTAAATATTGAATTAATTCATAAAAATTTAAAACTTTAGTATGAAAAATTCTATTATAGCAATTATTATTACTATTGTATTAATTTTAACTTCTAAGGTTTTTTCCCAACAACTTATATATTTTGATACTACCTATACAAATAATACTGTTGCTAAAAGTTTTTATGTAAAGAATCCTACCAATAAATTAATGCAAATATCTGCAATTAGAACACTAACAGGTAAGTTCTTCTTTAATATACCTCTGTTTGCTATTAATCCCTTTGATAGTGTTCAGGTAACAGTTTACTTTAGAACAAATCAGAATGTTACATATCGTGATTTTTTAATTTTTGAGAATAATGTGTTAAATAAATCTATTATATATTATGCCCTTGCAACTGCTAAATATCCTGATACACTTTATAGATTTACGCAGGGACTTTTCGATGAACAATTGAAAACAGCACTTCGAAATTTTACTACCCAAGGATACGTTTCACTGGGTTACAATACAGCAAGAGATAAGATGTTTGAGTTTATTGATGATTATAATAATGACGATACTATTGAATGTGTTTATATTGGAAGGAAGATAAAAGCTGCTAACCGTACTCAGGCGCAAAATCAGGGTTTTAACACTGAGCATACATATCCGCAAAGCTTCTTTAATTCCAACGAACCTATGGTAAGTGATTTATTTCATTTGTTCCCTACAGATAATTATCCTAATACAATACGTTCAAATTATCCATTTGGGATTGTAGTCAGTAATATTACATGGGATTCAGCAGGTTCTAAGCTTGGTAAAGACTATGAAGGCAGTACTGTTTTTGAACCTCGAAATGTCCATAAAGGAAATGTGGCAAGAGCACTTTTTTATTTTGTTGTAAAATATACAAATCTTGGAGGTTTTATGTCTGGAAAGCAAGAAGCTGCTTTAAGACAGTGGAACATTCAAGATACTGTAGATTGGAAAGAACGTTTGAGAAATGAAAGGATAGCATTATTTCAGAAAGTACGTAATCCATTTATTGACCATCCGGAACTTGTTGATAGAATTCGAAGCACATTTAGTATAATACCTGATATCCCAAGACCTAAGATTTCAGCATCACCTTTTCAAATTACTTTTGATACTCTTGCAGTTAATGATACTGCAAGTTATTACCTTTCAATTATGAACTATGGTAAAGGTAACCTGAATATTTCATCTATAAATTCTAATATTCCACAATTTATTGTTGAGACTTTTCCAACTGTTATTCCAGAAGGCTCACTTGGATTTGTTAAAATAAAATTCAAACCTACTTCAATAAATCAAACTTATATTGGTACTATTTCAGTCAACAATTCTGACAGTTTAATTAATATTTTTGTTAGAGGTTTTAGTAATTCAATTATAAATGTTCATAAAATAGCAGATAAAGTTCCCGCTCAATTTGCCCTTCATCAAAACTATCCTAATCCTTTTAATTCTACTACAAAAGTAATATTTGATGTTCCTAAAACATCAAAGGTAAAAATTTCTTTATTTGATATTACAGGGAAGTTAGTAGTTAATTTAGTTGATGCTTCGTACGAAACTGGCTCATACGATTTTTTGTTTGATTCTTCCCTACTTTCCAGCGGTGTCTATTTCTTGAGAATGACCTCTGGGAATTTTAATATGACAAAGAAAATATTTTGTCTTAAATAAGTAATTTTCTTTCAACATAGCCATAATTTTTTTATAATATTACAGCTTGTTTCTTTCCTACACAAGATTATTTTTTTGAATTGTTTTAGACCTTAGTTATTGTCATATTTGTACGATATAAATAAAAAAATATATTTACGGAGGAACAATATGCTTCGAGATAATCACACCCCTAATATGGGAAAATATGAAGAAGTTTACAAAAATTTTTCCTATGAACAGGTCAAGCAAGAACTTGGCTACAAAGATGGTGATATTATAAACATTGGTGAGTATTGTACTGACCGTATTTTTAGACTTGGTAAGGCAAATAAACTGGCATTAATTTGGGAAGGTCATACTGGGGAAGAAAAACATTATACCTTTAATGATATGCGCCAGCTTACAAATACAATTGCCAGATTTTTACAAGAACTTGGCATTAAACCTGGAGAAAGAGTATGCCTTTTTATGGACAAAGTACCTGAATTGTATTTTGGTTTTCTTGGAATTCTCAAACTTGGTGCAATTGCCCAACCGTTATTTTCAGCCTTTGGTTCTGAATCTCTTTTAACAAGACTTGAAGATGCTCAAACAGCAGCTATTTTTACACAGAAAAAACATCTTCCAAAAGTTAGAAATATTTTAAACCAATTACCATATTTAAGGCATATTATTGTAGTTGATGATGATGGTAGTAAACCTTTACAGGATAGAGAAGTTGCCTTTGATATGGACCATTCAGAAAGAATTGACCGTTTTGATATATATCCTTCAACAGCAGAAACACCTTCAGTTTTACATTATACTTCTGGAACGACAGGAAAACCTAAAGGTGCTCAACACGTTCATTCTTCAATTTTTTCACAGTATATTACTGCAAAATATGTTCTTGATTTAAAAGATGATGATATATACTGGTGTACAGCAGATCCGGGTTGGGTTACAGGAACCTCTTATGGAATTATTGGTGTCTGGGCAAATGGTGTCACTCAGTGTGTGCTTGATGCTGGTTTTAAGGCAGAAACATGGTATAAGTTCATTGAAAAGCATAGAATTACAGTATGGTACTCAGCTCCTACTGCTATTAGGGCATTGATGAAAGAAGGTACTGAAGTAGTTAAGAAATATGATTTATCCTCATTAAGACACCTTGCAAGTGTCGGTGAACCCTTAAATGCTGAAGCAGTTTTATGGTCGAAAGAAGCTTTCGGATTAATGTTTCACGATACATACTGGCAAACTGAAACAGGTGCTATTGTTATTAGCAATTATCCAGGAATGAAAATAAAACCAGGCTCAATGGGCAAACCATTCCCGGGAATAACTGCTACAGTTGTAGATCTAAAAGAACATAAACCGCTGGAGAAACGTGGTATTGTCGGAATGATAGCTTTAAAACCTGGTTGGCCCTCTATGTTTAGAACATATTGGAATAATGAAGCAACATACAAAGCTAAGTTTCAAAATGGATGGTATTTATGTGGAGATAGAGCAAGCATAGATGAAGATGGATATTTTTGGTTTGTAGGTAGGGACGATGATGTTATAAACACAGGAGGTCATCTTGTTGGTCCTTTTGAAATAGAATCTGCATTGCTTGAACATCCTGCAGTTGCTGAATCTGCAGTTGTTGGGAAACCTGATCCTATCAATATGGAGGTTGTAAAGGCTTTTATAACTTTAAAACCAGGCAATGAACCATCGAAAATGCTTGAACTGGATATAATGAATTTTATTAGAAAGAAATTGTCTCCACTTGCAATGCCACAAGAAATAGAATTCGTTAATTCATTACCAAAGACAAGAAGTGGGAAAATAATGCGAAGAGTACTACGTGCAAAAGAGTGGGGTGAAGAAATAGGGGATATATCTACACTTGAAAACGATATGTAAAATTTAATTTTTTATGAAGTTGTTTTTTATTTTATTACTTTTCTTGTTATCAAATATTAATGAAAAAGCAGAGGAACAGCTTAATATGAATAGTGACGTGAATTATGTTGCTTGTAAAAAAATGCTTTTAAGTTATGGACAAGCACAAGATACTTCTAACACTAAGAATCCTCTTATAAAAAAATGGATGATAGAACAGATTATTGTTAATGGAAAAAAGGAAGAAACATCTGATTTTGAAATTGAATTTTCATCGGATGGAACTTATTACTTAATTGAGGACGATGAACCAGAAGAAGGAACGTGGGAATTAGATGACGAAGTGATGTCAATAATTTTCAATAGAGGAACTGATGAAGAGTTTGTTTGGGAAATAGTAACACTTGAGGAAAAAAAATTGCTTGTGAAAGAGACTTATGGAAAAACCGTTGCAATTTATTTATTAGTTCCCTGGATTGATTGGCGTGAACTAATTGGAGAGTAATCATTCAATAAAATTAAATTTATAAAGGAGAAAAAAATGTCAGAAAATCTTAAAGACATCATTTTAAACTATGTTAAAAATGAATACCTTGAAGAAGGAGATGACCGAGAAGTAACTTATGATACTCCATTGATTTCAGGTGGAATTGTTGATTCATTTTCTATGGTTTCACTTAAAGTATTTCTTGAAACCAAGTATAATATTCAGATCCCTGATGCAAAAGCAACCCCAGAGGCTTTTGATAGTGTTAATAATATTGTTAATCTCTTAAAAGAATTTGGTATAGAATAATTTAAATTTAAATATGACCAAAAAATTGGTCATTAAATAACGGAGGGTATAGAAAATGGCTTTCTCTGATGAAATCAGAAAAATTTATCAAACTCAATTACAGGAACTTAAGGATAGTGGGTTGTTTAAGGAGGAAAGAGCAATTTGTGCTCCGCAAGATTCAGAAATTGAAGTGGAGTTTCCAATTGGTTCATCTCGTAAAAAAGTGATAAATATGTGCGCTAATAACTATCTGGGTTTATCATCTCACCCAGAAGTAGTCAAGGCTGCTCATGAAGGGCTTGATCACCGAGGTTATGGGATGTCTTCAGTTAGGTTTATTTGTGGAACACAGGATATTCACAAAGAATTAGAACGCAAACTTACTGAATTTCTTGGTACTGAAGACACGATTCTTTTTCCTTCTTGTATGGATGCTAATGCAGGTGTTTTTGAGGCAATTTTGACTGAACAAGATGTAATGATTGCTGATAGGCTTGTCCATGCTTCAATAATTGATGGGATGAGGCTCTGCAAAGCACAGAATGATTCCTTTAAACATTCAGATATGAATCATCTGGAACAAAAGCTCCAATTACATCAAGACAAACGTATACGGATGATTATTACAGATGGGGCATTTTCAATGGACGGAGATCTTGCAAAACTTGATAAAATTGTTGAACTTGCTGAGAAATACAATGCAATGGTTTTTGTTGACGACTCCCATGCTACAGGATATATAGGTAAAACAGGTAGAGGAACTCACGAATATTATAACGTAATGGGAAAAATTGACGTTATTACAACTACATTAGGGAAAGCACTTGGTGGAGCTTCTGGCGGATGTGTATCGGGTAGAAAAGAAATAGTTGAAATGTGCAGACAAAAGGCTCGTCCTTATCTTTTTTCAAATACTGTTGCCCCTGTTATCGTTGAAGGAGCACTAAAAGTACTTGATATTATTTCTAAATCAACTGAGCGAAGGGATAAACTTGAACGAAACACTCAATTTTGGAGAAAAGGTTTAACTGAAGCTGGTTTCATTATTAAAGAAGGGGAAACATCTATTGTACCTGTTATGCTTTTTAACGCAAAGTTATCACAGGATTTTGCAAAAGACCTTTATGAAGAAGGAATATATGCAGTAGGATTTTTCTTCCCAGTTGTTCCGAAAGGGCAAGCAAGAATAAGAACACAATTATCAGCTGCTCATGAAATGCATCATCTTGAAAAAGCTCTTGATGCATTTGTAAAAATCGGGAAAAAATATAATATCCTTGGAAAAACTAAACAGGAAATTATAGATATGTACGGTACTTAATAAAAGGCTATACAGAAAATTTATGTTAAATCCTTTTCTAAATTTTCTTATTTTTGGGTAAAAGTATTATTGTGAAGAAAATAGCTTTAGTTACAGTTTTGTTTTTAATTATTGTCTCTAAAACCTTTTCTCAGGAAAAGTATGAGTTTATTGGTTCGATTGGAGGTGGTTTATCATTACCTGTGGGAAAATTAAGTGATGAATACAAGTTGGGTTACAATATTAACTTAGACTATGGTCTGATGTTTTCTACTGTTACTGGAATGAATATTTCGTTTGTTTACAATAGCTATACAGCTGATTTTTTAGGCTATTATCGAGGTGGCAAGCTTGAAGTTTCTGCAGTAAATCTTAATTTTCTTATTGGTAAAATGAAGCTGAAAGATAAATTTAATTTTTATGGATATACAGGTTTCGGTTTTACCATCTATGATGTAGGTTCGCTCAGTTACATTGATCAATCAACAGGAAATATGATTAATAGAGAACCTGTTTCTATGGAAACAAAATTTGGATGGAATGCAGGTTTACATGGAATATTAAAGCTTTCAAAGTCATTTGGATTATATGCTGATGTTAGTTATGATTTCTATTTATACTATGACAGGGTTTCTAAAGAAACTGAATTAAGGTCACATATACCATTCAGAACAGGGATATTTTTTGCATTGTTCTAATCTTCATTTTTTAATAAAAAATTTAAAGGGCAACTTACAAAAGTTGCCCTTTAAATTTATGGATTATTATTCTGCTTATTTAATAAACATCATTTTCTTTGTCTCAACAAAATTACCTGCTTCAAGTCTATAAAAATAAATTCCACTACTTAGCAATGAAGCATCAAATCTATATTCATAAATACCAACTTCAAGTTTTGCATTCACAAGTTGTTCTACTTTACGTCCTGTAATATCGTATATTGATAGAGATACAAACTCAGGTTTGGTAATAGAAAATTTAATAACAGTCGAGGGATTGAATGGGTTTGGATAATTTTGTTCAAGTTTAAAGCTTGATGGTACTTGTGAACTAATCTGTGATATACCAACAGTATTATAATTTACAGTATCAGGTCTGAAATTTGCCCATCCAGCACCCCAATCTGTTATTCCAAATGCACCTCTGAACGTAACATAATCAAAATATGGATCAATATTATGAACATTTGTTACTCTTGCAGGATTTAACAGCAATGAATTAGGTAGAGGAATAAACATAGATGTTTGCCAGTTGTTATTATTGAAGCCTCCATAAGGGTTGGTTAGCTGTACTTCAGAATTTTGATTTAATGTATCGTTCAAAAATGCAGGAGTTAACATAAATCCAGTGGGGTTGAATCCAGTAGTTGATGTACCAGTTGAATCAAAATTCTTTCCACTTATACCTGCAAAAACTAAACTTCTAAGCTTTATTGTGTCTCCTAAACATCCTTTTGCAACACCTTCACCATCAAAAAGTATTCCGGTAGGCCATCCCATAAAAACTGTGTTGTAGATATTTTGGAGAGAGTTTCTCCGTAAATGAAGTCCACGTTTGAAGTTTGGATTTACAGTTGTTGTATCATATTGCTTTGGACCAATAATTGTCATATTTGAAAAAGTTGCTTGAGTTCTTGGTGTATTGTAATTCGGAGCACCATTATTATCACTTTCGAAACCATTTGAACCACTAACATCAGCAATCAATGGTGAACGAATTGCCAATCCAAACTGTACATTCCCTCTATATCCATTATCGGTATCAAAATCATCATCGATTCCATTGAATGATATTAGGTATTTGCAGTTTACAGTTCCTCCGAACCACTCAAATGAATCATCACCACCGTAACTTACCATAATGTATTCAATGACAGTTTTTCTTCCTACACCACCCATTGTAAGTCCATTAATTTCGTTGTTTGGTGATAAAGCAATACCGGCATATTCAATTCTTACATATCTCATAACTCCTGAACTATCGTCATCATTCTGACCACCAAAGTAAATTGGATTAGCAAAACCTTCAATTGCAGCTGTATCAGCCCCTGTTGTGGTGTTAATACGCGCACGACCGAGTATTACAACTCCTCCCCAATCACCAGCGTTTCTTTGTCCTGGTGGGAAAGCACTGGTAAAAATTATTGGATTTGTTGGAGTTCCAATAGCATTTATAATACCACCTCTTTCAATAATTAATGATCCTTTTGAAGTTTTATGACCATAGATTATTGTTCCAGCTGGTATTACTATAGCACCACCTTGTTTTACTCTTACTTCACCGAACAGCAAGTATTTTTTAGAAGGGTTAAGTGTAACAGTTGATGTAATGTCTCCAGAAAGAGTGTCAGTTGGCTGTGAATAAACAAAAGTGGCAAGTAAAGTACTGATGAACAGTGTTAATAATAATTTTTTCATTTTTTCTCCTATTTGGTTTATAATTATTTTATTTATTACAAAATTAATTATCTGGGGTTAATCATATATTACTATAACGATAATAAATTGTAAACTAAAAAGGCAGATTGTAAAACTGCTAATCTGCCTTTTTATCTATGAAGATATATACACTAAAATTTAATCCCAAATGAAAGATTATATGTTCTCCCAAAATCGAATGAACGAACGACTTGATCTGATCCATTAACTTCTTGTGTAAATTTAACAGAATCATTCAAGAGGTTTTTAATGGCGAATTTTAATTCAATGAGTTTAAATAATTTTTGGGTTATTGTAAGATCTACCAAATCAATACCATTTTCTTCTATATCACCTAATTGATCAATTCCAACTTCTGAAATTCTTTTTCCAAATTTATTATATGATAAATTTACAGAAGTTCCAGTTTCAAAGTTGTCATAATATAAACCCAAATTTATTGTGTAAGGTGATTGTCCCTGCATTTTACGTGATATTTTTGTTGCATTAGCACCTGTACCTGAAAGGTCAACTTTTGAACTTATGAGTGAAAGGTTAGAATTAATTGAAAAGTTAGAAAGAGTCTTGTGGATAAAACCAAGATTTTTTCTTAGTTCAACTTCGACTCCAATATTAGTTGCTCCATTTTTTGCATTTTGGAAAGAATTCGTTTTTGCATCGCTGCTCGCAACAAGAAAAACCCTTTCAATAGGTGCATCAAATTTCTTATAGAAAACACTCAAAGAAATAAGTTCTGAAGCTGAAAGAAAATTTTCAATTCTAATATCGAAATTTCTTACAAGAGTTCTTCTTAAATCATAAGGATTTCCATAAACAAATATATTGGTACTGAAATCGTTAAATCCAAAGGGTGATATTTCACGTAGTTCCGGTCTTGATACTGATTGGAAAAATGAAAATCTCAAATTTGTATTATAATCTAAAGCATAAATCAAATTTACCGATGGTAAAATGTCAACGTTTTTTAATGAAACATCAATTGGTAAGCCAGTTCTATCGTATGAATTTAGCTTTTGCATGTTATATTCTAATCTTGCACCAGTAATAAATCTAAACTTTTTATATTGTAAGTCTAACATTGCATAAGTAGCATAATTGTCCTCAAATGCTGTATATTTATCTGAAAGATCTGTAAATTCTGCATATATAATTTTATTTGTATCTATGTTTTCAGGTAAGAATATAGAATCAAGTGGCAATTTCATAATTCTGTACATCTCGAATATATTTATCTGGTTTGAAAAGTAAGGTGCAAACAATCTGGCAGAAAAGTCTCGGGTTGTATGATTTATTGAACCACCTGTTTTTATTTTTCCTTGAACCTTCAATATTTTAAGTGGTGTCTCAAAGTTTAATTCTAAATTTCTATAAATGTCCTGTAAATCTGAAAAGAATCTCCCTCCAACAGTTGTATTGGGATTACCTGTAAAAGAAATCGGAGCCATAAATGGGTCATCAGTTCCAAATTCTCTTTGATAAACCATTGTTTTATAATCTGGTTCTTTAGCCCTGCTCACGGAATATCCTAACTTAAAAGAAAAGCGTGTCTTTGCAAGTTTCTCAAAGTAATGTTCCCCGTTTAATTGGGTTGATTGAATTTCTCTGATTGTAAAGTGAGTTGAAAAAAGTTTTCGCTCAGCTGTTTGAGGGAAATAAATCCCTTGCATAAACATAGTTTCATCCTCTGAGGTTAAAATAAGAGAGTTTCTTAAGCTTATTTGATGATTCAAGCCTATTTTATAAGATGCATTTAGGATACCTCCCCATTGAACATTATAACTGGAGCTTTTACCCGTGAATTCTTGTTCAACTCCACCATCCACAAGATATTCTCTACGTAATGTGTTTTTGTTTTTAAAAGAGCTATTATAAGTGTAAGCGAAATATATCCCTAAATCATTGTTTAGTATTTTAAAACGATTACCTGCAGAAAGTTGGAAGCTCCCGTTTAATGGAGCACGTTGATAATTTATACCCCAATTATTTTTGAAAGACCTACCAAACGTTTTAAGTTCAGTATTATTGAAGTTTGTATTGTCAATCTTTTGATTTGGGAAAAATGAAGGTAACAATCTATCCCCATTATCAAATCCAGAATTTAAAAATAGTAGTTTAGATTGCGACGAATTATATGTTAAGATGTCGTTATCTGTTGTATTAGTGTTATAGGAAAATGAACTTGAGAAACCGATAATTAGATTTTCAGGAAATTCTTTTGTATTAATCTGAACAAGCCCACCGCTGAAATTGCCAGGTAAATCTGGAGTATAAGACTTTGTTATTACAATATTTTCTAATAATGCAGAAGGGATAATGTCAAAAGAAAAAGATTTCTTATCACTTTCCGTACTTGGTAACTGACTTCCGTTGAGCATAGTAACACTGTATCTTTCATTTATTCCCCGCACATATACATATTTATTATCAACAATGTTTAGTCCTGTTACTCTTCTTAAAATTTCAGAAGCAGTGGCATCAGGAGCTTTCTTAATTTGTTGTTCACTTACTCCATCAGTTATATTTTCTGAGTTCTTTCTAACTGCCAAAAGTGCTGATTCGTTTGAAAGTGATATTGATGCTTCAATATTAATAACTTCTGTACTTAACCCATCTACTTCAAGAGCAATGTTGAGAGTTGTAATTTTTTTGGGGCTTACAACAATGTTATCTATTATTTTATCTGTATAGCCAATATAGGAAACCTTTATTTTATAGGTTCCACTGGCGAGGTTTTCGATTCTAAAGAATCCATCTAAGTCTGTAATTGCTCCAAATGAAGTATTAACAATTTTAATTGTAGCCCCAACTAATGGTTCTGAATTTTGTGCATCTATTACTTTTCCCTCGATGCTTTGTGCAGAACTGTGATTTAATAAAAGTAAAAATAGAGTTAGACTAAAAAATAGTGTACATATCTTCTTTTTCATAGTTTTAAATTTAATTTTACTATACAAACATACCTCAACTGTGTAAACTTGTTATTATGCCTATGTTATGATACTTTAAAGTAAATGTTAAATAATATTAAAGATAGAATGTTTGTATTTTATTTATTATTTTTAAAAAAGATTTCACAAAATAAATCTATTTGATATGTATAGAAGAACAAAATATGACTTCAAACAGGAAGTTAATCTTATAAGGGAAGCAGGACTTTATAAGGAAGAAGGGGTTTTAATGACAGATCAGGGACCAAGAATCAAAGTTAGTTTTCCTGCTGGTTCTGAGCCAAAAGAAGTGATAAATTTTTGCTCGAACAATTATCTTGGTCTTGCTAATCATCCTGAAATTATTGAAGCAGCAAAACGTACTCTTGATATCTATGGATTTGGACTTGCATCAGTAAGGTTTATTTGTGGAACACAAAGTATTCATAAAGATTTGGAAGAAAAAATTTCAGAATTTTATGAAACTGAAGATACAATTCTTTATTCGAGCTGTTTTGATGCTAATGGAGGTCTTTTTGAAAGCATATTGGGACCTGATGATGTTGTCATTACTGATGAACTTAATCATGCAAGCATTATTGATGGTATACGGCTATGCAAAGCAAGAAGATTAATATATAAACATAGCGATATGAAGTCTCTTGAGGAAAAATTAGTTTTATCTCGTGAAGGAACTGATATATGGGACCATACTGGATTAGCACAGGAGCCAAAACCTGCCCGAAATATTATGATTGCAACTGATGGGGTGTTTTCTATGGATGGAGATGTTGCAAAACTAAAGGATATTGTTTCTCTTGCAAACAAATATGATGCTCTTGTTATGGTTGATGACTCTCATGCAACTGGATTTTTTGGTAAGACAGGTAGAGGTTCAATTGAATACTGTGATGTAATGGGTGATGTGGATATAATTACTTCAACTTTAGGAAAAGCTATGGGAGGTGCATCCGGCGGTTTTACTACAGGAAAAAAAGAAATAATTTCATTATTGCGACAACGATCCAGACCATATCTTTTTTCAAATACACTTGCTCCCTCAATTGTTGGTGCTGCTATTAAAGCATTTGAGCTACTTGAGCAAAGTGATAATCTTCGTTCAAAGTTGTTTGATAATACTCAATATTTTAGAGGTGAAATGACTAAGCTTGGTTTTGATATTACTGAAAGCGTACATCCAATTACACCAGTGTTATTCCGTAAATTTGATAATGATGCTAAGCTGGCACAATCAATGGCGTATGAACTTTTTCAGGAGGGAATTTATGTCGTTGGGTTTTCATATCCCGTTGTTCCACGTGGACAGGCAAGGATCAGAGTTCAAATATCTGCTGCGCACTCACGTGAAGACCTTGATAAGTGTATATCAGCATTTGAAAAAGTCGGAAAAAAGTTAAATGTAATTTAACTTGTTAGTATATCGTTACATAATAAAAAATCATATACTTCCTTTCCTTTTTTCTTTAGGAGTTTTAATATTTTTATTTCTATTTCAATTTTTGATGAAATCTATTGATCAGTTGGTAGGAAAAGGATTAAGTATTTGGATAATTGGGCAATTGATTGTTCTGAATCTTGCATGGATGCTTACTCTTGCAGTACCTATGTCAGTTTTAGTTTCTACACTTATGGCATTTGGTTCTATGGCATCTGCTAATGAAATTACTATCTTTAAAGCGAGTGGAATTAGTTTACCAAAAATGATGACTCCTGTTATAGGTTTATCATTAATTATTACTTATTTAATGATATTATTTAATAATGATGTATTACCGGAAGCTAACCATAAAGCAAGAGTTTTACTTAGTGATATTTCCAGAACAAAACCAACATTTTTTCTCGAGGCTGGAAAATTTTCTGATGATATAAATGGTGTAAGAATCTATGTGGAGAAAACTTTTGAAAATAGTAATAAACTTAAAGGTATTTTTATTTATGATTATTCATCACCCGATGTCAGAAACTTAATTACCTCTGAGGAAGGTGATATAGGATTTACCTCAGATTTCAAAAGTATCGTGATGAATTTAATAAATGGAGAAATACACCAATTAAATAACAAAAATTATCTTGAAAAGTACAGAAAAGTAATATTTAAAAATCACAGAATTATCCTTCCAGCTTCCGGATTTGGATTTCAAAGTTCCTCTGACAATGTTTTTATTCGAGGAGATAGAGAATTATCGGCAAATGATATGAGAAGAATTGTTGATAGCATTTATCAGGATATATCTACTGTAAATAAAAATTTTATAAATAGTATTAACCACGAATTTGAGTTTTATAAAAAACTTAAATTTGTTGACACCTCTTTTAGTAAGTCATTATTAGGTGCTAATATATCGCCACAAGCATCTGCAGGAGTAATTTATCCTGATACGTTGATTAATAGATACAGGAAAACTTTAGGTTATTTAGAACAATTGAATAACCAAATGAAAATAACCTCTGAACTTGAACGGCAGGCAGATAGTTATTTGGTAGAGATTTATAAAAAATATTCAATTCCATTTGCTTGTATTGTGTTTACTCTTATTGGAGCCCCTTTGGGGTATAGGGTTAAAAGAGGAGGTTTTGGAGTAGCAGCGGGATTGTCACTTTTGTTTTTCCTTCTTTATTGGGCGTCTTTAATAGGAGGAGAAAAATTAGCTGACAGAGATATTATAAGTCCATTTTTAGGAATGTGGCTTGTTAATATAATTTTAGGGGTATTTGGTTTGTATTTAATGTTTAAATCTTCTTAACTATATTAATATAACTATAATAAGTTTAGTTTTTGTCAAGCCCCGAACAATATGATGGTACCCAACCCCGTCAGGTTCGGAAGAAAGCAGCGGTAAGTACTTATCATATGTGATTCGGGTGTCTTGACATTTTTAAATTTATCACCAATGCAAAAACTAAAAATTGGAGTCATTGGACTCGGAGCTATTTCACAGGTTTTTCATATTCCAACCCTAAAAAAGATTAAAGAAGTTGAATTAAGTGCAGTTTGTGACTTGCAGATGTCAAAGGCACAGTTTTTAGCTAAAAAATATTCTATCCCCAAATGTTATTCTTCAGTTGATGCTATGATTAATGAAAATCCAAAACTTGATGCAGTTATAATAGCTACTCCAACTGATACACACAAAGAACTTGCTATTAATTGTCTTAAAGCGGGATACAATGTTTTTGTCGAAAAACCGATATCAAGGAATTATGAAGAAACCAGTGCAATTGTATCGGCTGCAGAGTATAATAAACGAATTTTAATGGTTGGAATGAACAATAGATTCAGAAGTGATGTTATGTTTCAAAGGAGCTTTATACGAAGCAAAGAACTGACTGATATTTTTTATGTTAAAACTGGCTGGCTTAAAACTCAAAGTTCCACAGAAAAATGGTTTTTGAATCAGGAAAAATCCGGAGGAGGGGTATTTATTGATAATGGAATAGTAATGCTTGACCTCGGATTGTGGATGATGGATTTTCCTGAACCTTTAAGTGTAAATTCAGTAAATTTTTTCCATAAGACTAAAAAGGTAGAGGATTCGAATTTCACGATGGTTAAATTTAAAAATGGAGCAGTATTAACAATTGAAGTTAGCTGGAGTTTTATACGAAAAAGAGAATTTTTTTATTGTAATGTATTTGGAAAAAATGGAAGTTCATCAATTAATCCTTTACGTATATATAAGAAATTCAATACTGACCTAATTGATCTTACACCTCAAAACATTAAACCATTACCAGATGTTACCCGAAAAAGTTATGAATATGAATTAAATTATTTTATAGGTGTTATCAAAGGACGTAATAAGTTAATTTCCTCAGGTAAAGAAGCTTTGCAGGTTATGAAAATAACTGATTATGTTTACAAATCTTCTAAAACTGGAAAAGAGTTGTTTATAAAATGAATTTACAATTTCTTTATATTAAATTATCATTTTGGTAATGTTTTGTTAGTATGTTGAAAGAAAAAATGAAACATAGAATACTGCTTGTAGATGACGAAAAGGATATTATAGACCTTCTTAAGTATAATCTTGAGAAAGAAAGAGAGTTTATAATTGAAGTTGCTTACGATGGCAAAGAAGCTTTAAAGAAAGTTGAGAGTTTTAACCCTGACTTAATTTTGCTTGATATAATGATGCCTGAGATGAATGGTTTAGAAGTTTGTCGTTTATTAAAGTTAGATGCTGAAACCTCTCATATTCCAGTGATTTTTCTTACAGCAAAAGAAAATGAAATTGATGAGATCCTGGGTCTTGAACTTGGTGCTGATGATTATATACAAAAGCCTATTTCTCCACGCAAAGTGCTTGCAAGAATTAATGCTGTTCTCCGTCGTAAGCATATTAAGGAAGAAGAAAATAAGAAAACGGATGTCTATATAAAGTTTAAGAATATTGAGATAGATACTGAAGCATACACAGTGAAAATTGATGGTGAAGAAGTATTTTTCCCCCGAAAAGAATTTAAATTGCTACATTTTTTACTTTCAAATAGAGGAAAGGTATTTTCAAGGGAAGTCCTATTAGATGAGATTTGGGGAAACGATGTTTATGTTGTTGACCGTACTATAGATGTTCATGTTGCTAAAGTTCGTGAGAAATTAGGACGGTACGCAAATTACATTGAGACGATAAAAGGACTTGGATATAGATTCAGAAATGAATAGTAATGAAATATTTAGAAAGTAGTAATTCTTTTACTTACCTTTACATACTGCTTTTGATATTTTTTTTAGCGGTTGGAAATATACTTTTCCAATTTATAACTTTATCTACTCTTGAAATAGTTCTTTTAAATCTAATTATTATAATTTCTTCGCTTTTATTTCTAATCTTCTACCGCCAATTTATTGATAAACCACTGTCAATCATTCAGAAAATATTTTCAATGATTTTGGATTCGGCTTTAAATAATGAATCTTCTAATTATGAAGAGAAAATTGGAGAACTGGATAATATAATAGATAGCCTTAAAAAAAATGAGTCTGTATTTTCTCGCGATTCAAAGTTGAATACTATATTTCATAATTTGATTAGTATTTTAATGGCTATGAGAAAGGAGTTGACTGTTGCAAAAGTTTTTAAATTGAATAGAAATGAGTTTCTTGGAAATGTGGCTCACGAACTTCGTACCCCCATATTTGCAATTCAGTTATCACTTGAAACATTAATTGATGGTGCTATAAATGATTCTAATGTAAAATATGATTTTTTAAATAAAGCTTTATCTCAAACCACAAGGATGAAAGAATTAGTAAGTGATCTTGTTAATATTTCTGAACTTGAGAGTGGAATGAAGTTAAAACAAAGGTGGTTTCCTATTTCAGAACTTGTCAGAGAAGTTTTGAGAGATTTTATGGCTGTTGCAAAAAATAAAAATATTGAGATTGAAATTTCAAATAAAGTTAATCCTGCAACTGAAGTTTTTGCCGATGAGGACAAAATAAGACAGGTCTTAATAAATTTATTAGATAATGCAGTTAAATATTCAGATCAGAATTCTCGAATTATATTAAAATTATTAGAAAAAGATAATTTTGTTTCCATTGCTGTTCAAGATTTTGGAATTGGAATTCCAGAATCAGATTTACCAAGAATTTTTGAAAGGTTTTATAGAGTTGATAAGAATAGGTCTCGAGAAATGGGGGGAAGCGGATTAGGATTATCAATCGTAAAACACATCCTTGAGCTACATAATACTAAAATAAATGTTACCAGCCGGTTAAATGAAGGGAGTACATTTGAATTTACTCTTCCTTCACGTTTTCAGAATTATTCATAAATAAATTACATATTCTTAATAACCCAGCTTCATCAAATTTCTTTGCCATTACCTGAACTCCAAATGGTAATGATTTTTCATCAAAACCCAATGGAATAGAAATTGCTGGAATTGTGGCAAGATTTACAGATGCAGTGTAGATATCACTTAAATACATAGATAAAGGGTCCTCAATCTTTTCTCCCAGTTTAAAAGCAGTAGTAGGGGTAGTTGGTGAGATTATATAATTGACTTTTTCAAAAGCACGATCAAAATCTTGCTTAATGAGTCTTCTAACTTTTTGAGCTTTCCTGTAGTAAGCTTCATAATATCCTGCTGAAAGCACGTATGTCCCGAGCATAATTCTCCTTTTTACCTCATCACCAAAACCTTCAGATCGGCTTTTTACATACATTTCTTCAAGAACATTATCTGTATATGGAGTTGGATTTGCTCTATATCCATATCTTACACCATCGTATCGGGCTAAATTACTTGAGGCTTCCGCAGAAGTTAGAATATAGTAAGTGGGCATAACATATTCGGTGTGAGGTAAAGAAATTTCTTCAATCTCAAAACCCTTGTTTTTCAAATTTTCAAGAAGTTTAAAAATGGCATTTTTTATTTGTTTATCAAGTCCTTCACCAAAGTATTCACGTGCATAACCAATTTTAACTTCAGCAGGTTTGATTTTATTTTTTAATTCATATAGATAGTTTGGGACAGGTTCCCGTGAAGAAGTTGAATCATAATTATCATAACCTGCAATGTTTTGTAAAACAATAGCTATATCTGAGCTGTTGTTTCCAAAAATTCCTATACTATCAAATGATGAGGCAAAAGCTGTTAAACCGAATCTTGAAATTCTTCCATATGTTACTTTTAAACCAACTATACCACAAAAGGAAGCAGGTTGTCTTATAGAACCTCCTGTTTCTGAACCGAGAGATGTTAAACACATATTTGTTGCAACAGAAACTGCACTACCTCCAGATGAACCTCCCGGAACTCTTGATTTGTCATAAGGATTTAAAACTGGTCCATAAAATGAGTTTTCATTTGAAGAACCCATTGCAAATTCATCACAATTGACCTTCCCTATTATAATAGCGTCTTGATTAATTAACCTTTCAACTGCAGTAGCGTTATATAAAGATTTGAAATTACTTAGAATCCGTGAAGCACAGGTTAAAGGTTTATCTTTAACAGATATAACATCTTTAACAGAAATTACCATACCAGCAAGTTTACCAGCAATACCATTACGAATCTTTTCATCAATTATTTTCGCACTTTCTAATGCTTCTTTTTCGAATAGTGTAATAAATACATTAAGATCTTTTTGATTATAGATATTACTAAGGTATCCTTCTACAAGTTCAGTGACAGTTAACTTCCTTGAAGAGATTAAGTCTCTTATTACATTAAAACTTCTTGGAGGGAATTTCATCTATAAATACGAATTTTAAAGGAAGTTCAAGTTAAGATTTCTTTTGTTCCTCTTCCTTTAAAGGCTTGGTGATTTCAGATTCTATTTCACTTGAAGCTTTTTTAAATTCTTTAATACCATGTCCTAAGCCTCTCATAAACTCAGGGATCTTTTTTGCTCCAAATAAGACTAAAATAGCAATAACAATTAATATTATTTCGGTTGTTCCGAGATTTCCCATTTCTATTTTATTTTATTTTAAACTATCAACTACACTTTTTAAAAGTTTTATACCCTCATTGCTACCAAGAATTTTTTCACAAGCACGTTCAGGGTGAGGCATCATCCCAAGCACATTTCTACTTTTGTTTTGAATCCCTGCTATATCATTTAAAGAACCATTAGGATTTTCTTTATACCTAAAAACAATTTGATTATTTGCAAGTAACTCAGTTAATGTATCATCGTCGCAAAAATAATTACCTTCTCCGTGTGCAATAGGTATATTTATTATTTCTTTTATATTATAATATGAAGTAAATATAGTTTTATTATTTTCAACAATCAAGGGAATAGATTTGCAAACAAATTTCATATTTTGATTTTTAAGAAGTGTTCCTGGTAATAAACCAGCTTCACATAATATTTGAAAGCCATTACAAATTCCAATAACTAAACCACCATTGTTTGCAAATCTGACAACATCTTTCATAATCGGGGAAAATCTTGCAATTGCTCCTGCTCTTAGGTAATCACCATACGAAAATCCACCTGGCAATATGATTATATCTGAATCACCTATACTACCTTCTTTATGCCAAAGAAATTTTGTATCACATTGCAACAATTCTTTGAATACATAATATGCATCATGATCACAATTAGAACCTGGAAAGATAACAATTCCTACTTTTACTGAGGACATTTCTTAAGATTCAAGAGTTTTAATTTCATATTCATAATCTTCTGTAATAGGATTAGCAAGTAATTTCTTGCAGGAGTTTTCTACAATTTCAAGAGCTTTTTCGAATGTTTCGGTTTCTAAATGTAAAGTAAGTAATTTTCCAGCCCTTACCTCCTTAACTTCTTCAAAGCCGAGAGAATTTAGGGAATGTTTTATAACTTTTCCCTGTGGATCTAACAAAGTTTTTCGCGGAGTTATTTTAACATTTGCTATGAACATTATTAATCCTTTTTAATCTTGTCTAATATTTCTTCTTTTATTTTTTCTAATTGTTCTTTTGTAACTTCTCCATCCTTAACGTTCTGTTTTGGGAGTTTTTTTGTTTTTTGAACTCTGGTATTATTTGAATCATTTTTGGGCATTGCCAGTACATCTGATTTTTTAGTCGGTTCTTTCTTGGTATCAACCGCAGTAGGATCTTTAGGAGTAGGAGATGTTTGAGGTTTTGTATTAATTATTTTAGAATTAGCATCAGGTTCTCTTTCTTCTATAGGATTTGAAGGTTTAGGTAAAGGAATATCTTCTTTAATTAAGTTTTTGTTATCATTACCTTCAATTTTAAATTTACTATCATTATGTTTTCTAACTTTAGTATTTTCTGCAATTAAAGATTTATCAATTGTTGCTTTGGATTTATCAACCTCTTCTTTAGTACTCATTGATAAGGTATCACTTACCAGTGGTTGAGTTAATGACTTTTGGTTTTGTTGTGTAGTTACTGGGTCTATTTGTGGTGATTGATTAAGATTATAGATTGAAAATATAATTAAAAGGACTATTGCCATTATAACACTTGCGGTAAATACAGGTCTCTGGAAAAACCATGATTGGTAAAATTTGAAAGTTTTGTTTTTCGAAACTTGTTTGAGAGTTTCAAAAGTTATAAAATCTGTTGATTTATCTAATGCATTAGTACTTGACAATTCAGTAATTATCCTTTGTCTCAGTCTTGAATGAAAATTATCCTTAGCTTTTACTTTTCTAAGACTTAAAAGCATTTTTCTTACTTCCGAAAACTCACTGTCATTAAATTCTTCTTTATTAAGATCATCTTCATTTCCCATTGGTCTTAATTGCTGTTTTGTTGATAAATTTCCTGTAATAAATTTTTCAATTTTTCTCGGGCTCTATTTATCCTTGATTTTACAGTTCCTATTGGTAAGCCCGTTATTTCTGCGATTTCTTCATAATCGAGATCTTGAATATCTCTTAAAATTATAATCTCACGAAACTTGTCATCTAACATAGATAATGCTTTCTGTATATAATACTCTTCAATCCTTGCATTTGCATAATCGTCAGGCGTAATATCTCTTGATTCAATATCAAAATCTTTTTCTCCATCTTCATCAAAACCAAGATTAATAGAAATAGTATCGATCCTTCCTTCATTCTTTAGCCATGTTTTAGCAGTATTAATAGCTATTGTATAAAACCACGTCGAAAATTTAGCTATGCTCTTATATAAATGCTTTGATCTAAAAAGTTTTATGAAAGTGTCTTGTGCTAAATCCTCTGCAGTTTCATGGTTACCTGTGTACCTGAATAAAAAGTTAACTATTCTATCTTTATAACGATACACAAGCTCATCAAAAGCTGCTTCTTTTCCCTTTTGAAAAAGGGAAATTAACTCTTCATCGCTTAACTCTCTATATAAAGACACTTTCTAATTTATTTTACTTTAAATTTGAAATTATGTTCCTAAATTAATATCACTTAAGTTTTTTACAAGCATAACGAATAAAGCCCGTGAATCTGGATCTGAAGTTTTTAATTTCTTATCAGTTTCATAAATATAATTAATTGCTTTTTTAATTTTTATCTCATTCGTAGAGGCTCGAATTTTTTTAAATAAATTTAAACGATTAATTCTTGCTTGGTAGTCAGAATCCCAAATTTTTAAAACTCTTAGAAGTTCATTTTCAGACATAGATGCTGTATCTTTATCAAAAAGTTTTAATATTCCTATGTATGCATTTTTTAATAAGTATAATAAAAACAAGTCTTTATCCGCTTTTAATGCTAATGAATCATAAATCATTAAAGCCTTACTTTTTTCTCTATTCAGAACTGCTGAAATAAATTCATTCTCATTAAAATCTTTTGATAAACCTACACATTGAATTACATCTTCGGTTGTTATTTCTTTTTTTATATAGCAAAAGTGTTTGAGCTTTTCTATTTCTGAGTAAAGTTCATCATATGTTAAATTAATGAATTTTAATAAAAATAATATAACTTCCCGATTAATTTTATAATCTTCAAATTTTTCCAGTGCCCATTCAATAAGGTTTTCTTCTGTAGCAGAAGAAATAACAACTGTTTCACAAGAACTGTTTTCAAGAAAATCAAAGTTACTAAGGTTAAATTCTTCGTCACTTACGTATAAAATCAATAATGAATTAGGGTTCGGATTAATTAAATATTTCATTAACAATTCTTTATCATCCTTTCGTAACCCTTTTACTCCAGCTGATTTAATTATTTTATAAATGTAAATATTTTTTTCTGTGAAAAAACTTGTATTTGAACATTCATTCAAAAGCGATAGTAAGTCATTATTATCAGAATAAAAAAATTTAATTTCTTTTGGGTTAAAATTATGACCAATAAATTTTTGACCGACTGTATTCAAGATTTCATCGAAGACGATTTTCTGATCTGTGAACAAAAGTATAACACTTGAATTAATTCCTTTATTTATCTTTCTTTTGAAATCAGTTAAAGATATTTGTGTAACACTATTTTTTTTCTTCATAAATCTAAGTTTAACTAAAAATCCCAACCAAAGAAAAACTGATGATAAAATCCATCTTGTAATTTAGTAAACCCCTGTTCAATTCGCTTGCCAAAATCATATCTTAATACAATAATACCTAATGCATTAAGTCTGATCCCTGCACCAATACTTCCTTTTGTTTCTCCATAATTATTCCAATTATCCCAGCAATTGCCAGCATCAAAATATACTGCTCCTCTAATACCTGGGAAATTTAACGCAAACCTTATAGGAAATTGGAAACTCATCAAATCAATTAAAGGAAATCTTAACTCTAAATTCGATTGCCATAATTTAGTACCTCTTAATGATACCCACGACCAACCACGAAGGCTCCAACTACCACCCATAAAGAACCTCCTTGGAAATGTTCCGTCATTGATAAAAAACTGTCCACGAAAAGCAAGGCTTGAAAACTTTCCAAGCCTTAAATATCTTCGATAGTCTAATAATAAACTAAAGAAATTTTCGTTAGAATTTTGTATATCAATTGTATAACCAGTTGTAATGTTAAATCGTTCCCCATCAATAGGACCTGTATACCACCACAGAGAATTATCTTTAACATAACTGATTTGATTAGAAAGCAATAATGATTTTCGGTTATTTAAAAAATCAACATTTTTTTCAGACTGTGAAAAGTTTAAAGAGGTTTCTATTCTTCTAAATGATGAAAGTGGATAGGAAAAACTTAGGTAACCACCATATAATCTCTCAAAGTATGCAAAGTCAGATTCTCTCAAATCATACCTTCTTCCTGAAAGATGGTATATACCATAAGCATAATTAAGTCTTTTTTCAAGTGAAACTTTTGAAATGGCAATATTGAAACTTTTCCAGAATTCGGTTTCATAATTAGAATTATTAAAAAGCAAAAAATAATACATTTCATTTCCAAGCATATCACTTAAAGATACTGCACCACCAGCAAATGTACCAAATACAGGGTCTGAAGCAATTGCTGTTGTTGCTATATCAAATGAGAATTTTTTTTCATATTTCAAATTCGTTTTGATTTCAGCATAGTTGCTTTTCTGGATAGGTAATTGTTCTTTTAAGATTTGTTGTTCCCTTGTATTTTCAGTAATCTGTAAAGTATCTAACTTGTTTGCGTAGTATTCAATTAACCTTAGCTGGATATTACCATTTTCATAAGCTGCACAGATAATTTTATTATTACCACACCAAACAGGATCAAAAACTGATGAGGCAAAAGATGATAGCTGTCGAATAGAATAAGGACCTGTGTAAGTATTAGAATTTTTAAACTCTATCTCCATAATATTCTGAACGCCTGAGGAATCAGATACAAAAATTAATTTACTCCCATCCTCAGAAATTGAAGGAGAAAAATTGTTAAAATTACTAACAGTAAGGACCTCAATTAAATTGGTTTCAGTATTATACAAAAATAAGTTGTAATTATAACTATTACCTGTTTTCATCCTATCAGAGGCAAAAAATATATATTTACCATCAGGTGAAAATACAGGATCAATATCATCAAAAAAATCATTAGTAAGTCTTGTTAGTTTTTTTGATTCAACTTCAAAAATATATAAATCAACTTTACCAGTATTTTCTGTTGCAGAAAAAACAATTTTTCCTGAATTTCTATTCCAGCTTAAACTTCCAATATTTACAATATCATTAAAGTAATAATTATTAATCTGTTTCATCGTGTGAACATCGTAGAGATATAAAACATCTGTTTCCCCTCGTTGAGAAGAAAAAGCAAGAATACCTTTTTGAGAAATATCTAAACCATTCCTGAAATAATGGAACTGTTCAAATTCATCTGAACTTTCACCTTTTATAAGAAGTGAAGTTTTATTTGTTTTTAAATCCAATTTGTAAATGCTTGTATAACCTGTTTTATTGCCAAGGAAGTATATTTCCTTAGTGTTATTTGCAAACCAAACCTTTCCTTTGTGTGCAAAACCATCCGGGAAAAGTAATTTAGTTACTGAACCTACCAGGTCAGCTTTATTCAAAAGAGGAAGATATTTCTTTTTCAAGTAGTAAAGATATTCTTTATCAAATTCGGAATAGTCCTTTCCGATTGTATTTTCAAATACGTTTTCAAAATTATCAACTTTCCAGAAATCCCTTAGTAAAGTGAGAATTTTATCCTCGCCATACTTCTCACTGATGTACATTAGAATATTTTGCCCTAACTTATACATAAAATAAGTACCTGCAACCTGTTCCCAATCATTTAAACCAACTATATAAGAATTGATAACAGCATCCCTTAAAACCATTTCACCTTTTGAATCCCAATTAGTAGACCAGTATTCTGCAAGTCCTTCAACAAACCACAGAGGTGGCATCCTATCTGCAATTTTCCCATGGTTTCTTAAAATATCAGAAACATAATTTGTGGTAAAAACATGGATAAGTTCATGTTTAATAACATGTTGAAATTCTTTTAATGATCCGTCAAATGGTAATACAACCCGCCCTTTAATGAACTCAAAAAAACCTCCTACTGCATCTGGTACTAAACCTGGTGTTGTGTTAGTTTGTTTAAAATGTAAAGGGGAAGAGTAAAAAATAACAGGTACTGTATCTGGTAGTTCATATCTAAATTTTTGTCGCAGATCTTCATAACTCTCTTCTGCAAATTGAGCCCCAATTTGTGCTAATTCTTTTGCCTCCTTATAGTAATAAATCTGGAAATGCTTGGTTTTTAGGATATACCATTCAAAATCAGAATATTGAACTTTGTTTCTTCCAAAGTCAACAAACTGGCTGAATCCTGATAATTGACAAAAAAGAATATATATAATAAGTAATATAAAAAAGATCCGAATCTGCATTCCATAAAAGCTAACAAGTTAAAGAACTTTTTTAATGCCTATGAATATTTCTATGCAAAATCTTTAATAAAAGAGCTTCCCTTGCTTTACCTTTTAATTTTGATAACTTATTGAATAAATATTTGTCATTTTCATCATTCAGTAAACTCATTTGATACTCTATTATACTTTCAGGAAAAACATTTTCCCGTTGATATAACTCTCTCATTTGTGAAAGTATTTTGGCAGAATGATAACAATTTTCCGGGAGCGATTCAAGAGAATTCCATAGTGTTTTATTCTTAAAAATATTACCTTTAACATATAACTTATTAGCGAGTTGTAATGACTCTTCATTGGACAATCCCCATTCAACTGCCATCGTTAAACCGGCAATTAATAGATGAGCATTGGCACTCCCATCAGCAGTCCTAAATTCGATGGTTTGCATTTTGGGAGTTTTATGAAATTCAGTAATTTTATTAGGATTAATAATTGTGGCAAGGTTTTTAACTTTTGACCATCCTAGCGGAACTCTTATCATAGCACTTCTATTTGAATCGCTCCAACATATCTTTGTTGGGGCTTCTTGATTAGGTACGAGACGTTGGTAAGAAGCCGCTAATGTGTTCCCAAAAGCAGGTAAGGAAGAAGCATATTTACAAAGTCCACCTATCAATTTGTATGCTTCTTTTGATAATTGTCCGCTATCATCTACTAATACGTTTTGTTTATTTTTACAAAGTCTAAGATGAATGTGTAGTCCATTCCCAGCTGAAGAATCTTCAAGCTTAGGAGCAAAAGTTGCAAGCATTCCATTTCTGTGGGCTATGTTTCTGATTAGCCATTTAGCAATGACAATATTGTCAGCGCTTTCATCGATAGGAGTTGGCAAAAACTCAATTTCAAGTTGCTCACCACTTTTTCCGTTTAGTTCTTGAAGGGGACTTTTAATTTTATCAATAAAGCCGACTTCACAATGTGCATATTTAACTGAACCTGTAATTTGAGCTATTAATCTTACCATTTCAGCAAAAATTTTTCCAACTTTTGAAAATGGCGCACTATTATGGTAACCGCTTTGTGGCGGTGGAATGTACATATAATTTTCTAAGTTGTAGAATAAATAAAACTCAAGCTCACCCAGAGCGTATAAATCAAATCCTGTATTATTTTTTAAAAGTTGTTGTGCTTTTAAAAGGATATTATCTGGTGTAAAGTCTGCAAGTTTTCCATCGGCTGTTACGTACCTGCATACAAAATCAAGACTACCAGGATTAAAAGGATTTAGAAAAGCAGACTTATATACAGGCACAATATATAGATCAGATAATGCTGTATCTATTAGTCCTTTGAAAAGAGAAGATCCATCTACGCGTTCACCTTCTGTTAACACTATTTCAGCATCAAATCTTGATGATATTGGAATTTTAAGTTCCTTAAGCTTTCCATCCAGAGCAGTATAATGAAAAGTCAGACGCTCAATTTGTTTTTCTTTAATTACTTTAAGTAAATCTTCTCTTGTAAAATCTTCCCGTTCTTTATTGAGGAAAATACATAAAGGATTGGTAAGTAAATAAAAATTGTCCGTCATAAAAATTTAAATTGATGTAAAGAGGATGTAAAATACATCCTCTTATACAAATATGTAGATTATACTTCGTAATATAAATGGAATTCGTAGGGGTGTGGTCTAAGTTGAACTTCTTTAACTTCTTTATTCATTTTATATTCTATCCATGTATCTATTAACTCTTGTGTAAAAACGTTACTAACTTTTAGGTATTCATTGTCATTTTGAAGAGCATGAAGAGCAATTTCAAGACTTTCAGGAGCCTGTCTAATTTTTTTGTGTTCTTCTTCACTCATATGATAAATATCCTGATCCACAGGAGGACCAGGTTCGATTTTGTTAATAATTCCATCAAGCCCTGCTAATAAAATTGCTGAAAAAGCTAAATATGGATTGGCTGTCCCATCAGGACATCTAAATTCGATTCGTTTAGACTTTGGGTTTTTAGAATACATTGGAATTCTAATTGCTGCACTTCGATTTCGCATAGAGTAAGCAAGATTAACAGGTGCTTCATAACCTGGTACAAGACGCTTGTATGAGTTAGTTGTAGGATTTGTAAAGGATAGTAAAGAAGGGGCATGCTTTAAAACACCTCCAATAAAATAAAGAGCAAGTTCACTTAGATCTGCATATTTTTCTCCAGAAAAAAGATTTGTACCATTTTTCCATAAACTAACATGAGTATGCATACCACTACCATTGTCTCCAAATATTGGCTTAGGCATAAATGTTGCTGTTTTCCCTGCTTCCCGTGCTGTATTCTTTACAACATATTTAAACATTTGGAGATTATCACAGGTTTTAAGTAATTCATTAAATCTAAAATCTATCTCTGCCTGTCCTGCTGTTGCCACTTCATGATGTTGCATTTCTACATCTATACCTACATTCTGAAGATACTTTACCATTTGATTTCTTAAATCATTAGTAGAGTCACTTGGTGGCACTGGAAAGTAACCTTCTTTGATTCTTATTTTATGACCGAGATTTGCTTCAAGTTCGCTTCCTGTGTTCCAGAATCCTTCTCTTGAATCTATTCTGAACCAACTGGAGTATTCATTTATGTTGTAAGCTACGTGATCAAGTATGAAAAATTCAGCTTCAGGTCCAAAAACTGCTTTATCAGCTAAGTTAGTTGAGAGCAAAAATTGTGTTGCCTTCCTTGCTACAAAACGAGGGTCGTGGTCATAATATTCTTTTGAAATTGGATCCATCACATCGCATATTAGAATTAAAGATCGCTCTTTAATAAATGGATCAATTTGAGCAGTATTAGGGTCTGGAATAGCGAGCATATCAGATTCATTGATTGGTTTCCATCCTCTTATTGAAGAACCATCAAATCCAAGCCCTTCATAAAAATGTTCTTCCTTAAGATTCTCAGCGGGTATTGAAAAATGTTGCCATTGACCGGGTAGATCTGTGAACCGTAAGTCTACCATCTTTACTTCTTTATCTTTTATTAACTTTAAAACATCGTTGATTCGTTTCAGTTTGTCTCTTTGTTCATCTAAATTACTTTTCATTTTTTTATACTTGTTTTAAGAAAAAATAAGTTAATAAAATTTTCCTTTAAAATTAAGACAAATTTAAAATTAAGATTTTTAAATGATACCAATAAATATCATATTAATAAATAATAAGATTTGCTAATTTGAAAATAACGAAAACTATGAATCTATCCTGTTCAGATTGTGAAAATTTAAAATGTTTTGTTTTAAGTCTTTTAACTTCAAAACAACAGAAAGAAGCTAATAATTCCAAAAAAATTATTAGTATCACAAAAAGTAAAATTTTACTCAAAAAGGGAAGTGTTCCAAAAGGTATTTATGTTTTACTTAGAGGTGATGGAGAAATTATTCTTGATAAGAAAACAAGATTTAGAGTTTGCAATGGTGAAATTATAGGCTTTACCTCTGTTCTTTTTGAAGAAAATTATAATCATTCAGTAAAGGTTTATGGTAAATCTTATTTATGTTTTTTTGAAAAAGCTTATTTTATAAATCTTTTTTTAAAGAATAAAGCTTTTGCTGATAAATTTGTTCTTTATATTATAAAAAATAAATTTGATAAAATAATTAAACAAAAATAAAAACTATGGAAAGGCGAAAAGTAACAATTGATGGGAATGAAGCTGCTGCCTATGTTGCTCATGCAACTAATGAAGTGATAGCGATTTACCCTATTACACCTTCTTCTCCTATGGGAGAGCTATCAGATGCATGGTCTGCTGTTGGAAGAAAAAATATTTTCGGGACTGTTCCCGTCGTTGTAGAAATGCAAAGTGAGGGAGGAGCTGCAGGTGCAGTGCATGGCTCTCTTCAATCTGGTTCTTTGACCACAACTTTTACAGCTTCTCAGGGGTTATTATTAATGATTCCTAATATGTATAAAATAGCTGGCGAACTTACCCCAACAGTCTTTCATGTAACAGCTCGTTCTTTGTCCTGTCAAGCTCTATCAATATTTGGAGATCATAGTGATGTTATGGCAACACGTCAAACTGGATTTGCTCTGTTATGCTCAAATTCAGTGCAAGAGGTTATGGATTTTGCTCTTATTGCTCAAAAGTCAACTCTTGAATCAAGAGTTCCATTTTTACATTTCTTTGATGGATTTAGGACTTCTCATGAAGTGATGAAGATTGAACAATTAACTGAAGATGATATCAAAGCGATGATAGATCTAAAGGTTGTTGAGGCACATAGAAAGCGAGCTCTAACACCCGATAATCCATTTATTAGAGGTACTGCACAAAATCCTGATGTATATTTTCAGGGTCGTGAAACTGTTAATAAATATTATCTTGAATGTCCACGTATAGTTGAATCAGCAATGGATAAATTTTACAGTCTAACAGGGAGAAAGTATAATTTGTTTGACTACTACGGTCACCCTGAAGCTGAAAGGCTTATTGTTTTAATGGGTTCTGGTGCTGAAACTGTTGAAGAAACAGTGAGGTATTTATTAACTCTTGATGAAAAAGTTGGTGTTGTTAAGGTTAGGCTTTATAGACCTTTTTCAGTAGAACATTTTATTAAATCTTTACCACGAACGGTTACTAAAATTGCTGTACTTGATAGAACAAAAGAGCCAGGTAGCATTGGTGAGCCATTATATCTTGATGTAGTAACTGCGATTGATGAGAATACTCATTTGAAGATTAAAGACTTTATTGAGAGACCATATATTGTTGGAGGTCGCTATGGATTGAGTTCTAAAGAATTTACTCCAGCTATGGTTATGGCAGTTTATGAAGAACTAAAAAAGAAAGAACCCAAAAATCATTTCACCATTGGTATAAATGATGATGTTACCTATACAAGCCTTGAATACAATAGAAAATTTGAACTTCCACAAAAGGATATATTCAGCGCTATGTTTTATGGACTGGGTGCTGACGGTACGGTTGGTGCTAATAAGAATACAATCAAAATAATAGGTGAAGAAACAGAAAACTACGCTCAAGGTTATTTTGTATATGATTCCAAAAAATCAGGTTCTACAACAATTTCACATTTGAGATTTGGGAAAAATCCCATAAAATCAACATATTTAATTACATCTGCAGATTTTGTCGGCTGTCATCAATTTACTCTTCTCGAAAAATTTGATGTGTTAAAAAATATCAAAAAGGGTGGTACTTTCCTCTTAAATACTCCATATTCAAAAGAAGAAACATTAAAAAAATTGCCAAATAAGGTTGTACAACAAATTAAGGATAACAATCTTGAATTTTATGTAATAGATGCTTATTCAGTGGCAAAAGAGACAGGTATGGGAACAAGAATTAATACAATTATGCAAACTTGTTTCTTTGCGATATCGGGTGTCCTTCCAAAAGAAGATGCAATTGCTAAGATTAAAGAAACTATTAAAAAAACTTACGGTGCAAAAGGGGACGAAGTTGTAAAGAAGAATTATGAAGCGGTAGATAAAACTCTTGCAAATTTATCCAAGGTTGAATTGAGCGAACTTAAACCAACTAAAATAGAATTACCACCACCTGTTCCTGCTGAAGCACCTGAATATGTCAGAAAAACTCTCGCAAAAATTATTGAAGGAAATGGAGATGATGTGGCTGTGAGTGAAATGCCGGTTGATGGTACTTTTCCTTCTGGTACTGCACAATGGGAAAAAAGAAATATTGCGCTTGAAGTACCTGAATGGGATCCTGAATGGTGTATACAGTGTGGAAAATGTGCAATTATTTGTCCACATGCAACAATAAGGATTAAAACATACGATGAGAAATATTTGAAAAATGCACCTCCTACATTTAAACATATGCCTGCAAAAGGAAAAGAATTTGAGGAGGGAACTGCGTATACAATTCAAGTAGCTGTTGAAGACTGTACTGGGTGTGGCTTGTGTGTTGAGATTTGTCCTGCAAAGAATAAGAGAGAAACAAAGCGTAAAGCTCTAAATATGGTTGAACAGATACCTATTAGAAAACAGGAGAGAGAAAACTTTAAGTTTTTCCTCGACTTACCTGAAGTTGATAGAAGAAAGGTAAATGTAACAACTGTTAAAAGTAGTCAATTATTACAACCATTATTTGAATTCTCAGGTGCCTGTGCAGGTTGTGGTGAAACTCCGTATGTTAAACTTGTTTCACAGTTATTTGGTGATAGAGCCATAATTGCTAATGCAACAGGTTGTTCATCGATTTATGGAGGCAATTTACCTACAACACCATGGACAAAAAATAAAGAAGGTAGAGGACCAGCATGGTCTAATTCACTTTTCGAAGATAATGCTGAATTTGGTTTTGGGATGAGATTATCAATTGATAAACACAATGAATATGCCCGAGAACTTCTCATAAGGTTGAAAGATTACCTTGGTGAAGAATTTGTTAATTCAATTTTAACTGCTAACCAGAAAGATGAAGTTGGTATATATGAACAGAGGGAACGTATTGAGCAATTAAAGTCTAAACTTAAAGGCATTAACAATAAAGATGCAGAACAACTCTTACAGATTGCAGATTATCTTGTAAAAAAATCTGTATGGATAATTGGTGGTGATGGTTGGGCTTATGATATTGGATATGGAGGCCTTGACCATGTACTTGCATCAAACAGAAATGTAAATATACTGGTTCTTGATACTGAGGTTTACTCAAATACTGGAGGCCAAATGTCTAAAGCAACAGGTATTGCTGCAGTTGCTAAATTTGCTGCTTCTGGAAAACCTATGCCTAAAAAAGATTTGGCTCTGATGGCTTTGAACTACGAACATGTTTATGTTGCAAAAGTTGCAATGGGAGCTAATGATACCCAAACACTGAGAGCATTCCTTGAAGCTGAAGCTTATGATGGACCTTCAATTATTATTGCTTATTCACATTGTATAGCACACGGAATAAATATGAGTAAAGCTCTTGATAGTCAGAAAGCTGCAGTTGACAGTGCCTACTGGGTTTTGTTTAGACGAAATCCTGATTTGAAAAAAGAAGGTAAAAATCCTTTTAAACTGGATTCAAGCGCTCCGAAAATAAAATTCAAAGACTATGCATATCTTGAAACACGTTATAAGATGTTAGTTAAATCCGATCCAGAACATGCAGAACAGCTCATAAAACTTGCACAGGATGCAGTAAATGAAAATTGGGCAATTTATCAAAAACTTGCAGCAGAATAAAAAATTTAAAATTTTAACATAAATATTATGGACTTAACAACAACTTATCTCGGCTTAAAACTTAAGAACCCAATAGTACCTTCTGCATCTCCATTATCAAAATATCTTGATAAAATACGTAAAATGGAAGATGCTGGTGCTGCAGCTCTCGTCGTTTATTCACTTTTTGAAGAACAGATTGAACATGAAACTAATGAATTTGAACACTATATGACTTATGGTACAGAAAGTTTTGCTGAAGCATTAACATATTTTCCAAAACCGAATGAATATTATTTAGGACCTGAAGAATATCTTGAACACATACGTAAAATTAAAGAAAATGTAAGTATTCCTGTAATAGGTAGCTTAAATGGTGTATCAAAGGGTGGATGGATGAAATATGCAAAATTAATTCAAGATACTGGTGCAGATGCTCTTGAACTTAATGTTTATTATATTCCTTCTAATATTAATGATGAAGGTAATAAAATTGAAGAAATTTATTTAAGAGATCTTAAAGCAGTCAAAAATATTGTATCTATTCCTGTTGCCATGAAGTTAAGCCCTTACTTTTCTTCAATGGGAAATATGGCATTAAAGTTAGTTCAAGCTGGCGCTGATGGATTAGTTTTATTTAATAGATTTTATCAACCTGATATTGATCTTCAAAATCTGGAAGTTGTCCCTCATATAGAATTGAGCAGAAGTGCTGATCTTACACTGTCTCTAAGGTGGATTGCAACTTTGTACGGCAGAATAAATGCAAGTCTTGCAGCAACAAACGGAGTGCATAACCATTTTGATGTTCTTAAAGTAATGATGGTAGGTGGTGATGTAGCAATGATGTGCTCTGAATTACTGTTAAATGGTATTAATAGGATTACTGAAATTTTAGTAGAACTTGAAAAGTGGATGGAAGAAAATGAATATGAGTCAATTGAAATGATGAAAGGAAGTATGAGTCAGAAATCTGTTGCCGATCCAGCTGCCTTTGAACGAGCAAACTATATGAAAGCTTTGAATAGTTATAAACTTTTAGTTTAATGTAAGAACATAATATTAAAACAAAATCATAACAGGAGGAACCCTTAAAGGTTCCTCTTTTTTATTCTATTTTCATAACTTCTGCAAGCACATTATATAATTTTTGCCATGCTTTTTTTGTTTCTATACTGAAGTTGGGTTGGAGTTCTTTTTCAATACATTCAATTAAACAGTTCCCAAAATCTTTGTAGTGTTTGTACTCAACTCCGTATTCACTATGTCTTTTACCTAATTGCTGAACAGCTGGAATTATAATTTGTGGATTGTTTAACCCCTCTACAACAGTTTTAACCATTCTCATAAATGCAAGAGCTTGTTCATTCATATCAACTTTAAAAAGTTCTTTTAATTCAGGATTTCGTTCGAAAAGCAATTGATAAAAATCTTTTCCTACTTTAGCTGATTTTGATGACAGTAACTGAAAACTTTCTTGTATAAGCTTGATTTCTTTCTCAGTTAGATTATGCATTGTAATACTATTAAATTTTACTTAAAATAGGTTTATTAAATTTTTTATTCAATAAATTTGTTAAGCATTATAATTAAACTTTTTTTCTTAAATATTAAAATCAAAAATTTTTATGGCTAACTCTCAAAGTTTTTTTTCTGATGTTTGTTCTTATTTTGATAAAGCTGCTATCCACCTAAATTATCCTAAAGGCTTACTTGAACAAATCAAAATGTGTAACAGTGTATACCATTTTAAGTTCCCACTAAGAAGAGATGATGATACTTATGAAGTAATTGATGCCTGGCGGGTTGAGCATTCACATCATATGTTACCTGTTAAAGGAGGAATTAGATATAGCTCTATGGTAAATGAAGACGAAGTTAAAGCACTTGCTGCTTTAATGACTTATAAATGTGCTGTTGTTAATGTTCCTTTTGGTGGTGCTAAAGGTGGAGTGAAAATAGACCCATGGAAATATCGAGTTAATGAACTTGAAAGAATTACACGTCGTTATGCAGTTGAACTGATAAAGAAAAATTTTATAGGTCCTGGCATCGATGTTCCTGCTCCAGATTATGGTACAGGTATGAGAGAAATGGCTTGGATTGCAGATACTTATGCAACATTTAATGCTCACATAACAAGTCAAACTGATTCATTTGCGTGTATAACAGGTAAACCAATATCTCAGCATGGTATAGGTGGACGAAAAGAAGCAACTGGCCGTGGTGTGTTTTTTGCAGTTCGTGAGGCTTGTAGGGTAACAGAAGATATGAAGAAACTTGGGCTTAAACCTGGACTTGAAGGAAAATCAGTTATAGTTCAAGGACTTGGAAATGTTGGGTATCATGCTGCTAAGTTTATTCAGGAAGGTGGAGCAAATATAGTTGGAATAATTGAACGTGAGGGGGGTATTTATGATAAAAGAGGATTAGATGTAGATGAAGTTTTCAAACACAGGCAAAATACTGGTTCAATATTAAATTTTAAGAAATCTAAAAATTTTACTAATGGCAGTGAAGTACTTGAATTACCCTGTGACATTTTAGTCCCTGCAGCTCTTGAAAACCAAATTCATAAAGAGAATGCTGGAAGGATTAAAGCAAAAATTATTGTAGAAGGTGCAAATGGTCCTGTAACAGCTGAGGCTGAAGAAATTTTACTTAATAAGGGTGTTTTGCTTCTTGCTGATATGTATGCAAATGCTGGTGGAGTGACAGTATCATATTTTGAATGGCTAAAAAATCTTTCGCATGTTGCATTTGGAAGAATGGAAAAACGTTATGATGAGTTTTCACATAGTAATTTTGTTAATATTCTGGAAAGAATGACAAAAAAGAGTTTAACAAAACAAGAAAAAGAATTTGTAATTAAAGGTGCAAGTGAAGTTGATCTTGTTAATTCTGGACTTGAAGATACAATGATTACAGCTTATCATCAAATTAGAGATGTTTGGGTAAATAATAAGAAAATTGATAGTTTCAGAACAGCTGCATTTGTACTTGCAATTGAAAAGATTGCAGAATCTTATATGAATCTTGGCATATTCCCATAAGAATTTTTTAGTAATTAAAGTTAGACTTATTCATTTTGATAAGTAAAAGATATTTTGAAACGAGGTTTTGATATTCGGTAGTAAAAAGGATTAGATTTTGTTTTAAGAGATCAATCTGTAATGCTTCAATTGATGGAGGTCCTTTAATCACTATTTCTGATGGTGATTGTCTAATAACATTTTCACCTGGACGTGATTCTCGTTTAGGTTCGAAATCTTTTTCTCTTTGCGAAAGCTGGGCATCAAGCATTCTCGAAAGTATTCTGTTTTGTTTTTCAATCAGTTTATCGTCTATATTATATTTATCAAGTTCCTCTATTACTTTTTCCATTTCCCGAACAACTTCATTAAGGTCTCCGAACAGTTTTTCTCCAGTAAGTTTCTGCTCTTTGAGAAATTCTTGATTCAGTTCTTCTAAAGATTTCTTAATGTTCTCTTGTTGAAGTTTAAGTTTGTCAATTTTGATTTTATCTTCTGAATTAGGTCCTTCAACTCCGTCTCTACCATCTTTACCTGATTTTCCATTTTTACCCATTTTTGAAATTTCACCATTAACCCCTTCTTGCAGTGCGATCAACCCAGCTAATTTTCTCATAAGCTGTGACATTCTACCTTTGCCTGTCTTATTTGATGGTTGATTCAAATTTTGCATTAGTTCGTCTAAGAGTTTTGAAGCTTCATCAAGTGATCTACGAGCACTCTGCTGATCTTGTGAGGCATTGTTTTTATCAGAATTTCTAAGATTTTTTACTGCATTTTCCATCTTGTTATATGCATTTCCAAGCTCTTTACCTAATTCAGGAGTGATTGCAATACCCTCTTTTGAGAGGTTCATTGCATCATTAATTTTAGAGCTTAATTGTTTTTGTAATTCTTTCTGTTCAGGGGCAAGATTTGGTAACTCACTGTTTTTGGGGGTATTTTCAGTTTTTTGATTAAGTTGTTCTTGTCGTTTACTTAATTCGTCTATATTATTTTTTAATTGTTTAATCTTATTTAATAGCTGTTGTTCTTGTTCCTGTGAATCAAGCATTTCCTCAATTGCTTGATCAAATTCTTCTTGAATATTTTCTAAATCATTCAAAATATCTTCTTGTATTTGAGAAGATTCTTGTTTTAATGTCTGACTTAATTTTTCTGAGGATTTTTGCATTTTATTGGAAATGTTACTCTTCATTAACTTTTTGTTAAGGTCATTTAACTTTCCTGTGTTTATTTCATTTTCATTTTCTCTGATGTTTTCGGTTATATCTTGCATTTTTTGAGTAAATTGTTCATACTCTGAACGTAATTCTTTCTGTTTCTGAGAAAGTAAATTGAAAGTTGAGGAGTCATTAGGATTAGTTTTATCTGTCTGGAGTTTTATTTCTTCTTGGAGGTTCTTTATAGCATCGAATTTTTCAATTAAATCCATCATTTTTTGCAACTGTTCGATTTTCTTCATTATATCTAAAGCTTTTTCAATTTGTTTTTTGAAAGCTTCTTCATCAAAATTCATTTTTCTAAGTTCTTCGCGAAATATCTCAGGATTATTTTTTTTCAATGCTTCTTGTAGTTTTTTCAGCATCTGTTGAAATTGGGGTGTGTTAATTTTACTGAATTGCTCCTGAAGTTTTAAATATTCTTCAAGTGTTTTCTGACTGATTGTATAGTTTTGTAATTCAGTAATTCCTTCTTCAAGTAAATGTTCGGTTTGTCTAAGTTTTTCCTCTATGTTGTTTAGTTGTTCCTGCAAATCTTTACGTTTAACAGGATCATTGAGTCCTAATTCTTCAGAATTTTTTGAGTCATCTTTTAACTTTTGTAATTCTTTCTGTAATGAAGATACATCTTTTAACAGAGTTTGTAGGTTTATTGTTATATTATCGTTAATTTTACTAAGTTTTTTCAATGTTTCACTTGCAGAAATAAAGGTGATATAATGGACTTCTGATTTTCCTGTTTTGCCAGTATTGTCAACTACTTCAAAGTAATAAGCAGCAGATTCTCCTGGTTTCAAGTTAAGAGAAAACAAGTCCCAATTATATATAACGTCAAGAACGGTTGAGCTTTTATTTGATAATGGAATGTCAATGGCATTAAAAAATGTACTCGCAGTATGCTTTTCGGGATTACGACTGTAATAAAGCATAAGTTTAGAGAAACCAAAATCATCAAAAAGTCTAACTTTTGTAAGTAAATTTTTGTCAATTGAAAAATAATAGTTTATTTCAAGTGGTAGTATAATTATAACACGTGGGTTTTCATTTTTAATAACTTCGATTTTATATTCATCAAAAACTTTACTTGGTATGTTATTTTCATCAACTAATTGAATTTTAAGTGATGATGTCTCATCAGCAGTAAAATTAAAAGTTACTTTATTTTTGAAAACCTCTGTTGTTATAGAATTATTGTTGTAAGTTACTAAAGCAGAATTTAAAATACGATTTGATGTAAGTTCAACATTAACATTACTCCCTTCATAACAGGAAATTTGTGAGATATTTTCCTTAGTTGCAATTGGAAGTCCTGTATAGGGAGGTGAGGTGATTGTGAACTTTATTCCGTTGATGATAGGGTAATCAACTAAATTAATATTATAAGTTTTTGAATTATATCCTTTATGACGGAAAAAATATTCAAAACTACTATTGATGTTTTTAACATTAAACTTAAATAAATTAAAATCAGCAGAAGTTAGGGTGTATTCTAATGGATTTGATCTATTACCAAATTCATCTTTATAAATTAAACAACAGTTGATTTCATCTGCCCTGTAATTGGGGTCATTTGATTTTATAATTGCTGTAAGAGTTACATCTTCACCCGGTTTAACCTGCATATCTCCAGGTGTTACTTCAAAACTTATACCTATTGAATCGGTGATAAATTCAAGATTATAATTGACAAGCCTCAAAAAAGATGCTTTAAGAGGTTTGAAAAAGATCAGAAAAATAAACGAAATGGTAAGTAATACCTCAAGAAAAATATATATTTTTCTTTTCAGTTTTTTAAAATTTATAAAATGTTCAAATTTACACTCTAATAATTCATTATATACCTTGTAAAATTGGGTTATTATCAATTCCTGTGAGTAAATATTTCTTGGTTGATTTTTAGAAATTAAAGAAATGGCATTTGCAAGAAGATCAGAAGGGGAGAAGAGAATTTTACCAATAACTTCGCTGTAAGAGATTTCATTAAATCCTTTTAGAAATGTAAAATAATATACAAACCTAATTAAAAACCAACTTAATGTTGTTAAAGAAATTAAAATATAAGTATGATAAACTATGAAACGTACGTTAGAGGATAAATGAAAAAGAGCTTCTATTGTAATTTGCAAAAAAGCAATTATAAAGAGAATAGTTACAGTTGTAACAAGATGTTCGAAAAAAGTTACAGTCAATTCAATTCGAAATGTTCGAATTAGTTTTTTTCTAAGCTCTCTGAGTTTGCTTCCTGTTTCTAATGTAATATCCATTTTTAACACTCAATAGTTTAAGCCTCAAATTAAAATAATATTTTTTAGATTACTTTCAAATGTTAAATATTATGAACGGTATATAATGTTCTAACAACTAAAAACATTGGCACTTAATTGCTTTTCTATATGTTATACTTTAATAAAGTTAAATTGTTCTTCTTAATACCCATAATTTTTGAATACTGTAAAAAGTTTAAATTATTTATCTTAAATAATAATAAATTATTAAGATGGAAACTCAAAATAACCAGACCCCAAAGGGATTAAAGTTATACTCAATGATTGTTCGCTCTTATGCTTTTCCTGCTTCCATAGTTCCTATTATTTATGGCTCATTATTGGCAGTATTTTTAAATGAAAATGTAAAGTTCAATTTCTTTTTATTTATCCTTACACTTATCGGGGCAATATGTATCCACATTACTACTAATGTTGTTAATGATATTTATGATTTTAGAAAAGGGATTGATAAAAAAGATGAAGAACTTGGCATTCCTCATGGAGGCTCGATGGTGTTATCGTTAAATCTGGCTACCGAATCTCAACTGAAAACAATTACAGTAATATCAACACTAATTGCTGTTGGTATTGGGATTTTTTTATATTTTGAAACTAATTTTAATCCAGTAATCTTAGGTTTGATAATCTTTGGATTCTTTTCAGCAATTTATTATACAGCTTTTCCTATTTCTTTAAAATACAAAGCTATAGGTGACCTACAGGTTTTTCTTTCATTTGGTACTGGAATGACATTAGGTGCTTATATAGTACAAACTCAAGAATTTTCATGGATTCCAGTGATTCTTTCAATTCCTATAGGTCTACTTATTGCCGCAATATTACATTCTAATAACCTCAGGGATATAAAGTTTGATAGCACCTTTGGAGTAAAAACTGTAGCTATCCTTATAGGAGAAAAACTCTCTAAAAATTATTATTATTTCCTTGTATTTGGGGCTTATGCTTCAATTATAATATTTGTTATATTTAAAATCCTTCCTATTCCAGCCTTAATAAATTTTATCACACTTCCAATTGCTATTAAACTTGCGAAAATGTTAAAAGAATTACCTCAGGAAAATTTACCAAGGTTTGAGTACGGTACTAAACACATTATATTGACATCTAAATTAAATATGCAATTTGGGTTGACGTTAAGTATTGGAATTTTGATTTCTATATTATTTCATATTTAACAAAGGGGCTGAAGAATATTCTCTGAATATTTTCCACTGGTTGCTTTGTTTGACAAGTCTTAAAGTATGGGGAGTTTTAACTTTACTTTTTTCTTGGGTAACTGACTTGGTAAAGGTAAGATTTACATAAGAACTATCATTATCATCATACTGAATTTTAAGACTATCAATTTCAATAGATATCGGTTGTTTACTATCAAATCGTTTAAGGATTTCATAAATAGAGTAACGTTTGTTATTTTTATCAACAAACTGATAATCCTCATCAAATATTTCTTGTATTAAATTTGTATCTTTATACTCGTATAAATTACGCCATTTTTTTAAAATTGAATTAAACTTATAAGTATCTGAATTTACATATTTATTTAGAGCAAGATATGATATAAAGACAATAATGCCAATTAGAAATGTGAAGAAAACAAGAGTTAATATTTTTCTTTTTCGCTTCCTAATTTTTCCTTCAAGTTTCTGAAAAAACTCTTTTTCTAAAGTTTCTGTAGTTAATTCTCTTTTTTCTTTGAGAAGAATTTGCCCACAGTATTTACAGTAAATTGAGTTATTGTCATTAAGTTTGTAACACTTTGAACAAAGAATATTTTCGGATTTGTTTTTTGACATATAAAGAAACGACTGGAATTGATCAATAGTCATTTCTCCTATATTGACAATGGTATTCGATAAATTTTGGGGATTGTTAGGACAAAATTTAGAAATACAACCATTATTTTTAACCCAGCATTTCTTATGATAAACTCTTCCACATAATTCGCATGTAAATGATGTATGGGAGCGTTTTATTTGCTTTAAACATATAGAACATATCATATATTTCTTCTATATTCTTGATGTATAATTAACAATAAATAGTTTTTGATTTATATTTTAAAAAATTATAAATTGAAGACTCAAGAATTTTTCATTTTAACATAACTTATGAAATTTGTATCTTAACATAAATGTAAATAGCTATAAAACCTTTAAACTATTATTATTCTGGCGTTTATGTATTTTGTTGAGGTAGAAGGCAGGTAGATATTTTAACAAGGTTTAGTTATAGTTAGCTTTTGTGATTGAAAACAATTCAAATAATAACAATATTTACTTTAAAAATTCATTAATGTGGCTGATAAATTTGATCGACTTGTAGAAATTGTAAAAAAACTGCGCAAAGAATGTCCCTGGGATAGAGAGCAAACTCATAGTTCTTTACGTCGATGTTTGCTTGAAGAAGCTTATGAAGTTCTTGATGCTCTGGATATAGGTGATATGGAAGATTTAAAAAAAGAATTGGGTGATCTTTTGTTGCAAGTTGTATTTCATTCAGTAATGGCTGAAGAAAATAATGAGTTTTCTTTGGAAGAAGTTATAGATTTAGAGGTACACAAATTGATCAGACGGCATCCGCATGTTTTTGGAAATGTAAAAGTTAGTGGTAGTGATGAGGTAAAACGAAACTGGGAAAAGCATAAAATTAAAGAGGGAAGAAAATCTATTCTGGATGGTATTCCAAAGGAATTGCCAGCTTTATTTCGTGCTTATAGAGTTCAGGAAAAGGCAGCAAAAGTAGGTTTTGACTGGAAAAAAATTGAACCAGTGTATGAAAAAATCCTTGAAGAAATTGAAGAACTGAAAACAAATATCCAAAATAGTAAAACAAGTGAAGAAATAGAAGAGGAATTTGGAGATGTTCTTTTCGCTCTGGTAAATTATGCAAGATTCCTAAAAATAAATCCAGAGGACGCTTTAAGGAAAACAATTAATAAGTTTATTGATCGTTTTAATAAAATTGAACAATATGCTCAAGTAAATAATATTAATATTACTGATATGACCCTTGACGAGATGGATGTAATCTGGAATAAAATTAAAAAACACCAATGAAAAAAACATCAATTATTATAAAAAATACTTCAATGAAAAAAGATACATCAATTGGAATTATTATTTTTAGAAAGACTAAAAAAACAATTACCTATTTAATTATTAAGCACAGTAAAGGTCATTGGGCATTTCCAAAGGGACATCGTAATATTGGAGAAAAGGCAATTGATACAGCGCTACGTGAAATTTATGAAGAAACGGGAATAAATAAAATTAATCTGGTCTCTCCAAAAATCATGCTCAGAGAACATTATATAATTAAAGATAATAAAGACCATATTTTAAAAACTGTTCAATATTTTATAGCAAAGACTTCTCAACGAAAAGTCAAGATTGATGGTAAAGAAATTGTTGACTATCGATGGTGTCCATTTGACGAAGCCATTGAGTTAATTACATTTTCTGAGGCAAAAAAAATTCTCAAGAAGGCACATAAGCTAATAAGCACCTTATGAAGAAATTTAAAAATATTCTTGTATCTCTTTTTCTTATTTGGTCAATTAGTTTTTCTTTATATGCCCGTGATAGCAAGGATTTACTACGTAATAGAATAGATTCCATTATTTCAGGAATTAAATGCAATCTCTCAATCCTTGTTATGGGAGCTGAAAAAAATGATATCCTTTATTACTTCAAACCTGAAGAGAAGATGATTCCAGCATCAATTACAAAATTGATTACCACAGCAGTTGCTCTTAATAAACTTGGTGTCAATTATGAATTCAAGACCATCTTTTATACTGATGATAATGATTTATCAGATGGGATTATAAATGGGAATTTATATCTGAAAGGATATGGAGATCCTGATCTAACAACTTCGGAACTTCTTAAACTAACCCACCTTGTAATAAGTAAAAATATCAAGAAGATCACAGGTAATCTTGTTTATGATGAATCTTATCTTGATAATATGCATTATGCTCTTGCTGATAAGTATTCAGGAGATACCAAAAAAAATTATTGGCCTTATATTACAGCACTTAGTATAAATAAAAACAAAAGTAGTTCTGATCCTGCATTTGAATGTGCTCAAATAGTTGCGGATGAACTCAAAAAAAACAACGTGGAACTTGGTGGTATTATTATTGCTGGTATTACACCTGATGCTGCAAAAGAAATTTGCCGTTTAACAAGACCTATAGTTAATGTAATTACGAATATGAACAAAATAAGTGATAATCAATCTGCTATTACATTATTTAAGGTTGTCGGGGCTGTTTATAAAGAACCTCCTGGTTCTCTTCCTTATGGAAGTGAAGCTGTAATAGATTTTATGAGTTCAATTGGTATAGCACGAGATAATTATGAAATACTTGAAGGCTCTGGTTTAACAAGGTATAATTATGTCAATGGTTATATTTTTGTCCATCTTTTAAAGTATATGTATAATCAGGTAAATATCTTTGATATGTTTTATAATTCACTTCCCATTGGAGGTGTTGATGGGACTTTAAAAGATAGAATGAAGAATACTGAGGCTGAAAAAAATATCCATGCAAAAACCGGTACACTGAATAATGTAAGTACACTTGCAGGTTATGCAGTATCAAGAGATAATGAATTGATAATTTTTTATATTGCTATGAATGGATTTTCTGGTAATGCAAAGGTTTACAGAGATAAGCAAGATGAAATTTGTAATGCGATTTGTTCATTTTCAAGAAATTGAAAAATGGATAAAGAAAAAATTAGCAATCTTGAACTTCCTGACGTAACTGATTTGGATTCCGGGACCATAAAGAAACTTATTCTTTATAATTCACATCATTTCTTTAGTGACGTAATAATACAACTACATAAAGCTACTGGTTTTGACCTCCAACATTGTGAGCAAATTGCCCTAATTGCTCATTATAAAGGTAAAGCTATAGTTAAGTCTGCTCCTGTTGAGGAATTGAAAAAAATTGATTTAGTGTTAAAAGAAATAGGTTTAATAACAGCAATAGAATAAGAGGTGAATGTTACTATTAAATATTTGATTATTAAAATAATAATACTGTTAATTTCTGTTTGTACAGCAGAAAGTCAATACCGTTATAACTTTGATTTTGATAGAAATTGGGAATGGAACGATCTCTATATTAATAGCTATATTTCATCACATAACTTAATAGATAAAGTACAAGCTCTTTCTAAAGAATTTTCACAAGAAGAAGGGTGGCTTGTCTTCAGGTCACTGGTTAATCTTGATTCATTGAATCAGTTGCGTTTGCTTGTGAATATTACTGACCTTGAAGTTGTTCCAAGTAAATATCTTTGGAAGAGTAAGATGTCGAAAGAACTTAAAGATTTTAATGAAAAAGAAGATCTTTTTGGACTGATTGAAGCAGCAACCAGAGTTGCAAATTTACGCAGAACTTTTTCTGAGGACAAAAAACTTTTTCGTGATAATAATTTTTTTCTTAGAATTCCCTCTGGAAAGTCTTATTATTCTGATATCAAATATGATTTTTCATCAGCTAATAATCTTTTAGATTTACTTGATTTTGATTATTTAAATCAGACTGAGATAGATAGTATTATTTCTACTCCTCCCTTTAATTATTTGTTCGATGCTCAAATTCCGTGTTATAATAAAGAACAACTACTCCCTTTATTTAAATATATTAAAAGCAAAACTCCTATTTTCGTTATTTATAAATTTATTAATCAAGATAGTTTCCTTGGATGGGGTAATATATCTGTAAATACAGTTCAATATAGAAGATTAATTAATACGATACAAAAAAATCGTGAGGCACTTAATTATTATATACTTAATATATTATATCAATATCTTCCTGTAGATGTAAAATTTTTAAAAACTATTAAATTTACCATTAATAAAAACGATTGTGGCTGGAATAATGAAACACAAGCCAATGTTATTAACTTTAATACTATTGGTGATGATTATGAAATTCTGGCAAGATATATGTGTAGAGATCTTTTTTTATGGGCTAAGAAAAAAATACATATAAATGTATTTCCATATCTTTTAAAAGATGAAGATACACTTATTTATAATTTGATGAACGAAGTTTTCGATGGTGGAATTTCAAATTATATTGCACCAATTTTAGCAGAAAACAGACCCGCTAATCTTTTGGAAAAAGATTTTCGTTTATTTAATAAAACAATCGATGCTATATTAACAAAGAAACCCAAAAAAACAATAGATAGCTTGCTAAAAGTTGGATTATCAGGAAAGTTTATGTTTCATACTATGGGATGGCAAATGGCAAATACAATTGATCTTGTACTCGGTAGAGATGCGCTAAAAGAATCACTTTTGTTAGGACCATTTTACTTTTTTGAAACTTATGTAGAAGCGTATGAGAAAGACCCTGTAAATATTAAAGAAGTTTACCAATTTAACAATAATTTCGAGACAAAAATTTTTAAACTAAGAGCATTAATACCTAAAAATCTCTTGCTTAATGCTGTAAATATTAAAATGCAAAATGGCAATAAATCTGAAGTCCAAAAAGCAATTGCTTCGATGAAAAAGGAAAGCTATTCGATAAATTCTGTACTAAAGCTTGTACTTGCTGTTTTGGAATTTGATTTTGGAATGTTTGATGAAGCATATGAATGTATAATAACCTGTAAAGAAAATATACTTGGAAGAGAAAAATTACTTCAGGATTTTGGTTTTTGGTTTTTAGAAAAAGGTAAAATAGCTGAGTCACAAACTCTTTTTGATCTTCTTGTTAAATATTATCCTCAGTCATCAAATTCATATTATTGTAGAGGGAACTTTTATTATCAAACAGGCAGTTTAGACAAAGCAAAACAAGATCTTATTAAGGCACTTGAAATAGATCCAAATTTTAGCAGGGCATCAAATCTTTTAAGTAGAATTAATGAAGATGTTGAAAAAAAGAAATTATGAAATTTAAATTAGTATCTTCTTATAAACCAACAGGTGATCAGCCACAAGCTATACAAAAGCTAACAGAAGGGGTTTTACGGGGGGAAAAACATCAAGTGTTTCTTGGTGTTACTGGGTCAGGTAAAACTTTTTCAATTTCTAATGTAATTGCTAATGTGAATAAGCCTGTTCTTGTGATGAGCCACAATAAAACACTTGCTGCACAACTTTATGGAGAATTTAAAAAGTTTTTCCCTCATAATAGAGTTGAGTTCTTTATTTCATATTATGATTACTATCAACCTGAAGCTTATATTCCAGCAACTGATACTTACATTGCTAAAGACCTTTCAATAAATGAAGAAATAGATAGGCTTCGTCTTCGAGCTACTTCTGCTTTACTTGAAGGAAGGAAAGATGTTATTATTGTATCTTCAGTTAGCTGTATTTATGGTATTGGAGCACCGGATGAATATGCTCGTCAGGTTCTTATAATTAAGAAGGGTGATAAAATCTCAAGGAAGTTCTTGATGTCTAAGCTTGTTGATATTCATTATGTTCGTGGAGATTATGATTTTAAAAGGGGGACTTTTCGAGTACGTGGTGATGTCTTTGAAATAATTCCTGCTTATGAAGATGAAACTGGAGTTCGAATTGAACTTAATGATGAATTAGTAAAAAAAATTTCTTACTTTGATAGAAAAACAGGTACTACTATATCTGTTGATGAAAGTATAGCAATTTATCCAGCTAAATATTTTGTTACAACTGAACAGCAGATTAATCGTGCTATTGTTAGTATTCAGAAAGAACTTCAAGAAAGATTAGAATATTTTCGAAAACAAAATAAGCTTGTTGAAGCACAAAGACTTGAGCAGAGAACAATGTTTGATATTGAAATGATAAGGGAAGTTGGTTATTGCACAGGTATCGAGAACTATTCCAGACATCTTGATGGAAGGCCCCCTGGTTCAAGACCATATTGTCTCTTTGATTATTTCCCAAAAGATTTTTTGCTTATTGTTGATGAATCTCATGTGACTGTTCCTCAAATAAGAGGGATGTATAATGGAGATAGGATGAGAAAACAAACACTTGTTGAACATGGATTTCGTTTGCCATCTGCTCTGGATAATAGGCCAATGACATTTGAAGAATGGGAGAGTATGATAAATCAAGTTATTTATGTAAGTGCTACTCCAGGTGATTATGAGCTTGAAAAATGTGGTGGTGCAATTGTGGAGCAGGTTATAAGACCAACTGGATTACTTGATCCTGAAATTCAAGTGAGACCTATTAAAAATCAAATAGATGATTTGATTAACGAAATAAGAATAAGAGCTAATAGAGGCGAGAGAGTCCTTGTTACGACATTAACTAAAAGAATGAGTGAAGATCTTACCGATTACCTTGAAGGAATTAATATCAAAGTAAAGTATATTCATTCTGAAGTGGATTCACTTGAGAGGGTAGATATTCTACGAGGTCTAAGACTTGGAGAATTTGATGTACTTGTTGGTGTGAACCTCTTAAGAGAAGGTTTAGACCTTCCTGAAGTTTCACTAGTTGCAATTCTTGATGCAGATAAAGAGGGTTTTTTACGTTCTGAAAAATCATTGCTACAAACTGCTGGAAGAACAGCAAGAAATGTTAATGGACTTGTGATTATGTATGCTGATAAAATCACAGAGTCGATGAGAAAAGTAATAGATGAAACTAATAGGCGAAGAAAAATTCAGCAAGAGTATAATGAAAAATATAATATTAAACCTAAAACTATTTACAAAACTTACGAAGAAATAATGTCAACTACAATTGTTGCTGATTCTAAAGCTAAATATGATCTTAAAAAGAAGAAAAGAGAATCACGAAAAACATCCCTTTCTCTTATTACTGAACCTATATTCAGACAACTAAGCAAAGAAGAAAAGCAACAATTAATTGAGCAACTTAAAAAGGAAATGGTTGAAGCTGCCAAAGATCTTGAATTTGAACGTGCAGCAGAATTACGTGATGAAATCCAAAGAATTCAAATGGAAAAGTAAGTTTATAATATATCCTTTTTATCTGCTTCTATAGAGATAATTTTAATAATTTCACCAGTATTAACATTAACTATTCCTGAACTTAAAAACTGACCATACACACAACCTGTGTCAATTAAAAGGTAATGTAATTTACGTTTTTGGACTTTACTATATGGAGTGTGTCCAGCTACTTGTAATTTTCCAATTGAAGAGGGAATTTGCCTATTCCATAACCAGTTATTTTCGTTAGCACCTTTTATTATGCCTGCATGAGTTATAATAACTGCATCGAATTCATATTTTAATGGAAGTTGTCTGAAAAATTGTAGATGCCCACTTTCTTCAAGTTCTTTAATAAATTTGTGAAATGATAAATAATCTCTGGTTTGTGAATAATTTTCTTGAGTTTCTTGTCCCCCATTATAATAATAAAGTGCTATTTCATCAGTTAACTTAGGCTCGAGATCTTTTACACTATCTATAGCATTTATTAGCATTTCCTCATGATTTCCTTTTACAGGTTTAATATTGTGGTCGATGCAGAATTCAACAACCTCCTTAGAATATCTCCCTCTATCGATTAAATCTCCAACAGAATAAATTTCAGAGGTAAAAGAAATTATCTCACTGTATAAATTTAACAGAGTAAAATAACAACCATGTATGTCTCCAATAATAGCTATAATATTGTTATTGGAACTTGGCAATTAATTTATGAATTGTTTTAAAATAAAGTTTATTTAAATTCTTAATCAATATTAAAATATCATTACTACTGTAGTGAATACGACTTAACAAATGAGTTTGTGTGTCCGCTGTATGTAGTAGTAATTACACACTTTACAATTGTACCTGCTGGTGGCAATGAGGCAGATGGCCAAATTATTGTTAAAGTATAAGAACCTATAATTTGTGAAGCAATTTTATTGTAAATATTAGTTATTGTAGAATTACAAGTTGTATCGGACTTTAAATAATAAAAAATACCACCAGTTGTGTCAGCAATATTTCTGAGATCAGAAACTTCCTGTTGAAAGTAGGTGCTATCAAAATACAAACCTACAGTATAAACCGGTAATCCGTGTGTTAGAGCATAGTTAATCATTGTTTCCCTTGAAATCTGGGAAGCATTTTCCCCTCCATCAGTAAAAGCAACTAAACATCGTATATAATCAGTTGTTGGATTAAAATTATAAACATCATTAAGTCCCTGATATATTGATTGGTATAAAGCAGTAGAACCATAAAGTGTATAATTGCTGTCAATGGCATTATAAAGTAATTGTTTGTTATTAGTAAATGACTGAGCTACAATGACACGATGATCAAATTTAATTATTTCTGTTTGGTCATCATTTCCAATTCTTGATACGAATGTTCTTACTCCATTTTTCATACATTCAATTTGTTGCCCCCACATACTTTCACTGTAATCCATAGTAAGAACCGCTGCAACATTCTTTCCCTCACTTATATTGTGGACTAATGAAACAGTCCCAGTTACGGAATCAGAAGTTGGGGTTGTCCATATCAACTTTGCTGTAACATCTGAACTGCTCAAGCCGAGAATAGGGTTATTGTTTTGATCAGTTATAAATAAAGTAGACTTAACAGTAGTTCTATTAATTTGTGTTACAGTACCATTTGTATTTATAGCTGTTATTATTGATCCGACAGGATTAGTAATGTCAATTTTACAAGAACTGAACCATGAGATAATAAAGAAAACAAAAATGAATGCAGTTTTGAAAGTAAATATTCGCTTCATACGTGTGGTTTTTTGAAAAGTTAATTATTTTATTTGCATAAATCAATAGTTTTTTTTGTAAAGTCTTGTTCTTAATTTCTTTTATTATGAGGTTAGTTTTTGTAATATGAAGGCATAATTCTTAAAATAGTTACTTTCTTAATTATATAAAGATACACTATGCTCTTTATATTAATTTTATTAATAGTTATTTTAAATAAAAAAGAAATATCTATGAACGATAGAATTTACAAACAAAGCCCTGATAGACTCTGGTCAAAGGAGCGTATAGAAAGGTTAGAAATTGAAAATGTTATTACTTATTGTTTAGATGATGGTAAAGTAAATAACATTTTGGATATAGGGTGTGGTAGTGGGCTTTTCGCAGAGCATTTAGTTAGAAAAGGATTAAAGGTAGTTGGTATTGATATAAATCAAGATATGATAGATGCGGCAAAAAATAATGTTCCTGAAGCAGAATTCTTGCTTGCAGAAGCTGAAAATTTACCATTTAAAGACAACTCTTTTGATATGGTTTTTCTTGGTCTTGTTTTACATGAAGTAAATGACTTTGAAAAATCACTCTCGGAAGCTTTTCGTGTTTGTCGTATTAAAACAGTTGTTCTTGAGTGGAAATATGAAGTTGCTAATTTTGGTCCTCCAATTGAACACAGATTAAAAGAAAATTTTATTAATGAAATAGCAAAATCTGTAGGTTTTGGAACTATAAAATCTAAACATCTTTCTCATCTTGTACTTTACACTTTTATGAAAATAAAAGAGCTGGAAACATAACCTGTTTCCAGCTCCAGTAAAAAAAATAATAAGAAAATCTTTATTGAATGGTATAAGACTTTACAAATGAACTTGTATGTCCACTATATGTGGTTGTAATAGTACAATTAACAGTGGTTCCTGTTGGTGGTAGATTTGCTCCAGGCCAAATTATATTCAAGGAATAGGAACCAGCAATTTGTCCGCTAATCTTACTATAAATGTTTGTCAAATTTGAAGTACAGTTTGAATCTGCCAGTGAACCAAAGAAAAATCCTCCAGTTGTATCAGCAATGTTTTTTAAATCCCAGACAGCATAATTACTTGTATCGGATGGTGAATAATATAATCCTACAGTATAAACTGGTAAGCCATTGGTTAAGGCGTAACTTATCATATCATTACGGTTTATCGTAGATGAATTTTCCCCTCCATCTGTGAAAGCAACAACGCATCTGATGTAATCCACAGCAGGGTTGAAATTTTTAACATCATTCAAACCTTGAAAAATTGATTGATACAAAGCTGTTGAACCACCAAGAGAGAAAACACTATCTACCGCTTTGTTTAATAAAGTTTTATCGTTAGTGAAAGTTTGAGCAACTATAACCCGATGGTCAAATTTAATAATCTCTGACTGGTCATTGTTTGCCATATTTGAGATGTACGTTTTTACCCCATTTTGCATACAACTAATTTGCTCAGGTTCCATACTACCACTGTAATCCATTGTGATGGCACCTGCAACATTTTTTCCTGATCCTTGATTTGGTGAAACTGTAACAGTACCAAAAACAGAATCTGCTTGTGGACTATTGAGTGTTGTCCAACTGAGTTTTGCAGTGACATTTGAACTTGTAATACCTGAAATAGGATTGTTATTTTGGTCTGTGACAAATAAAGTCCCTGTGACATTAGTTCTGCTGACCTGAACAATAGTTCCATTTGTTTTTATTGCTGTAATTCCGCCAGTTCCACCTACAGGATTAGATTCGTCTTTGTTACAACCTGTATAAACCAAACCAATCCCTAAAATAAGGGAAATGATAATTAAATTTAAAATTTTTTTCATAATATTTGTTTTAGTTTTTAAAAAATAAGATATATATTTCATAAATTATAGTCAAGTTAATAATTCATTAAATTCTTTTGGGTTAACTTCACGAATCAAATTGTAAACAGCTCTAAAAACATCTTCTGAATTTGGTTTTGAAAAATAATCCCCATCAGCACCATAGGCAGTTCTATGTGGTTTAGCACTAATAGTGATTGGTGGCGAATCGAGAAACTTAAAACCACCTTGTTTATTAATAATTTCATCTAACATATAGCCAGTTCCCCCGCCAGGTACATCTTCATCAAGGAAAACGATGCGATTTGTCTTTTTCAAAGATTCTAAAATAATTCCGTAGGTATCAAATGGAAGCAAGGTCTGTACATCAATTAATTCGACTGAGATTCCAATTTTACGAAGTTTTTCTGTAGCTGCTCGCGCTATATCTACACAAGCCCCATACGTGACAAGTGTAACGTCATTTCCAGATTCAATAATTTCTGGTTTGCCGAGTGGAACAGTAATTTCGCCAATATTTTTAGGCATTCTCTCTTTAAGGCGATATGCATTTAATCGTTCGATTATTAAACCCGGTTCATCAGACTGCAGGAGAGTATTGTAAAAACCTGCTGCTTGAGTCATATTTCTTGGGACACAAATATGAAGTCCTCGAAATGCATGAACTGCTAATCCCATATGAGAACCAGCGTGAAAGATTCCTACAAGCCTGTGACCTCTTGTCCTGATAATTAAAGGTGCTTTTTGACCACCTGCAGTCCTGTAATGTAGAGTAGCAAGGTCGTCACTTATTATTTGCAATGCATAAAGTAAATAATCGAGGTATTGAATTTCTGCGATAGGTCTTAAACCTCTCAATGCAGCACCAATACCCTGTCCAATAATAGTTGCTTCGCGAATACCAGTATCTGTTATACGTAAATCCCCATATTTTGCCTGAAGTCCTGCCATACCTTGATTAACATCTCCTAATTGTCCAACATCTTCACCGAAGGCAATTAATCTTGGGTCTCTTTTAAAAGCTTCATCAAAAAATGCTAAAAGAACTTCTCTTCCTGCGACTAATAGAGAATTCTCATCATAAATAGGTTTCACTTCTTTGACTTTCATCGCACTCCATTTCGATTCACTATACAAATGTGAACTGAAACGTCTTTCATTTTCTTTTAAATAGTTTTTATACCAATCTCGTAATTTTTGGACTGAAGATGAATCTTCATCTTTAACAGTAATCAAAGCATCAAATCCAGCTTGTGCAGTAACTCTTCTTTCAATATCTGGGTGATTAAGTAACTCATTGCTTATAGATTTTAATTTATCAGCATTCTTACTTGTAATTGCAATCTCATTTAAAATGCTGACTAACTGTTTTCTTTCTGCTTTAATTGGTTCGCAAAATTCATTCCATGCTTCTTGTTGTGCCTTTTTAGCAGTTTTTTTAGCTTCTTCCTCAATGATATCAAGTTCTTCTGGTGTTGCAATTTTCTTTTCAATTATCCATTTTCTCATTTGTTTTATACAATCGTATTCTTGTTCCCACTGTAGTCGTTCTTTTGTTTTATAACGTTCATGAGAACCACTCGTAGAATGTCCCAGAGGTTGTGTCATTTCTGTAATGTGAAATATAGCAGGAATATGTTTTTCTCTGACAATAGCAATCCCTTCTTTATAAGTTTTAACCAGTGATTCATAATCCCAGCCGGGAACACGATAAATTAAATATCCTTGTTCAAGTTTTTCATTGTACCTGAAACCTTCAAGAACTTCAGAAATGCTTGATTTTGTAACTTGATATATATTTGGTACCGAAATTCCAAATCCATCATCCCAGATTGAAATAGCCATTGGGACCATCAGTACCCCCCCAGCATTGATAGTTTCAAAAAACAAACCTTCAGCAGTACTTGCATTACCTATAGTTCCGAACGCAACTTCATTTCCATTGATTGAGAAATCTGTAAAATCTTTAAGTTCTGGATTATTTCTGTATAATTTTGATGCATAAGCAAGTCCAAGCAGTCTTGGCATCTGAGCTCCTGTAGGAGCTATATCAGCTGAAGTGTTTTTCATATCTGTCTGTTTTTTCCATGAGCCATCTTCATTTAACAATCTTGTTGCAAAGTGGTTATTCATTGAACGTCCCGCACAAGCTGGCTCAAATTTAACATCATGATGTCCGTATAATTGGGCAAACAATTGTTTAAGTGTTATCATACCGGTTGCAAGAGCAAAAGTTTGGTCTCTATAGTAACCAGATCTAAAATCACCAGGTTGAAATGCTTTTGCCATTGCTATTTGTGCTATTTCTTTTCCGTCTCCAAATATCCCGAATTTTGCTCTTCCCATTAAAGCTTCTTTACGGCCTATTATGCTCATATTTCTACTTTCATTAGCAAGTCTATAGTCAGCGAGTATTTCTTCCTTATTATATTTTCCATTTGTTCGGGAATACATATTACTTGTTTGATTATCAACTTTGACCTGTTTATTTGTTGTATTTTTTCCCATTTGTTAGTGTATTTATTTTTAGTTTCTCAATAAATCATTTGTAAAAACAAAATATAATATAGTAAAGTTCTATTATACTATAAACTTAAAAATTGTTATGAACTTTTAATTTAAATAGAGTGTTTGAAATTTAAAACAGGTAGTTATTACACCTTTTTTTTAAAAACAAATACGACTAATTTAGTCTTATTTATAAAATTTCTGGAATTAAAACTATGGAAAATTCAAATTTATTAGATAATGTAATAAAAAAAGAATACGAAGCTGGTTTTACAACTGATATTGAGATGGAAGTTTTTCCAAAGGGCCTTAATGAAGATATTATCAAGCAACTTTCAGCTAAAAAAGAAGAACCTGAGTTTATGTTAGAGTTTCGTTTAAAAGCTTATCATAGATGGTTGGAAATGAAAGAACCTCATTGGCCTAATGTTAATTATCCACCAGTTAATTATAATGAGATAATTTACTATGCTGCACCAAAGCAATCGAAAAAACTTAATTCTCTTGATGAACTTGATCCTAAAATTAAAGAAACTTACGACAAGCTTGGGATCCCTTTAGTGGAACAAGAATTTCTTGCAGGAGTTGCGGTTGATGCGGTAATGGATAGTGTTTCAGTTGTTACTACATATAGAGAGAAATTGTCAGATTTAGGAATTATTTTCTGTTCTATAAGTGAAGCAATACAATTGCATCCCGAACTTATTAAAAAATATCTTGGTTCAGTAGTACCTTTTCAAGATAATTATTTTGCAGCACTTAATTCAGCTGTATTCAGTGACGGTTCATTTGTTTATGTACCCAAAGGAGTAAGATGTCCTATGGAATTGTCAACCTATTTCAGAATAAATATGGCTAATACAGGCCAGTTTGAAAGAACTCTTATTATTGCTGACGAAGGTAGTTATGTAAGTTATCTTGAAGGTTGCACTGCACCTATAAGAGATGAAAACCAGCTTCATGCTGCAGTCGTTGAACTAATTGCTCTTGATGGGGCTGAAATAAAATATTCAACTGTTCAAAACTGGTATCCAGGTGATGAAAAAGGTCAGGGTGGTATTTATAATTTTGTTACTAAACGAGGTATTTGTTATAATAATGCTAAGATTTCTTGGACACAGGTAGAAACTGGATCTGCAATTACCTGGAAATACCCAAGTGTAATATTGAAAGGCGATAATTCTATAGGAGAGTTTTATTCTGTAGCATTAACAAATAATTATCAACAAGCTGATACTGGTACCAAAATGATTCATCTTGGCAAAAATACTAAGAGTAGAATCGTTTCAAAAGGAATCTCTGCTGGATTTAGCAACAATAGTTATCGTGGGCTTGTTAAAGTTGCAAAGAACGCTGATAATGCAAGAAACTTTTCGCAATGTGATTCGCTTTTAATGGGTAGTAATTGTGGAGCTCATACTTTTCCATACTTTGATATAAAAAATAAAACGGCTATAGTAGAACATGAAGCTACTACTTCTAAAATAAGTGATGAAATTCTTTTTTATTGTAAACAAAGAGGTATTTCAGGAGAAGATGCAATTGGTTTAATTGTGAACGGATATGCTAAGGAAGTATTAAATAATCTTCCTATGGAATTTGCAGTAGAAGCACAGAAACTACTTGCAATTTCATTGGAAGGGAGTGTTGGTTAATCAGTTATTTTAATTAATTAAATAAAAGAATAAAGAATGTTAACTGTTAAAAATTTACATGTAAAAGTAGAAGGTAAAGAAATTCTAAAAGGAATAAATCTTCAAATAAATAAAGGGGAAATTCATGCAATAATGGGACCTAATGGTTCCGGTAAATCAACTTTTGCATCGGTTCTGGTTGGCAAAGAAGGCTATGAAGTTACTGAAGGAGAAATTATTTTTGAAGGTAAGAATTTACTTGATATTGAACCTGAAGATAGAGCAAGAGAAGGCATATTTCTTGCTTTCCAATATCCTGTTGAGATCCCTGGGGTTTCAACTACAAATTTTATGAAAACTGCTTTAAATGAAATTAGAAAATATCGTGGCTTACCTCCACTCAGTTCTGTTGAGTTTTTGAAATTATTAAAAAATAAAGCCAAATTAGTAGAACTTGATATGGAGTTTACTAACAGAGCTGTAAATGTTGGATTTTCCGGAGGAGAAAAAAAACGCAATGAAATTTTCCAATTGGCAATGTTAGAACCTAAACTGGCAATTCTTGATGAAACTGATTCTGGACTTGATATTGATGCTATGAAAATAGTATCTGATGGAGTAAATAGACTTAGAAATGAAAATAATGCTTTTATTGTTATTACTCACTATCAAAGATTACTTAACTATATAGTTCCGGATTTCGTTCACGTATTAACTGATGGTCAAATCGTAATGTCCGGTGATAAGGGGCTTGCTTTGAAACTCGAGGAACTTGGATATAATTGGGTTCTGGAAGAAGCAAATGAAAATAGGAGTTAAAATTTTATGTCACTAATGAACGTTTTATCTTTAATTAATCAAAAAACTGAAAGCAACGGATTTCCTTTTCTAAATTCTTTAAAGAAAGAGTCTTTTTTCTATTTAAACTCTGTAGGATTTCCGACCCGAAAAATGGAAGATTGGAGATTTACAAATATTAATCCGATTCTTGATGGCAATTTTGTTTTGGCACCTGATACTGATAGTATTTCCTTAGAAAAGGAACAAATAAAATCTTTGCTTATACCAGATTTTGATAATAATTTTCTTGTTTTCGTTAACGGATTATATCAAGAAGATTTATCACGTTGTTATAAAAAGGGTAATAAAATAATAGTTAATTCTTTAAATGAAGCTTTAACATTAAAACAATATTCAGATATTATTTTACAACATTTGGGAAAGTATCTTTATTATGGAGAAGATGGTTTTGTTGCTTTGAATACAATGTCGTTTAGAGATGGTGCTTTTATTGTAATTCCTGAGAATTTTGATGCAGGTACTATAGTTATATATAATATAACTGATATCAGGTATCAACCATTACTTATTAATACAAGAAATCTCATAGTTTTAGAACCGGGTAGTAAAGTAAATATTATAGAATTTTATTATACAATAGGGGATAATCAAAAGGGTTTTTCAAATACTGCTACTGAGATCGTATGTTTAGAAAATTCTGAGCTAAATTATTATAAGATACAAAATCAAAATTTAAATGAGTATCACATCAATACTACACAATTAGTTCAACAGCAAAGTTCCAAGGCTCAAACTTTGACAGTATCTTGGGGGGGGAGTATTGTTAGGAATACGCTTAATATCCAACTTGTTGGAAAACAAGCTGAATCAATATTTCATGGATTATATTTTCTTAAAGATAGACAACACATTGATAATCATACTACAATAGAACATATTGCTCCAGATTGTCATAGTAACGAGTATTATAAAGGTATTATTGGGGACGAAGGTGATGCAGTCTTCAACGGTAAAATTTTAGTTAAAAGAGATGCACAAAAAACAAACGCATACCAGCTAAATAAAAACATTCTACTTTCCGGAAATGCCTCAATCAATTCGAAACCACAACTTGAAATTTTTGCTGATGATGTTAAATGTAGTCATGGAGCAACAACAGGTCAGATAGACAATGAACAGCTATTTTATTTGCTTAGCCGCGGCATTTCAAAATCAGAAGCTATTAAGCTCTTGTTATATGCTTTTGGTAATGATATTTTTGAAAATGTGTCGTTAAAACCTCTTAGTGAATATCTTGAAGCAAGATTGCAAGAGAAGATTAACGAAAGTTTTACTAACTGAAATCATTTTAAAATGTTAGATGTTAATTTAATACGCAAGGACTTTCCTATTTTAGAGGTCTTTGTTAAGAATAATAAAATTGTTTATTTTGATAATGCAGCAACTACACAGAAGCCATCCCAGGTTATCGAAGCTATTAAATCTTACTACAAAGAATATAATAGCAATGTCCATAGAGGTGTTCACTTTCTTGCTGAAAAAGCAACTGAAGAGTTTGAAGCTTCAAGAAGAAAAATAGGAAAGTTTATTAATGCAAAATCTTCAAATGAAATAATATTCCTTAGAGGTACAACAGAGGCTATTAACCTTGTAGCCAATAGTTTTGGAGAAATTGCAATAAAAGAAGGGGATGAAATAGTCATTTCAACTCTTGAGCATCATTCCAATATTGTTCCCTGGCAAATACTTTGTGAAAGAAAAAAAGCAAAGTTAAGAGTTATTCCTATCTCATTAGAAGGAGAATTAAATCTCAATGAATTTGAGAAGCTTCTGACTGAAAAGACCAAAATAGTCTCTGTAACTTATGTTTCGAATGCTCTCGGAGTAATAAACCCAGTTAAGCAAATTATAGATCTATCCCATAAATATAATATTCCTGTTCTAATAGATGCTGCTCAAGCTGTTCAGCATTTAAAAGTTGATGTACAGGATCTTGACTGTGATTTTCTTGCCTTTTCAGGTCATAAAATATATGGTCCAACTGGAATTGGTGTTCTTTATGGAAAAGAAAAGTATCTTGATATTATGCCTCCATTTTTAGCAGGGGGAGAAATGATAAAGTCAGTTAGTTTTGAAAAAACAACTTACAATGATTTACCATATAAATTTGAGGCAGGAACTCCAAATATTGAAGGTGGAATTGTTCTTTCCACTGCAATAGAATATATCGAAAATATTGGACTGGATAAAATTGCAGAATATGAAAAGTTACTACTAAATTACTGTACCGATCGTCTGATGGAATTTAATAATGTAAAAATTTTTGGTAATACTAAAAATAAATCGAGTATAGTGTCATTTTTGATAGATAACATACATCCTTATGATGCAGGTGTAATACTTAATAATCTTGGTATTGCAGTCAGAACAGGTTTGCACTGTACTGAGCCACTAATGCGATTTTTTAATATTCCAGGAACTATTAGAGCCTCATTTGCATTTTATAACACAAAAGAGGAAATAGATGTTTTAATTGAGGGTATCAAAAAAATTAATAAACTTTTAGGATAATAATGGGTAAAACTATTCAAGAAGTAGAAGATGAAATTATTGAAGAGTTTTCATTGTTTAATGATTGGATGGAAAAGTATGAATATATCATAGAATTAGGTAAGAATCTCAACCCTTTAAAAGAAGAAGAAAAAACTGAAGAAAATAGAGTCACTGGTTGCCAATCACAGGTATGGATTGTGTCAGAATTTAGAGATGGAAGGGTTTTTTTTCGTGCTGATAGTGATGCAATTATAACAAAAGGTCTTGTTGCTTTAATTTTAAGAGTTCTTTCTAATAGGACCCCTGAGGAAATCTTAAATGCAGATTTATCGTTTATTGATAAAATAGGAATGAAAGAGCATTTATCTCCTACTCGGGCAAATGGATTAGTATCAATGATAAAACATATTAAAACAGAGGCAACAAAATATTTAAAAAATTAAATTCTGCTAATATGTCTGAAGAAAATAAAGAACAGATAGCTTCTGTAAACACAAATGATGAAAATAAAAATCATACTAAGGTAATTAATGTTGATGAACTTAAAAATGAAGTAATTAAAATTTTGAAAAATTGTTATGATCCTGAAATACCTGTAAACATTTATGATTTGGGTTTGGTCTATGATATAAAAGTAGCTACTAATGGTGATGTTCTTGTAGTTATGACATTAACTTCGCCTGCCTGTCCTGTTGCAGGTTCTTTACCTTCAGAAGTTCAAGAAAAACTTAATGAACACCCTATGATAAATAATGGTAGGGTTGAAATTACTTTTGATCCTCCGTGGTCATTTGATAGAATGAGTGATGAAGCTAAACTTGAATTGGGATTTCTGTGATTATTTTATTCTTCAATTACCTCAGCATTATAACCTGCTTTTTTTAAAGCTTCAATAATATCTTCTGTTTTTATCTCATCTGCAATAATTGTTAAAAGTCTGTTACTGCTTTTCAAATCAACTTCCCAATGCTTTATCCAATCCAAAGCATTTATAAAAGGAGTTATTTTATTTATACAGTGATTACAACTCAAGTTAGTTTTGAATTTTTTTGTTTGCATATTAATATCAACTATTGTATCTATAAAGAAGTGTATTAAGTTAATAAATTTTCTATATAATTTAAACCCTTTAAAATTTAATAAAGTTTACATACTTTTGTAATAAATATCAAACTAAACACCAATCGAGATGAGTCAAGCAGAAAATAAGAAGCCACGCAAGGTAAAGGGGAAGACAATAATAGATATAGATCGATGCAAGGGGTGTGAGTTATGCACGACAGTATGCAAGGAGGGGGCTATCAGTATGTCAAAGGAAGTAAACCGTTATGGATACCGTTATGCAGTAGTAATAAATGATTTATGTACAGGTTGTGTAAATTGTGCATTAATATGTCCTGATGGAGTAATAAAGGTATATCGGAGTAGTGGTAAGAAGAAGGAGGAGATAGCGGAGATAAAGAATGTCAAGAGTTCGATAAAGGTAACGATAGAGGACAATCCTGGTAAAGATGATTTAAGGGATATGGAGTATATATAGGGAGAGATAGAAGAGATAGAGTAGAAAAAAAACACATAGGAGCAAAAATGGGAGAAAATAACAATAGCAACACCAGTAGGGATATAAGATTAATGAAGGGGAATGAGGCATTAGCAGAGGCAGCGATACAGGCAGGATGTGATGTATATTTTGGATATCCAATAACGCCACAATCAGAGGTATTAGAGTACTTAAGTCGTGAGATGCCAAAGCGAGGAGGTATAGCATTGCAGGCAGAGAGTGAGGTAGCGAGTATAAATATGGTATATGGGGCATCAGGAGCAGGGGCGAGGGTAATGACGAGTACATCATCGCCTGGATTTAGTTTGATGCAGGAGGGGATATCATATATGGCATCAGCGGAGCTACCGTGTTTACTGGTAAATGTAAACAGAGGAGGACCTGGATTAGGGACGATACAGCCATCACAGGGGGATTACTTTCAGGCAACGAAGGGAGGAGGACATGGAGATTATCGTTTAATAGTATTAGCGCCGAACAGTGTACAGGAGATGGCAGATTTTGTATTTTTAGGATTTGAGTTAGCAGACAAGTATCGGACGCCGGTATTGATATTAAGTGATGGAGCAATAGGTCAGATGATGGAGCGAGTGGAGTTTTATAAACGAGAAGTAAAGAAGATAGCAAAGCCATGGGCAACAACAGGAAAGAGTAAGGGACGGGAGCGGAACATAATCACATCGTTATTTATTCAACCGGAGAAGATGGAGGTAGTAAATAAGCGATTAGTAGAGAAATATAAGCAGATAAGTGAGAATGAGGTAAGATATCAGGAGATAGAGACAGAGGGATCAGAATATTTAATAGTAGCCTATGGATTAAGTTCGCGAATAGGACATAAGGTAGTGCAGTTAGGACGAAAAAAAGGTATAAAGGTAGGGTTATTAAGGCCTATAACATTATATCCATATCCGTATGATAGGTTAAGGGAGTTAAGTGAGAAGATGAAGGGAATACTGGTATTAGAGATGAATTCAGGACAGATGGTAGAGGATGTACGGTTAGCAGTGGAAGGAAGGACAAAAGTAAAACACTATGGAAGGATGGGTGGAATAATCCCGTCGCCAGAGGAGGTGTTAGAGGTATTGGAACGAGAAATAATAGGGGTTCAAAAGTAGGGAGAAAAGAGAAAGGTAGAAACAACAACAAAAAAAAAGAATGTGGAGGTAGAAATGAAAACAGAGGTACAAAACCCGGAAGTCAGAGAAGGTATAATAGAAGACAGATGTATAATAGAAGGAGAGGATCTATATGAGTTAATATATGAAAAACCAATAAGCACATTAACAGAGACACGGTTTCACTATTGTCCTGGGTGTGGACACAGTACAGTACACAAATTACTTGGAGAGGTAATAGAGGAGTTAGGGATACAGGAAGAGGTAATAGGAGTAGCTCCGGTAGGGTGCGCAGTATTTGCATATGATTATTTAAATATAGACTGGCAGGAGGCAGCTCATGGGCGAGCGACAGCAGTAGCGACTGGGATAAAGCGAGTTTTACCGGATAAATATGTATTTACATATCAGGGGGATGGTGATTTAGCAGCGATAGGTGCAGGAGAGACGCTACATTGTGTTAATCGAGGGGAGAATATACTGATAGTATTCATAAACAATGCGGTATATGGGATGACGAGTGGGCAGATGGCACCGACAACATTGGCAGGGATGAAGACGACGACAAGTCCATATGGGCGGGATGTAAAGTTTGCAGGAATGCCGTTAAAGATGAGTGAGTTAATAGCACCATTAAAGGGAGCGTTTTATGTAACGAGGCAGTCAGTCCATACACCAAACAATGTACGAAGATTAAAGAAAGCATTGATAAACGGATTTAAATATCAGCAATTAAAGAAGGGAACAAGTTTTATAGAAGTTATATCAAATTGTCCGAGCAACTGGAAGATGACACCAGTGGAGACGAACAAGTTCATAGAGACAGAGATGCTAAGCTATTATCCATTAGGAGATATAAAAGTGCCATCAAAAGAGGATTTAGAGGGATTAAAGTAAGAAAGGGAGGGGAAATTAAAGTAGAAAACAGAAAAACCAGAAAGGAGCAAAAACAGAGATGACAGAGGAGATAATAATAGCAGGATTTGGGGGACAGGGAGTATTATCAATGGGACAGACATTAGGTTATGCAGCAATGATAGAGGGTAAGAATGTAACGTGGATGCCATCATACGGTCCAGAGATGCGAGGGGGGACAGCGAATTGTATAACAATAGTATCAGATGAGACAATAAGTTCGCCAATATTAAGTCGGTTTGATAGTGGAATAATACTGAATCAGCCATCAATGGAAAAGTTTTCAGTAAGCATTAAGAAGGGGGGAATATTAATATATGAGAGCACAAACATACTACAGGCAACAGAGAGGGAAGATATAGAGGTATATGGGATACCGGCAGTAGAGATGGCAAATCAGTTGAACAATGTTCGAGTAGCGAATATGGTATTACTGGGGTCATATTTATACAAGAGGCCAATAGTGCAGATAGAATCAATAATAGAGGCATTAAGGAAGGTATTACCGGAGAGGTATCATAATTTACTACCATTAAACAGAGAAGCATTAGAAGCAGGTCAAAAATTAATGCAAGAAGCAATTA
>Ga0272448_1000252_pt1 | contig 83637 bp, 79 predicted proteins | sample YNPCB0191_FD_202220 | JGI IMG/M metagenome (GOLD analysis project Ga0272448, IMG submission 202220) | Hot spring sediment microbial communities from Yellowstone National Park, WY, United States - YNP-CB-019-1 | ecosystem: Environmental > Aquatic > Thermal springs > Hot (42-90C) > Sediment...
CTGGACCCGGCAGAGGGCTTCCGCGAAGAGCTCCGCCCGGATTTGCTGGGCGGGGTTGTGGTGCTCAAGCACAGGGGACGCGCCTTGCGCACCCCGCTCACTGAGGAGCCTTTATATGTGAGCCGGGCGGCGCGGGCCCGCCCGACGCGCCCGGCGGAGTTGACGCTGATCCCTTACTACACTTTCGCCAACCGGGGGCCCGCGGCGATGCGGGTGTGGTTGCCGCTGGCGGGCGGCTGATACCCCTCTAATGCTTGGGGCGGCCGGCCGCCGATATTTAACGGTGTGGCTGACTGCCGCCTCATACGCCTGTACGTCAGCGGTGCGACTCCCAAGTGCGCCCGCGCAATCCAAACCGTGAAGGCGATCTGCGAAGAACGACTGGGCGGGCGCTACCGCTTGGAGGTGATTGACGTCTACCAGCAGTCCCCTCGGGCGCGGCGAGACCAAGTACTGGTCACGCCCACCCTGGTTGAGAGATACCGCGGCTCAATCCGCAGGCTGGCAGGCAACCTCTGGGACCGCAAACGGGTGCTGGCGGCTCTGGGCCTGGCTGCACAATGAGCGCCAACCTGAAGACCGAAATTCTGCGACTGCGGGCCCGGCTGGCCGCGGCCGAAGAGGCCCTGCGCGCTGTCCGCGCCGGCGAGGTGGACGCGGTCCTGGTCCCGGGGCCCGACGGCCAGCAAGTCTTCACCTTGCAGGGCGCTGACCATGCTTATCGAGTCTTTCTGGAGCAGATGCAAGACGGCGCAGCAGCGCTTGACGCAAGCGGGGCGATCCTCTACGCCAACCGCCGTCTCGCCGAAATGCTGGAGGCTCCGCTCGAGACGGTCATAGGCAGCGAAATGATCAGGTGGATAGAGCCGGGATCCCACCCGCAGCTCCGGGCTCTGATCGAAAAGGCGGCCTTGCGCGGCGCCCGGGCCGAGCTTGTGATCCACACCAGCCACGGCCGGCGATTGCCAGTAGCGGTTTCCGCCAGCGCATCCGGCGGCGCAGCGACGCCTGGGGTTTGCCTTGTCGTCACCGACCTCACTGAGCCCCGGCAGCGGGAGGAGGAACTCCGCCGACAGACCGAGTTATTCCAGCAAGCGCAGCGCGAGCTGGCACGCCAGGCGGCCGAGCTGGCCCGCTCGAATGCCGAACTGGACCAGTTCGCGACGATCGTGGCTCATGATCTTCAGGAGCCGTTGCGCATGGTGAGCACCTACTGCCGGCTGCTGGAGCGGCGCTACCTGGGCGCGTTGGACGAGAAAGCGGATCGCTTCATCGCCCGGGCGCTCGAAGGCGTCGAGCGGATGCAGCGGATGATTGACGGGCTGCTGGAGTACTCGCGGGTGAGCACTCGCGGCAGCGCGCCGGCGCCGGTGGATTGTCGTGCGATCTTCCGGCAGGCCTGCGCCGACCTGCGCAACTTGATTGCGGCTAACGGGGCCCGGGTGAGCTGCGACGACCTGCCTACTGTGCCGGCCGATGAAACACAACTGCTGCGGCTGTTTGAGAACCTGATCTCCAACGCGATCAAGTTCCGATCTACAGCTCCGCCGGAAGTGCATGTTACGGCTCGGCAACTGGAGCGAGAGTGGGTCTTTGCGGTGAGAGATAACGGCATCGGCATCCAGGCCCCGGATTGCGAGCGCATCTTCGGCGTTTTTGCGCGCCTGCATCCGCGTTCGGCGTACCCGGGCGAAGGCCTGGGGCTGGCGATAGCCAGGCGTATCGTGGAGCGTCACGGGGGCCGCATCTGGGTGGAGTCGGAGCCGGGCCGAGGTTCGGTGTTTTATTTCACGCTGCCGGCCGCCGTAAGTGCGCCGGCAAGCCGGGCGAAGGTGGCCAATGCAAGCTGAGTGCCCGCTGGAGGTTCTACTTGTCGAAGACAACCCCGCCGATGCCGAATGGGTCCGCGAATGGCTGGGCGAATCAGGCGGACGCTTCCGCATCCGCCAGGCCGAGCGACTAGCTGAGGCACTGGAGAGCCTTACTGAGAGCAAGCCCGACTTGGTGCTGTTGGATCTGATGCTGCCCGACAGCGCGGGGTTGGAAACCGTTTTGACCGTGCGACGGCAGGCTCCGGAAACCGGCATCGTGGTCTTGAGCGGGGTCCAGGACGAGACTCTGGCGCTGACCGCCGTCCGGGCCGGCGCGCAGGATTACCTGGTCAAGGGGCGCACGCCTCCGGAGACCCTGGCCCGCTCATTGTGCTACGCCGTCGAACGGCAGCGCACTTTGGGCCGCCTCCGGCAGATTCCCGGCGAGCCGATGCGCAGGGCTGCCAGAGTGATAGTCTTTTTGGGCGCCAAAGGAGGAGTCGGAACGACGACCGTGGCGGCCAACGTGGCCGCGGCGATGGCGCGCAGATCCCGGGTGATCGCCGCGGAGTTGGATGGGCGCGGAGCCGGGTTGGCCGAGTGCTTCCAGATCAAGGCCTCCGGCGACTCTATTTGGGAAGTTGAGCGCCCGGATGAGGCCGAGGTGAGCCGTCGGTTGTGGAAGCTGCCCTCGGGGCTGCGGGTGCTGTTGGGCGCGCAGTCTTGCATCGAAGGCGGCGGCGTGCCAGCGGAGAAGTTGGAGGCGGTCCTCGGGCTGCTGGTGTGGATGGCGGACCGGGTGATTCTGGATATACCCTGGCAGGCCTGGGCTGCGGTGCGGGCCGCGGTTCGTTGTGCGGACTCGGTGGCGCTGGTCGTGGAGCGCGAACCGGCGGCGGTGGCCGCCGGACGGCGCCTGGCCGAGCGGTTGCGCGCCGACTGCTTAATCGAGGGGCTGATCCGCGGTGTGGTGGTCAACCGCACGGCGCTGGCCTGCGCCATGCCGCTTAGCGAGATCGAGCAGCGGTTGGGGATCCCGTTAGCGGCCGTTATACCCCCGAACGCCGACCTGTGCGTGCAAGCTCGCAGGGTGGGTGCGCCGGTAGTTTTCTTCCAGCCGGAGAGTCCGGTGGCTGTGAGCTTGCTGGAGTTGTCCGGCAAATTGGAGGAGGCAGCGCTAGCGGCGGTGGGAAGCGTGTAAGCGCCCGCCGGTCGGTCGGGGGGTCAGGGCGCCGAAGCGGCGGGCGCTCACGCCTTACCCCTCACTGCTGAGGTGGGGGGAAACCGCGAGGGCCGCGGAGACGCATAGGGACGGCTTCGCTACCCATACCGGCGCCGGCCCCCGGCGCCATCATCGGGCCGCGCATGGGGACCACACCGCGCCCGAATCCGCGAATTCCTGGTCCTTCCATGCCTGTGGGCTCGGGCGGGGACAGCAGGCCCAGGGCCATGGCCTGCCGCACGGCAGCCTCAAGTTTCAAAGCTTGCTCGAGGGTCGCCAGCTTGGTTCTCTGTTCAGCGGTCAGCAAGGACAGCGCCTGAGTGCGGTAGCTGGTGTGAATTTCGCTCAGGCGCTTGCGCAAGGTTTCCGTCTCAAGCAACAGCTTCCCCAGAGCCGCAGCATCGGTCGAGCCGCGATCAAGCTGGTCGCGCAGCGTCTGCTGTTTGGCTGCCAGCTCGCCCAACAGACTCTGGGCCGCCTGCATGTTCTGTTGCTGTAGTTGCACCAGAGATTGGATCTGGGAATCCTGCAAATTCAGATAGGCCTTGACCTGGTCCACGGGCGGCGGGGGTATCTGAGCCAGTAAGGCAGTCGTCAGAATCAGAATCGGTAGCATCCTTGAAATCATCGTTGTTTCTCTCCTTCGAATCATTTCTGGTTTCAAGCGCCTCTAATTCCAGTAAACGCCGGAAACAGGCTGGGGTTGGTCAAGATTGGGCAAAAAGGGGCTTTACATTCTTAACAGGAGTTTGCGCGCATTTTACCCCGCTTGTCCGGGATCCGGTGTCACAGTAGCAGGAGAGTAGCATGCACCAGCCAGACCCGGCTGCCGCTGCTGTGCAAGCGGCCGAGCAGCGGCGCGATAATCGGAGCATGCATGGCGCGCGTGACCGCTCGGCGGTCTTGTTGCCGGTCATGGCTGCCGCACTGGCTTTGTTGCTGCTGCTGGCCTTCCTGCAATACCAGTGGATCGGCCAGTTGAGCGCTGCCGAGCACGAGCGCTTGCAAGTACACCTGAAAGCGGCGCTATTTCGCTTCTCCCAGGAGTTCAACACGGAAGTAGGCCGCGTGTTGATTGCGCTTGCCGTTGGCCGGCCTTCGCCGCCCGGCCGCGAACTTCTGGATGCGGCGGAACGCTATCAGGGCTGGCGCGAATCCGCCACTCATCCGGAACTGGTTCGGGAGTTCTACGTCACTCGGGGCGGCCCGCAGGGCTTGGACGAGATTCTGGTTTACGATCCGTCACGGTTGCGGTTCGTGGCTACGGAGTGGCCGGAACGGTTTCGCGCTTTGCGTGCCCGGTTGGCGCTGAGAGCCATGGAAGGCGGTCGCGGAGGTTTGCCGGTGTGGCGCGGCCTGCTGGATGAAGAGGTCGGCGTGGTGGTGTCTCCGCGCTTGCAAGGCGCTCCCCCTGAGGGACCGCGCGGGGGTAACCGGCGCATGGAATGGGGCGCGGAGTTGGTCGGCTGGGCCATTGCGGAGCTCAATCTGGATTACATCCTGCACGACTTCATGGCCGAGCTGGCGGACCGCCATTTCCGCCGGGCGCAAGGGTTTGATTTCCAATTGCAGGTCGTGCGCCGAGCGGACCGCAAGGTCCTCTACCGCTCGGAACCGAGCCTGCCGGAAGAGCCGCTGGCCTCTCCAGACGCGACGGCGGGCATCTTCGAGACACGTTTCGGACCGCCGCGGGCGTTTGGCGAAGGGGCTCTGGGCGGCGAGATGGCTTTGAGCGGACCGGCTTCGACAGGACCGCTCAGGGTGGAGCCCGAAGGCCGGTGGCAGCTCCTGGTGAAGCACCGGGCGGGTTCGCTGGAGGCGGCCGTGAACCGCGTGCGCTGGCGGAACCTGGCCATCAGCTCAGCGATCCTGGCGCTGATGGCCGTGAGCCTGGGCATGCTGCTGATCACGGCGCAGCGAGCGCAGCGACTGGCGAGGCTTCAGATGGAGTTCGTGGCCGGCGTGTCGCACGAATTGCGCACGCCGCTGGCGGTGATATGTTCGGCGGGCGACAATCTGGCGGACGGTCTGGTGAGCGGGGGCGAGCAGGCGCAACGTTACGGGGCGCTGATTCGAACCGAAGGGCGCAGGCTCTCGGAGATGGTCGAGCAGATTTTGACTTTTGCGGGAGCGCAGGCCGGACGCCTGAAGTACCACTTCGAGCCGGTGGACGTGATGGAGGTGATCCGCCGTGTGGTTACCGCGGTGACGCCGGCCGCCCAGCAGGCCGGCGTGTTCATCGAGACGCGGGCTCCGGCCGAGCCGCCGCTGGCGGTTGCCGATCCTGCGGCCCTGGCCCAGTGCTTGCGGAATTTGGTTGGCAACGCCTTGAAATACGCCGCCGCCGGCAAGTGGGTGGGCATCAGCGCGTCGCGCGAGGATGGGGGACGATGGGTCGAGATTCGTGTTGAAGATCGCGGACCGGGAATCCCGCCGGCCGACCTGCCGCACATCTTCGATCCCTTCTATCGCGGGCGCAACGCCGGGGAGGCGCAGATACACGGCGCGGGGCTGGGCTTGAGCTTGGTGAAAGGCGTGATCGAGGCGCATCGCGGAAGCATACGCGTGGAGAGCCGGCCGGGAGAGGGTGCGCGGTTCCTGTTGCGCCTGCCTGCCGCCGACGCCCAGCCCCCCGCAGCGAACGAAGGTGGGTCCGATGACGGCGCCCGGTAACACGGAACCCGGCGTGGAGCCGCGGATCCTGCTGGTTGAGGACGAGCCCGGCTTGGTGCTGACGCTTGCCGATCGGCTTGCCAGCGAGGGCTATCAGGTCGAGACCGCCGCCGACGGCGAGCAAGGGCTGGCCAAGGCCTCTGCCGGGGGATTCGACCTCATCATACTCGACGTCATGCTGCCGCGCCTGAGCGGGTTTGAACTCTGCCGCCGCCTGCGGCACGGCGGCATTGACACCCCCATCCTGATGCTTACCGCGCGCACCCAGGTGGTGGACAAGGTCGTGGGTCTGAAGATCGGCGCCGACGATTACGTAACCAAGCCTTTCGACATGATGGAGCTTCTGGCGCGCGTGGAGGCCTTGCTACGCCGGGCTCCGCCGCGGACCGCCAAGACTTCGGAAACCTACCGCTTCGGCTGCGTAGAGGTGGATTTCCGCAAGGCTGAGGTGCTCAAGAACGGGCGGCCGGTGGCGCTGTCGGCCCGCGAATATGCCTTGTTGCGCTATCTGATTGAGCACCGGGGCGCGGCGCTGTCGCGCGAGGAGCTGCTTGAGAAGGTCTGGGGCTACGAGCCGGACGTTACGACGCGCACGGTGGATGTGCACGTCGCCTGGCTCCGCCAGAAGCTGGAAGACAATCCCAAGTACCCGCAGTTCATCCTGACCGTGCGCGGGCTGGGTTATAAGTTCACGGGCTGAGCCCTTCAGGTTGACGCACCCGTGCGGGCTTTAGCCCGCGCCACCGCATCCTCGATGAGGCTGCGGTACTGGCGGAGTAGTTCCTCGGTGGCGGCTTCAAAGCGCAATACCAGGACGGGCTGCGTATTCGAGGCGCGCGCCAGCCCCCAGCCTTGCGGAAACAGCACGCGCACGCCGTCAATGTCAATGACGTCGTATCGCCCGCGGAACTCCTCGGCCACTTGCGCGATCACCTGAAACTTGATCTCGTCCGGGCAGTCCACACGGATCTCGGGCGTCGAGAACATGCGCGGCAGGCCTTCCAACTGGGCCGACAGCGGACGGCCCGAGCGGGCCACGATCTCCATCAGCCGGCAGGCGGCGTATATGGCGTCATCGTAACCGTAATAGCGATCGGCAAAAAACATGTGACCGCTCATCTCGCCGGCCAGCTCCGCCTGGGTCTCTTTCATCTTGGCTTTGATCAGCGAGTGGCCCGTGCGCCACATTATGGGGCGCCCGCCCAGGCGGCGTATCTCGTCGTAGACCACTTGCGAGCACTTTACCTCACCGATGAAGGTGGCTCCCGGTTTGCGCTGGAGAATCTCGCGGGCGAAGATCAGCAGGAGCTGATCGCCCCAGAGCACTGCTCCCCGTTCGTCAACCGCGCCCAGCCGGTCGCCGTCCCCGTCGAAGGCCAGTCCCAGCTCGGCGCCGTGCCGGCGCACGGCGGCCTTCAGGTCCGCCAGGTTCTCCTCCTGCGTAGGATCCGGGTGATGGTTTGGGAACCGTCCGTCCATTTCGAAGTACAGCTCGATGGGATCGACGTTCAACCGCCGGAGGATGCTCGCCAGCACCGGCCCGGTGGTTCCGTTGCCGGCGTCCAGCGCGACCTTCAACCGCCGCTCGAAATTGAACTGTGAGGCGACCTCCGCCACGTACGGCGTGATGACATCGGCCTCGCGAACCCTCCCCTCACCCTCCAGAAAATCCCGAGCCTCAATTAGGCGGCGCACCTGTTGGATCTGCTCCCCGTAGATGGTCGAGTGACCGGCCACGATCTTGAAGCCGTTGTATTCCGGCGGATTGTGGCTGCCGGTGATCATCACCGCGCCGTCAGCCTGCAAGTGAAACACCGAGTAATACAGCACGGGCGTGGGAGCCACACCGATATCGATGACCTCCAGGTTGCTGGCCGCCAGCCCCTTGGAGAGCGCCCGGCGCAATCGCTCCGAGCTGAGGCGCACATCCGCCGCCAGCGTTACGCGGCGGGCGCCCTGACGACGCAGATATGTGCCGATGCCACGGCCCAGCAGCTCGACGTCCGGGTCCCGTAAGTCCTCATCGGCGATGCCGCGGATGTCGTACTCGCGGAAGATAGTCGGCTTGAGCATACTTGTTTCCAGCATAGCGCGACCGGCGCGGTTTGCTGTCGTGTTTACGGGCTGCTCACGAAGCGGTTCCCGGCAATGAAAAACCTCAGGGGCCAGTCGGCGCAGTGCCGTATGCCGATACGCGGGGAGACGGCGACCTTGACCGGCGGCTCACGCAGCCAGCGGCGCACGGTGAAGGGGCCGGCGCGCGTCAGATCTGCGCCGTAGAGGCGACGCGTAATTCCCAGGGCCGCTGTGAGCCGGCCGGGGCCGGAGGCCAGCTCTTCCAGGCGCCGAGCCGCAGGCCTGCGCCGGCGCATCAGAGCGATGCCGGTCAGCGGTTCCAACGCGCGTATCAGAACACAGCCCGGACGGCCATCGGGTTCGGCCACGATATTCAGGCACTCGTGCATGCCGTAGACGAAGTAGATGTAGGCGCGGCCGGGCGGCCCGAACAACACGCGCGTCCGCGGCGTAAGGCCGCGGGAGGCGTGAGCCGCGCGATCCTCGGCTCCCAGATATGCCTCTACCTCGACAATCATGCCCGCAGTCCGGCGGTGCACCAGGACCTTGCCGAGCAAATCGCGGGCCACCTCGACGGTCGCCCGCGCAAAGAAGGCTTCCGGCAGGATCTCGGTCTCGACCGCCAGTTGCTCATAAGGGATCCGGTCGGCGTCGTCCATGGCGCTGCTGACTGGCTTACTCTAAGATACAATGCGTCTGTTTACCGCCATAGAGCTGCCCCCTGCGGTGCGCGGGAACCTGAGTTGCCTGCTGGAGCGCCTGCGCCCCGCGGCCCGCTTGAGATGGAGCCCGCCGGAGAACCTTCACCTCACGACAAAATTCATCGGCGAATGGCCCGAGCAGCGACTCGACGAACTAAAGGATACGCTGCGCGCAGTGACGGGGTTTAAACCCATCCCGGTGGCTCTGCGCGGACTGGGATTTTTCCCCAACCCACGTGCGCCGCGCGTATTCTGGGTGGGCGTAGAGGCCGGAGCGGCGCTGGCCGAGCTGGCCAGGCAAACCGATCAGGCGCTGGCCAGACTGGGCGTACCGGCTGAAACCAGGCCCTTCTCGCCTCACCTGACGCTGGCGCGCATCAAGGAGCCGGCGCCTCTTGGCGGACTACAGAAGGCCATCGCCGGCCTCCAGTCGCTGGAGTTCGGAGAGTTCCTGGCCGAGAGCTTCTGGCTGTATCTGAGCGAGCTGCGGCCTGGCGGCTCCGTTTATACTAAGCTGACGGAATTTCGGTTTTCGGCATGAGCAAGCTACTGCTGGCGGCCATCGCGGCGTATCTATTGGGGGGCGTCCCCTTCGGCTACCTGTTGGTGAAGTGGAAAACCGGGCGCGACGTCCGCGCCATGGGCAGCGGCAACATCGGCGCCACGAACGTGCTTAGGACCACCGGGCGGCTGGCCGGCTTGATTACGCTGCTATTGGATATCGGCAAGGGGTACTTCGCCGTCTGGCTGGCCGGGCGGTTGACCGGCGGCTCGGCTGCCGGCATGAGCGTTGCGGCCCTGGCCGTGATGGCTGGTCACGCATTTCCGGTGTTCCTGCATTTTCGCGGCGGTAAGGCGGTGGCCAGCTTCCTGGGAGCGTTCTTGTATCTGGCGCCGCCGGCCGTGCTGGCGGCGGGGTTGGTTTTCGTGGTGACGGTCTGGCGCACCCGGTACATCTCTATGGGGTCAATGGTGGCCTCGGGCACTTTCCCGCTGGCGCTGTGGCTGATCGGACGCGTGCCCTGGGTGGTCGTAGGCGCCGGAGCCCTGGCCGGGGCTTTCGTAATCTGGCGGCACAAGGAGAATATCCAACGCTTGCGGGCAGGTAAGGAGAACGTGTTTTCGCTGGGGGGGCGGAAATCCTGAGGCGACTGGCGATCATCGGGGCGGGCGGCTGGGGCACGGCCCTGGCGATCGTGCTGGCGCCGAGGTTTCAGCGGGTCAGGCTCTGGGTTTACGAAGCGGACCTCGCCGAGCGCATCCGGGACACGCGCCGGAACGAACTGTACTTGCCCGGCGTTGATCTTCCCCCGGAGGTCGAGGCGACCGCTGAGCTCGGAACCGCCCTGGAGGAGGCCGACGTCATCCTGGGGGCCATGCCCTCGCACGTAGCCCGGCAGCTTTACCGGCGGATGCTGCCTTATCTTGCGCCCTCGATGTTGTTCGTTAGCGCCACCAAGGGGTTGGAACGTGGGACGCTGCTGCGTGTTTCCGAGGTCATCGAGCAAGTCGTGGGCGAGCGTTTTCAGCCGCGCGTGGCCGCTCTGTCCGGCCCCAGCTTCGCCCGTGAGGTTGCCCGCGGCGACCCGACCGCGCTGGTGATCGCTTCACGGGACGGAGAACTGGCGGCCCGCATCCAGGCAGCCTTTTCCAGCCCCAGGCTTCGCCTGTACAGGAGCTCGGATCCGATCGGAGTGGAGTTGGGTGGGGCGCTGAAGAATATCATTGCCATCGGGGCAGGGATCTGCCACGGCATGGGGCTGGGTGGCAACACCACTGCCGCCTTGGTGACCCGCGGGCTGGCCGAGATCACTCGGCTGGCGGTGGCGATGGGAGGACGGCCCGGCACGCTGGCGGGTCTGGCGGGCCTGGGCGACCTGGTGTTGACCTGCACCGGGGAGTTGAGCCGCAACCGTTGGCTTGGGATCCAACTGGGGCAAGGCCGCAAGCTGGCGGAGATTCTCGGCGGCATGCGAATGGTGGCCGAAGGGGTCAACACCGCGCGAGCAGCCATCGAGCTAGGCGGGTTGCACGGCGTCGAAATGCCCATCACCCATCAGGTGCACGCTATTCTCTGGGAGGATCGGCCCCCGCGAGAGGCCATCAGGGAGTTGATGGAACGTTCTCTCAAGCAGGAGTAGTGCTGCGGTCTAAAATAGAAGAGGCGCAACCTTCCGATGGCCGGGCGGGTTAACAGCGGTATGGTGGCGGTTGCGGCCTTGGAGCCGGACGCGGCGCTAATGCTCCGGGTCAAGGAGGGCGACGCAACCAGCTTCGCGCTTTTGCTGGAGCGACACCGCGCGCCGGTGGTGCATTTTCTTTACCGGATGGTCCAGAATCAGGCGGTGGCTGAGGAGCTGGCGCAAGAGGTTTTCTTCCGGGTCTACCGGGCCCGCGCCGGCTACGAACCGACCGCAAGATTCACAACTTGGCTGTTCCGCATCGCCACCCATCTGGCGCTGAACTACTTGCGCGATGGACGCGATGAGCGGGGCCAGGAAAGCCTGGATGAGCCGGCGGCGGCCCCGGCCCGGCAGATTGCGGACCGCCGCCCCAGCATTGAGCAGGACCTTTTGGAGCAGGTAAAACTGGAGGAGATCCGGGCCGCCATCCGGGCCTTGCCCGCCAAGCAGCGGGCCGCGGTACTGATGCACAAGTACCAAGAGATGGAATACTCGCAGATCGCGCGCGTGCTGAACTGCTCGGAATCGGCGGTTAAGTCGCTTTTGTTCCGGGCTTACGAGAAGCTGCGCGTGCGTCTGGCCCACCTGGCAGCTACGGGGTGAAGCCGATGCGATGCCCGATTCAATCCGGCGAGAATGCGGAACTGCTGCTGGCCTACTGCGCGCGGAAGCTCGATCCCGAGACCACCGCAGTGCTGGAGCGGCACATGGCGCAGTGCGCGCAGTGCCGCGAATTCAGTGAGCAGCAGAGGGCGGTTTGGGAAGCTTTGGAAGTCTGGGAGGCCCTGCCTGTCTCGCCGGATTTCGACGAGCGCCTCTACAAGCGTTTAGAGGTCGCCGGGGGCCGGAAACGCAGCCGGCTGGCTGATTTGCGCGCCTGGTTGCCCCGACCGCTCCCCTTGGCGGCAGCTTCCGTAGTTCTGGCGGCCGCATTGCTCCTGAGACCGCCCCAGGCCCCTGTGGCGCCTGAGAGCGACCAGACCGAATTGCTTGAGGTTGAACGGGCAGAAAGGGCTTTGGAAGATATCGAAATGCTGCGGACGCTGGACCTGATGGCTCGCGCAGAGAGTCCGGCTCCGCAGCGGATGTGAGATGCGGCACACGCTGAAAGCGCCGGCGTTGTGGCTGGCCGGATGTCTGCTGGTCTGGCCGGTGTTGGGTCAGCCGCGCCGTCCCTCGCCCGCCGCTGCGAGGCGGCCGCCGGGCGCAGTGGGACCGCGCGCCGGGCGGGCGCTGGATCACTTGAGCCGCATGCCGCCCGAGCAGCGCCGGCGGTTGCTGGAGCAGCTTCCGCCCGAGCGCCGCAAGCGGGTTGAGGATCAACTGGAGCGTTACAACAGCCTGCCCCCCGAGGAACGAGAGAGGCTTCGCGAGCAACTCGAACGCTTTCGAGATCTGCCGCCCGAGCAGCAAGAGGCCGCCCGCCAGGTGTTTCGCAGATTCACTACGCTGCCCGAGGACCGGCGGCAGGTGCTTCAGGAGGAGTTTCGCCGGTTGCGCGAGATGGAGCCTTCCGAACGCCGCGCGAGGACCAACAGCGAGGAGTTCCGCAGCCGGTTCAGTTCCGTGGAACAGCAAATACTGCGGGACTACGTCGAGCTGCTGCCTGCGCCCAGGTGACTTCCGGGACCCCCGGGAGGCGGGCTGCGGCCGGCAGGGGAGTTTTACCGACTTTCTCCGGGTGAGAATTTCCCTCACGGGCTTCACACCTAAAGATGTGCTGTCGCTGGCCGATATAACTGCTCGGCGCCGGCCCGGAAAGGAGGGGGCATATGAAGGCGACAGAACGCTTCCGGGAAAGGCTACTGGAGGAGCGGGACCAGCTTCTGGCCGATGTGCGGCAGAAAGTTCAGGGTCTCTCCGCGGCGGAGCGGGTTTCCGAAGACGACCAGGCGCAGCGTTTCCACGAAGATTTCGTGCGCTTGCGGCTGAGCACGATGGACGTGGAGCGGCTCAGGTTGGTCAACGAGGCGTTGGATCGCATCCAGACCGGGGATTATGGCGTTTGCCTGCACTGCGAGGAGCCGATTCCGCTGAAACGCTTACAAGCGGTGCCTTGGGCCAGGTATTGCGTCAAGTGTCAGGAGGAGCTGGGAAGCAGTTCGCAGTCGGACGCCGACGACATCCTCGAGTACCTGCGCAATCCGATACACGTCTGAGACTGGGAAGCGACTAAGCTAAGCTTGTTGCGGCGCCGGCCGGCGAGCTAGTTTGCCGGCGGGCCGATCCGCCCGCCGACACCACTGCCGCAGGCCGAGGGCGGCCTGCGGCGCCTGGCCGCTCAGGCGGTTTCCGTGATCTCCAACAGCTCGATCTGAAAGGTCAGGTCTTTACCGGCCAGCGGATGGTTGGCGTCCAGCGTGATGGAGGTGTCTGTCACTTGTGTTACAAGCACCGGCGTGCTTCGCCCGTCCGGATGCTGTAGCTGAAGCCGGTCGCCAACCTTGGGATCCAGCTCCGCCGGCACACGCCGGCGGTCCACCTCGATCACCAGAAAGTCTGCGTGCGGTCCGTAGGCGTCCTCAGCCAGAACCCTCTGAGTCTTGGTTTCACCGGGCGCCATGCCGATTACCGCGTTCTCGAAACCCGGAATGAGCTGGCCGTCGCCGATGGTAAACTCCAGCGGACCGCTGCGTAGAGAAGAATCGAACACCGTGCCGTCGTCCAGCGTTCCGGTGTAGTTGACTTTTACGGTATCGCCGATCTTTGCTTGAGCCATGGTCGTCTGATGCCCAGAATTGGAGGTTGGATCCAAGGCGGGGCGCTTTAAGTATAACATCGGGCGGAAGGGTCCCGGAGCGCGATCCTTTAACTGCGGGGCGGTTACTCCCCGCCGGCCTCATCAGGGCGCCTCAGGTACTGCCGCCAGGGAGCGTTCAGAACTCGAGCTTCAGCGCGAACTGCCAGGACCTAGGCTGATCCTGGCCGGTGATCATTCCGAAAGCCGAGCTGGTCGGACTGGTGTTGGGCGCGTCCAGACTGGGGTGGTTCCAGGCGTAGCCTAGCGCCGGGCCGCTCTGCCGCTGCACTATGCCGTTCAACTGCCAGCCGCCGGCGATGAAGTTCAGCGCCTCCGGCCAATTAGCGCCGAGAAGCTTCCCGCGCCCGAACGGCAGTTCATAAATGGCGCTCATCACCAGCCGGTGGGTACGGTCATCGGCCGACAGCGAGCCATACGGAACCGGGTCGAAAGCGTTCAGGAAGGTCGTTGCCTCCATGGTCTTGGACCAGGTGTAGGACAGTTGGAAGGTGTAGCCCTGGGAGAAACGCCGCTCGATGCGGGATTGCAGCGCGTGGTACCACAAGTAGCCCATCGGTTCGCTGACCACCGTGACCGAGCCGAAGTGCGGCATCAGGTCGTTTTTTTGCCCTTCCAGTAGGTCCGTGGATTGCCGCCCACGTTGGCGAAGGTCAGGCCGCCTTGCACGCGGAACTGCTTTCCCGCCCGCTGAGCGTGGTAAGCGAACCTGCCGACACGCGAGGAATGGTGGCCGGCTTGGGATCAATCAAGTTCGTCAAGTTCTTCGAGAACCCCAGGGAGGTCAAGTCAACGACGCGGCTGACGCGGCGCTCCGGGAGGTCCTGGTGCGTTACCCCATAGCGGAAGTTCAACAGAAACGACGGGCTGAACACGTATACGTCGTCCAGCCCCAGCCCTCGGTTATTCCGGTTCAGTATGATTCCATTGGTGTCGTCATTGAAGGTGCGGTTTTTGTCCTGCTCCCACCAGTCCCGGTGAAAACGCACAAAGACCCGGTGCTTATCGCTGAAGGCGTGGTCTACGCGCCCCAAGTGCACCCAGTAGTCCTCCAGCGCCTTGCCCGCGCGGAAGTAGTTGTTGCGATGGTCGGCTGTGCCCGGCCGGTTGGGCATCGGATAAAGGGCAAGTAGGTTCTGACCCACCTTGTCCAGGCGGCTGGGCGGAATCACGTTCCCCGGGAACGGCTGGCGCGCGAAGCGCCCGTTGGGCGCCGGCACTGTGGTCGCGGGATCGTAGATCTGGTAGTTGGCGCCCAGGGCCAGCAGGTCCGACAGGTCACCGCGCCGCATCCCCTGCGTCGGCACGGTGGCGGTAAAGTCCGTGGGAACGCCCCACTTGTTGGCCTCCCAGGCATAGAACCAGAAGGTCCTGTTCTTGCCCTTATAAAGGCTGGGGATCACCAGGGGTCCGCCGGCGCTGGGGCCATACCGGTTGTCCTGATAGACAGGCAGAGTCTGACCCGCACGGGCCTGGAACAGCGTTCGGGAATCCAGCGCCGGGTGACGCAGCCACCAGTGCAGCTCGCCGTGCAACTCGTTGGCGCCGCTCTTGGTGCTGAGATTGACCGTCCGCCCGCCGTATATCCCAGGGAAGCGTCAAACGAAAAGGTTTGCACGCGGAGCTCCTGCACGGCCGTCGCAGGTGGCGAGAAGGCGACTCGTGGGCCGGTTCCGTCTGAATAAGTGTTGGATCCGCCGTCAATGGTGAACTCGTTCTTGTATGCTCCGCTTCCATCGGTAAAAAACTGCGAAGGCGCGTTGTTGCATCCCGCCTTGCGCAGACCAAGATTGGTCGTGTTGATGGTCCCCTGGGCCAGGTGAACGAGGTCCAAAGGATTGCCGGCGAACAGCGGCAGCTCCAGCACGCATCAGGAAACAACCAGAACTGTTGCCCTTGTCATGCCTGAGACCTTTCCAGTAGGGATTCTAGGCTTCGCCCACGGAGGAGTCAAGGTAGTTAGCAGCCCGGTCTGCAAGGCGCACACTCTCAGTCACGGTTAATTATGGTAAGGAGACCTCCGGCTTCCGCCGCAGGGTGCGGAGGCTCGCGAGGCGTCGCCATGGCAGATATGCAGCGTGAAACGATACGTTTGGAAAGGCGGCTGCCCGCCGGCAAGCTGCCCGTGGATCTTCTGCGGGCGCTGTTGGGGTCGCTCGCCATCCCGGATCCGGCCGTCGTGGTAGGACCCCAGGTGGGCGAAGACGCGGCGGTAATTGATCTGGGCGGACCTGAGTTGCTGGTTGCGAAAACCGATCCGATAACATTCGCCGCGCAGAGCGCGGGTCGCTATCTGGTAGCGGTCAACTCCAACGACCTGGCCACCATGGGCGCCGAGCCCCGCTGGCTCCTGGTCACCGCGTTGCTGCCGGAAGGAATTGCGGAAGCCGAAGCCGTGAGCATCTTTGAAGACTTGCGTCAGGCCTGCACGGCCGCGGGCATATCGCTGGTGGGCGGGCACACCGAGATGACGGTCGGCTTGGACCGGCCGATCCTGGTCGGCTGCCTATTCGGCACGGCGCCGCGCGGCGGACTGGTACGCAGCTCGGGGGCGCGACCCGGCGACGCCATCCTGCTCGCCGGCGGCATCGCCATCGAGGGTTCCGCCATCTTGGCGCTGGAGCATGCGGAAGAACTGCGGCGTCGCGGGGTGCCGGAGCAGGCAATCCGGATCGCCGCCGGCTGGCTGGAGACGCCGGGCATTTCGGTGCTTCCGGCCGCGCGCGTTCTGATCGCAACCGGCGGCTTGCATGCTATGCACGATCCCACCGAGGGCGGGCTGGCCACCGCGCTTCACGAGCTGGCGGAAGCCTCAGGCATCGGACTCCGCGTGGAGCACAGCGCCGTACCGGTGCTGCCTGAGTGCCGTAGGATTTGCGAGGCGCTGGGCATGGATCCAATGGGTCTGCTGGCTTCCGGGGCGCTGTTGGCGGCGATGGACCGGCCTGCTGCGCAGGCGGCTTTGCCGCGCCTGGCTGAGGCGGGCATTCCGGCAGCGCTAATCGGGGAGGCTCTGCCCGCGGCGGAAGGCCGTTGGCTGGTCGAGCCGGAAGCTTGCCGCCCTCTGCCCACGTTTGCGCGCGACGAATTGGCGCGCTTTCTGGAATTGCAAGCCCGCGGCAGCGAGACCGGAGGTTAACCCGCCGCCGCAGGCTGGGCTTTGCCGATCAAGCTCGCAAGGTATACGAGCTGAGCACCTTCATGTAGTTAGAGCGCAGGAACGCGTTCGGGTTGGCCACTGAGCGCTGACTCATGGACCCTTGCATCTGGCGGATGGATTCGTATTCGTGCTGCTCCATCCAAGCCTTAAGCTCCGCCAGGATTACGCTCAGTCGCCCAATGCCGTTCTTGAGCAGAACCGAGGCCACCTCGGCAACCTTGGCCCCCGCCATCATCGCTTTGATGATGTCCTCGGCGCTGTGGAAGCCGCCGGTAACTGCAAGGTCCACCTTCAGCCGTCCGTAAAGGATGGCCGTCCAGTGCAATCGCAGCAGCGACTCATAGGGCGTGCTCAACTGAAGGGTGTGCTTGACCTCGAGGGCTTCAAGATCGAAGTCCGGCTGGTATAAGCGGTTGAACAGGACAAGGCCGCGGGCTCCGGCTTGCTCCAGCCGGTGGGCGATATTGGCAATGGCGGTGAAATACGGAGTGAGCTTCACGGTCACCGGGATGCGCACGCCGGCCGCCACTTCTCGCACCAGGTCGCAGTAGGCCTGTTCGACCTGCGCCCCGCTCAGCGCCGGGTCCGTCTGGAGCGTGAAGATGTTCAGCTCCAGGGCGTCGGCGCCTGCTTCCTCGATGGACTTTGCGAAGCGAATCCAGGCGCCTCCGGAGACCGCGTTCAGGCTGGCGATCACCGGGATGCTGACCGCCGCCTTGGCCTTGCGGATGTGCTCGAGGTAACCCTCGGGCCCGAGATTGTAACTGGTCAGGTCCGGGAAGTAGGAGAGGGCTTCGGCAAAAGCGCCGGTGGTCTCGCTCAGCCGCTGGTCCAGTTCCTGGCTTTCCAGTGCGATCTGCTCCTCGAAAAGCGAGTGCAGCACGACCGCCGCCGCGCCGGCCTCTTCCATCTTGCGAATGTTCTCCAGCTCCTCGCACAGAGGCGAAGCGGAAACAACCACGGGATTCTTCAGCGTGAGGCCGAGATAGCTAGTCGTCAGGTCCATTACTCTTTGCCCTCCTTGGCCGACGGATTCGCCGCGCTGACCGGCTCGGTCGCCGTCACTTGCATAGCGGCCAGATACTCGTATTGCCGCCAGCGACGCAGCACCTCCTCCTGCGCCGCTTCTAACAAGCGTTTGGCCGCCTCCGGCCGGCTGTGCCGCAACATCGAATAGCGGGTTTCGTTGTAGATGTACTTTTCCAAGGGCAGCGCGGGAGCTTTCGAATCCAGTTGCAGCGGATTCTTGCCCTGGCCCAGCAATACCGGATTGTAGCGGAACAGCGGCCAGTAACCGGATTGAACGGCGGCCTTTTGCTGATCCAAACCGTGAATCAGGTCATAGCCGTGGGCGATGCAGTGGCAGTAGGCTATGATGATGGACGGCCCGTCGTAGGCCTCCGCCTCCAGGAAGGCCTTCACGGTCTGCATGTCGTTGAAGCCGAAGGCCACGCGCGCCACGTAGACGTTGCCGTAGGTCATGGCCATCATCGCCAGATCCTTCTTGGGCCGCGGCTTGCCGCCGAAGGCGAACTTGGCCACTGCTCCCAGCGGCGTGGCCTTCGACATCTGGCCGCCGGTGTTGGAGTAGACCTCGGTGTCCAGCACCAGCAGGTTCACGTTCTCTCCGGAGGCCAGCACATGATCCAGTCCGCCGTAACCGATGTCGTAAGCCCAACCGTCGCCGCCCACGCCCCAGACGCTCTTGCGCACCAAGGCGTCGGCCAGGGCCCGCAGATCACGCGCCTCACGCGTGTCCACGCCCGCCAGTTTCTGCCTGAGCAGGTTTACGCGCTCGCGTTGCTCGTAGATGCCTTTTTCGCCGGATTGATCCGCCTGAAGCAGCGCTGAGGCCAGCTCGTCGCCGATGACCGGGGCCAGGCGCATCACCAGCCAGCGCGCGTACTCGATCTGCTGGTTGAGCGCCAGACGCAGCCCGAGGGCGAACTCGGCGGTGTCTTCGAACAGCGAGTTGTTCCAGCTCGGCCCGCGCCCGTTGTGATCCACGCAGTACGGCGTAGTCGGCAGGTTGCCGCCGTAAATTGAGGAGCAGCCGGTGGCGTTGCCGATCACCACCCGATCGCCGAAAAGCTGGGTCAGCAGCTTGACATAGGGCGTTTCGCCGCAGCCCGAGCAAGCTCCGGAGAATTCAAACAGCGGGCGGAACAACTGATTGTCCTTGACCTGGGCGGGGCTCAGCAGCCGGCGGTCCAGATCCGGGATCTTCAGGAAGAACTCCCAGTTCACGCGTTCCTGATCGCGCAGCGGCGGCTGCGGCGCCATGTTCAGCGCCTTGTGCTTGACCTCGGTCTTGCTCTTGACCGGGCAGACCTCCACGCACAGGCCGCAACCGGTGCAATCCTCCGGCGCCACCTGAAGCGTGTACTTCATTTCCTTGAATTCGCGCCAGCGCGCCGGGGCGTGCTTGAAGGTCGGCGGCGCATCCGCCAGCAAAGCGGCGTCGTAGACCTTGGCCCGGATGGTGGCGTGCGGGCAGACCAGCACGCACTTGCCGCACTGGATGCAGAGCTCCTGATCCCAAACCGGGATCTCCAGGGCGATGTTGCGCTTTTCCCACTGTGCGGTGGCGGTGGGGAAGGTGCCGTCGGGCGGGAAGACGCTTACCGGCAGCGAATCGCCCTCGCCTGCGATGATGCCGGCCAGCGTGCGGTGGACGAATTCGGGCGCCTGGGCCGGCACCGCCGGACGGATATCGAAGGTGGCGGTGATCTGCGTCGGCACTCGGACTTCATGCAGGTGCGCCAGAGCGGCGTCCACCGCCGCGAAGTTCTTCTGCACCACGGCCTCGCCTCGCTTGCCGTAAGTCTTCTTGATGGCGTCCTTGATGGCCGCAACGGCTTCCTCGCGCGGCAGGATGCCGCTGATCGCGAAGAAGCAGGTCTGCATGATGGTGTTGATTCGGCTGCCCATGCCGGCCTGCTCGGCCACCTTATAGGCGTCAATCACGAAGAAGCGCAGCTTCTTTTCAGTGATCTGCTGCTGCACCTTTCGCGGCAGGTGATCCCACACTTCCTCCGGGCCGTAGTAACTGTTCAGCAGGAAGATGGCGCCCGGTTGCGCGGACTTCAGCATGTCGAAGCGTTCCAGGAACGAGAACTGGTGGCAGGCCACGAAGTTGGCCTTGCTGATCAGGTAGCTGGAGTGGATCGGCTTGGGTCCGAAGCGCAGGTGCGAGATGGTTACCGCGCCTGCTTTCTTGGAGTCGTAGACGAAGTAGCCCTGCGCGTAGTTGTCGGTCTCCTCGCCGATGATCTTGATGGAGTTCTTGTTGGCGCTCACGGTTCCGTCAGCGCCCAGCCCGAAGAACAGCCCGCGGAAGGTCTGCGGATCCTCGGTGGAGAATTCCGGATCGTACTCCAGGCTGGTGTGTGTGACATCGTCGTTGATGCCCACGGTGAAATGATTCTTGGGATGCTCCTTGGCCAGCTCGTCAAAGACCGCCTTGACCATGGCCGGCGTGAATTCCTTCGAGGACAAACCGTAGCGCCCGCCGATGACGCGCGGCATCTTCTCAAACGGCGCGCTCCCCGCGATCAGGCTCTCAGCCAGCGCCGTGATCACATCCTGGTAGAGCGGCTCCCCGGCGGCGCCCGGCTCCTTGGTGCGGTCCAGCACCGCGATGGCCCTGGTGGTCGGCGGCAAGGCTTTCAAGAAGGCTTCGGCCGAGAACGGGCGGAACAGGCGGACCTTGATGATGCCGATCTTCTCGCCGCGCGCGGTCAGGCACTCGACCAGCTCGTGCGCCACCTCGGCGCCCGAGCCCATCAGCACCACGACCCGGTCGGCGTCCGGCGCGCCCAAGTAGTCGAACAAGTGGTACTGCCGTCCCACGATCCCGGCGAACTTGTCCATGACGTTCTGCACGATCGTGGGGCAGGCCAGGTAGTAAGGATTGCAGGCTTCGCGGGCTTGGAAGAAGACGTCCGGGTTTTGCGCAGTGCCGCGCAGCACCGGCTTGTCCGGCGTCATCGCGCGGGCCCGGTGCGCCCGTATGAGTTCTTCGGGCACCATGGCCCGCATGTCGTCGAGGGTGAGCTGTTCGATCTTGGCCACTTCATGCGAGGTGCGGAAGCCGTCGAAGAAATGCAGGAAGGGCACGCGCGACTCCAGCGTGGCGGCCTGGGCGATCAAGGCCATGTCGTGGGCTTCCTGTACGGAGTTGGAAGCCAGCAAGGCCCAGCCGGTCTGCCGCACGGCCATCACGTCGCTGTGGTCGCCGAAAATCGAAAGTGCGTGCGTGGCCACTGTGCGGGCCGAAACGTGGATGGTGGCCGGGCTGAGTTCTCCGGCGATCTTGTACATGCTGGGGATCATCAGCAACAAGCCCTGTGCGGCTGTGAACGTCGTGCCCAGCGCGCCGCCTTGCAGCGCCCCATGCAGCGCGGCAGAAGCGCCGCCTTCGCTTTGCATCTCGACGACCTTAGGCACCGTGCCCCAGACATTGGGCATGCCTTTGGCGGCCCATTCGTCCGCCCATTCCCCCATCGGGGAGGAAGGCGTGATCGGGTAAATGGCGCAGACCTCGTTAACGTGGTAGGCAACGTAGGCAGTCGCCTCGTTTCCATCAATCGTGACTTTCTTTCGTGTCATGTTGCTTTAGCCTGTTCGTTGGATTGGCCTGGATGACCGTTCACTGACCAGCGGCGGGTCCGGCCGCGGCCGTAGTTTCCGGCGGGGTTCCGGCAAACTCCCAGTATAGGACTTTCCGCTCCGATTCATGCGCACCGCCCGGACCAGCAGACCGCTCCACTTGGTGCGCGCCCCGCCAGACATGTCCGGGCTCAGACCACAAATGGCCTTTCCGGAGCTGAGTGCACGAAGCTTGCCAGCGCGGAATCTTGCCGCTGCCGGGGCGCGCTCACGCAAAGTCTTGCCGTTAAAGGCCCGTCCGGCTCGCGGCGGTTGCCCATTCGGCGTCCGATCCATGCCGGCTGCGTCAAAAGCCCCACTACGGCGGCGATATGCCGCAGTCGCGGACGGCTGCTTCAGGTCCGGTCCTACGCGGTCCGCCTGCCGGCTCACAGAGTCCGATGCGGGCTGGAGAAAGACTTGATCGGCCGGGCGCAGCCTGATTATACTGGCATCTTCCCGGTTGGCATCGGGCCAGCGGTATGGATCGAGCGGCCAGAGATGAGTTTGACCCTTCGGCGCCGCAACGCGAGGCGGCCATGTTTTACGGGTTGTTCCTGCGGGGACACTCCGCGGATGCCTTGCGGCGAGACATTGACATGCCGCGCGAACTGGTGGAAAAGTGGATGCGCTCGCCGGGCTTCGAGGCCTCTTTCCGTCAAACCCTCTGGCGCGTGTACCGCTACCGCAAACAAGTCCTGGCGATCTTCGACGAACTGGTGGGCAGCGACCGGCATCGTTGGCGGCTACAGTAAAGGGCGCCTCCGGCGCCTTGCGCCGTCCGTGCGGCCTTGCCCGGGCATCAAGCATCACAGATTGGCGGCGGGTCGGGTGTCCCGCCTGGCCGGAGGAGGACTGTGAAGACCACTGTAGATAAGCGTGAATTGCTTTCCGTTCCCGTCGAACCATTCGATCCCGCGGGTGTCAACAGCGTCTCTGAACTGCTAGAGCGGATGCGCCGGACCGGCTTTCAAGGTCGCCAGCTCGGCGAGGCGTTCCAGGTATGGAAGAAGATGCTGCGCGCCGACTGCGTGATACTGATGGGGTTGGCCGGCGCCATGGTGCCGGCCGGCATGCGGAGCCTGGTGGTAGCGATGATCCGGAACCGCCTCATTGACTGCCTGGTCTCTACAGGCGCCAACCTTTTCCACGACCTGCACGAAACCCTGGGGCACCATCACTACCAGGGGTCTCCCCATACCGATGACTTGGTGCTGGCCGAGAACCTGGTGGATCGCATGTACGATGTGCTGGCGAACGAAGACGAGTTCCGCGCCCACGACCGCTTGCTGGGCGAGTTTGCCGCCTCGCTGGATTCCTCACGGCCTTACACGACCCGTGAGTTTCTCTATCGCTTGGGGCGTCACCTGGGCCGCTCCGCCCGCCAGGACGGCATCCTGACTGCGGCCGCTGAGGCCAGCGTGCCCATCTACTGTCCGGCCATAGGAGACAGCTCGATCGGCATCGGCATCGCCGCCCATCGCCACAACGTCGGTAACCAGTTGATGTTTGACGTGATCGGGGACGTGCTGGAGACCGCCTATATCGCTCAAACCGCCCCGACCGCCGTGGTCTACTTCGGCGGCGGCACGCCCAAGAATTTCATCCAGCAGACCGAGGTTACCCTGTTGAACATGAGCGAAATGGCTGAGGGTCACAAATACGCCATCCAGATCGTCACCGATGCGCCGCACTGGGGCGGACTGTCGGGCTGCACCTTCCAGGAGGCGCAAAGTTGGGGCAAGATCGCCCGTGACGCACACATGGTAACCTGCCACTGCGATTCCACCATCGCCATGCCGATACTGGTGAGCGCCTTGTTGGAACAGAAGCAGCTCATCGCCCAGCGCCGCCGCCCACGCTTTGATCTCGACGGCCCCAGGCTGGCCATGCATCTGCCGGACGGCGCGCAGCCGTGAACTTTGACGAGATCCTTCCCCGGCTTCTGGTCGGTTCCTGTCCGGAAAGCTTTGAAGACCTCGAGCTGCTGAAACGCAGCGAGGGCGTAAGCGCCATCCTGAGCCTGCAAACCGACGGCGACCTGCGGTGGCTGGGCCTCGAGCTCGGCGTGCTGGAGGATTCCTGTGCCCGCCTGGGGCTGCTATTCCGGCGGGTACCGGTCACCGACATGGACTCGCAGGATTTGCGCCTGCGCCTGGCGGACTGCGTCCGGGCCCTGGATGAGTTGCTGGCTGCGGGTCATAAGGTATACCTGCATTGCACCGCCGGAGCGGGCCGGTCGCCCGGCGTGGCCATCGCCTGGCTGGTCTGGCGTGCGGGCTGGAATCTCAGGCAGGCGCACGCCTGGGTCACTCAGCGCCGTCCCAGCTCGCCCGACCTGGAGGCTATTCGGGACGCAATAAGCGAGCGCCCGGAGCTGTAGTCCGCCGGTTGCCTGGCTTATGGGAACCGCTTGTGATGGGCATGCACGGCGTCCCCAAACCGCCGCATGAACGCCATCTCGTCCTCGCTCAGCGGGCCGCGCTCCAAGGCCGCCAGGTTCTCCCGCAGCCGGGCTTCGCTGCGCGGTGTCAGCGCTTGCTGAGGTCACGAATGAAGATGTCCTTGAACTTCATGTTGCCTTGGCCGCCCGAGTGCAATTGCAGCGCAATGTAGCCGTCGAAGGACCGCGGGGCCGGGTCCGTGAAATCCACCATGAGCACGCCGTTGAGCCGGCAGATGTAGCGGTTGCCTTCGACTTTCATGAACATGTCGTTCCAGTCGTAGGGCCGTATGACGGTCTCGTTCTCCGGCGCCGGCCAGACCACCCAGGCGCGCCCGTCGCCGTAGACGCCGCAACTGTGGTGATTCAAGGTGCGATCAATTTCGAACTGCAAGCCCTGGGTGACGGTGGCGGTGCCGGGCTTGAAGTCCGTGTGGAAGAAGACCCCGCTGTTGCCGTCGGCCTCGGCTTTGAAGCGCAGCGACAGCTCAAAGTCCTTGTAGGTCTTCTCGGTGCGCAAATAGCCGTATTCTTTGGTTACGCCCTGCCCGTGAATGACGCCGTCTTCGACTTCCCATTTCTCTTCGCCGACTTTCACCCAACCGGTGAGGTCTTTCCCGTTGAACAGTGAAACCCAACCGGTTTCGGGCGGTTTGGGACGTTCGGCGCGAAGCGTTTGGGCCAGGCCGCAGCAAACGGTCAGGCTGAGCAGTGCGGTCTTAATCAGGGTGATTCGCAGCATGAGCGTGTTCCTCCGACCCAGTAATCATAGCCCGATTGCGAAGTCCTTCGCCTGACTTTGAAGCGTCGGATCCGGCCGGCTTGGGCGGCGGGATTCAACAGCTTCAGGCGCGAGAACCTCACCTGGCAAGTCGCTCAGACCGCCGGCATTGACGTGACGCCGCTCGTTAACTACACGCCGTCGAGGACCGTCGAGCGGGCCGGTGCGCGGAAGCACCGTCCCGCGCATTGGTTCGGTTAGGCGGGCTTCGTATGGGCGGCTGGAGCGCTCAGCGACGGGGCGGTGAGCTTTTGGGATCTACGGACTGCCGTGCGGTTGCCTTGGTGAGCGCGCCAGGAGTCGAACCTGGAACCTACTGATTAAGAGTCAGTTGCTCTGCCAGTTGAGCTACGCGCCCATGCCGGTGGGTTCCGCTGCGCAAGCGCAACCTGATAGATAAGTCTAACACAGCAGCCATCGCGAAGGTTGCCGGCCCCGGATTGGCGAATCAGGCCCCGACCTGCGCCAGCAACTCGGCTACGAACCGGCGACTGGTGTCCACCAGCTCCCAGGCGCCCGGCCAGAAACACAGATCCACGCACCACCAACGGATGCCCGGAATCCTCAGCAGCGCCGGCGCCAGACCCCGGAAGTCAATGAAACCTTCGCCGAAAGGCCGGTGCGTGCTGGTTTCCTCATGGTGCAGGGTGCCATCGGAGTCAATCAGGTGGATGTGTCCGATGCGTCCCTCCAGAAGCGATAGAAACTCCGCGACGCCGCCGGGCAGAGTCTGCTTCTCGCCGTGCTGGCGGGCCCCGACTACCGAGCACATGTAGGCGTGCGAGGTGTCGAACATGATCTTGAAGTTCGGATGCCCGACCGCTTCGTGCAGGCGCACCACCTCGGAGGGCTTGTTGAAAGCGAAGCCCGGCTCGAACTCCCAGACCACCAGCACGCCTGCCGGCTGCGCGATGGCGGCCGCCTCGCGCCACACCTCGGCCAGCCGCAGCAACGCGCTCTGGTAATCGGCTTCGGGGATGGATCCCGGCGCGGCCACGCTGTCCACGCGGATCGAGGGGCTGCCCAGGTCCACGCACATATCAATGTTCCGCCGAAACAAATCAAGGTATTTTTGTTTGTCTCCGACGACCGGGTTCACCGATGTGAAATCCGCGGCGTAGCCCGAGACGCCCAGATTCAGATCCGCCAGCATCCGCGTCACCTCGCGGCGCGACTCCGCGGTCGGGTAAGCCTCCAGCGTGACGTGCGGCGGGAAGCCGCAAATCTCCACTCCGTCATAGCCGACTTCGGCCAGCCGCTTCACCACCCGGTCAAAGGGCACCGGATTGCTTGCATACTCGCCCCAGGCGAAAGCCCAACTTCCGATGGAAATCTTCATGGCGCCCCCTCTGCGCCGCCTCAGGCGGCCTTCCTTACGTTAACCCAGCGCCCGGTGGCGCAGGCCTCCAGCACCGCGTCCAGCACAAGCTGGCACTTCAGCCCGTCCTCGAAGGTGGGAGATATGGGCTTGCCCTCGGCGAGGGCGAACAACAGGTCGGCGGCCTGATTGGCGAAGGTGTGCTCGTAACCTATGGCGCAGCCCGGAACCCACCACTTGTTCATGTACGGATGGCATTCCTCCCAGACCGAAATCTGCTTCCAGCCCTGCACATGTTTGGGCTCGCGCGAATCGAAATACCACAAGCGGCTCATGTCCTCGAGGTTGAAATAAAGGCTGCCGTATTCGCCGTTGATTTCGAAAATATTGCCGTTCTTGCGGCCGTTGGCGAAGCGCGTGGCCTCGAAATGTCCGATGGCCCCGTTGGCATACTGGCACACGAATATCGAGGCGTCTTCGATTTCCACCTTGGCGCGCCCGCCTTCGGGACGCTCGCGCTCGCTGACGAAAATGCGGCTGACGCCCGCCACGGACTCGATCTCGCCCGCCAGGTAGTTGGAGACATCCACGATGTGGGAGTGCAAATCGCCGGTGACGCCCGAGCCGGCCACCGACTTGTCCATGCGCCAGACCAGCGGCACGGCCGGATCCAGGGTCCAGTCCTGCAAATAGAGTGCGCGGAAGTGATAGACCTTCCCTATGCGACCTTCCTCAATGAGCTGCCGGGCGAAGGCGATCGCCGGCACGCGGCGGTAGTTGAACCAGACCATGTTAGGCTTGCCGCTGGAGCGGGCGGCGGCCGCCATGCGTTCCGCCTGCTGGCCGTTCATGGCCAGCGGCTTCTCGCAGCAGACGATCTTGCCGGCCTGCAAGGCCGCCAGGGCGATGTCGTGGTGGGTGTTGTTGGGCGAACAGATGTCTACGATCTGGACTTCCGGGTCGTCAATCACCGCCCGCCAGTCCATGGTATAGGTCTCCCAGCCCCAGCGCTGGGCGAACTTGTCCAGGGTGGGCTCCAAGGCGCAGACCTTCCGCAGCCGCGCCTTAAGCGGAGGGTCGAAGAAAATGGAAGCCTGCCGCCAAGCGTTGGTGTGGGCTTTGCCCATGAACTTGGCGCCGATCATGCCGATTCCAATGGTTGCCGTCATGTCGCTGTCCTCTCTACAGTTGCGTAGTTGGCGATCGCCGCGGCGACGCTCCTAACAGATATACCAAGCCCGCCCCGCCGCGCAAGAAGACATGAGAACCGGGCCGCTTCCGACTCTACTGCCGGCCCGCGGCTTGGCCGCCGGAGAGAGGTTCCTCCGGCCCGGGCGCCGCAAGCAGGCCGCTAAAGGTCTTACAAAGTTGCAGGGCAATGTTTAATTCGGGAATCCGGGCTAACATGGCAGAGGAATGGACGCCTGGAGCATTCTGCTGGAAGTGGTAATCTTGCTGGCCGCAGCCACCTTGCTGGGGCTGGCGGCGCAGCGGCTGGGACAGAACGCCATCAGCGGCTACCTGTTGGCGGGCGTGCTGCTGCGGCCGCTTTTCGAGCGCGCGGCAGGCACCGCGGCCATTCGACTGCTGGCGGAAGTCGGGGTTGCGCTGCTGTTGTTTACGATCGGGCTGGAGTTCTCGCTCAGGCGGCTGCGCGCCCTGGGGGCGCGCGTGGGTATGCTGGGGGCGGTGCAAATAGTTGGGACCTGGGCGCTGGTGGCGGGCGCCGCGCGGACCTTCGGACTGAACTGGCGGCAGGCGGTCCTGGTTGGGATAGCCGCCGCCATGAGCAGCACCAGCGTAGTTTTGCGGTTGATCTCTGAACGCAGCGAACTGGACAGCTCCCACGGCCGAGCAGCGGTGGGGGTGTGCTTGCTACAAGACCTGGCGGTGGTACCGGCCATGCTCCTGCCGCCTATGCTGGCGGGATCCTCCCAAGGAGCAGAGGGCCTTGGCGGCTTCGCCGCCGCGCTGATGAAGGCTACGGCGTTGCTGGCGGGCGTATACGTTCTGATGCGCTGGGTCATCCCCGTCCTTATGATGCGGGCGGCCGGCGCTCGGAACCGCGACTTGCCGGTGTTACTGGCCACCGTGGTCTGCCTGGGATCAAGCTGGGCTTCGCACACGCTGGGCCTCTCAGCGGTGCTGGGAGCTTTCGCCGCCGGCATCATTCTGTCGGAATGCGCGCTGGCCGGGCAGATTCGCGCCGACCTGATCCCGCTGCGTGCGGCCTTCTTGCCCTTGTTCTTCACTTCCGTCGGCATGCTCACGGGTCTGCCGGGCTGGAGTAGCGTCGCTTGGCTGCTGGCGCTGGCGGGAGGCGTCTTGACGCTGAAGACGGCCGTGGTCCTGGTTCTGGGTGCGGCGTTGGGCTTGCGGCCCGGCGATGCGTTGCGGGCCGGGCTGGTGCTGGCGCAAGCCGGCGAGTTTTCTTTCGTGTTGCTGGAATCGGCACGGCGCGCCGGGCTGTTGGAGGAGAGCCTTTACCGTTTGCTGCTTTCCGTGTCGGTGCTCACCCTGCTGGTGAGCCCGCTGCTGGCGGCGGCGTCTCCGGCGGTCGCGGCGGCCCTGGAATCGCTGTTGGCAGCAGCCGGAAGGCGGCCTGCGCCGCAGCCTCGATCCCCGACTCCGCGACTGCGTGATCACGTTGTGGTCATAGGCTACGGGCCGGCCGGCCAGCAGGTGGTCGAGCGACTCCGATCTGCGCAAATCGCGGTGCTGGTGATTGACCTTAACCCGAAGACCGCCGCGAGCAGTTCGCCGGATGCGCCGATCCACTACGGCGACGCCACCCAGCAGGAGGTGCTGGAGAGCGCCGGTGTCGCGCGAGCTGCGGCAGTGGTGGTGACCGTGCCGGATCCGCTGACGGCGCGCAACATCATCGCGCAGGCCCGTCGTATGGCCGCGGGGGCGCCGGTGATCGCGCGCGCCCGTTACCACGTCCACCGGCAGGCGCTGGCCGAGGCCGGCTCAGACCGGCTGGTGAGCGAGGAGGTGGTGGTGGGGCGCGAGCTGGCTCGGGAGACGCTGCTGGCAGTGGGGTCGCATCGCTGATGCTCGCCCGACCGCCCGCGCTATGCTACGGGAGATGATTCACGCACCCTTTCGTCTGGATGGCAAGACGGCGCTGATTACCGGCGCGGCCCGCGGCATCGGCGAGGCCACCGCGCGCGTGTTTGCCGCCGCCGGCGCTCAGGTGATCGCCCTGGATGTTGACCGTGAGCGCGTCGAGGCACTGGCGGCGGAGCTGCCCGGCGCACGCGCAGTGACCTGCGACGTAACTTCCGAGGAACAGCTTCGCCAGGCGTTCACCGGCATTGAGCGGCTCGACGTGCTGGTCAACAACGCCGGCGTCGGCTTGGTGGGCGGCATCGAGCAGACCTCGCCGGATGATTTCCGCCGCCTGTTCCGCATCAATGTGGAGGGAATGTTCCTGGTGACCCGGCAGGCTCTGCCCCTGCTTTTGGCCTCGCGGGGCGCGATCATCAACCTGGGCTCAGTGGCCGGACTGATCGGCGTGCGACAGCGCTTCGCTTACTGCGCCACCAAGGGCGCGGTGGTGGCCATGACCCGGCAGCTAGCCGTGGACTATCCCAAGCAACTGCGCGTGAACTGCATTTGCCCGGGCACGGTGGACACCCCCTTCGTGGAAGATTACCTGGAGCGCTACCACAAGCACGAGAAGGAGAAAGTCCGCGCCGAGCTGAATCTGCGCCAGCCGATGGGGCGCTTGGGTCGCCCGGAGGAGATCGCCTATCTGGCGCTGTATCTGGCTTCTGAGGAGGCGGGCTTCGTCACCGGCTCAATCTTCACCATTGACGGCGGCTGGACCGCAGCCTGAGCCGGGCCTTCAGCCCGCAGAGCGCATCTGTTCCGCCAGATAGCGCTCGTAGCCTATCTCGCGGATCAAGTGAAGCTGGGTCTCCAGCCAGTCCACGTGCTCTTCTTCGTCTTCCAGCAGCTTCTCCAGCAGCTCGCGCGAGCCGTTGTCGCCGGCTTCGGCCGCCGTGCGCGCCGCCCGGTTGTACATGGCTACCGCACCCAGCTCCAGGTTCAGATCGTTCTCAATTTGCGCCCGGGGATCACGGCCGATGTGCAACTCGCCCGGCGTGCTCATGTTCGGCTCGCCCTCCAGAAACAAGATACGTTCGATCAGCTCTTCGGCGTGTTTCATTTCCTGAATGGAGAGTTGCTTGTCGCGCTCGTAAAGCCGCGCATATCCCCAGTTCTGGTTCATTTCCGCGTGCAGGAAGTACTGGTTGATGGCGGTCAGTTCTTCGCGCAAAGCTTCGTTCAGCGCCGCTAATACTTGTTCGTTTCCGCGCATGCAGGGTCGTCTCCTCGGGAAGATTCCGCGTAGCTGTTCGATCCCAGTATATGAGATGCGGCGCCTGGCCGCAGGGTCGCGGGGCTTACTTGATACGCTCGTCGCGCTCGATCCGGCCGTCGCGGATATGAATTACGCGATGCGCGTGCATGGCGATGTCGTGTTCGTGAGTCACCAGCACGATGGTGTTGCCCTGCTGGTGCAGGCGAGCGAAGATTCCCATGATCTCGTTACCGGTGGCGGTATCGAGGTTCCCGGTGGGCTCGTCGGCCAGCAGGATGGAGGGGTTGTTCACCAGCGCCCGGGCGATGGCCACGCGCTGGCGCTGGCCGCCGGAAAGCTCGCTGGGCTTGTGGTGCATTCGATCCTCCAGATCCACCTGGCGCAAGGCTTCCACGGCGCGCTGTAGGCGCACTTCCGAGGGCAGGCCGGCGTAAATCAGGGGCAGCTCCACGTTGTGCAGGGCGCTGGCGCGCGGCAGCAGGTTGAACGTCTGGAAGACGAAGCCGATCTCCTTGTTGCGTATGCGCGCCAGCTCGTCGTCGCTAAGGTCGCTGACCAACTGGCCGTTGATGTAATACATGCCGCGGGTGGGCGTATCCAGGCAACCGATCAGGTTCATCAGCGTGGATTTGCCGGAACCCGACGGCCCCATGATGGCCACGTACTCGCCGCGTCGGATCTCGACATCCACGCCACGCACGGCATGGATTTCCTGCTCGCCCATCAAATAGGTCTTCCAAAGATCGTAAGTGCGGATCACGATGCCGTCGCGCCGCAGTTGCTCTCCGCGTTCTGCTGTTTCCTCTAGCACTCTCGCCATAACTTCTGTCCTCGCTGTTGGGGCTACCCTGGTCCTGAGGTCCCGCCGGCCTCTCAGGCCTGGTCGGTGCGGGCGGGTGCCTTGTTGTCCACCTTCACGCGCGCCTGATTGCGCACCGTGCGAATCACCCGGTAGCTGCCCGTGATAATCTCTTCGCCTTCCTTCAGACCGCTGAGTACTTCTATGTCGGTGGCTCCGGTTATGCCGGTCTGCACCTTTCGGAAGACCGCTCGGTCACCCTGGACGACAAACACGCCTTGAATCTCCTCCTTGCGCGCCTTCTCGGCGGCCGGGTCCGGTTTGGCGGCCGCCTGCACTCCGCCTTTGCGCGGCTCCTCCAAATCCCCGCGCTGGCGAACCGTGAGCGCCTGGATGGGGATGGTGAGCACGTTCTTGCGCGTGGCGGTGGTGATCTTGGCGGTGCAGGACAGCCCCGGACGGATCTCTTCGGGCGGGTTCTCCAGAGCGATCACAACCTTGAAATCCTTGGCCTCCTGGCTGGAAATGGCGCTTTGTGAGGCCGCCAACCCGGTGGAGCGCAGGATGGCCGTGTTGCCGATCTCGATCACCCGGCCGTAGAAAGTGCGATTGGGTATGGCGTCGATGGTCACGGCGGCGGTCTGATCCAGCTTGACGTTGACGATGTCGGTCTCGTCCACCTTGACTTCGGCGGTGATCAGCGACATGTCGGCGATGGTCATTATCAGGCTGGCGGGGGAATTCTGGATGCCGGGCACCACCGTCTCGCCCACTCGCACCGGGAGATTGGTCACCACGCCGTCCAGCGGCGCCACTGAGTAGGTGCGTTGGAGCACGTCGCTGGCGCGTCGCAAGTTGGCCTGCGCCAGCACCACGCGCTTCTGCGCCGCGGCAAGCTGCGAGGCCACCTGACTGCGCTGGGCGCGCGTCTGAGCCAGGCGGGCTTCGGCCTCTCGCACGGCGGCCTGCCGGGCATCAAACTCTATGCGCTTCTGATCGTAGTCCTGCCTGGAAATCAGCCGCTCCTGGAAAAGCTTCTCGGCGCGGCTGAAATTGATCCGCGCCTGCTCCAGCTCGGCTTTGGTGCGATCCAGCGTGGCCTGGGCCGTCGCCAGGTTCTCGTCGGCCACGCGCAAAGCAGCCTCCGCCGCCGCCGACTCGGCTTCCGCCTGGCTGAGCGCCGCCCGTTGCGCTTGCACGTCGGCCTCGGGCTGCACCGACTCCAGGCGCGCCAACAACTGGCCCTTGCGGACCCGGTCGCCTTCCTTTACCAGGATTTCGGTAATGCGCGCCGGCGCGTGGGCGTTGGTCCCGATGTTGATGTAGTTGCGAGGCTTGATTTCCCCGGAGGCCGTCACGACCGATACCAGATCCTGCCGGGCCACCCGGCCGGTCTGCACTGTAACCACGCCTCGCTGGTTATACTTGACGCCGCCGTAAACTCCGCCGGCGATCAATACCACTACCAGGATCGCGAGCCAGATCTTCCACTTGCGCTTCACAGACAACTCCTCAGTTAGTCATGACGACCGCCGCCCGTCAAATGTTCCACGCCTGCCCCTTCGCTCCCGCCTAGAGCCGACCTGCTGCGCAGTCCGATCCCTGCCGGTGAACTTCCATCCTAGCACTGCCTGCGGTCCGGCATACGGGGCCGCATGAGACGCGCGCGCACCGGGCGAACACCGAGCGAATGCCGCCGGAAACCTTCCGCCGCCTCTTGCCGCCCGGTTGTGTCATGATCTGCCTAATGAAGAGCCGCCGCCCTCTCTGGTTACTGTGCTTTGTTTGGCTGGTCGTTTGGGCTTGGCCCCAGCATGGCTGGGCCGCGGAGCCCGCGCGTGCGGAGCGCCTGGAGCGCCTGCTCGGCGAACAACTCAACCAGCACAGAATCCCGGGCATATCGGCGGCCGCCGCCGACCGCCGGGAACTGGTCTGGTCGGCGGCCTTGGGCCTGGCCGATGTCGAGAACAACGTCAAAGCGGCTACGGGCACGGTCTTCCGGCTGGGCTCGATTTCCAAGCCCATCACTGCGGTGGCGGCCATGCAGTTGGTCGAGCAGGGCCGGTTGGATCTGGACGCTCCGGTCCAGAAATACGTCCCCTCATTTCCCGGCAAGCCCTGGCCGATCACCCCACGCATGTTATTGGGCCATCTGAGCGGCATCCGACACTACCGCGGGCCCGAGGAGCTGATGAGCACCCGTCATTACACGAGCCTCGTCGAGGCCTTGAAGATTTTTGCCGACGACCCTCTGGAGTTCGAGCCGGGGACCAAGTTCCGCTACACGACATACGGTTACAACCTGGTGGGCGCGGTCATCGAGGCGGCCTCCGGCATGCCCTTCACGGATTACCTGCGGCGATACGTGTTCGCGCCCGCGGGCGCCGAGCGCATCCAGCCTGACGATGTCTACCGCATCATTCCTAACCGCGCCCGGGGGTATCGGGCGGCGCCATCCGGGGCAATCCAGAACTGCGCCCTGGCAGACACCAGCAACAAGATCCCAGGCGGAGGGCTGGTGGCCACCGCCGAGGATCTGGTGCGCTTCGCCCTGGCGCTAATGGACGGACGCCTGCTAAAGCCGCAAACTCTGGAACAAATGTTCACCTCCCAGCGGACCAGCGACGGCCGCCCGACCGGTTACGGGCTGGGTTGGTACATCACCGACCGCGCAGTCAAGAAGTGGATCGAACACAGCGGCTCGCAGCCCGGCGCTTCGACTGAATTGCTGATGCTTCCGGAACGCGGACTGGCGGTTGCGGTGCTCACCAATCTGGAGCGCGCCCCGGCGCGCGCCATCGCCCAGCGCCTGGCGGATTTGCTTTTGCAGTGAGCGCTTCCTGTTGCGCGGCGCGGCTGTGCTAGATTAGCCCAACGACGGCTCTGTAAGGCCTCCGGAGGACTTCCATGCAGATTACGCGCCGCAGTTTGCTTCTAACCACAAGCGTGCTGGGAGCCGCCGCAGGCGGGGCGCAAGCTCCGCAGGCAATCCCACCGGCATCCGCCGGTCCGCCTGGCCGCCGCTTCCGCGGTGATGCTTTGCGGGAAATCGCCTTTCCCCTGGGAGGCATCGGCACCGGCACGGTCTCGCTGGGCGGCTACGGCAACCTGCGCGACTGGGAAATCTTCAACCGCCCGAACAAAGGCGGTGTGCTGCCGCTGACTTTCGCCGCCTTGCGCCTGCAAGGCGGCGGTCTGAAGAAACCGCTCATACGCGTAGTAGAACGCCAGCCGCATCCGCCGTTCACGGGCGCCTCGGGAGTGCCGCGCGAGACCGCGTTAGGGCTGCCGCGCTTTCGCGAGGCGGTCTTCACCGGCGCCTATCCGTTCGCGCACATACGGTGGCTGGATGTGCGCCTCCCCGTGGAGCTCGCGCTGGAAGCCTTCAACCCTATGATCCCGCTGGAGACCGACGATTCCAGCCTGCCGGTGGCGATTCTGAGTTATTCGCTGCGCTCGCGCGCCGCCGCGCCGTTGGAGGTTGCCCTGGCCTTCTCCATCATGAACCCGGTGGGCTACGACGGCACGACGCGCCTGCGCGGGCGCCGCGCGGCCTTCTTCGGAGCAAACCTCAATGAACTGCGCCGCGACGCCGGGTTGGCAGGCATTTTCATGACGTCCAGCAAGTACCCGAGAGATTCGGTGCGCTACGGCTCGATGGCTTTGGTTACCGATCAGGCGGAGCTTAGCTGGCGGATGCAATGGACGCACGGACGCTGGTGGGACGAGTTTCACAACTGGTGGGATGAGTTCTTCGAAAAGGGGCGTTTCCCGAATGTCGCAACGAAGCCTTCCCGGGACGGTGAGACCGAGTACGCCACGCTGGCGGCCCATTTGAAGCTTGGGCCAGGCGAAACAAAGAATGTAACTTTTGTTCTGGCCTGGCACTTTCCCAACACCGAGAACTACTGGACCAGCGAGCCGGAACACCAAGGCAAGCCGCTCCGCAATCATTACGGCACTCGCTGGTCATCGGCCTGGGAACCGGCGTTGTACACCTTCCGCAACCTGGCCTCCCTGCGCGAGCGCAGCCGGCGATACCGCGACCTGCTGTGGAGCTCCACGCTGCCGGAGCCGGTGCTGGATGCGGTCTCCAGCCAGGCCTCCATCCTGCGGACCAACACCTTGATGGTGATGGAGAACAAGCTGACCCTGGCTTTCGAGGGTTGCAACGACAACGCAGGCTGCTGCCCGATGAACTGCACCCATGTTTACAACTACGAGCAGACCCTGGCGCATCTTTATCCCGACCTGGAGCGCAGCATGCGGGAGACCGATTTCCTGGTCAATCTGCGCCCGGACGGCTCGATGAGTTTCCGCACGCCGGTGCCGCTGCGCCCCGGCGGCAACAAGATGTTCCCGGCCGCTGATGGCCAGATGGGCTGCATCCTGAAGGTGTATCGCGAGTGGCGGCTTTCCGGCGACGATGAATGGTTGCGCAAGCTTTGGCCGGCCGTCAAGCGCGCCCTGGAGTACGCCTGGGTATCTTGGGATGCGGACCGCGACGGCGTCATGGAAGGCGAGCAGCACAACACTTACGACATAGAGTTCTACGGGCCTAACTCCATGGTGGGCACGCTTTACCTGGGCGCCCTGGAGGCAGCCGCGCGCATGGCCCGCCACCTGGGGGATGAAGAGACCGCACGCCGTTATGCGGAGCTGCGCCGGAAGGGATCGAAGCTGCTCGATGAGTGGCTCTTTAACGGCGAATATTACATCCAGAAGGTGGATGAGAGGCAGGAGAAAGCCTCTCGCTATCAGTATGGGGAAGGTTGCCTCTCGGATCAGTTACTCGGCCAGTGGTTCGCCGAGGTTGTGGACCTGGGCAAGTTAGTCCCCGCCGAGCATATCCGCACGGCGCTGGCTTCGATCTTCAAATATAACTTCGTAACCGACTTCAGCGAATTCCCCAACGTACAACGGATCTATGCTTTGAACGATGAGCAGGGCTTGCTGCTTTGCAGTTGGCCGCGGGGCAAGCGCCCGGCCCTGCCCATGGTCTACTCCGACGAAGTATGGACCGGGATTGAGTATCAGGTGGCTGCGCACCTGATTTACGAGGGAATGGTCAAGGAAGGCCTGGCGATCGTGGAGGCGGTGCGCCGGCGCTACGACGGGGTGCGCCGCAACCCCTGGAATGAGATCGAGTGCGGGCACCACTACGCCCGGGCCATGTCGAGCTGGTCGCTGCTGACGGCGCTTTCCGGCTTCAGCTTTTCGGCGCCGGACAGGGAGCTGCGTTTTCGGCCTCGCCTGCGGCGGGCGGAATTCCGGGCGTTGTATTCGGCCGGCGTTGCCTGGGGCCAGTATCGGCAACGCGTCGAGGAGGGCCGGCTGGAGGCGGAGCTGAGCGTGGAGGGCGGCGCGCTGGAGCTGGCTCGCTTGCGGCTGCCGTTCCGCGGTCCGCAGGTGAGGGTGAAGACCGGGGGCCAGGCTCGGGCCCGGGTGCGTGACGGCGAAGCGGTGATAGAGTGGGACAAGCCCGTGCGCCTTGCAGCGGGCGAGCGGCTCAGCGTCACTTTGGCCTGAATTCGAGGCTCCGGAGATGCCCGGGGCGGCTTCTTGCTACACTGAAAGGCCGGCTATGGCTATCAGCAAGGAACTCTTGGAAATCCTGGTCTGCCCGCTTTGCAAGCAGCCGGTCGAACTTAAGGCCGACCAGAGCGGGCTGAAATGCGTGGCCTGCAAGCGGGTCTACCCGATCCGCGATGATATTCCCGTGATGCTGGTTGACGAGGCCACCATCGAAGAGTGAAGTCTTCGCGGAGCACGCTGGATCGCTTGCCGCCGGGAGCGCGGGTGCTCGTCATTCGCCTGCGCTCGATGGGAGATTGCGTGCTTACTACCCCGGCGCTTGCCCTGCTGAAACGCCACCGCCCGGACTTGAGGCTTGCGGTGGCCGTCGAGGAGCGCTTCGCGCCGGTTTTTGAGGATAATCCTGACATCGAGAGACTGCTTGCTCCCGAACCGCGGGCGATGGTGGGCTGGCATCCCCGCCTGTGCCTGAACCTACACGGCGGGCCGCGCAGCGCGTGGTTGACCGCGGCCTCGCTGGCTCGCTGGCGCGCCGGCTTCGCTCACTTCCGCCACCGCTGGCTGTACAACGTCCGCATCCCCACGGCGCAGCAAATACTGGGAGTCAAGCGGAAGGTGCACACCGCCGAGCACATCGCCTCGGCAGTGTTTCATTTGGGCGTCCCCAGGCAGGAGATTCCCCGCGCCAGGCTGTTCGCGCATGCGCCGGGGCGGGTCGTTGAGGGGCCTTACGCCGTCATTCACCCGCTGGCTTCCGCTCCCGGCAAGACCTGGCCGGCAGAGCGTTTCCTGGGAATCGCGCGCCGGCTCCGTGAAGAATGGGATCTCGAGACGGTCTTCATCGGGGGCCCCGGCGAGGACCTGGGCGCTTTCGCGCCCCACCGATGCCTAGTGGGCGCCCCTTTAGGCGAGCTGAAAGCGCTGCTGGCCGGCGCCGCGCTGTTCATCGGCAACGACTCTGGGCCGGCCCACATGGCCGCGGCCTTCGGCTTGCCCGTGCTGGTGATTTTCGGGGATTCCGATTGGGAGGTCTGGCGACCCTGGAAGACGGTTTCCGAAGTGATCGTGGCCCGGGGAGGAATTGAATCGGTCAGCGAGGCCGAAGTTTTCGGCGCCCTGTTACGCTTGAGGCTGGCGGCATGAAGGACCTGCGGCGGTTGCTCGGCTTCGTTCGGCCTTACTGGGCCGCTCTGACGGCCTCCGTGCTGTTGATGTCCGTCGCCGGTGCGGCGCACGCCATGATCGCACTGCTGGTTGGGCCGGTCTTTGATCGAGTGCTCAACCCGGCTTCGCCTGAGGCGCCCGTCCGCCTGTTCACGATTCCCGGGCTTGACCGGCCCGTGTACTTGCACCAGTTCGTTCCCGAGGGCATTCGCAACGTCTGGACCATGGTGGCCTTCGGCATCCTGGCCACCTTTTTGGTCAAAGGCCTGGCGGACTACGCCGGCAACTACCTGATCAATTTCGTGGGGCTGTCGGCGGTGACCGACCTGCGCCAGCGGGTCTTCGACAAAGTGCTGCGCCACGGCTCCCAGTTTTTCGAAATGTACTCCACCGGCCGGTTGATGTCCTCGATCATGAACGACATTGACAAGGTGCAGGTGGCCACCTCCCACATGCTGGCGGACTTCCTGCGGCAGTCCTTCACGGTCGTCTGGCTGCTGGCGGTGCTGCTTTACAACGATTGGAAGCTGGCCTTGGTGAGTCTTACCCTGCTGCCGTTCGTGTTGCTGCCCACGGCACGGATCGGGCGCCGCATGCGGCGGACTACTCGACAGGCGCAGGATGCGGCGGCCGAGCTGACCCATATCCTGCAAGAAGCGATCGCCGGCCACCAGGTGGTGAAGTCCTTTAGCGCCGAAGAGCACGAGTCCCGGCGGTTCCGCGCCGCGGCCCGCAAGCTGCGCTCCCATAATTTGCGCTACGTCGCCCAGCAAGCGCTAGCCTCGCCCTTGATCGAATTCTTCGGCGCCCTCACCATCGTCGGTCTGCTCACTTATGCCCGCAATCAGATAAAAGCCGGCGAGATGACCACCGGCCAGTTCAGCAGTTTCGTTATCGCCTTGCTGATGCTATACGAGCCGGTCAAGCGGCTGACCGGCATCCACAACATCTTCCAGCAGGCGCTGGGCGCCTCGCAGAAAGTCTTCGAGCACCTGAGCCGCGGCGAGGAAGTGCGCGACCGCCCGGGCGCGCGGCCCCTGGAGCGGTTCCGGCACTCGATAGTTTTCGATTGCGTCAGCTTCCGCTATCCCACTTCGCAGAACGGATTCCTGCTGGAGGACATCCGGCTGGAGGTGCGAGCCGGCGAGGTGCTTGCGGTCGTGGGGCCCAGCGGCGCCGGCAAGACCACGCTGGTGAATCTGCTGCCGCGCTTTTACGACGTCAGCGCCGGGGCGGTGCTGATTGACGGCCGGGACGTGCGTGACGTCCAGCTTGCCTCCCTGCGCCGCCAGATCGGCATTGTGGCCCAGGATACGTTTCTGTTCAACGACACGGTGGCCAACAACATTCGCTACGGCCGCCCGGAGGCCGACATGGAGGCGGTGCGGCAGGCCGCCCGGAACGCTTTGGCCGAGGAGTTCATTCTGGCGCTGCCTGAAGGCTACGACACCATCATCGGCGAACGCGGTCTGAAGCTGAGCGGCGGGCAGCGCCAGCGCATAGCCATCGCCCGTGCGTTGCTGAAGGACGCCCCGATCCTCATCCTGGACGAAGCCACTTCGCACCTGGACACCGAATCCGAACTGCTGGTCCAGCGCGCGCTGGCCAACCTGATGAGCGGGCGCACGGTGATCGTCATCGCCCACCGGCTCTCGACCGTGCGTCGCGCCGACCGCATCGTGGTGCTGGACCGGGGCCGCATTGTGGAGAGCGGCAGCCACGATGAGCTGGTGGCTGCCGGCGGCGTCTATCAGCGCTTGCACGAACTGCAATTTTTGGAGCCCGAACCGTTGGTGAACCCATGAGCGTGCGCAGCATGACCGGCTATGCCTCGGTGCGCCGGAGCCTGGAGGGCGGCGAACTGACCCTGACCGTGAAGGCCCTCAACCATCGAAGTCTGGACGTGCACGTGCACCTGCCCGTCGAGCTGGAGCGCTTCGAGCCCGCGCTGCGCGGCGTGGTCAAACAGCACGTGCGGCGAGGCCACCTCCAGATCCAGGTGAGGCTCGCTAGCTCGCGACGCTCGGCGCTGGTGTTCCTAAACCTGCCCTTGCTTGACGCTTACCTGACCGCCTTCCGGAGGGCCGCCGCAGTGCATGGCCTGCACGGCGAGCCGGATTTGAACGCTGCCTTGCGCCTTCCGGGCATGTTCGAAATCGCCGAACAAGAACCCGGCCTGGAGACCGAATCCTGCCTGGTGGAGGCCCTTCAGGAGGCTCTGGCGGCCCTCAATGAGCAGCGCGAGTACGAAGGTCACCAGATGGCCTTGGAGCTGAAAGCTCGCAACGCCGCCATCCGCGAGGCGGCGCTGCGTATCGAGGAGCTGCGAGAGCGCGTTGCGCCCGCCCTCGAGGCCCGCCTCCAGCAGCGCGTCCAGGAACTAATCGCCGGGGGCGCTGTGGATCCCCAACGCCTGGCCCAGGAGGTTGCCTATTTGGTCGAGCGCAGCGACGTAGCCGAGGAGTTGACCCGGCTGAAGGTTCACGCCGCCCAGCTACAGGAGTTGCTCGATAGCGGCGGGGAGATCGGCAAGAAACTGGATTTCCTGCTCCAGGAGATGCACCGCGAGACCAACACCATCCTTGCAAAGACCAGCGGCGCAGGCGAACCGGGTCTGGCGATCACCGAGCTGGCCCTGGCCGCCAAGGCCGAGATAGAAAAGATCCGCGAGCAGGCTCTGAACCTGGAATGAGTGCGCGCCGCCCCATCGTGTTCATTGTTTCCGGGCCCTCGGGCTGCGGCAAGACCACCCTGGTGCGCGGGCTGCTGGCGCGGGATCCACACCTTCTGTTTTCGGTCTCCTATACCACCCGCGCCCCGCGCGGCGAGGAACGTCCGGGCGAGAGCTACCACTATGTCAGCCGCGAGGAGTTCCAAAGTCGCCTGGCGGAAGGGGAGTTCCTGGAGTGGGCCGAGGTTTTCGGACACTATTACGGGACTCACCGCAGTTATCTGGAGCGGGCCGCGGCCGAGGGTCGGGACCTGGTGCTGGACATTGACGTGCAGGGTGCGAGACAATTAAGGAGTAGCGTACCCGACGCGGTCAGTATCTTTGTCCTTGCACCCTCGCGTGAAGAACTTGAACGGCGCTTGCGCAATCGGGCGGAGGATTCCGACCAGGTTATCCGCCGGCGCCTGGAAGAAGCCAGGCGGGAGATCGCGCACGCGACCGCTTACGATTACGTGCTCGTGAACCAGGATCTGGAGGAATCGGCGGAGAATCTTGCGGCGATTGTGAGGGCCGAAAGGCTGCGCCGCCCGAGGATGGAGGACCAAATCCGCCTGATCCTGGCCGGCTTTGAGGACTAAGCGGACCTTGAATGAGGGACGGCCGCGCGGGACCGACAGGAGGAAACGCAACCCAAATGGCTGATCGGACGCATCGCAACAACATCATCGCCGCTATTCCGGACGATCCGGAGCAGAGCGCCTACCGTTTTATCATTGTGGCCGCCAAACGCGCCCGACAGCTTCAGAGCGGCCAGCGCCCCTTCCTGCCCACCACTTCCAAGAAGCCCACGGTGATCGCCATGGAGGAAGTGCGACGCGGGCTGGTGAAGTACGAAGACCCGGCCAGGCAGCCGGAGACGGCGCCCGAATCTGCCGAAGGGAATCCCTGAGCGGGTTTGAGCCGCGATGAACGTGGTCCTGGGCGTCGGCGGCGGCATCGCAGCTTACAAAGCTGCGGAGCTGGCCCGCGCGCTTGTCGAACGCGGCCACTCGGTCCAGGTCGTCATGACCCGGGCCGCCCGTGAGTTCGTGCGTCCCCTGACCTTCGCCGCCCTGACCGGACGCAAGGTGATCACCCGCCTGTTTCCCGCCGGCGGCGGCGAAGAAACGCTGGCCAGTGCGGTCGAACACATCCGCGTGGCGGAACAAGCCGACCTGCTGTTGGTGGCGCCCGCCACCGCGGACCTGCTGGCCAAGTTCGCCAACGGGCTGGCCGACGATTTCCTGACCACAATGTATCTGGCCTTTACCGGGCCGGTGGTGCTTGCGCCGGCGATGAACTCCCACATGTGGCAGCACCCGGCCACGCGCCGGAATCTGGGAACTCTGCGCGAGCGCGGCCACACCATCATCGAGCCGGAAGAAGGCCCGCTGGCTTGCGGCACGGTGGGACCCGGACGGCTGGCCGAGCCGGCGCGGATTGCAGAGCTGGTCGGGCGGTTGCTTGAGCGCCGCACGGACCTGGCGGGTGAATGCGTGCTGGTTACCGCCGGGCCTACGCAGGAACCGCTTGATCCTGTGCGCTTCATTTCCAACCGCTCCAGCGGCAAGATGGGCTACGCGCTGGCCGAAGCGGCTGCGGCGCGCGGCGGCCGCGTCATCTTGGTCTCGGGGCCGGTCTACTTGAGCCCGCCCGCGGGCGTCGAACTGGTGCGGGTTGAAACCGCCGCCCAAATGCGCGATGCGGTGCTGGCGCGAATCGGCGAGGCCACCATCATCATCAAGGCCGCCGCGGTCGCCGATTACTACCTGCCTCGGCCTGCCGAAGGCAAGCGCAAAAAGACCGCCGCCCGCTGGTCGCTCGAGCTGGAGCCCACGCCGGACATCCTGGCGGAGCTCGGCGGACTGAAGGGCGATCGCCTGCTGGTCGGCTTCGCGGCCGAAACCGACAACCTCTTGGAGGAGGCGCGCCGCAAGCTCCTGGCTAAGAACTGCGATCTGATGGTGGCCAATCGCGTCCAGGAGGCCTTCGGATCCGACGAAAATGAAGTCGTGCTGCTGATGCGCACGGGCCAGACCGTGCGCCTGCCGCGCGCCTCAAAGCGCGAGCTGGCCGATCGCATCTTTGATCACCTGCTCCAGCTCCGGCTTAGCTTGCACGCCGCCCAATGAACAGGCAGCTTCTGCGCCAGTACCTGACCTACTTCCAGGACTTGGGCATACGCACTCTGTATCGTCGCAGCCCGGAGCGCGTGCCGGAGGCCCTATTTGCCGAGATCGCCCGGGAACAAGCCCAGCCCGCGCTGCTTCCGCAGGCCGCGCCTGAGATGACGCCGGAAACCTTGGAACAGATTCGGGCAGATATAGGCGACTGCAAGCGCTGTCGGCTGCATGAGGGCCGGACCCAGATAGTCTTCGGCGACGGCAATCCCCAAGCCCGGCTGGTGTTCGTGGGCGAAGGGCCGGGCGCCGAAGAAGACGCTCAGGGCATCCCGTTTGTGGGTCGCGCCGGGCAGCTACTGACGCAGATGATCGAAAACACCGCGCGGCGCGAAGGCATCCCGCTGTTGCGCTCCGAAGTTTACATCTGCAACGTGGTCAAGTGCCGCCCGCCCGGCAATCGCACACCCGAGCCCGACGAAATGGAGATTTGCGGGCAGTTCCTCTTTCGCCAGCTCGCCGCCATTCGCCCCAAGGCGATCTGCGCCTTGGGCGCCACTGCGGTGCGCGCCCTGCTGGGCGCCCGCGAGGGCGTCACCAAGCTGCGCGGGCGCTGGTTCCGCTGGCGCGACATCCCGGTGATGGTCACCTACCACCCTTCCTACCTGTTGCGGCCGTACAACCAGAACGCCAAGCGGGAAGCCTGGGAAGACCTCCAGAAAGTCCTGCACTACGTCTATGACTGAGCCGGGGCGGCGCGGCACGTTCATCAGCTTCGAGGGGCTGGACGGCTGCGGAAAGACTACTCAAATCGAACGGTTGGCGGCGCGTTTGCGCGCGCTCGGGCGGGAGGTGGTTGTGGCCGTCGAGCCCGGCGGCACGCGCATCGGCGAGCAGATCCGGCGAATCCTGCTGGACGCCGCCAACCAGGAGCTGGCGCCGGCCGCCGAAATGCTCTTGTACTTCGCTTCCCGCGCCCAGAACATCCGCGAAGTGATCCTTCCCGCGCTTGAGCGCGGCGCCGTCGTGCTGGCGGACCGCTTCACGGATTCCACCCTGGCCTACCAGGGCGGCGGACGGGGACTAGGTGAGGCGGCGGTGCGCCAACTGCATCGCATCGCTTGCGGCGAGCTGGCGCCTGAGCTGACGCTGCTATTGGACGTTGACCCGGAAACCAGCCTGGGGCGGGCGCGTGACCGCGGCCGGCAGAACCGTATGGACGCACAGGCGGCGGAGTTTTACCGGCGGGTCCGGGACGCCTACCTGGCGATGGCGGCCGCCGAGCCGGGCCGCTTCCGCGTAATTGACGGCCGTCCCGAGCCTGAGATCGTGGCGCGGGCGGTTTGGGAAGCGGTGCGGCCGCTGGTGGAAGGCTGAACGCTGCGCGCAAGCCTGTTGCGGCTCGCTGAAGAGTGTCTCTGCACGCCTCATGCGGCGGCTTGGGCGGCTGCCGCCTACACTGCTCGCGGCGCTAAACTCGCACGGCGATTCACCGCGCCCGGACTGTTTAAGGTAAGCCGCAGGCGACGCCATAAGGCGGCGGGGCGGCCTGTGCTCGAAGCATTCCGCGCGGGCTGCGCCGGGCGGGACGATCAATCTTGACTTTCTAGTATAGTTTCGCTACCCTGGTCTCAGGGCGGTCCCAAGGGGCCGCTTGAAACCCGGAGGGGCGCGCCATGAGCACGGCGATTGACGAGATTGAAAACCTGACCCGCCAGGAGTACAAGTACGGCTTCGTCACTGTTATCGAGACCGACTCGGTTGCCCCCGGCCTCAACGAAGACGTCATCCGGGCGATCTCGGCGCGCAAGCGCGAGCCCGACTGGCTGTTGGAGTGGCGCCTGAAAGCCTATCGCCAGTGGCTCACCATGAAGGAACCCACCTGGGCCAACGTGAAATACCCGCCCATTGACTATCAGAGCATCGTCTATTACTCGGCGCCCAAGAGCCTGAATGACCGTCCCAAGAGCCTGGAGGAAGTGGATCCCGAACTGATTCGCACGTATGAGAGGCTCGGCATTCCGCTGCGCGAACAGCAACTGCTGGCCGGCGTGGCCGTGGACGCGGTCTTCGATTCGGTCTCGGTGGCCACCACCTTCAAGGAAAAGCTGGCCGCGCTGGGGGTGATTTTCTGCTCCTTCTCGGAAGCGGTCCGGGAGCACCCCGAGCTGGTGCGGCGCTATCTGGGGACGGTGGTGCCTTACAGCGACAATTTCTTTGCCGCTTTGAACTCGGCCGTCTTTAGCGACGGCTCATTCTGCTACGTGCCCAGGGGCGTGCGCTGCCCGATGGAACTATCCACCTACTTCCGCATCAACGCCCGCGACACCGGGCAGTTCGAGCGCACGCTCATAATCGCCGACGAAGGGGCCTGCGTGAGTTACCTCGAAGGCTGTACGGCGCCCATCCGCGACTCCAACCAACTGCACGCCGCAGTGGTGGAACTGATCGCCCACGACGACGCGGTCATCAAGTATTCCACCGTGCAGAACTGGTATCCGGGCGACAAGCAGGGCCGCGGCGGGATCTACAATTTCGTCACCAAGCGCGGCAAGTGCCTGGGGCGCAATTCCAGGATCTCCTGGACGCAGCTTGAGACCGGCTCGGCCATCACCTGGAAATACCCGAGCTGCCTGTTGATCGGCGACGGCTCGGTCGGCGAGTTCTACTCGGTGGCCGTCACCAACAATTGCCAGCAGGCCGACACGGGAACCAAGATGATCCATATCGGACGCAACACGCGCTCCACCATCGTTTCCAAGGGCATCTCCGCGGGTCATGGCCAGAACAGTTACCGCGGCATGGTCAAGATCCAGAAAAGCGCCGAAGGGGCGCGCAACTTGTCCCAGTGCGATTCGCTGCTGATCGGCAATGAGTGCGGCGCGCACACCTTCCCTTACTTGGAGGTGAAGAATTCCAGCGCCCAGGTGGAGCACGAGGCTTCGGTCTCGCGCATCGGCGAGGATCAGATATTCTACTGCCGCCAGCGCGGCCTCTCGGCCGAAGACGCGGTCTCTATGATCATCAGCGGTTTTACCCGCCAGGTGGTGCGCGAGCTGCCTCTGGAGTTCGCCGTCGAGGCTCAGAGACTGCTGAGTGTGAGTTTGGAAGGGAGCGTCGGCTAGCAGACGGCAGACAGGAGTCAGAATGCTGGAGATCAGGGGATTGCAGGCGAAGGCGGCCGACAAGCTGATCCTTCGCGGGATTGACTTGAAGATCAGGGCCGGCGAGGTCCACGCCATCATGGGGCCCAACGGTTCGGGCAAGAGCACGCTGGCTCAGATCCTGGCCGGACGCGAGACCTATGAGGTGACCGCCGGAGAGGTGATTTTTGAGGGAAAGAACCTGTTGGAACTTTCTGCGGAGGAACGCGCCCGGGAGGGTGTTTTCATGGCCTTCCAGTATCCGGTCGAGATCCCGGGCGTGTCGAACATCTATTTTCTGCGGGCCGCGCTGAACGCCGTCCGCAAGCATCGCGGCCTGCAAGAGCTGGACGTAGTGGACTTCACCGCCGTGGTGCGCGAAAAGATCCAACTGCTGGGGATGACGGAGGCCCTGCTGGAGCGCTCCGTCAACGAGGGCTTCTCAGGGGGCGAGAAGAAACGCAACGAAATCCTCCAGATGGCCGTGCTTGAGCCCAAGTTGGCCATCCTGGACGAGACCGATTCGGGCCTGGACATTGATGCGCTCAAGGCTGTGGCGGCGGCCGTCAATGCCATGCGCAGCCCGGAACGCGCCATCGTCTTGGTCACGCACTACCAGCGCCTGCTGGACTATGTGACGCCGGATTTCGTGCACGTAATGGCTGAGGGGCGCATCGTGCGCTCGGGGGACAAACAGTTGGCCCTGGAACTGGAGCGCCAGGGCTACGCGTGGCTGGAGGGGGAAGTCGCGCCGGTGAGCCGGGGGTGGTCATGAGCCAGGTAGCCGTTGACGCCTCCGCCGGGCGGGACTTCTGGTTGTCGGCTTTTGCGGCGCGCGAGGGCCGGCGATCGGGGGACGAGCCCTGGTGGCTCACCGGGCTGCGCCGCAGCGCGCTGGGCCGCTTTGCGGCGCTGGGCTTCCCCACCACCCGTATCGAGGATTGGAAGTACACCAACTTGGCGCCGCTGGCGCGGCTGGTCTTCCCAGATCGAGATGGCGTTGACTCGCGCCGGCCGGGGGTTTTCTCAAGCCCGCTGGCGCGCTTGGAAGGCCGGCTGGTGACGACGGTAGGCGGGCGGCCCCAGGATCCTATTCCGCAGATCCCGGGTGTCGAGCTGCGCTCGCTCAAAGCGGCCTGGCGGTGCTTCCCGGACCTGGTTCGTGCGCGCCTGGCCCGCGCTGCGGACTTCGAACGCCACGCCCTGGTGGCGCTGAACACCGCCTTTTTTGAAGACGGCTTATGGTTGCGCGTTCCCGGGGGAGTGGTCGTCGAGCAGCCGATCTTCATCATCCATCACACGCCGGCTGCCGGGCAGCCCGTGGCCGCCCATCCCCGAACGCTGGTCTTGGCCGGCCCCAACAGCCAGGTCTCGCTGATCGAGGCTTGGACCGGCCCGGACGGCGAGACGTATTTCGCCAACGCCGTCACGGAGATCTTCGCCGAAGAGGGCGCCGTGCTGGATTACACGCGCCTCCAGATGGAAGGCAATGAGGCCTATCACTTCGCAGCGCTGCATGTCTGGCAGGGCCGCGCCGCGACCGTCACGACGCACTCCATAGCCTTAGGCGCCGGCCTGGCGCGGAGCGAGGTTAGGGCGGTGTTGGCGGGCGAAGGAGCTTCCTGCGAACTGAACGGCTTGTACGTCGTCCGGGGCCGGCAGCATGTGGACAACTACACCACCATTGATCATGCGCGCCCGCGCGCCACCAGCCACGAGCTTTACAAGGGCATTCTGGATGAGCAAGCCGAGGCGGTCTTTCACGGGCGCATCATCGTACGTCCGGAAGCGCAGAAGACCGACGCCATCCAGCGGAATCGGAATCTGTTGTTGAGCGACGACGCCGTGGCGAACAGCAAACCGCAACTGGAAATATATGCCGACGACGTGCGCTGTACTCATGGCGCGACCGCCGGACAGGTTGACGCCGACGCGGTGTTCTATTTGCGGTCCCGCGGTCTGGGCCGCGAGCAGGCGCGCCGCCTGCTGACCCTGGCCTTCGCCGGCGAGATGACGGCGCGGATCAAGCACCCGGCGCTGCGCGCTTTGCTGGAACAAGAGCTGCTGCGGCGCCTCAACGGCGCGGAAGGAGAGATGCAATGAGCGCACTGGCGAGCGTGACCCTCAGGCTGCCGCCGGTGTCCGGGTATGATCCCTGGCGCGTGCGGGCGGATTTTCCCGCCTTGCGGCAACGCGTTCACGGGCGTCCCTTGGTCTACCTGGACAACGCTGCGACCACCCAAAAGCCGCAGCCCGTTCTGGACGCTCTGCTCGGCTTCTACGCCCGCGATTGCGCCAACGTGCATCGCGGCCTGCATGCTTTGAGCGAGCGCGCCAGCCGGGCCTATGAGGACGCGCGGGCGGCGGCGGCGCGTTTCCTGAACGCGGCTCCGCAAGAGATCATCTTCACCGGCGGCGCCACCGAGGCCATCAACTTGGCGGCGCAGAGCTTTGGCCGCGCCAACCTGCGCGCCGGCGACGAGATCCTGATCTCGGCGCTGGAACATCATTCCAACATCGTTCCCTGGCAGATGCTGGCTGAGCAAACCGGCGCGCGCTTGCGCGTGGCGCCCATTGACGATCGCGGCGAAATCATACTCGAGGGGTTCGAACGACTGCTGAGCGCCCGCACCCGTCTGGTGGCAGTGGCGCACGTCTCCAACGCCTTAGGCACCGTGAACCCGGTGGAACAGATCACGCGTCTGGCGCACGCTTCAGGCGCGCGCGTGCTGGTTGACGGCGCTCAGGCGGCGCCGCATCTGAAGGTGGACGTGCGCGCTCTCGGCTGCGATTTCTATGCCTTCTCCGGCCACAAGCTCTACGGCCCCACCGGCATCGGCGTCCTTTACGGCAAGAGCGAGCTGTTAGAGAGCATGCCGCCCTATCAAGGTGGCGGCGACATGATCCGCTCGGTGACTTTCGAGAAGACCCTCTACAACGACCCTCCCCACCGCTTTGAGGCCGGCACCCCGCCCATCGCAGGCGCCATCGGGCTAGCGGCGGCGATCGAGTACGTCGAAGGGTTGGGTCTGGAGGCCGTCGCGCGCCACGAGCACGAGCTTCTGGCGGCTGCCACTGCCGCCCTGGAGCGCATCCCGGGCCTCCGCATCATAGGGGCCGCTCGCCGCAAGGCCGCCGTGCTCTCTTTCGTGATCGAGGGCGTGCATCCCCACGACGTGGCCACGATTTTGGACCAGGAAGGTGTAGCGGTGCGCGCCGGCCATCATTGCGCCCAGCCCGTCATGGAACGCTTCGGCCTTCCCGCCACCACGCGCGCCTCCTTCGCCCTGTACAATACTTGCGAAGATGTAGATCGGTTGGCGCGCGCCCTGCGGCGTGTGCGGGAGATTTTCCTTTGACCGCGGCGCTTGAGGAGCTTTACCAGCAATTGATCGTGGATCACAGTCGCCGGCCGCGTAACTTCCGCAAGCTGGAGCCCGCCGAGCGAAGCCTGGAAGGTTTCAATCCGCTGTGCGGCGACCGGGTGAGGGTCTATGTGAACCTGGACGGTGACCGCATACGCGAGGCGAGCTTCGAGGGTTGTGGGTGCGCCATTTGCACCGCCTCGGCGTCGCTGATGACCGATAGTGTAAAGGGCAGGCATCTGGCCGAGGTCGAGCGCCTGTTCGAGGCTTTTCATAAACTGGTTACGGGAGGGTCGCCGGCCGCGGAGACCGAGTTGGGAAAACTGGCGGCGTTCGGCGCGGTGGCCGCATACCCGGCGCGAGTCAAGTGCGCCACCCTGCCCTGGCATACTTTGCGCGCGGCGCTGGCCGGCAGCCGGCAAAGCGTTTCGACGGAGTGAGCTATGAGCGAATCGCTCAAGGACGATGTTATTGCAGTCCTGAAGAATATCTACGATCCTGAGATCCCGGTGAACATCTACGATCTCGGCCTCATCTACGGGGTGGATGTGAACGAAAGCGGCGGTGTGCGTGTGGCCATGACGCTTACTGCGCCGGCCTGTCCGGTGGCCGCCATGCTTCCCAAACAGGTAGAGCAGCGCATCCGCGCCCTGCCGGGAGTCACCGAGGCCAGGGTAGATTTAGTCTGGGATCCGCCCTGGACGCCCGAGAGGATGTCGCAGGAAGCGCGTCGCAGGCTGGGCTTTTTCTGATCCATGAAGATCAGCGCCCAGGAAGAGTACGGCATCCGCTGTCTGCTCGAACTCGGGCGCGCGGCCTCAGGCCGCAGCCTCACCATCAGTGAGATCAGTCGCGCGGAGGGGCTCTCGAAAGAATACGTCGCCAAGCTCATGCGCATTTTGCGCCGCGGGGGGCTGGTGCGCAGCGTGCGCGGCCAGGCGGGAGGATACGCGCTGGCGCGCCCCCTGGCGCAGATCACGGTCAGCCAGGCTCTGGCGGTGCTGGGCGGCAAGCTTTGGGATCCCGCATTCTGCAAGAAACATCCCGGCCGGCGGCGAATCTGCTCGCACTCGCGCGACTGCCGGGTGCGCGCCCTCTGGAGCCGCTTGCAAGACTCTGTGGACGGCATGCTGGGCGCGGTGAGCTTGCAGGACCTGCTGGCGCGCTCTGCTTCATCCGGGCGCGCGCAGGCGCCCGTGAACGCGGGCATTCCCTGAGCAAGACCGGCAGCTTGCGTTTGTCTGGCCGCGGCGGCGGTTAACGTGGTAATAAGGGAGACTATGGCCGACCAGAAGCTTCAGGTCATTCCCCTGGGCGGGCTGGGCGAATTCGGCATGAACTGCCTGGCGTTGCGCTACGGCGACGACATCATCGTCATTGATGCCGGCATGATGTTTCCCGAAGACGAACTGCCCGGCATAGACCTGGTGACTCCCGACTTCACGTACCTCGCCGAACGCGCCGGCCAGGTCCGGGCGCTGATTCTTACCCACGGGCATGAGGATCACATCGGCGCCACGCCGTTTCTGCTGGCCGAACTGAACGTTCCGGTATATGGCACTCCCTTCACACTGGCGCTCGCCGAGCGGCGCCTTGAGGAGCACGAGCCGCCGGAGCCGCCGCGCTTGAACCCGGTCGAACCCGGACAGAAGCTGGAAGTCGGGCCGTTCCGCATCGAATTCATCCATGTCACCCACTCCACCGTGCAGGCCCTCTCGCTGGCCATCACCACGCCGCTGGGCGTCGTAATCCACAGCGGCGACTTCAAGGTGGACCCCACGCCCACCGACAACCGGCTCTTTGACCTGCACACCCTGGCCGAGTACGGCAAGCGAGGCGTGTTGTTGTTGCTCTCGGATTCAACCAATGCCGATCGGCCGGGCTACACGGAAAGCGAACAAGCCACCCGTCCCAGGCTCGAAGACATTTTCCATCGCGCCGAACGCCGCCTGATCATTTCCTGCTTCAGCTCTTCGGTCCACCGGCTTCAGCAGATTGTGGATTTGGCGCACGAGTTCGGGCGCAAGGTGGGCTTCCTCGGTCGCAGCATGCTGAGCGTCACCGAGATCGCCCATTCGCTGGGGCTGCTCCATCTGCCGGACGGCATCCTGCTGCGCCCGCAGGACATCATGCAGGCGCCGCGCGAAAAGGTGGCGGTGGCGATTTCGGGCAGCCAGGGTGAGCCCATGTCGGCGCTGGCGCGTGTAGCCGTCAACAATCACCGGCATCTATCGGTTCAATCCGGCGACACGGTGGTGCTCAGTTCGCGCATAATCCCCGGCAACGAGAAGGCCATTTATCGCATGATGAACCACCTGGCCAAGCTGGGGGCGGACGTCATTTACGGGCCCATGAACCCGCCGGTGCACGTCTCCGGGCACGCCAGCGCCGAAGAACTCCGCCTGTTGCTCAACCTGGTGCGGCCGCGCTACTTTATGCCGATCCACGGCGAGTATCGCCAGCTTGCCAAACACGCCGCCCTGGCCGGGCACCTCAGGGAGGCGGGCCTGGAGGAGATCTTTGTGCTCGAGACCGGCGAGACTTTGGAAGTGGATCGCTACGGGGCCCGCAAAGGCCAGCGCGCGCCGGTGGGGCGCGTCTGCATTGATTCCGGCGTGGTGGATGAAGTGGTCGAAGACATGGTCATCCGCGATCGCCGCCACCTGGCCGAGGAGGGCATCGTGCTGCCGGTGATCGCCATCGACAAGCGCACCGGTCTTCCGGAAGGTTTGCCTGAAATCGTCAGTCGGGGCTTCGCCTCCGCCGAAGAGGGCTCGGATCTGCTTCAGCAGGCCCGCCAGATAGTGGCCCGGACCCTGGAATCTTCGACTCCCGAAGAGCGCGCCGACTGGGGCGTCATAAAAGAGAAGATCCGCACGGACCTGCGCCGCTTCATCGTCAAGCAGACCGCCCGTCACCCGCTGATCATGCCGGTGATATTGGAGATTTGAAACCCGCCTTTCAGGGCCGGATCACGAGGTCAGGCCAGCAGGTCTGCGGCTCCTCCCAGCTCGGGCGTTGCGAGCCGGCCGGGGCGACTGCGGCCGGCGCCGGCGGCAGAAACTTGGGATCCAAGGCGCGGTTGGCCTGATCGCGGAGGTCCTCCAAGTGCGCTCGCGCGGCGCGATCCGCCGCTTTGGGCAAGGCGCGGGCGGCTTCGGTCGCGATCGTGCGCAGCTCGGCGCGGAAGAATGGGCGTTGATCGTCGGCCGCCGGCGTGCGCCCGTTCAAGCGATCCGAGAGCAGCTCGATGTAGAGCCGCTGGAGATTGCGCCGGTAGGCGTCCAGCCGGACCTCGGCCGCGCTCAGTTCCGCAAAGATGCCTCGCCGCAGATCAGCCAGGAAATCCGCCGGGCGATAGGCGCGCGGCCCGTCAACGGCCTCCTGCTCCACCAGGCGCGTGAAGCGGCGGCTCTCCAGAAGGTTATTCAGAATCATCCGCTGTGCGTTGCGAATCCGCTCCAGCACGCCCTGCGGCTCGATACGGCGCAAGATTTCCGGGCGTATGAACATTACCGGCGTGCGGAAGGCGTGGTCGTTGAGAAACTTCACGGCCGCGGCCTGGCGCTCGCGCTCCACGGGCGTGAACAGCACTCCCTGCTGACCGGCGTGCTTCTGCTGCGAATAAAAGCCGCCGACCAGAGCCGTCACGTGATTCATTTCCCGCGTCCACTGCCCCAGCACGCGCCCGTAGACCTCCTCCAGATCGTCGTAGGGCTTGCCTTTCTCGAACACCGCCTCCAGCAGCAGGTCCATGACGCGGCGCAGGTTACGCTGACCCAGTTCGGTGGCGCGCACGGCGTCGGCGTCGCCCACCGCCTCGGTGTTTTCGCCGGGATCCGAACCGGCGGCCTTGGCGGTTGAGAAACGCAGCCAAGGTGTCTTCTCCTGAGCGGCCAGGATCCACTCATCCAGCGCAGGCTTCTCTTCATCCGCGTCGCGCGTGCCGGGCACCGGCTTGTAACCCCAAACGATCGAGAAGTAGTCATACGGTCCGATCTTGGGAATCAGGTCTTCAGGATCAATCTTGTCCTCGGGCTGCGCCACATAGTTGAAGCGCGAGTAATCCATCAGCGTGGGCGTATGCCCCATTTTCTTGACCCATTCGCGGTCCCGAATCTTTTCAAGCGGGTACAGCGAGCTGGCCTTCATGTTATGCGGCAGCCCCAGGGTGTGACCGACTTCGTGGGCCACCACATACTCCAGCAGCTTGCCCATCAGATCGTCGGGCAGCGGCAGCTTAAGGGCCCGGGCGTCTAGCGGCGAAACCTGCGTGAAATACCAGTGGCTCACCAGATTGAGCACGTTGTGCCAGATGATGATGTCGGCTTCCAGGATCTCCCCGGTGCGCGGATCGTGCACGTTCGGCCCCATGGCGTTCTCCACCGGCGAAGCCGCCCAGCGGATCACGCTGTAGCGCGCGTCTTCGGGACTCCAGTCCGGATCCTCCGACGGCGGGGGCGGATCCTTGGCCAGGATGGCGTTCTTGAAGCCCGCCTGCTCGAAGACCGGCTGCCACCACTCAACGCCTCGCTTGACGTAAGGCGCCCACTTGGGCGGCGTGGCGGGATCAATGTAGTAGACGATAGGTTTCACAGGCTCGGAAATCGCGGCGGACGGGTCTTTCTTCTCCAACCGCCAGCGAACGATGTAAGTGCGGCGCGGGGCGCGGTGCTCCTGGCGCGAGTAGTCGTACTGGCGAATGTTGAAGTAGCCCACACGCTCGTCATAAAGGCGCGGCCGCATAGGCTGTTCGGGCAGCTTCACCATGCTGAAATGCATCAGCAGCGTGGCGCTGCCCGGACGCATGGCCGCCGACATGGGGGAGGGCGGGCTGGGCGGAGTGGGCGTGGGGGCGCCCGTCGCCAGCGCTTCAATCGGCGAAGTGTAAGTATGCGAGGCTTCCACTTCGATGTTGATCGGGTAAGCTCGGACTCTCTCCAGAAAGCTGCGCGCAGCGTCAAAGCCGCGGGCCCGCAGCATGGCGCGCGGACTGAACTCGGCCACCTCGGTGGTGAACAGACGGGTGACGTCAACGACCGGCGCGCCTTCGGCACCCAGGGCTTCGATCGGGAACGCCATGATCACGGTCTCGTTGCTCACATTGCGCACCGCCAGCGACACCGGGTTGGAGTGGTCCGCTACTACTTCGTAGGAAACGTTGCGCAGCAGCACGCGGTTGTCCTTGCGCTCCCAGCGCACCACACGGTTGCCAACACTCATGCCGCCGTAGCCCAGGCCCGGCGTGCGCGCGATCTTGGTCACCCAGAGGAATTCTTTGCCCAGCACGGCGGTAGGGATCTCATAGTACAGCCGGTTCCTGAGGCGGTGCACCGTAAAGATGCCCCGCTGCGTTTGGGCGTCCTTGGTGATCACCTTTTCGTAGGGCCGGGTCTCGGGCTCCGCCGCTCGCACGGCGGGTCGTTCCTGCGACGGCGCGGCCGCAGGTTCCTGCGAAGGTTCTTGCGACCAGGCGGCGATCGCCAGGCACACTAACAACGTCGGCAGGGTACGCATACCGGGCAGTATAACCGAGGACGGCGGCTTTAGCGGTGTCCCAGGAACATCAGCCAGCCCAGGCCGAACAGCGCCACGATGAACCAAGCGAAGCAGTAAAGCGCGTAGTGCAGACGTTCGCGATCGTTGGGCTTGGTGACCACGCCGAAGACAATCGAGGTGAAGAAGGCGAACAACAGAGCGGCTTCAAAGTGTGAGAGGGTCACCCGAGGCATCAGGCCTTCCTCCCCACCGCGATCTCGTAAGCGTCCACCATCGCCAGGATGTTCAGCAGCCCCGCGGTAACCAGGAACTTAGTTCCGTAATCGTGGACCGCGCCCGGCACGTCAGGCTGCGAGTAACCCAGCCAGACCGTCAGCATGTACAGCAGGCCCGAGCAGATGTTGCCGATGAAGCCGCCGTACTGTATGAGCGTGGTCAGCAGGTCGGGGCCGCGGCCGGGCTGAAACAGCGCCCCGCGCATCATCAGGCCGAACAGGTACATGCCGATGATGGCGAAAGCCAGCAGCCCGGCGCGGCCGTAGCGCTTTAACCAGAAGTGGCCGCCGCCGGGGATCAGCCAGGCCAGCCCCACCGCCGGACCCCAGACGTTGACCGGCGGCATCGGCTGCTTGGACTTATCGGGCTTCATGGAAAACTCCAGTCTAACACGCGCCCGAGATCGCAGGACCCGGGAACCGCCGGATGAGTTAAACGATCATTTCCAGTCGCTGGCGGTCGAAGCGAACCTTGCGACCCTTATCCAGCGCCTGGCCCGCCATGCAGACCGCCACAGCGTGCGAGAAGCCGGCCTGAATGTCGGCGCGCGGCGTGCGGCGCGTCCGCACGCACTCCAGGAAGTTCTCCATGTGGGAGTTCACGGGGTCCTCGGGAACCGCGATCTCCTCGGTCAGCCGGTCGGGCATGCGGCTGCCCTCGCCGGTGATCTTCATGGCGTCGGCATCCAGCGTCCCGCGGGTGCCGAACCAGAGGTTGCGGTTGCGCGCGGCGTTGGTCAGGCTCATGGCGAAGCTGACCAGAAAGCCTTTAGGGTAGTCCAGCAGGGCGTGGAAGACATCGGAGGTCTCGCGCCCGTCTTTCCACAAGTAGACGCCGCCGTTGGCCACTGCTCCCGCCGGGTAGGGGTCCTCCAGGAACCAGTGCACCAGATCAATGAAGTGGCACATCCACAGCCCGGCGATGCCGTTGGTGTAGTCGCGGAACAATTGCCATTCGCGAAAGCGGCGGGCGTCAAAGGGGCGGGCCGGGCGATGCAGCAGAAACTGCGGCCAAGCCACATCCTCCGGGCGGATTTGCGTGTAGTCGCGGCGCCAGCGCGGCTCCTGGAAGTTCACGGAGAACTCCACGCGGGTGACCTGTCCCAGCAGGCCGGATCGCAGCAGCCGTGCGGCGGCGATCAGGCGTCCCTCGCTGCGCCGCTGGGTGCCGATCTGCACGACCCGGTCCCTCTGACGCACCGCCAGATAAGCCGCCTTGGCCTCGGCGAAGTCCACGCCCATGGGTTTTTCGCAGTAGGCATCTTTACCGGCCTCGACCGCGTCCTTGAGGATGATTGAGTGGCCGAAATCCGGGGTGGCGATCAGCACCGCATCCACCTCCGGCCAGCCCAGCAGCTCCTTGTAGTCCACGGTCTGGCGGGGCTTGACGTTCCAAGTCTTGGCGGCGAACCCGACGGCTCGCTCGCGGTTCGGCCGGTAGACATCGCAGACGGCAATCACGGCGGCGTTGGCCGCTTTGGCGTTCGCCACATCGCGCATAAGCTGGGAGCCGCGACCACCGGCGCCGATAATGCCCAACTGAATGCGATCGTTGGCCGAGCGCGCGCGGGCAGCGGTGGCGGCCAGCGCGGCGCCCAACAAGCGACGGCGGGAGAGATCAGTTTTCGATTCGGACATACTGATCATGGAACCGCATTCCGACGGCCTAAAGCAAGCCCGAACGCTCAAGGCTCCGTCCGGCGAAAACGGGCGCTAAGTTCGCGCCAGGCGCGCTCTTCAAAGCTGAGCTTGATCCGTTCCAGACCCCGGTCTTTGGGATCGCCCGGCCGCGGCCCGCTGTTTTGCAAACACCTCCCCAGCAGGCGGGTCGCCTCGCGGTCCTCCGGATTGCGATCCAGGGCGGCACGCAAACGCTCGGCGGCCGCCTGGAACTCACCCCGCTTCCAGAGTGCATAGCCGGCGTTGAAGTGGTAATCCGGATCGGAAGGATCCCCGTCCAGTGCGGTCAAGAAGTTCTCCAGAGCTTCCGGAAGATCCCGCCGCGATTGCGCCGCAGCCAGATTGTTGAGGACCTCGTTGAGCGGCAACTCTCGGCGCACACGTTCAAAGGCGGCCTGCGCAGCGGTGTAATCCCCGCTGTTGTAACGGCAGATGCCCAGCAGGAAAGTGGCGTGCAGAAAGTTTGCATCCGAGGACTGGACGCGGCCCAGCCACGCGGCTGCCTGGCCGTACTCTTTGCGCTCAAAATGCAAGCGTCCAAGCTGAAAGCAGGGCGCAGAGAAACCCGGATCCAGGCGGGCCGCCTCGGCGAAATAGCGCTGCTTCTGCTCGAGCGATGCCGCCAGCAGCCCGCGGATATAATTCTCGATCGCCTCCACACGCACCGGAGGGTGTTTAGTCAGGAACTGATCCAGGGTGGGGGCGTTCGCCGGGTCCAGGGAGCGGAGCACTTGCCAGGTGAGGCGCGTCTGCAAGCGCGAAAGGTCCGCCAGGGGGCCTTGTTCGAGCCAAGCGGGACCTTTTTCCAGCCGGCGGGCGTCTATCATGAACGCGCTGATGCGGATGGTGCGCGAGGCGGGACCAGAGCCGGGGGCCGGCGCGCCGCCTACCTCGAACTCACCCGAGATCGCCAGCCCGGCGTCCAGCTCCTCTGCCACCTTCCACAGAGAGGCCCGCGTAAGACGGGCGGACTGAGCAAGCGACAAGCGCCGGTAAACCTCCAGGCGCTCTTCTCGATCCACAACTGTGAAACCGCGCGCCAGCAGGATCTCTCCGATCCGTTCCGCCAGGCTCTCTCCGATCCAGTTCAGATCCGGCCCGGACCGGTTTGCAAAAGGAATTACCACCACCGGACTGTCGCATGGGACCGCCGGTTGCGCCCTTGCGCAGATTGTGGTAACCAGAAGGGTCCCGAAAAAGGGGAGGAGCCGCTGCTTCAACTCTTTCGAGTTTAGCAGACGGCTCCCGTTGGGGGTTAGGGGTTTTGGATATTCCCCCTATTGGTTGTCTGCTCTGTGGGGTGAACCGCCATCGAGCTGTCCCGCCGCTCCGACGTCGGAGCGGCCGGTTAGGAGGCCTAATCAAACACCAGCTTCAGGTTTGTGCCGCCCAGACGAATCTCCTGGATTCGCGGTTTGCCCTCCGCGCTAGCATAACGCACCGAGGTGGAGCTGAACTTACTCTCCGCGTTCTCCACCTTGACCGGCGCTTCCACTTTCTGCTTGGCGCTCTTTATGATCGCCTTGCCGTCCTGTAAGTCGAGCTGGTAATCGCCCGGCTTCAGCTCCGTGCCGGCCAGCACCGAGGGTTGGAACAGGGTGAGGGTGTACGTCTTGGCGCAAGCGGCTAGCGCCAGAACCAGAAAAACTACCATGTATCTCTTCAGCATAGTTTCTCCCGAACTGGTAAGTTCCTCCTTCAGTTTTGCCGGGAGCCGGTAGGCTTCCCACTGTTTCTTGACGAACCAGAGGCGAAAAAGTTCCCTTCTGAAGCGCCTGTTTATGTGACTCTTGTTTTAGCGCCCGCCGAGGAATTCACGCACCAAATGGCAAGCTTCTTGCTGCACCTCGGGCTGCTCGCCGAAACCGTTCAGCCACCGCACCTCCGGCTCGCGCCGGAACCAGGTCCACTGGCGTTTAGCGTACCGGCGGGTGTTGCGCCTGGCATAATACAGGGCCTTCGAGAGATCCAACTCCCCGCGCAACAGTTGGAGCGCCTGCCGGTAGCCGTGCGACTCCAACGGCTTCACCGTCTCCGGATATCCCATCCGCAACACGCGATGCACTTCATCCACCAGCCCGCCGGCAAACATCCTGGCGCACCGTTCATCAAGCCGGCGATATAGGGCCTGCCGCGGCGGATTCAGCCCCAGCTTCAGCACCCGAAAGCCTTGCAAAGCCTCCCGTCCGGCGGCGAACCAGGCCGATATGGGGCGGCGCGTGAGCAAACAGACTTCCAAGGCGCGGATCAGCTTTGGACGGTCCGCCGGGTGGATGCGCCGGCCGGCCTCGGCGTCCAGCCGCCGCAACAGCCGGTGCAGCAGTCCGGGACGCCGGGCCTCACGTTCGGCCAGCCGCCGCCGCAAGGCCTCATCCCGCGCCGGACCGGGGAACAGCCCGTCCACCAGCGCCCGCAAGTAGAGACCGGTGCCTCCCACCACCAAGGGCAGGCGGCCGCGGGCGGTGATCTCGGTCAGCAGCGGGCGGGCGCGTCGCGCGTATTCTCCTGCATTGAAAACCTCGTCCGGGTCTACCGCGTCAATCAGATGATGCGGGATCCCTCGGCGCTGGGCGGGGTCCAGCTTGGCGGTGCCGATGTCGAAGTACCGGTAGACCTGTAAGGAATCGCAGTTGATCACCTCGCCGTGGAACTCCGCGGCCAGACGCAATCCGAGCTCGCTCTTGCCCGAGCCGGTCGGCCCGACCACGGCAACCAGGGGCGCCAGGCTCACCTCGTCCCTCCTATTCTCAGTCTAAAAACCGGCGATCGCCCGGCGGAAGCCACAGCCGTCGGCAAGAATTATCCGGCCGTGATGCAGGTTGCCCCGCGCTATACTAAGAGGCGAGGGCTCGCGGCCCGCGGGGTCAGAGGGACATCCGGTGCCAGGGCGTGCAGGCAGGATAATGCAACTCACACAGAAATTGGCATTTTTGTTTTTGTCGGCGTGGCTCGCGGCAGGCGCGGCCGCCCGACAGCCGGCGGCGAAGCCGGACTCGGCCGAGCGCAACCGCGCGGCGGCCTACTACAACTTCGCGATGGGGCATTTGTACGCCGAGCTGGCCGGCATGTACGGCAACCGCAGCGAATACGTGGACAAGGCCATCGAACACTACAAGGCTGCCATGCGGGCCGACCCCGCCGCCACTTTCCTGGCCGAGGAGCTCACCGACCTTTACATCCAGGCCGGACGCTTGAGCGATGCCGTTCTGGAGGCCGAGGAAATGCTCAAGCGTGACCCGGACAACATCGAAGCCCACCGCATACTCGGCCGCATTTACACCCGCATGATCGGCGATGCCAGCCAAGGCCGCCTGGATGAGGGTATGTTGCGGCGGGCCGTCGAGCAGTTCCAGAAAATTACTGAGAAAGATGCCTCCGACGTGGACGCCTGGGTAACCCTGGGCCGCCTGCACAAGATAGCCCAGAACTCCGTGGACGCTGAAAAGGCTTACAAGAAAGCCCTGGAACTGGACCCCGACAACGAGTACGCCTTGCACGGCCTGGCGCTGCTTTATGCCGATCTGGGCGACACCAAGACCTCCATCCAGATGTGGCAGCGGCTTGCCGAGCAGAATCCGCACCCGCGCGTGTTGCGGGCCCTGGCGTCCACTTACCAGCAGGCGCGGGATTATCCCGCCGCCGTGGCCACCCTGCGCAAGGCGCTGGAGCAGGCTCCGAACGATTCCGAGGTAAAGCGCGAGCTGGCCGAGAACTTGTTGCTGGCCGAACAGTACCCCGAAGCCTTGAAGCTGTATCAGGAACTGGCCCAGGCCCACCCCCGCGATTCGCAGTATCCCTTGCGGATTTCGCAAATCTACCGCCAGCAACGCGACTTGGTCAAGGCCCGTGAGGCTCAGCAACGCGCCCAAAACCTGGATCCGGATAACTTGGAAATACAGTACAACGAGGTCAGCCTGCTGGAGGCTGAAGGCAGATTCGACCAAGCCATCGCACGGCTGAAGCAAATCTTGGAAAGCACCGCCAGATCCAACTATGGACCGCCCGAGCGCAGCAACCGGGTGATTCTGCTGGAGCGCTTGGGGCTGCTGTACCGCTCTAACGAGCAACCCGAAGAAGCCGTGGCCGCCTTTCGCCAGATGGCTCAGCTTGATGAGAACCTGACGGCGCGCGCCGCCGCCCAGATAATCGAGACCTACCGCAGCGCAAAACAGTTCGAAAGAGCCGAGCGTGAGGCCGCCGCCGCTCTCCAGAAGCATCCCGGGGACCGCACCGTGCGGCTGATTTACGCTTCCTTGCTGGCGGATCTGGGCCGCGGCAAGGAGGCCGTGGCCGAGATCAACAAACTGCTCGAGGGCAATCGGGATCGTGAGACTTATTTGGCTCTGGCGCAGGTTTGCGAGAAAACCAAAGATTATGCAGGCATGGCCCGGGCCCTGGAGGAGGCCGAACGCCTGTCGGAACCCGGCGAGGAAATGGAAAACATCCTTTACATGCGCGGCGCCATGTACGAGAGGATGAAGAAATACGATGAGGCTGAAGCTGAATTCCGCAAGATACTGGAAATGAACCCGCGCAATGCCTCGGCGCTGAATTATCTGGGCTACATGTTCGCCGACCGGGACGTACGACTGGATGAGGCCCTGGAGCTGGTGCGCCGCGCCGTGGATCTGGATCCGCACAACGGAGCTTTCCTGGATAGCCTGGGCTGGGTCTACTATCGCCTGGGCAAGCTGGAGGAAGCGGAACGCTACTTGCGGCAGGCTTTGGACCGAGTGCCTCGCGATCCGGTGGTAAACGATCACCTGGGCGATGTCTACTTCCGTCAGGGCAAGCTCAAGGAGGCCATAGCCCAGTGGCAACTCTCCCTCAAGGAGTGGCAAACGGCCTCCAAGGCGGAACTGGATCCTGAGGAAGTCGCCAAGGTGCAGAAGAAGCTGGAGGGAGCCAAGATCCGTCTGGCCAAGGAAGGCTCGAAAGGAGCCGGCCAGCGCTGACTCCCCGGCCCTGCTAGCCCGTAGCGGCCGCCACTTCCGCCAAGGTTTCAGCCGCGCGCAAACAGTCTTCGCCCGAGACGTCGTAGTGCGTAACCAGGCGCAGCTCCCGGTCGTTGAGCGGGTTGATCAACACGCCTCGATCCCTAAGGCGCGCGCTGAACTCGGCAGCGCCGATGCCGAGGCCCGAGACGTCGAAGATGACGATGTTGGTCTCCACTCGGTGCGTAACCCGCACGCCCGGCAACCGCGCCAGGGCCTCCGCCAGGAGGCGCGCGTGGCGATGGTCCTCCTCCAGGCGCGCAGGCATCTGCTCCAGAGCGATCAGTCCCGCCGCCGCCAGCACTCCTGCTTGCCGCATGCCGCCGCCCAGTCGCTTGCGATACAACCGCGCCTGCGCGATGGCCTCCGCGGTGCCGGCCAGTATCGAGCCCACCGGTGCTCCCAGTCCTTTGGATAGGCAGAACATCACGGTGTCCGCCCCGGCGACCAACTCGGCGACCGGCCGCCGGAGAAACGCGGCGGCGTTGAAGATGCGCGCCCCGTCCAGGTGCACCTTGAGGCCCATATCATGTGCGCCGTGGCAGATCTGCTGCATTACATCGGGCGGGCAGACCGTCCCCCCCGCCATGTTGTGCGTGTTCTCCAGCACGATCAGCCCGGTAGGTGCCCAGTGCGGCCCCGGCGGCCGGACGTGTCTGCGGATCTGCTCCCAGCGCAAGATGCCGTCCTCGCTCGCGATGGGTCGCGGCACACAGCCGGAGAACCAGGCCATCATCGCCAGCTCGTAGTTGAATACGTGGGAGCGAGCCTCGCAGATGACTTCCTGCCCGTGCCGGGTGTGCAGCTTCACGCCGATAGTGTTGCCCATCGTTCCGCTGGGCACCAGCAGAGCGGCCTGCTTGCCTACCATCTCCGCGGCCTTGCGCTCCAGCCGGTTTACCGTGGGATCCTCACCGTAAACGTCATCGCCCACTTCGGCTTCCGCCATAGCGCGACGCATGGCGGGCGTGGGCCGCGTCACGGTGTCGCTGCGCAGGTCAATCAGTTTTTGCGGCATCGCGTGTTGATCTCCTGAATCATTCATTTGACAACAAACCGCTGCTGAGGCGCGCAAAGCCGCCGCAACCTTCGGCCTTCCGCCGTCATCTGTTACGCTTGGACTGCGGAATGCACTCTTGCTCGATAGCTCAAAGCGCTTTGCCCGGGGCCAGTCCGCTGATCACGGATCTGCTTTACTGCTTCGCGCGAGTCTCAAACTTTTACCCCTACGATCCGGGCGACGGCGCCGCAGTCGCCAAAGCAGCCGCCGGATTGCATTATCCGCCGGAGCGGCGTGCGCGCCTGGTGGCCCTTCTGCGCGCCCAGAACGGCGACAGCCCGGCCTTGGCCCGCCTGGCGCGACCCGACGCCGTGGTCATCGCCACCGGCCAGCAGGTGGGCTTGTTCACCGGTCCGGCTTACTCGCTTTACAAAGCCCTCACCGCCGTGCGCCTGGCGCACGGGCTCAGCCAGCAGGGCCTTCCCGCAGTGGCCGTATTCTGGCTGGCCAGCGAAGACCACGATCTCGCGGAGATCAATCACTGCTGGGTTTTCGACCGCCAGGGCCTGCCGGTGCTCATCGAAGCCCAAGGCCTTGAGGCCGACCGGCGCCCGGCAGGTGCGCTCAGTCTGCCCGGGGGGGTGGTGGAGCAACTCAGGGAGGCTTTGGGCGGCCTGCCGTTCGCGGCAGAGGTGCTCGATTTGGCCCGCCAGGCTTACGCGCCGGGCATCGGCTTCGCCGCCGGCTTTCGAGCACTACTGGGACGTTTGCTGGCGCGCCACGAACTGCTGTTTTTCGATCCGCTCAATCCGGAGGCCAAACAATTGCTCGCGCCGCTGCTGGCGCACGTGGCCCAGCACGGCGAGGAATTGGCGGAGCTGGTGCTCGAACGCAGCCGCGAGCTGGAGGCCGCCGGCTATCACGCTCAAGTTCGTTTCGAGACCTACAGCTCGCTGTTGTTCTTGCTCGAAGAAGGACGGCGTCTCGCGTTGCGGCGCGAAGGCGGAGATTACGTCTCAGGCGGCCGGCGTTTCAGCGCCCGGGAGCTTGCCGATTGCGCCGCCCGGCTTTCGCCCGCTGCTGTGCTGCGCCCGGTAGTCCAGGACTGGCTGTTTCCTACGGCGGCGGTTGTAATGGGACCCGCGGAGCTGGCCTATTGGGCGCAGTCGCAGCCGCTGTACGGCGCGCTCGGAGTCAGTCCGCCGGTAGGCCTGCCGCGGGCAAGCTGGACGCTGGTGGACCGGCGTGCGGCGCGATTGCTCGACCGCTACGGGCTTGAGCCGGCTGATTTCATCTCCGGCGAGCAAGCGCTGCGAGAACGCATGGCGCGCCGGCTGGCGCCGCCCGCGCTGCAAGCTGCGCTGGGGCAATGCGCCGCGGAAATCTCAGGCGCCTTGGAGAAGCTCGGTCGCGAGCTGCACGCTTTCGACGCCTCCTTGGAGCGCGCCTTCCAGACCAGCCGCCGCAAGATCCTTTACCAGGTGTCCAAGATCGAGCGCAAGGCGGCGCGCGAGGCTTTGCGGCGCGACGAGCGCGCCGGCCGCGATGCTGCCTGGCTGTTTAACCAGCTCTACCCGCACCGGCGCTTGCAGGAGCGCTTCTACTCGATCCTGCCGTTTCTGGCGCGTCACGGGTTGGACCTTATTGAGCGTCTTTACCAGGCCGTGCCGCCGGACTGTCGCCACCATCAAGTACTGGTCGTCTGAGAACCAGAGCGCGATATACTAGAGTTCTGCGCCTTGCTGGAGTGGCGGAACTGGCAGACGCACGGGACTCAAAATCCCGCGGAGCTTTGGCTCCATGAGGGTTCGACCCCCTCCTCCAGCACCACGCACGCGACCGCCCGCCAGGCGGCAGCAACTCCCCCGCAATAGCCGGTTGGCTCGCGCCCTCAGCCCAGGCGGCTCAAGCGATTCGGCGCTCGCCGAGCTCAGGCGCGCCGCGAGCCGGCGGCTTTGGCTTCCAGGCTCTTGACGGTCCTCACGAAGCGGGCCATGGATTTTGAGACGTGCTCCAGCACCGCCGTCCATTCTTCCAGGTGTTTCTCGCCTTCAGGCGTCAATTGGTAAACGCGCCGCGCCGGTCCGCTGTCGGTGGTCTCCCATTCGGAAGTCACGTTGCCGTTCTTCTCCAGTTGGCGGAGTGTCCGGTAGAGCGCGCCTCTCTCGATCTCTGCGTCGGTCAGGGCGTAGTCGTGCAAGGCGGCCGCGAGATCATAGCCGTAGGAGCGCCCCTTCATCTTCAGCAGGAGCAACAGGACCGGCTCGGTGAAACGATAGAGATTGCCCATCGCGCAGGTGCAAGGGTAATCGCTGGGATGGCGTCGGCAAACACGACGTGACAAGGCGTGCCTCCTGGCGAAGCCTTCCACACACAGCCTAGCACGCCGGCGGCGCGGCGGGCGCCTCAGTTACTTCCGGCGGGCAGCCCCCCGTTGAGCAGCTTGCCTATGGCGGCCAGCAGTTGCCCGCGGTCGGGCGGCTTGTCGAAGTAAGCCGCGGGCGGGCGGAGGTGTTTGCGGCTCTCCAGAAATCGTTTGATATCGTGCGAGACGCCGGTGATGATCACCACCGGGATAGCAGCCGTGGCCGGATCGCGTCCCAGTTCGCGCAGCAGGCGCACCCCGGACTGCCGCGGCATGGAAACGTCCAGCGTGATGAGGTCCGGACGACAAGCGCGGGCCTTCTCCAGCCCTTCGGCTCCGTCGGAGGCGGTGATCACCGCAAAGCCCTGGTCTTCCAGCAGGGCCCGCAGGTAGCTGGCCTCGTCAGGCTCATCCTCAACCACCAAAATTGTCTTGCTGCGGCTTTCCGGCATTTTGCGTACTACTTCTTCTTCAGCGCCTCCAAAGCGCGCCGCAGGGTCTCGGCATCGGCCTCCGCCAGGGCCCGGGCCAGCTCCTGGCGGAGCTGTTCGGCGGGCGGGGGTGAGGTCTCGGCCTCCATGCCGAGCATCCGCCGCACGGCTGCCACATAAGAGGCCGGGCTGACCGGCTTTTCCAGATAGACGCCCGGGCCGGACATGACCAGTTCGTGGAAGTCCGCGCGCCCCAACTCATCACGCGCATGCCCGGTTACGATCAACACCGGGATGTGGGAGAGTTCTTTGTCCTTGCGCAATTCGCGGCAGAAGCGGGCGCCGGAATGTTTGGGCATCACCAGATCCAGCGAGATCAAGTCCGGCGGGTTTCGTCGCACCTTTTCCAGGGCTTCTGCTCCGTCGGCCGCGGTCTCGACTTCAAAGCCTTCGTCTTCGAGCGCGGTCCTGAGATAGCCGCGCACGTCCGCCTCATCGTCAACAACCAGTACGCGCCTGGGCCGTTCTGCGCTCATCATGCCTCCTCAGGCTTGGAGCCGGCGGCGGCCTGCGCCAGGGTCTCCAGGCGCCGCCGCGGCAAGCGGATGCGAAACAGGGATCCTTGCTCCGGTGCGGACTCCACTTCGATCCGACCGCCGTGCTCCTGTACGATTTTCCTGGTAGTCAGCAGTCCCAGTCCAGTTCCCTTGCCGCCTTTGGTGGTGAAAAACGTAGTGAAGACCTTCTCTTTGATCTCCTGCTCCATGCCGCAGCCGTTGTCGGCGACTTCGAAAATGAGATCGCCCTGATCCTCGCGCGTGCGCACAATGACCCGCCCGCCTGGCTGCTCGCGCAGCACCGCGGCGTCAATGCCGTTGGAGATCAGGTTGGTCAGGCAGGTCTCTATGCCTTGGGGATCTAAAGGGGCTTCGCGCACTTCCGGCCCGGCCTCCAGCACCAGCTCCACGCCTTGCAGGCGGGCGGCCTCGCGGTACAGTTCGACCACTCCGGCGGCCAGGGCGTTGGGATCGGCGGGGCGCAACTCCGGCAGGCGGCCCTTGGCGAAACTCAGGAAATCCTTCACTAGGGCGGTAGTCTTCTGCACGTTCCGCTGGAGGACTTGCCAGCCTTCGCTGACCCGGCCGGCGTCTCCGCGCCGCAGTCCGCTGTCCACCATGTACATGCCGCCTTCCAGGCCCATCAACAAGTTCTTGATGGTGTGCGCCAGTCCGGCGACGGTCTGGCCCACCGCCGCCAGCCGCTCGGCTTCCAGCATTTCGCGTTCAAGTCGTTTGATTTCGCGCAGGTCCTCCAGGAACACTGCGCGTCCTCGCTGCCCTCCGCGGAGTCTCAACTCTGCGCTGGCGAAACTGACGGGAATCGCGCGCCCCTCTACATCCCGCACCAAGCCCTCCCGAAAACCGGGCCCCGTCGGCCCGCAAGCGAAAAACTCCGCCGGCAGCATCGCGCGCAGACGCTCCGCGGTGGGCGCCTGCCGAGCCTTCCAGCCCAGCAAAGCGCGCGCCGCAGGATTCATGACCAGCACGTCCCCTCGCCCGTCGACCGCGATCACTGCCGTAGCGGCGTTCTGAATAAGGCACTCGTAAAAATCTTGGGCGCGCTTCAGCTCCAGCTCCAGGCGCCGGATGGGCGTGATGTCGGCAGCCAGCTCGATGACGTGCGCCGCCCCGCGTTCGCCCCTGGCCAAGGGCACCGTCCTCACAACGTAGTAGGCCGGCGAACCGTCACGGTGCACCCCGACCTGGTTTGAGACGTGCTCCGCCCCGTCCTGGAAGGTCAGCGCCGCCGGGCAGCGCCCGCAAGGCTGCTTGCGTCGCTTGTAAACCTCGTAGCAGAACTTCCCTTCCGCTTCTCCGAAGGATTCCCGCAGTTTCTCGTTGGCGCGAACTATCCGGTAGTGGCGGTCAATGACCGAGATGTAACAGGGCGCGCGCTCGAACAGCAAGTCGTATTCACGCTGCCAGCGCCGCGTCTCCGTTAGATCGGTGGTCATCTCGATGACGTGCTGAATGCGTCCGGAGGCATCCCGGAGCGGCGCCACATGCAGCACGTAATGACAACTGCGTCCCTGGCGGTCCACGCCGGTCTCATCCGAGACCCTCGCCTGGCCGTCCTCAAACGTGCGGCGCGCCTGGCATCGGGTGCAGGGCTCGCCTAGATTCTTATAGACTTCGTAGCAGTGGCGGCCCCGCCAATCTCCAAAGTAATCCTGGAAGTTCTGATTGGCGGCCACCACCCGGAATTCACGATCAATCACCGCGACGTTGAAGGGAACCTGCTGGAGGAATCCACGGCCCAGCAGACCCTCCAGCTCGATCAGCGCCGCGTCCGTCATCGCTTTTCCGCCGGCGGCAACAGCAGTCTCTTGCCCACCAGTCCCGGCTCGCCGGTTTGCGCCAGCCGGCGCTCCGGCGGCACGAATCTCTCCCGGTGACAGGTGGCGCACCGCGCCAGATCCGGTTTCGCCACCGCCTCTGCGCGTCTGGCGTGGCACGGCGTACACAGCCGGTGCATCACGTCCGCATAGCCGGGAGCTTGATATTGCCGCACCTTGATCACGGCTCCGGCGGGTGTAAGATCCTTGTGGCAGGCCGTACAACTTTGCGCGCTGGCGGCGCTGCGCGGCTCGCCAAGGCGGTGACATTGCCGGCAGGACAGCCGCCCGCCGTTGGGTGAGGCATGCCAGTCGTGGCGAAACGCGTCGCTGGCCACGTACATATCCCGGTGGCACTCGTAGCAACCGGAATGCCGGTCGCCCGGCAGATTCATGTGATGGCACAGCACGCAGGAGGCCTTGCCGCCTTCGCGTTGCTGGTGTGCTTCATGAGGGAAGGCCGTCCCATAGCCGTCGCGGTTGCCGTCCACCCACAGCACTTCACCGCCGCGCGCACGCTCGACGGGCGCCGGCTGGACTCCGTGTCCGGCCGCCCGTGCGGGATCCAGCAACGCCAGCCCCACGGCGGCGGCCAGCACAAAACTCAGCGAGTAAAGCGTGCGGCCGGCTACTGCCGGAGGTCCCAGCCACGTCGCACCGACCGGATGCAGGCTCGGGGGCTGCAATGGGTCGGCTTCCGGGTCTCGGGGCCTCTCTTCCCAAACCTGGAAGCGCTCAACCATGAACAAGAATGCCAGTGCGGCTGCCGAGACCACTCCGGCGCTGGCGGCGATCTCCGTCCAGGACGGCAGGTACCAGGGGCCGGTCCGTCCCGCGTGGGCCAGCCCGCCGACGTCAATGCGGTTCAACACCACGCCCGCCACGCCGATCACGGCCGCGGTGAATTGACCGGCCCGCGAGGCCCGCACCGCCGGGATGAACAACAAGGCCGCCGGCGCCAGCGCCATCAGCCCCAGTTCCAGCCAGAACAACACGCTGTGCCAGCCTGCCAGCCACGCCCACCGGAGCTGCCCCCGAACCGCCAAATCGCTCAGCCGCAGGGCCGCGTAAAACAGCAGGATCCAACGCGCCGCGCCGCCCAGTGACGCAAGGGTCCCGGTTTCAGGGCGCCGATCGTAAAGCCAGGCCGTAAAGTGGCTTTCAAAGGTCGCCATCATCGTTCCCAGCCCGATCGCGGAGACCAGAAACAGCACCGGCAGCAGCGGCGAATACCAGAGCGGATGCAACTGGTAGGGGGTTATCAGGAACAGCGAACCCAGCGAGGACTGGTGCAGGGTGGACAAGCCGATGCCCGCGATGACCAGGGGAATCCGCGCCCGTTCCAACACGCGGCGCACGCGGGCCAGGCGGCTGAAATCCTCCGCCAGAACCGGGAAGAACTCCAGGGTCAGGACGGTCAGATACAGCATCACGCACCAGCCCACTTCAAACAACGGCGAATGCGGGTTCCAGAACACGATCATGTGCCAGATGTTCCACGGCAGGCCCAGATCGAACAACAAACCCGCGACCACCGCCAGATACCCCAGCAACGCCGTCAGCACGGCCGGGCGCACCAGCGAGTGAAAACCCTCCAGGCGGAAAATGTAAACCGCCGCCGTGAGCACGAAACCTCCGGCGGCCAGAGCCACCCCGCCCATCACGTCGAAGCCGATCCAGAAACCCCAGGGAAACGCATCGGAAAGATTGGTGGTCGCTCCCAGGCCGAACAGGAAGCGTGCCGCGGCCACTGCCGCCGCCAGTCCGGTCAGGGCCCAGAGGACCAGCTTCAGCCGCCGTACTCTACTCATCGCCGTCTTCCGCCTGTCTCTGCATCCGCCGGCTGATCACCCAGCGGATGCCGGCCATTGCCGCCACCACGCCGGTAAATGCAAACGGCACCGCTTGCATCGCCGTGCGTGTGCGCTCCGGAAGGGGAACCTGATCCAGCGGGCGGCCCGCCAGCACGGCGGTCAGATCCACGTTGGATATGTACAGCACGGATGTGCCCCCGATTTCCTCCTCGCCCCAAACCTTCGCCACGTACTTCTCCGGCTGCCGCCTTATGCGCTCCTGCGCCAGCGCGATCAGGCGGTCGCGTTCGCCGAAGATGGTGGCCTGGGTGGGACAGGCGGCGGTGCAGGCCGGCTGGCCCCCCGCGCGAACCCGCTCGAAGCACAGCGTGCACTTGCGCACGTAAGGGACCGGCTGGTCCCACTCGTAGCGCGGAATGCCGAAGGGACAGGCCATCATGCAGTAACGGCAACCCATGCAGCGGGTGCTGTCGTAGACCACCGCGCCCATCTCCGTCCGCCGCAGGGCCGCCACCGGGCAGGCCGAGACGCAAGCCGGCTCCAGGCAGTGGCGGCATTGCTTGCGCACGAAACTGCTCTGCGGTCCTTCCAGCACGGAGGTGAAGGCGCGCGCCGAGAGCCCGTCCTCCAGGTTCCAGCGATGCGGCAGCTCCGGACCCAGACGATTAGCTTTCTTGCAGGCGATGACGCACTCGCGGCAGCCGATGCACTTGGTGGTGTCCGTCAGTATGGCGGCTCTCATCGCGAGTAAATCTCCTCGCCGGAACGCGCCGGCGCCGTGGGCGCCACACCGGCGCGCGCCCCCTCGATCCAGGAAGGCTGGCCGGCGAAGCCCAGCGTCGCCGCCACCCGATCGCCCGCTCCCGCCGGGAACTTCCAGGCCAGCGCGGTCACCAAATGCGACAGCGGGGCTAGCACGCAATGCGCAATCTTGGTGAACGGGATCAATGCCATCACCAAGTTGGCCGAGTAGACATGCAGCAGCATCAACCACTGGTAGGCGCGGGGACTCACCGCCAGGTTGGAGCAGGCGTAGCCGCTGGCGAGGGGCGCCGCCAGCAGCAGCAGCCAAAGGTAGTCCTGCGAACGGCTTATGGCGCGCGCCCGGCGATCCAGCAGGCGGCCAACCAGCAGCCCGGCTGCGCAGACCAGCGTCAACAGGGTCAGCCAGTCGGCTAGTGCCTGCGGCAGCGCCGGCCACGCCAGCCCGATCGAGCGGCGCCACAGTAAAATGTGCGCCCCCAGGAAAGCAGGCACGCTCAACAGCCCCACGTGAAACAGAAACGAAAGCGTGCCGTAGAGGGGCCGCCGGCGCCACAGGTGGGCGGCAGGCGCCAGCCACCCCAGCGTCCGCCAAGCCATTTGTTTCCAATCCACGATCCGGTCCGCGTTGCGCCGGTAAGCCTCCGCCGCCGCCGCCAGGCTCAGCGCCAGGATGCGCGCCAGTCCGAGCAGCATCAAGGCGAACGCCAGGCGGAACAGAGGACCGCGCCCAAAATCAATCCACGCTTGCACCGCGCGCTTCTCCCGAGCCGGTTTCCGGCTCAAAAACAATGGCTTTGTACAAGAGGTCGTGAAGGCCCACCACTTCGCAATCCAACCCGTACTCCTCCACCAGCTCACGAAGCTGCTTCTTGCAGTTCGCACACGGCGCCACGCAATAGCGCGCGCCGGTGGCTCGGATCTGCTCGGCTTTCACCCGCCCGCCCACCAGCATGCGGTAAGGGCGGATCTCGTCAATCGAGACCGTTCCTCCCCCGCCGCCGCAGCAAATGTTCTCGCGCCCGCTGGGCGTCATCTCGACGTAGTTGGGACAGAAGGCCTTCAACAACTCGCGCGGCTGATCCACGATCCAGCCCAGCCGCGCGATGTTGCAGGGGTCATGGTAGGTCACCCGCTCCCTCACAGCTTGCGGGTCGAGCTTCAGCCTTCCCTGCTTCCAGGCCTGGTGCGTATATTCCATGATGTTGAGCACCGGCAAGGCGTCGGGCCCGCCGCAGAAGGCCGGATAGAAATGCTTCGCCGTACGCGAGGCGTGTCCGCACTCGCCGATCACTATGGCTCTCACCTGGAGCCGCTCGGCTTCCTGCCGGATTTTCCGCAGCACGTGCTCGAGCACGTGATCGCTGTAAAACAGCCCATAGTTTATGGCGTCGTAATTGCCCGTCCCCAGCGTCCAACTGTCGCCGGTGGCCCGAAACACCGCCGCGATACCCATCAGCGTGTCGGCCTCCATCAGGAAGTCCGAGACCGGCGCCAGAAACAAGTACTGCGCACCAACCTTATCCACGGGGAAGGGAATCTCGATGCCTTTGGCCTCCTGCATTTCCTCGCTGAGGAACTCCAGGCTGTCCAGCAGGGCCGGCACCGGGATGGCCGAGGTGTTGCCGGTGGCGCCCGCCAACTGCTCGCGCGTGCTCACCACCAGGGCGCGCGGCGCTATGCCGATCTCGGAGAGAATATAGCGCCCCAGGTGCGTGATCAAGCCGTGGTCAATCCCCATCGGGCACTCCAGCCAGCAACGCCGGCAGGCCGTGCAGTTGTAAAAGGACTCCGCCATCTGCTGGATCTGCTCATCGCTGAGCCCGGGATCCCCCAACAAGCGCCCGCGCAGTACGCCCGCCAGCGTGAAGTGACGGCGATAGACTCCGAGCAGCAGTTCTGAGCGATAGCAGGGGATGTCGCGAGGATCGCCGCTGGCCAGGTAGACCTGGCACTGCGCAGTGCAACGGGCGCACTTTGCGCTTACCCGGGCGTAATGCTCCAGGGCCAGGCGGTAATTGGTGTGCTTCAGGATGGCGGCAAAAGCCTCCAAGAAGCGCCGCGGGCGATCCTGTAGTTGGAAGTCCTCGACGTGGTAGCGGACGGGGAGCCGCTGCTTTTCAACGACTTCCGGCTTTCTGGCGCTGGAGTAGGCGCGTCGGCGCTGCTCTTCGCTAAGGGCTGGCACGCGGGGTGGGTCTGGGTGAGGTGTCAGTGGAAAACGCACTAAGGTCCTAGCTCCATCCATTGTTTATCGCCTCCGCGGGCCTTGTCAAGCGCACCCGGCTGCTGTTGACGATTTGGGGTAGACCCCGCGCCCTCGCTGCCCACCGCCGAGAGCCGCACCCGACGGCCCCCGCGGCAAAACGGCGCCGCCAGTGCGGCGCGCCTGCTCCCTTACTCCGGTTCAGAACCCCTCAAGTTGCCCGCCGGATTCTCGACGTTGCCCAGAATGCTCGATACGTACTCTAGGGTCTCACGGAAAGGCGGCAACCCGCGAAAGGCGTCAACGTAGGCCGGCCCGGCGTTGTAGGCGCCCAGCGCCAGCGCCAGATCTCCGCCGTAGCGGCTCAGCAAGCGGCGCAACAGGCGCGCTCCGCCGGCCACATTCTGCGCCGGATCGAAGGGATCCTCGACGCCCAGCTCCAGCGCCGTGGCGGGCATCAGTTGCATCAGGCCCAGCGCACCTTTCCGCGAGACCGCGCAGGGCAGCCGCGAGGACTCTTTCTCAATCACCGCCCGCAGCAGGTCGGGCGTCAGGCCCTCGCGCTCGGCGATCTGGCTGACCAGCGCTCCGATCTGCTGCTCGGGAATCGGATCGCAAGTCTCGACCGCCCCGGCGGGCGGGGGCGTCAGCGGCTCGCTCCACGGCGTCGTGAAGAAAGAAGCCCCGCCTTCGCCTGCATTGCGCACCTGTAGCTGGACGGCAGCGCGTTGCTTGGCTAGCGCCGACTCCGTGGCCGCTTCCACTGCCTGTCTCTGGCGCGCGGCCGCGGCCTCCATGAGCCGGCGGCTCTGCTGGTACGGATCAGGCCCCTGCATCACCAGCAGGCATAGTAGAATCCCCGAGGGACTCATGGCCCCACTATCGGAATCAGAGGAGGAAAACTTGAGACGACGCGAGTTCCTCAGCGCCGCCGCGGCCGCGCTTGCCGGCGACGCCGCTCAGCCCGCCAAATTCCCGTTCGGCCCCCGCAGGATGATCGGTATCCAGGTGGGCGCGATCTCCTTTGTGGACGAAGGCATCGAGCAGGTGCTCGACATCCTCCAGCAGCGCGCCCGCGTCAACACCGTCTTTCTGGCCACTTTCACTTACGGCCGGGGCATCGCCGGGCGCCAGGTACCCGGACAACCGTTGCCCGACCACGGCAAGCAGGAATACGATTTGGACTTTCACGGCGGCAATTACGCCGCCGTGCATCCGGAGTTCTATAAGGACACAGTGCTCAAGCGGACCCGCGCTCCGGACCACGGCGAGCTGGACATTGTGGCCGCCGTGCTGCCCGCCGCGCGCCGCCGCGGGCTGAAGCTGGTCTGCTGGTTCGAGGATGTCTGGCGCAAGGACGTTCCCGGCATCGAGCAGTGCCAGGAGCGAGACCTCTACGGGCGGCCCGCCGCCACGCTGTGCTTCAACAATCCCAACGTGCGCAACTTCTGGCTGGCGCTGGTTGAAGACTACGCCCGTTGCTACAACCCGGACGGCCTTATGTGGGGATGCGAGCGCATGGGGCCTCTGGGCAACGCCCTGGGCATGAGCCACGGCGGCGCCGCGCGGGATCCGGGCCGCGTCACTTGCTTCTGCCCGTTCTGCGAGCGCCGGGCCCGGCAGAGCGGCATCAACCCGGCTCGCGCGCGGGAAGGCTATTTGGCCCTGGAGAGCTGGGTGCGCGCCGCGCGCGCCGCCCGGAGGCCCGGTGACGGTTACTTTGTCAGTTTTTGGCGGCTGCTGCTGCGCTATCCGGAAATACTGGCATGGGAGACTCTCTGGACCGACAGCTTGCGCGAGACCTACTCGGCCATGTACCAAAAGGCCAAATCAATAAGGCCGGCGATCGCCGTCGGCTGGCACATATGGCACAACAACTCTTTCAGTCCCATCTACAGGGCCGAGCAAGATTTGGCGGAACTGGCAAAACACTCCGACTTCTTGAAGATCGTGATGTACCACAACTGCGGCGGCGAGCGTATGGCCGGTTACATCTCCAGCGTCAGCCGCAGCCTGTGGGCGGACTTCTCCCCTGAGGAGGCGCTCCAACTGCATTATCGGCTGCTCAATTATCAGGAAGGCGCTCTGGAGCAGATCCCGCAGCGCGGGCTGTCGGCGGATTACGTGGCGCGGGAGACGCGCCGGGCGCTGGCCGCTGTCGCCGGGGCCCCGACGCTCATCTGGCCGGGCATTGACATAGACATACCCACCGACGCCCGTCACAGCAAGAGCACCCCGGAGGGCACGCGCGCGGCGGTGCTGGCGGCTTTGAAGGCGGGCGCCGACGGCGTGCTTCTGTCACGGAAGTACTCCGAGATGCGGCTGGCGAATCTGAGCGCGGCCGGCGAGGCGGTGAGCGAGCTGGGCCTGGTCTGATCCCGGCTCTCAGGCCGGCTCCAGCGGCCAGACGGCTGTAGTCGAGTAACCTCCGTCCACCGCTATGAGTTGCCCGGTGATGTAGTCCGAGCCGCGCCCGGCCAGGAAGACCGCCAGCGGAGCAATCTCTTCGGGCGCGCCCAGGCGGCCGGCCGGCAGCAGGCCGTCGAGCCAGGCTTGCATTTCCGGCTTGGCCCAGACCGCTCGCGTAAGGTCGGTGAGAATGAACCCCGGCAAAATGGCGTTCACCTGAATGTTGTGTCGGGCCCACTCGGCGGCCAGGGCGCGCGTCAGTCCCGCCAGCGCGCTCTTGGCTACGGCGTACGGCGTCATGTAAGGCAGCCCGCGGATGCTCATCATGCTGCCGATGAAGATGATCTTGCCGCCGCAACCGCGGGCGATCATCCGCCGCCCGGCCGCCCGCGCCATCTCCACTGCGCCTTGCAGGTTGGTTGCCAGCACGGCCTCGTACTGCTGTCGGGAGTAATCCAAAAATCTCTTGCGCAGGTTGATGCCCGCCACGTAAACCAGCACGTCCAGCTCGGGCGCTGCGGCCACGGCGGCCTCGATCGAGCCCTCATCGGTTACATCCAGCGGCAAGGCCTTCGCCGTCAAACCTTCGCTCCGCAAGCGCTCTGCCTCCGCCTCCAGCGCCTCCAGCGACCGCGCTGCCAGAATCGTTCGCGCGCCCGCGCCGGCCAGCTCGCGGGCGATCGCCAGCCCTATGCCGCGGCTGGCGCCCGCCACCAGGGCCGTGCGCCCGCTGAGTGAAAACCAAGCCGGCGGCTTCACCCCTCCAGCACCTCCCGTATTACTCTGCCCCGGGATGCCGGCTGATAGGGCCCGGGATCGCAGCCCAGCAGGGCCAGAACCGTGCGCGCAAGATCCTCCGGGGCCACCGGCAGATCGCGTACCTCATAGCCGTGGCGGTCGGTGGCGCCCAGCACGCGGCCGCCCGCCAGTCCCCCGCCGGCCAGCAACGCCGACCAGGCGCCCGAATGGTGGTCCCGCCCGCCGGCCGCATTGATGCCCGGCGTGCGTCCGAATTCACCCACGGCCAGCACCAGCGTGCTCTCCAGCAGCCCGCGCTGGGCCAGATCATCCAGCAGAGCGGCTAGGGCCCAATCCAGTTCGGGCAACAACCGCTCGCCAAGCAGGCAAAACGCGCCGGCATGCGTGTCGTAACCCGGCCAATCGTGTTCCACCGTCACCAGGCGCACGCCGGCCTCGATCCGGCTACGGGCCGCCAGACAGGCCGCTCCCAGCGGGCTGCGGCCATAGCGTTCCCACTCCGCAGACGCTTGTGCGCAAACCGCGCCGGGGACTATGCGCTCGGCGCCGGCAACGGCTTCGGCGACCTCCATCCGCCGCGCCGCCCGTTCGTGCTGGGTCTCATCCGAGCATAGCGAGCGCAGGATGGTGAGCCGGCGCGCTCGTCGCGCCAATCGCGGCAGATGTTCGCAAAAGCGAAGCCCCGGAACGCCGGTCGAGATCGCGGCAAACGGCCCTCGGATTTCGCGCGGCGCCTCGGGCTTGGGATCGAAGCTGTCAAGCTGGCTCAAGCCCCCGTTCAGCCGGATCACGATTGCCGCTCGCGCTCGGCGTCCGGGGCTCAGACCGGGCAGCCCCGCCAGGGCGCCGCTCAGAAAAGACCGGCGGGATAGATCTTGCATCCTCATGGTATTGTGAATACCGAAATTGTATAAGAATCAGGAAGCGGGCGCGAAGCACAATGACCAGGTTCTCCATTGCGGTTATCGCAGGCGACGGCGTGGGGCCGGAAGTGATCGCCGCGGGCAAGCGGGTTTTGGAGCGCGTCGCCGAGCGTTTCGATTTCGAGCTGGCCTTTGAGGAGTTTCCCTGGGGCTCTGAGTATTACTTCCGGCACGGGCGCATGATGCCGCCCGGAGCGCTGGAGCTGCTTCAGGCCCACGACGCGATCTATCTGGGCGCGGTGGGCCACCCGGACATCCCGGACCACGTTACGCTAAACGGCCTGTTGCTACCCATCCGCCGGGGCTTCGATCTTTACGTGAACCTCCGCCCCGCGGTGCTCTACGAGGGCGTCAGCTCGCCGCTGGCCGGCCGGCAGGCGGGTGAGATTGACCTGGCCATCGTGCGCGAAAACACCGAAGGCGAGTACGCGCCCATCGGCGGCTTCCTTTACCACCAGCAACCGGAGGAAGTGGCGGTCCAGACGGCCGTGTTCACTCGAAGGGGCGTCGAGCGCGTGGTCCGCTTCGCCTTCGAGCTGGCGCTTAAACGCCGCCGCCGGCTGGCCTCCATCACCAAGTCCAACGCCCAAGCCTACGGCATGGTGCTTTGGGATCGGGTGTTTCAGGCCGTGGCGCGCGACTATCCGCAGGTAGAGACCGAGTCCTTGCTGGTGGACGCCGCGGCCATGAATTTCGTCCGCCGTCCGGAAAGCTTCGATGTGGTTGTGGCCTCCAATCTGTTCGGGGACATTCTGAGCGACTTGTCGGCCATTCTCACCGGTTCGATCGGCCTGGCGCCCAGCGCCAATTTGGATCCCACCCGGCGCTTCCCCTCCATGTTCGAGCCTGTGCACGGCTCGGCGCCCGACATCGCCGGGCGGGGCATCGCCAACCCCATCGGGGCCATTCTCTCAGCAGCGATGATGCTGGAACACTTGGGGCGGGCCGAAGCCGCCCGGGCCGTCGAAGGCGCGGTGCGCAAGGTGCTGGCCGAAGGCCGCCTGCGCACGGCGGATCTGGGCGGCTCCGCTTCCACCACCGAGATGACGCAGGCCGTGCTGGCGCGCCTCGAGGACTGAGTCTGCCCCGGTCCGGCCTCTAAAAGCCTCCGACTAAGGACGATAAGCATAGTCGAAACCCAGAAGGAGGCTGGATGCCCCTGGACGTTCTCATCGTGGATGATTCCGCAGCCATTCGTAAGATTCTTCAGCGCGTGTTGCGACAAACTGATGTGGAGATAAGAGAGGTTTACGAAGCCGGCGACGGGCTGGAGGCGCTGGAGATTCTAAAGAAACACAGAGTGCACCTGGTGCTGGCCGACGTCAACATGCCCAACATGAACGGCATGCAGCTTCTGGCCCATCTGAAATCCACCGCCGAGTGGCAGAATCTGCCGGTGATCTTGGTGACCACCGAAGGCAGCCAGAGCAAGGTGATGGAGGCTGCGCAGTTGGGCGCCGCCGGCTACATTCGCAAGCCGTTCTCCGCCGAGCAGATCCAGGACAAGATCTCAACCCTGTTCTAGCGGCACGGCGCCGCCATCAGGGACGGCGCCCCTAAGGGCCCGGTGGTCGGCGCCGGCTATGAGGCAAGCGCCATGAATCAAGAACTGATTGTGACAGCGGTCGCGAAGGCGACCAGCGAAGTGTTTTCCACCATGCTTGGCACGGAGGTCAACTTGGGCCGGCCCTCGACCGAGCGCGTGCCCAACGTCAGCGACGGGGTGGTGGCTTTCCTCGGACTGGCAGGCAGGTGGACCGGTACGGGCATGCTCTCCTGCTCGCCCAATCTGGCCTGCCGGCTGGCCTCGCAATTGTTGATGAGCGAGTATGAACCGGGCAGCGAGGCGGTCAACGAGGAAGTGCTGGACGCGGTGGCCGAAATCGCCAACATGGTCATCGGCAACGTAAAGAACATCCTGGAAGAGGAGCTGGGGCCGATGGGGATGAGCATCCCGACCGTGATTTTCGGGCGTAACTTCACCACCCGCAGCGTAGGGCAGGGCGAGTGGACTTTGATTCCTTTCGATTGCTCGGGCGAGCGGCTGGAGGTGCGCATTTGCTTGGCGCCGGCGCGCGAGCCGGTGCCGGTCCGGCACGGCTTTCAAGCGCCCGAGTACGTGGAGCTGCGTTGAGGGCCGGACCGCAAGTGGGGTTGCTTCGCCTTGGGGCCTATTGGTCGGCGCGGTTTCCGCCGATTGATCTGCTCGGAAGCGCCCGCTCATGGTGAGCCGCTATGGAAGACCAGGAAATCATCCGCGAATTCTTGATTGAAAGCCACGAAAACCTGGCTCGCTTGGACCAGGAGATGGTGGAGCTGGAAAAGCGCCCGCAGGACGCCGCCCTGCTGGCCTCCATCTTCCGCACCATCCACACCATCAAAGGCACCTGCGGCTTTCTGGGCTTTGCGACACTGGAGGCCGTCACCCATCTGGCCGAAAACATCCTCAACCAGTTGCGCAGCGGCGAGCGCCTGCTGACGCCCGAGCTGGTCTCGCTAATCCTGGAGGCGGTGGACGCCGTAAAGCAGATCCTGGACCGGATCGAGCACACCGGGGGCGAAGGCGAGCAGAGTTATGAGGGCTTGCGTCAGCGGCTGGAGGCCGTCTGGCGCGGAGATCCGGCAGCGGAGCAATCTGGCCGCGCCCCTGTGGCGCCCGTGGCGGAGGCCGCGCCGCCGCCGGGCCCGGAAGCTGCGCCGGTAGAGGTAGCATCCGAGGCGCCGCCGGCTGCCTGTCAAGCCCAAGAACCTGCCGAGGCGCCGCAGGCGGAAGAGGCTGCGGAGGCCGCCGCGGCCGCCGAGGCCGAAGCCGCCCAACGCGGCCCCTCGGTGGCGGACTCCACCATCCGCGTGGACGTCGGCTTGCTCGACAAGCTCATGAATCTGGTGGGCGAGCTGGTGCTGGCCCGCAACCAGATCCTGCAATACAACGCCCGCCAGGAGGACGCTGCTTTCAACGCCACCTCCCAGCGCCTGAATCTGATCACCACCCAGCTTCAGGAAGGCGTGATGAAGACGCGCATGCAGCCCATCCGCACGGTGTGGAACAAGCTGCCGCGCATGGTGCGCGATCTGGCCGCCGGCTGCGGCAAGCAAATACAGCTTGAAATGGAAGGCGCCGAGACCGAGCTGGACCGCTCCATCATCGAAGCCATCAAGGATCCTCTCACCCACATCGTGCGCAACTCTTGTGATCACGGCATCGAAACCCCTGAGGAGCGCGTGCGCGCCGGCAAGCCGCCCCACGGCCGCCTGACGCTGCGCGCCTATCACGAAGGCGGGCAGGTCAACATCGAGATCAGCGACGACGGCCGGGGCGTAGATCCCGAGCGCGTAAAGACCAAGGCCGTTCAGAAGGGCCTGGTGCGCCCTGAGCAAGCCGAGCGCATGAGCGAGCGCGAGCTGGTGAATCTGCTGTTCCTGCCGGGTTTCTCCACCGCCGAACGGGTCACCAACATCTCCGGCCGCGGCGTCGGCCTGGACGTGGTGAAAACCAACATCGAGAAGATCGGCGGGGTGGTGGATCTGGCCAGTCACGTCGGGGAGGGAACCACCGTTCGGATCAAGATTCCGCTGACGCTGGCGATCATCCCCGGCCTGGTCGTCACCTCGGGCGGGGAGCGCTTCGTGATCCCGCAGGTCAGCCTGCTGGAGCTGATCCGGCTGGAAGGCGAATCGGGCCGCAAGCAGATCGAATGGATCCACAGCACACCGGTTTACCGCCGCCGGGGCACGTTGCTGCCCATCGCTTACTTGAACAGGGTATTGGGGCTCAGCACCCCTGAGGATTCCGACGTGACCAACATCGTGGTGCTCCAGGCCGAGGACCGGCAGTTCGGCCTGGTCGTGGATTCCATCAGCGATACCCAGGAGATCGTGGTAAAACCGCTCAGCAAACAGCTCAAGGGTCTGAACTGCTACGCCGGGGCCACCATCATGGGCGACGGTCGCGTGGCCCTGATCCTGGACGTGCTGGGCATCGGCCAGTTGGCGGGCGTGATTACCGAAGCGCGCGAGCAGACGCTGGCCGAGATGGAACGTGCCGAGACGGCCGTTCACGACCGCCAGACCTTCCTGCTGTTCCGCGCCGGCAGCTTCCAGCGGCTGGGCGTGCCGCTGGCGCTGGTGGCGCGCTTGGAGGAATTTCCCCAAGCCAAAATCGAGCGGGCCGAGGGCCGGCAGGTGGTGCAGTACCGCGGTCGCATTCTGCCTCTGGTGCCGCTGGCGCAAGTTCTGGGAGCGGGATTCGACGATGGCGCCGGCGGCCAGGACCCCGCTCAGGTGATCGTCTTCAGCGATGGGGAACACAGTATCGGGGTTCTGGTGGATCAGATATTGGACATCGTTGAGGAGGCGGTCGAAATCAAGCAGCAGGCTAGCCGGGCGGGCTTGATTGGTTCCGCCGTCATCGCAGGCAAGGTCACCGACATCGTGGACCTGCGCGCGATTCTGGAGCAGGCCGGCCAGAGCTGGTTTCAGACGGAAACCGGTCGCCGCCGGGCCCCCCGAAGCGTGCTGCTGGCCGAGCCCTCTGCGTTCTGGCGGGGCATGGCGCGCTGCCGGTTGGAGATGGCGGGGCATCGGGTGCACGAAGCCGCCAGCTTGGAGGAGGCTCTTGAGGTGCTCAAGCGCCGGCGCGTGGACGTGGTGGCGGCGGCGCTGGACTTGCCCGGGGGCGCCGAGCGGCTTGCGGCTGAGATCCGGCGCCAGCCCGCGCTGGCCGGCATCCCGGTGTTGGCTTTGACGGGCGCCGCAGGGGCGCCGCCGGCAGGGCTGGAGGCTTTCGCCGATTGCCAGGCCAAGTTCGATCACGAGGCCATGGCGGCCTCCATTGAACGTCTGGCCGCGGCTGTGGGAAGCGCTGCGCCGGAGGCGGCCGGGGTCAGGAGTTGAGGCCCAAGATGAGCGAAGGAGCAACGGCGATGCTGGTCGAGGAAAAAACCGGAGTGGAGGGCGAGGCCGCCGCGGCGCGCCAGTACGCGACGTTCTTCGCAGACGGACTGTTCTTCGGGGTTGAGGTTGTTCAGGTTCAGGAGGTGCTCCGCTATCAGGAAATGACGCGGGTGCCGCTGGCGCCGCAGGTGGTCGAAGGCCTGATCAACTTGCGCGGCCAGATCGTCACCGCCATTGACGTGCGGCGCCGGCTGAATCTGCGTCCCCGCCCGGCGGGCCTGATGCCCATGAGCATGGTGGTGCGCACCGCCGAAGGTGCGGTGAGCTTGTTGGTGGATGAAATCGGCGACGTGGTTGAGGTCCAGGCCGAAAGCTTCGAGCGCCCGCCGGAGAATCTGGAAGGCATGGCCCGCGAGCTGATTCGCGGTGTGTACAAGCTCAAGGACCGCCTGCTGCTGGTGCTGGACACCGAGCGCACGGTCGAGGTGGGCCACGGGGAGCGAGGCTGAGGACGGATCGAGGTGCCGCGGTGGCGTTCACGTTTTTCTTCAGAGACCTGCACGTATTGGAGCTCATCGTCCGGCACGTGGTGCCGAGCTTCGCCGGGCGGACCTTCGTGCGGATTTGGGATGCAGGCTGCGCCATGGGCCAGGAAGCCTACACGCTTGCCATACTGCTGGCGGAGCACATGGGTTACTTCGCTTTCCAGAACATCCGGATCCACGCCACCGACATTGATGAGAGCGGAGATTTCGGGCGCATCGTGCGGGAAGGCGTTTATCGGCGTGAAGATCTGGAGCGGGTCCCGGCAGAGCTGGTGCGCAAATACTTCGAACCGGCGGCGCAGTCGGAATGCCTGCGGGTGGTCGAAAGGCTGCGCGCTCGGGTGGTGTTCGAGCGGCACGATCTGCTGTCGCTCGAACCGATCGGCCATGGTTTCAGCCTGATCCTGTGCAAGAACGTTTTGTTGCACTTCAGCCCGGAACAGCAGCTCCGTGTGATCCGCATGTTTCATCGCGCCCTGACGCCCGGCGGTTACTTCGCAACCGAGCAAACCCAGAAGCTGCCCCCGGAGCTGGCGCCGCTGTTCCGGCAAGTAGTTTCCGACGGTCAGCTCTTCTCGAAGGTGGAAGTGAGCGATGCGTGTGTTGCGGCTTGAGGGGAGCGGGCAGATCTATAGCTCGAACGTGTATCTGGTGCGGGGAGATTGGAACGCGCTGACGGACGTCAACACGCTGGTGGATGTGGGACAGGATCCTGCCGTAGTCCGGCAAATTGAGGCGGCGGCCACTGGGGTGGGCAAGCGTAAGGTGGAGCAGGTGATTCTGACGCACAGTCACTCGGACCACGCCGGGCTGTTGCCGGCCATTCGCGCCCTGTACCAGCCGCTGGTGAGAGCTTGGTCGCCGGCGCTGGAAGGGGTGGAGCGGCCGCTGCGGGAGGGCGAGCGCCTCCTGATGGGCGACAGATTCTTCGAGGTTTGGCATGTGCCCGCGCACAGCGATGATTCTGTTTGTCTGTACTGCGAGTCCGAGGAAGTTCTGTTCGCCGGCGACACGCCCCTGCTGGTGACGGGCACGGAAAACAGCTTTGACGATAAGTTCTTGAAACTCCTGGAGAGGCTTTGCCTGCGGCCGCCGCGAGTCATTTACTTCGGCCATGGCGAACCGGTCCAGGATGGTTGCGGCGCGCGCTTGCGCGCCTCCTTGGAAAATGTCAGGCACAGCCTGGCGAGGCAAGGTGGGAGGCCCTGAACCGGCCTCCTTGGAGAAGGGCCGACTGGCCCCGGGGCAGCAGACCCGACCAGCCGGCGCCAAGCCGCGGCCGTGTCCGGCAGGACGCGGAGCGGAATCCGAGAGTCGAGGGCGAGGAGTATATGCAAACGGGACGAAAATCGAATCGGTCGGCGCCCAGCCGCTCGCTTCACGCTCAGGGCCCCGTGGGGCTGCTGGAGATCGAAGATGACCGGTTGGGTGAGGCAGGGGAAGGCGCCGAGCAGGAGCGTTTTGCTCGGGAGCTGATGCGGCTGGTGGAGGCCGCGCGGGAAGGCCGCCTGGCCGAGCGCGGTCGCGCCGAGGCCTTTAGCGGCACCTACCGCTCCTTGGTGGAGGGCGTCAACGAGATGCTGGACCACATCATCAAGCCGTTGAACGTGGCCGCCGAGTATGTGGACCGGATCTCGAAGGGGGATCTGCCGCCCAAGATCACCGAGCAGTGGCGGGGGGACTTCAACGAGATCAAGAACAATCTGAACGTCTGCATCGAGGCGATTGGGCGGCTGGTGACGGAC
>Ga0272448_1000254_pt1 | contig 83353 bp, 88 predicted proteins | sample YNPCB0191_FD_202220 | JGI IMG/M metagenome (GOLD analysis project Ga0272448, IMG submission 202220) | Hot spring sediment microbial communities from Yellowstone National Park, WY, United States - YNP-CB-019-1 | ecosystem: Environmental > Aquatic > Thermal springs > Hot (42-90C) > Sediment...
TCTTTCAAGCCTTCCATCCTCGATTCTTCAGCTATGAGATTTTCGGTTGCTTCCCTGCCTTTCTCCGTGAGTATATACGTTCGCTTCCTCACCTGCCTCATCTTCTGGGACGTGAGCTCTACGAACCACCGTCTCAGTAGGCGGTTCAACGCCTTCTTGTAAGGGATCCCGCTGATGTCCAAGGTGATGAATGGGATGCCCAGCTTGTCGAATATTTCTGCTCCAAGAATCTCTCCTGCTTTCAGGTTAAAGAGGGGGCGGTCCTCCGTCCTGTCTGCTGAGAGTTTCAGGAGGGCCTTCAGGATCCTCTTCTCCCTTTTCCCTAACCGCGTAGATCCCACTTGACCTCCCCCGCCTCCACATCGACCTCACCAAGTAAGCCGCATTCTGGACACTTCACCTTCAGCGAGGCTGGGTAGGTCGTTTCCTCCGTGAAGACGCTGAGGCCCTCAACCTCCTTAACCCAAAGTATTTTTCTGGCCTCGTAGTCAACTCGGTAGGTCCTGCCGCATTCACATGTGAAGAACGCTTCAGTCTCCTCAGCCTTCGAGGTTTCGCCCTGACCAGTTGAAGGCTGTTGCTGGAGCGGCTCTCCTCCAGAGAGCTCTTCCTCCATCTCTTGACCTTCGACCTTGTGCCCCGTACTTTCATGTTTTGTCGGCTTTCCAGGCTTTGCGTGTTGGGGTTGAGGCGGGGGCGCATGCAAGGAAACGGCGGTTTTCCCGAAGGATGGCGTGGTCAGCCTTTCCTTCAGCGCTTTGAGTTCACCAACGCCTGACTGGTACTTTAAAGCGTTCTCAGCTACCTGCCGCTGGATTTCAGGCGGAAATGAGGATATGATATGTAAGTGTTCCAGCGTGAGCTGGAAGCCTTCAAGGAGAGCCTTCTCCAAAAGATGCCTGGCTTCAGCGTGTACGTTTCTCAGGGAGAGAATCTTCTCTATCTCCTCATTGTTTAGGACGGCTCTGCAAGCTTCTTTCATTTCCTTGTCGATTATATCACAGAGCTTGAACCAGTTCATTCTTCCCTTCAAGTGGTTGTAGCTGAGGCAGAGCGCCTTAGCCTCCGAGTCTTCAGCTTCTACCTCCATGGCGTATATGCACGGCCAGCCGAGTTCTCCCGCGGCTCTCCACCTTTGTTCGCCATCAACTATCTCATATACGTCGTCAAAATGTCTAACGATTATCGGCGGAGTCTTCTCCGGTCCTGACAGGCTCATCCTATGCTTCAGCTTCAGCCTTTCATCCTCTGTGAGAAAGTTGCAGTTCCAATTGTTGGGCTTAACCTTTCCAAGTTCAAGCTTCAGCAAGCAAGAACGCCCTCTCAGCGCGAACAGAAGCGAAAACGAGGTCAAGCGCTTCAGATGGTGGTGGAGGACCCAGCTCCCTTAGCTTTGATGCGAGGTCAGATAGGCCTGCTCCGCTGTCGACAACCTCGGCTATTGCCAACCAACCTATCTTTCCGCCGAGAGCTTGGTCGGCTGCGCATATGGCTGCAGCCGCCGAATACACTGGGTTTCTGCCTTTCAGCTCATCCTCTGCACTTTCAGCAATCGCCATCGCGTATCTTTCAACTGTTGATAGGTATCTGTATGAGACTTTCCCCTTCAAATTCGCAGTTATCTTCAAGATGTAGTCTCTCGGCTGCATGAGCTTGCGCGGTAGGTTCATGACCCGTGAAGCCCTGTTAAGTAGCCTGTAAATCCTGTTCTCGTCGTAGTCCAATCCCATCGCCCTCAATGTCTTAGCGTACTCCTTCATGCTGAGCGGCGTCTTCGTTATCTTGCAGGCGTTCCAGATAGCGGCGATAGCCGTCTCCACTACTGTAAGCCTCACGCCAGCCCTTCGCCTAACAGCTCTTAAAATCTTCCTAGCTTCAACCATCGCTTGGGCTGAAACATGTCCCGGAAGCGTAAGATTCGATGATAGAATGTCGATCTGTGTTGCTACGGCCAACTCAGTCCTCTCCCTGCTGGTAAGCCTATCCGACCCCAAAGTGAAGCTTGTGTAATCCCATAAGCCAGGTCGGTTGTAGCATCTCGGTTCCGGTGAAAGATCAAACTCGGAGGTTACCAGTCCACACTCCGCGCATACAACCTCGTGTTCCCTCTTCACAAGCCTACGGTGTTTGCATCCAGATGTTTCTTCAACCTCACCCATCATTACTATTCATCCCCTTTTCCTCTGTCATTCGCTTGGGGTTAAGCCGCAAGAACAAGATTGTTGATGTGAATGAGAACGGGCGGAAAGATGTCATTGTTCAAGGCTGAAGGGCTCCATTAAAACATTGAAGAAACTTGGGCGAAACGATCATTCTGGAAAGTCTGCTTCTTGAACTCCTGCGCTGGTTCCTCTTTCAGTACGCATTTGACCTCGATCTTGAAAGGCTTTGGCTTTGTTGAAGATTCTGTATCATGTTTTTTCATCAAGTTCGCCCTTTCACTCTGAAGAGAAGAAGAACTCATCAGGGACTGTTCCGAGCACTTTAATGAAGCCTTCGTGTTTGCAGAAGTCTAAGATGCGGTTCAGTTCTTTGTCATCCTTGTTTCGGAAGGTCTTTTTGTAGCCGAATTGGCCTACCCTAACCCTAACTTCGACGCCGTCCAGCTTCTCAAGGGTTTGGTAGATGCCGTATCGACACCATCGGGTCTGGTCCTCGATGTTCTCCCAATCCTCTACTAAATTAACCAAACTCATCACCTTTCAACTATGTTGCCCACAAAACTTAAGGAGTTTCTGGGTGTGCAGCTGCACTAGTGCAGTTGCACTAGTCTATCTGCACACATCTCGCTACAACCTCTACTATGAAAGAGCATTAAGAATCATAGCGATCTTCTTCATGTCAGCGGTGCAAAGAACCTTATCAAAATCTAACTCATCCAGTAGGATAGCTAACTTTCCTCTAGGTGTTAATCCATAGACAAATGACTTTTTCACTTCATCAATGCCTACCACTTCGAGAAAACCCTCTTTCTGTAAGGCGTGGATACGGCGGTGTATCACTGAATAACGAGTGTAACGGAAATCTCCGAGCGTCCTTATCCTTTTTCGTAGGTCAGAGATGGTTAATGGTCCATGCTGGGCTAGAACTCTGAGGATGACTCTGTTGAGCCTGGCCTTCGTACCAGTGAAGACTGAAAGCCTGACTCTTCCGACCTCTTCCATATTGCAGTCCTATCTCGCTTCCGCTGTAGAGGGCCATGCCGAGAAGGACCTCCTATCTCAAGACCTCATTCATTCAGGAGATACGCTTTTAGACCAGTTCCGCCGTCTTACCTCCAATCTGTTATTTTGCAGTTTAAGTCGTCGTGACGTTTACCGAAGCCGAAGGCACCTAGGATGGTTTCAGCTACGCCCAAGGCTAACTCAGCATACCTCTCTCTGTCGTAGTACCTACGACCTCTTACTGGGAGCGAGACTACACGTCTATGGGGATTCTTGTGGTCAGCGTTGACGTATAGGAAGTTGACTGTTTCTCCACCCGTTAGACGCACTCCCTTCATCTCGATCTGCTTGGCAGCCGCAACATGCGGGAGCATACTATGGTATTCATTGACCGGTTTCCTGAGAATCTTAGTGACTGTAAGCCCCGTTGGATCAACCTCCCCTCTCCGGATCCGCCGGCAGATTTCCATCACAAAGTCGCAAGCCTTTCTAAACTGCCTTGTATTCACATCCTGAACACTGTCAGCGTCGAAGAGTATCTTCATCAGTTTCTCTTGGAGCTCTTTCAGAAAGGGCGGAGTGTCGTGTCGTCTGAGATCTATTCCTCTGTAATAGAGTTCGCCGTTGGTCAGTTTCCCGAAGTATCTTCTGGTAGCCTCCATTTCCGGCATCGATTCTTGACTCATGAAGACTAGAAACTTGTAATGGTGATCCAGAGCTATTGGTAGCCCAGTTTCACGGCTAATCTTCGCAGCTAACTGCTCATAATCCTTCTGTGTGGCCCCAGTCTTCTTTAGGAAGAGGCTGTCAGTATCTCCGTAAACAACGTTGAATCCGTCCTCTAAAGCGACGTTGATAGACTTCAAGAGGACTTGTCTAGCGATCCTGTTTATCTCTTGGTAGACGGCGACGTTGCCAAAGCTGTTGGCGAAGCATCCGCTGAAGCCGTAGATGCATACTAGAATGCATTTTAGGGCTGTTTGACGCTGCTCGCACCATAGCCGCTCCATGCTTTCCCGAGGATACTCTTTTCTCAGATGCTTGAAGTAAAGCCTTCGGTCGAGAAACCTCTTAGTCAACTGACCAAGGAAGCCCTTGAAAGAGTTGTCCACAGCCTCTGGCGTGACGGTCTCGTAGCTAACATTGAACTTTTCAATAATATTGGGAAACATCGATTCAAAATCCAGTTCTCCCACATTCTCGTGAAGGCCCGCTTCAGGGGCAAGGAGGAGACCGCCTCTATCCCTGAAAACAATGTCTCTTGCAGTCATGCCATAGTTGTAGAAACTCTTCTTCTCTGGGAGCAGTATGCCCCTCTTCAAGGCTTCGTAGCTCTGTCGACTGTCTATGGTTCTTCCAGCCTGCCACTTGGCGCTTAATTCGGGAGGAGCCATAGTGAACCTTGACCTTTCAACAACCCCGGCTACTCCGATCCACTCGTAGGTGCTTAGTTCGAGAAGAATCCTGTCACAGTGATGTAGACGCATCCCGCCACTTTGAGCGATGACGGGTTCTCTGCCCAGTTGAAGCTTCAAACCGAGAGTTTCAGCTCTCTTATGAACGTGACGTAAGCATTCCTCAATCTGAGGGGAGACGAGAAAGTCGGGATTCTCTTCAACCACCAACCTTGAAAAACCAGAAAGTATATCGTGCTCTTCCCCCTCAAGGGCATCCCTAACTCTTAGGTTGTCATCGAGGATCATTATCTTCGAAACTGGACTCAACGAAGTTTTCGCGTTCTGTTCAGCGCCGCAGACCTCAACCACGAAGGGGAGAACTGTGAAAGGAGGAGGCTTAACCTCAGATTCGTCATCAATAGTCTTTAGGCGTAGAAGCTTTCCTCTTTCGGAATACTCTATCTCTACCTTAGATGTGGGAACGTAGCCTTTGTGAAAGAGGTATTTTTGGACGTGTAAGAGGTCGCCCTTTCGAGCAAGATTGTAAAAGGCTTCCACAAGGTTGAGCTTCTTAAAGTCCTCGATAACGCTCCGATAGTTCTTCACGTTGTCAACACATACGTGAAGGACATCTAACTTGGTCTTCATGTCTAGGGAAGCGAATCTCTCCACTGGCTCAACGCACATAACACTTGGATGCTGAGCAAGAAGGGTGCCCAAATCGTCAGGTTGAACGCTTGGCTTAGGTTTCACATAGAAGTCGGGATTGTACGTATCCGCCAGCTTCAATGCTGAACCATCCTCCAACTTGAACCATAAGATGGCTCCTGTCTCATCTATGTAGGCGTCGAGAAACCAGCCTACTGCACTCATCCTAAACCCTCCAAGGAGACCCCTCCCTTCAGGGAGGGGAGGAATTGGAGAAACCTCATATACTTAAATTGCATATATGCTTTTGTATGGAGCTCTCTAAGGTTGTCGTATGCAAGCTTAAGCCAACTGCTGAAGACTGTGAGAAGTTGCTTGCTACGCTTAAGGCTTTCCAGGATGCGTGCAACCACATTTCCAAGGCATCTTTTGAAAGAAAAGTGTTTAATCCAGTAGCCCTTCACCATTTGGTTTATCGAGAAACAAGAGAGAGATTCAAACTTCCAGCAAACCTTGCCATTAGAGCCAGAGATAGAGTTGCTAAAGCCTACAAGCAGAGAAGAAACAAGCTTCTCAAGTTCACTAAGCTTTCCATGGACTTGGATGAGAGGCTTTTCCGGCTTATCTATAAGCCAGACGGAATATGCGCTTCGATTTCCACGCTTCAGAAAAGGGTGAAGCCGCCCCTTGATATTGGAGACTACCAGAGAAAGCTTCTTGAAGATGCTAAGCCAACACATGCCGTCTTGGTTTACAGAGGTAAAGGTTTCTACCTTCACATCACCATTGAAAAGCTGTTTCCAGAACCTAAAGGAAACAATCCGGTCGGCGTAGATGCCGGGGTGAAGAACCTTCTCGTAGCTTCCAACGGTTTCAAAGTTAAAGGCGGAGAAGCCCTCGCTAAAAGGCGTAGTTTTAGAGAGCTCCGCTCTTCGCTTCAAGCTAAAGGCACAGCTTCCGCAAAAAGGAAGCTGAAACGGCTCAGCGGAAGAGAGAGGAGATACGCCAACACAGTCTTGCATCAGGTTAGCAGGGCTTTCGTTAGCACTCTCAGGGAAGGCGACGTGGTCGTGATGGAGAAGCTGACAGGAATCCGCACTAGTGCCAAGCATAGGAAAAGCCAGAACGGAGACTTCCACAGTTGGGCTTTCGCAAAGCTTCAATCTTTTATCAAATACAAGGCTTTGGAGAGAGGAATCCCAGTAGTCTATGTCAGCCCCAAGAACACCTCTACAACCTGCCCAAGATGTGGACGCATTGACAGAGCTAACAGGAGAAGCCAATCCCTCTTCAGATGTGCACGTTGCGGTTTCCAACATAACGCTGACTATGTCGCTTCCCTTAACCTTTCCAGAGTCGAGCTGGCTCGCTCTGGATGGGCTCAGATCAACGAGCCTAATGCGGGGATGAATGGCGACTTCGGAATGAACCATCATGATTCACCGGCAAGCTCACAGGCTTCAGCCGTGGGTAGTTGACTCACTTTTGTCCCCTTGAGGCTTACTTTGACCCCTCGTCCAGTCGCCGTCTGATTTCTTTCAAGCCAGATTGGAGGGCGTCCATTCGGCTGAATAGGTCTTGTATGAGCCTTCGGTTGTCCACGACTGCTGTGAGAAGCATCACGTCCAGAGCGGTTGGTACCTCAGCGTTGTTCATGGCTCCCCGCTCGCTTGACCAGACTTGTAGAAGGCTGTTGAGGGCTTCACGACGGGAAGGTTCCTTTAGGGCTTTCTGATAGTTTTCCTTCAAACGGTTTATCTCTTCTCTGAGAACTATGTTGAAAGGTGTCGTTATCCTACCCATGTTCTCACCTCCCAGGTCTAATGTGTAATCTGTTTTTCGAGGTTCTAAGCCAGGATGCTTCAGGAGATGGGCTGAGAAGAAAGGCTGGTTCTTCTTAACCCTTCTAAGATATGTTATGGCGCTTGCCAAGTGTCTGAGATACCTTCCTCCTTCAGGTTCAGGTATCTTGGATCTAAGACTGAAGATTGGTCTGCATGATGCGACCAAGACTACGTCCCGCTGTGCGGCTGTCTGCCAAAGCTTAGAGATTACGTTTTGAAGGCGCTGGATCCTTTCCAGCCTCTCCGTGAGACCGCCATGTCTCCGTGTGAACAACTTGGCTATGTTGTGTACCACAACCAGCCTGACCTCGGGATTATCCTCGAGGAATGTTTGAGCCTTTTCGACAACGTCTTCCTGCTGCTCATCTGAGAAGGCGCAGAAAACGTGGACGCGGTCTAGTTCTCGAAGAGGGTCCATGCCAAACCTTTCAATCATGGAGCAAAGAAGCTGAGTGTCTAGAATGGTCTTTTCTTCTCGGTAGTTGCCGCAGTTGAGGTAAATAGCCTTTGTTTCGCAGTCTTCGTCAACGAGGTGTTGAAGGGAACTTGCAAGCAACCCTTGAATCAAAGGGTCCACGCTCCCATCGTCTCCATAGAAAAGGTAGAAGAGGCCGGGCTCCAAGCCTCCGCCGAAGAGATAATCGAGTCCGCCGCTGCCCGTCTTAAGCCTAGCCGTAACCTTTCTCTTTCGGAATTCTTCTAAGGCGTTGACGAAGCCCTGCATGGCGGCGCCGCCCCTGGATTGGAGGGTTAATCCTGCTCTTCTAAGTCTTCTATGCCCTTCGCGGTGATGGCGAACTTCACTTCGTCTTCTGGCAGGTATGGCGAGTCTATAACTCTAGCCTTGCGGGTGTTCTTCTTGCTCTTCTGGATCATGACTCTGTGGGTGCAAGCGTGCGCCATGACGTGTCCTCCAGCAGGTCTGTCCATGCCTCCCGCCCATGGGGTCGGGTTAGCCTGAACCTGATTCGTGACCACGACAGCTAGGTTGTAGGCTTCTGCTAAACGCAATAGGCTATGTAGGTGTTTGTTGAGTTTCTGTTGGCGTTCTGCTAGGCTCTCTCGGCCCACATATTCGCCTCGGAAGTGGCTTATGATTGAGTCAACTATGACTAGTTTCACGTTTTCTTGTGGGCATACCTTGTACAGGTTCTCCCCAATGAATAGCTGGTGGTCGCTGGTATACACTCTGGCTATGATTATGTTGCTTAGAACCTGTTGGGGGTCTAAGCCTCTGGCTTCGGCTATGCTGTAGATTCTGTCTGGGCTGAAGGTTCCTTCGCTGTCGACGAAGAGAACGGTGCCTTCTAAGCCTCCCTTTTCTTTTGGTTGCTGGGCGGTGGCGCAGAGTGTGAGGCAGATCTGGGTCTTTCCCGCTCCGTACTCTCCGATCAGCTCCGTCATGGCTTGGGTTTCGATTCCTCCCCCTAGCGTCGCGTCTAACTTTGAGCTTCCAGTTGTGCACCTCAGCATCTTTCGCCTCTTTTCCCAGAGCTCCTGCCCAGTCATATAGTTCACCGTAATCATATCACGTGCCTTCTCAACCAGGCTGAGGGCTGGCTTGTACTCAAATCCTGTGCGCTCCATGATGTCCCTGACGGGTGTCACGGCTAAAGCCACTATCGTTGTGAACCCGGTCTTGCGCAACTTCTCTGCGGTGACTTCTCCGACTCCCTCAATCTCACTTAACGGGTCAACCATTTTACTTTCATCCTCCTTCATGCTTTTTGAGAGGGCGAGGAATCCTCGACTTTGGTCGAGTTTTCCCCTCACCCCGAGGCATTTCTTTCTCGGCGGAGCCCTCTCGATTTCGGGGTCGGAAAGAAGGTGTATTTAAGTTGGTAGGGGCCTCCGGGAGAGAGGGACCACCGTATTACGTTTAAGCCTCTTTTGGAACCTTTTTTAGAAATAAAGGCTGAAAAACATTTTTCGGTACAAGAGTTAACCCGTTTCCAAAGGGGTCCGTCAGAACCATGATCTTTCAGAATGTGGGGAAACTATACGTACTTTATGTCCTTAAAGAACCTGATCAAGCCTTCGAGCTTGGGGTTTTCCCTCTTGAGCTTGTACTTCTTTCCTCCGTCGATGGGTATCTCCTCAACCCATCCCCACCTCATCATGGTTTCCAGATGTTTTTCCACGTTTCCTCTTCTTAACCCTGTCAAGATTTTCAGCCGTGATACTGTGAGGGCTGGTTCGTTGGTCGGGTTCTTGATTAGATATTTTAGGATTCGAAGTCTGCCGCTGCTTCCAAGAACCTCCTCTACCTCAGCATCCGATTCTTTACGACTCTTCCTCCTCTTCAAGCTCTTTGCTCCTCTCAATAGTCTGCAAAACCCGGCTAAGATCCTGAACCGAGGCTCCGACAATGCTTATTCCCTTCTCGGGATTGTGGTTTACGAGACCCCTGAAGTGTAGGTCTTTGATGTTTTCTCTTATCTTGTTGTAGGACAGGGGCTCTACCTCCCTGCTTTCGCAGGCTAGAATGTAGTACTCGTAAACGTCTTTCATGGAGACGTATGGTGTCTTGTAGAAGCCCAATGCTTGAACTGAACCTATGAGCGTAAGCATCGCATGCTCATCCAAAGCCATTAGATCCTCACTACTTATTCCGTCGAAGCTCTCGCTGGCAGCCTTTCTAACGTGCTCAAGAGTAACGTAATCAGCCAGCTCAGCGTCAGCAACAAGACCACTGGTGAGAAGGATGTCGAGAGCGAAGCGACAGTCTCCGGGATTATAGGATTTCCCAGCAGCCAGCTCAGCCACAAACTCAACTATTGCGTCCTCCACAGTGCCAGGTTTAAAGGCGACATCCACCCGCTTCCTCAGTATGTCGCTTAACTCTTCGCTACTGTAACTCGGCATCTTTATCACGACATTGCCGAGAGTGCTGATTTCCGAAGGGTCTAGGAGCTTCTTGAAGGAAGCATCCCGAGCGATAAAGATAACCCCGACCACCTGCTGGTACTCGCCAATGAACATCTCGTTTAGCCTAGTGAGGTCGAAGACGACGCCTCCTTCCTCCTTCTTCTCCTTCGACATCCTAATGAGGTAGTCCACATCGTCTAGGGTTAGGAGAAGATATTCACCTGCATCTTTGAGGTGGTAAACTAGTTGCCGCAGCATCTCATTCGTAGAGTAGCCTCTGCTGGCTATGTCAGGGGCAACTTTCTGGAGAACAGTCTGGTATAGGGCGTAGCGGGAATCGACACCCAGCTTACAGCTAACGTGAACAACCCTCAGGGGGATCTTGCGTGCCTTGGCCTCCCTTTCGAGTTCTATTCCGAAACGGTATGCAGTGCAGCTCTTCCCTGAGCCTATGGGGCCTAAGATCTGAACGATCCTCTGGTAAGACTCTTTAGGATTCTCCAAAAAATCGGTGAACAGGTCGTGAAGCATTCTCATGTGATATTCACGATGGGGAAGAGACGTAGGGATATGCCTAGGAAACAAGCTGTCTCTATTCTTGAAGACCGACCTACGCCGAGGCAAACCTATTCATCCCATATAAAGAAGGGGAGGATATTACTCAATTTTGTTATATTTCGTACTTAAAAGTTCTCAGGATTCTGGCTTTTGGTGAAGTATTTGAATAATCGCGACTTCATAGTTGTTAAGAGGTCTGATTTGGAGGCTATTGTGCAAGAAATCAAGGCTTTGAGGGAGTTAGTTGTTAAGGAGTTCCGTTCTGAGCCTCCAGCAGGGAGGAAACAGCGCTCAAGCCTCTCAAGCCGTTTAACGATCTCCTCCTCTCTCATAACCTTTTCTTGCTCAGTTTTCGCCGCAGCTTCTCTATCCAGGATCAAGCCGCAGAAACTGCATCTCACACTGTCCGGCTGGCTTCTACTCCCGCATCTCGGGCACTCTGCAAGCTTGAGGACGACCTCGGCTTTCTCATCCTTCCTCAATCCGTGGAGTTCCAGAACCGCTTCTTCCAGGTTTCTTGCTGAGAAGTGGACGTACCGCCTAGCCATCTTTGAGCCTTGAACCCAGCCAGCATACAGCTCCAGCCTAGACTCTGTGAAGACCTTAGCCAGGTCTGTGAGGCTGGAATGCCTGAAGAGATACGGCCAAACCTCCTTTCCCACACCCGCCTTCTCAGCCAATCTCTTCAGGATCTTCCTGAAGTAGTGGTAGCTCATGGCTTCGCCTTTGGAGTTGTTTCCTATGGAAGCCCATAGAGGCGCTTCGTGATCGCTACGCTTGGGATGTTTCTCAAGCCATTCCAAGAGCGGCTTGTAAGAGACAACTAATGGTATGCGTTTCGTCCCAGTTTTTCCCGCTACGGCTATGAGGCAGTAGTCCTGCATAAATTCCACGCTTCCAACCTTCATGTTAAGGAGCTCTCCAGGCCTGAGGGCAGCCTCGAAGAGGACCGTGACGAGCGCCCTGTCGCGTTCGTTCTCTGCCGAGCCAAGCATGGCGTTCAGCTCGTCCAGGGTCAGGAGGGATTCAGGCGTGACTCTCACGTCCTTTCCGTCTCCCTTAACAGGGAACCATGAAACCTCCACTGGTATAGGCGTCTTCTTACCGCAGCTACCAAACTTGGCATACTGCACAAGCTTTCTGACAGTAAGCCTCAAGTCCCCTTTAGTGGAGGATTTGTAGGGTTGACCGTTTATCCAGGCGACAACCCTTTCAACATCGCTTCTCGTAGCCTTCACAGGATCAAAAACGACATTCCTCATCAAGGCGGAGACGTGGTTTGCGTACTTCGCAACCCTGCCTGTTGACAGCCCTAAGGCTCCCAAGTGGTCTAAGAAGTCAAGCAACAGCCTGCTGCATTCGTACCTCGAGAGCCTACGTTTAGCGCTCTCAAGCCTTTCAGAGTAGCCGTAGATGTCAGACATTCCACTATTCTGATGTTGCGAGGATTTAAGAGGCTGCTTTGATGGAAGGGCACCATAAGTTGAGGTATTAGTGCTCCGGCCGGGATTTGAACCCGGGTTTCCGGCTGTCTTCCTTTTTGTTGTCGAAAGGCCGGAATACTTGGCCGGACTATACTACCGGAGCTTTTGGTCTTTTTCTTTCACTGCAATAGGGTATGTTTCCTTTTTTTAAGGTTTTCACTTTTGCTAGTTGTTGGAGGTTGTCTATTTATGAGGGAGAACGTTAGGCAGAAGTGCCGGTTCATTATTTTATGCTTGTCCTGAGAGAAATTGCATTTGTGCCAGTCGGTCCATGACTTCGACTATTTCTCTTTCGATTTCTCGTCTTTTTTCTTTGTAGGTGTCTTCGTTGAATTCTCCCTTTTTTCGTTTCTCGTCGATTTTTTTTAGTTCCTCAACAAGTTTATCCGCTTGTCTTTGCAGTTCCTTCTTTTTGGCATTTACGCCGTCAACATCGAACATTTCTGGTCACGCTTGAATTGACAGAACCATTTATTAAGATTTCTCGAATATTTATTATTTTGAGGCAAAGTTTACGGCTGAAAGCATCTCCAGAATACTAGTTCTCTTCAAAATTGAGGGGTTAGGCGAAGCGAAAGCTGAGCTCGTGAGATTCCTGTCTCCGAGAACCGTGGACTTAATAGTCAGAAAATTGCCTCTAGAGGGAAGAGCGAGCCTGCACCAAAACGAGGTCTTCTTTGAAGTTGCATTACCAATTGGCGAGGAAAAAGCTAAAACTATCTCCGACAAAGGAATGATTGCCTACTGGCCAATGGGGAAGGCATTATGTGTGTTCATTGACAAAGTCAGACCTTACAGCGCCGTTAATCCTGTAGGAAGAATAACTGAAAATCTGTCAGTTTTTAGCCAAGTGAAAAGCGGGACAAAAATTAGAGTTGAAAGAGCATAATGTAGTTTTTCCTTGCTATGATTTACCTCTTTCTTTGAGATTGCCCCATTTTTTGGAGGTGAATCTTTTGCGCTTCTTGCCGCCACTTGTTCTGCCAGCTTTTCCATCCTGTTTTCACAAGCCGTTCTCTTAATTCGATTTTCTCAGCAACCCAATCTAGGATCGGATAAAATCGCTTGTTGCTTTCCAGTCTATCTCGCGGCACACCAACCTCAACACACCATTCCATAAAGCTTTTTTCAACTCGCTCTTGCAGTTCACCCGTAATCACGGTTTTTTCCACATGGAACCCTTGTTCTTCCAAAAAGCTGCGAAGGCCTGAAAGAATGTAGCCCGAACATACCTTAAAGCAGGTTTGTTTGTCAGGCTGCATGGCTTCCACGATTTCTCTGCCAATTCTTCGAGCGTCATCAAGATAGGCTTTGTTCTCGAAATTCGGAGATTGAAAAGACGTGACAGGTATTCTACGCTCCATGTATCTACGGTCTGGAAGCTTTAAAGCTCCGATTACGGCGCCTAGAATTAGGTCTCCCCAACCAGCGTCGTCTATAAGAATTGTTTTCGTATAGATGAACTGGTCAAGAGCCATAGACTAGGAACTCCTTTAAAAGAAAACTTCGCTATTTAAGAGCTTCCGCTTCCAAATATAACTTAGTCAAGCACAATTTAAAACTTTAATGTTTTCACTAAACCAAAAAATAGTACAGCCTTAAAAATTTTTGAAGGCTCTTTCCAAAAGGAACCCTTGTTAAGAACTCGCTGCAAGTTTGTAAACTTTGGTTCCTTTGCCACTTGAAACGAAAGTGACTATTCCTTGACGTTGAAGTTCATCAAGAAAATCTCGTGCAACGCTTAGACGAAGGCTTAAACGAGAGGCTAAAGAATAAGGCGTGATAACCTTCATTCCTTGAAGTTCCTTTTCTATCCTCTTGTCTCTTGGATTAGGCACTGTTATTCCTGTAATCTTTTTTTCAGCAGCTGATGAAGTGCTACTTGGCCCACTGGTTTTCCCTTTAGGTTGAGTTTTTCGTTCCTCAATTTCTTGGGATTTCGCCATTTGGGTGATGCTTTTCTTCTTTTTTCCTCCACCCATATTTTTCGCCTAACTCTCTTCAAGCATTGCTTAAATTTATAGGTTTCTCTAGGCAACTGCGCCTATGTCTTTTTTATGGGTTTGCTTCCACTCCTCAATTGGGATTCCAAGATCTTTCTCGATTTTTAGCCTGTGAATCGAGTTCATTGTGCAGAACGGAATTATTCGTCCATCAGGCACCGCGTAGTGGATGCAGCACCTTTGAACTCTTTCAAGGTCGAAGTTGTACGGGTCCATAAAGTGCATCGAAGAAACCATGAGCATTTTTCGGTGAAGGTCACCTAACGCATTGTAGCTGCCTGTTTTTAGTAGTGGCCAAATGTATTTTCTCAACATTTCAAAGTTGATGTGCCGCATTGAGCTGATAAGCTTCATTTTTAGTCTTATTTCATGCCTCTTATTCGATTCCTCATAGACTCCTTTCATCGAGTTAATGAAGCCGTCAACATTTCCGTATTCTGTTATCGGAACCATTTTTCCATCTTCAACAAAAACGTAAGTTGCCATTCCACAGTGAGGATGAGCCGTAAATTCTACGTAACGTTTCTTTTTCAGTGCCCCCACAGCCTTGGACACCGGCACAACGGTTGGAACAGGGTAAAAGTCAGAGACCCTGATTTGCCCATCTGTTTGTTTTTCAACTTGTTTCATGAATTCTGGGATCGTTATCCGCATTTCCTTCCGTTGTTGTTCAGGGATTCTTCCGCAAATAGAGACAGGTTGAAAGTTCACACATCTTACAATGTCGAAATTGTCCACTGCAAACTTTAATATGTCGCCAATCTGGTTGTCGTTCACTCCCTTAACCAAGGTGCAAACTAACACTATGCTACGCAGTCCAGTTTCTCTGCAATTCTCAATCGCTTTAAACTTAATTTGAGTTAGGTCAGTTCCCCTTGTAAACTTATAAACATCAGGTGTAACGCCGTCAAACTGCAGATAAATTGTGCTTACCCCAGCCTCTTTCAAGCTTTGGCAGTAATCAACGCTTGAAGCAAGTCTCAAGCCGTTAGTGTTGACCTCAACGTGCTTGATGCCCTTGTTTTTCGCCATCCTAACCAACTCAGGCAAGTCTTCTCGAATCGTAGGTTCTCCTCCTGAAAACTGCAAAGCGTCCGCAGGTACAGGTCTATTGCTGCGTAAATTGTCAAGCATCGCCTCAATCTGTTCCTTCGTAGGCTCATAAACATATCCAGTTGTCCCTGCCGTAGCGAAACACACCGGGCATCTGAGGTTACAGCGGTTTGTAACGTCAATTATCGAGAGAACCGTGTGAGATTTATGCTGAGGGCATAGCCCACAGTCAAATGGGCAATTGAGCTTCGTTTCAGTTCTTGGATTCTCAACTCCCTCTCCAATGTATTCGTAGGCTTTAACTCGCTCGTACTGCTCGTAGTCTGACCAGTAAACATCCTGATATGAACCGTGTTCAGAGCATTCTTTTTTTATGTATACAACGTTATTTTCCTCGAAAATTGTGGCGTCCAAAACTTTCAGGCATTCTGGGCAAAGAGACTTAGTCTGTTTGATGACCTTCATTTTTCACCACTTTGAGTTGTAACATTTATTACATGGTTGAACATTTTCCATATAATAAGGTTTCCAAACCTCTCCTAAGGTGAAAAGTTGGTTTGTTGGAAAACATCAGTGAGGAAGCAAAGAACGCTTTGAGAGAAGCTGGGCTAACTGAGTATGAGACTCGTTCTTACTTGTACCTTTTACAAGAAGGCATGTCAACAGCTAGGCAAATCAGCAACGAAGCAAACGTTCCGTACTCAAAAATCTATGAGGTTCTAAATGCGTTGGAAAGAAAAGGTTGGGTTAAGACCCAGATGGATAGACCTCGACAGTATTTTCCGAAATCCCCAAGTGAAGCTTTAGATGCAACTCGGCTGAGGCTTGAAAACATGATGAAGTCTTGGCGTAACACAGTTATTGATGAGCTTCAACCGTTATACGAGAAGAGAGAAATACGGGAAAAGCCTGACATCTGGATTTTCCGTGGCGAATTCGACGCAATAGCAAAGCTAAAGGACCTCATCAACAATGCCAAAGCAGAGTTGATGTTTGCGGTTCCACCTTTAACAGAATCTCTTCTTTATGCAATTATACCTTTTTTTAACGAGCTCATAGGAAGTGACATCAAGGTTCAGATTATGGTTACGAAGGAATTCAATTTGGACGCTGAAATTTTTTCCCCAAACTACGAAGTTAGAAAAAGAGACAGCATGTTTGGCGGAGGCGTAATAGCTGACGGGGTTGAAGCTCTTCTCATACTTGGAGAAACGAAGCCTTCACTAATTATATGGTCGGACCACAGCGGACTTGTAAAGTTCGCAAAAGACTATTTTCAATATTTGTGGAACACAGCTGAGCCCGTATAACACTTGTCTATGAGCTGAAAATGCTCCTAATAGTCTCTTTCAGCTGATGGGCTCCCTTAAGAAACAAGATTTTTTCATGTTCATCCAGCTTCCATTCAACGATTTTTTCAATTCCGTTGCGACCAAGTATTACTGGAACACCTATGCTTACATCTTGAAGGCCATATTCACTATTCAAAACACATGAGCAAACAGCAAGTTTCCTCTCATCCTTTATTATTGCTTCAACCATGTTAACTGTATTGCAGGCAGGAGCATAAATCGTTGCGCCCTTCTTGGAAATAACTTGCAATGCTGACTCCTTCAGCTTATTTGTAATTTCGACACGTTCTGCTTCAGAAACGGTCTTCTTTTGGTTTCTTAATTTCATTTGGCTGAATACCGGAACCTGATTTTCTCCATGTTCTCCCATAACGTATGCATCGACATCAAGGCTGGAAACTCCATATTTAGCGGCAAGAACCGTTCTCAACCTTGCTGAATCAAGCATGCCGCCGCTGCCGAGAACCTTTACTCTGTCCATGGCTGTTGTTTTCCACATTACGTAATTCATTACATCCATAGGATTAGTGAGCGTAATTATCACAGGGGTTTCGCTAAGTTTTTTTATTTCAAAAGCAATGGATTTGATAATTTTTGTGTTTACCTCAAGAAGTTCCATCCTTGATTTCATGTCTGGTGTTCGCGGCTTCCCAGCAGTTACAACAATTACGTTGGAACCCTTAGCTTCTTCGTAGCTTCCAGCCACAACCTCTGTGTCATTTCGGAAGGCTATTGCCTGTGCAATGTCTAAGGCGTTTCCCTCAGCCAGTTCATGGTAGACATCAACGAGTACAATTTTGTCAACAAAATCGCGAACCGCAATTTCATAAGCAATGCACGATCCAAGGTTTCCTACGCCAATGATTGTTGTCTTAATCATGACAGAATGTAAGGAGTAATCATCGAATAACGGTTTCTCTTCAAAAAACTCCAATGAGACTTTGAACCTACATTTGCAAAGGCTTATTTAACCTTGACAAATATCACCAATTAGTGATTATAAATGAAGTTTGAAGACATGAGAAGAGATGAGCAAAATACTGTTTACCTCATAATTCATGCAGATGACATAGGAATGTGCCATTCAGTTAACAGAACAACCATAGAAGCCTATGAAAGAGGAGTGGTTTCGTCCGGCAGCCTAATGGTTCCATGCCCATGGTTTTTAGAGGCAGCTGAATACTTTCGAAAACATCCTGAATTTGACATAGGAATCCACGTTACTTTGACAAGCGAATGGAAACTATACAGGTGGCCTTCAGTTGTACCAAAAAACGAGGTTCCAGGGCTCATCGAAAACGACGGTTTCATGTACCGAACATCTAAAGAAGTCGCAGAACACGCAACTGGAATAGAGGTTGAGACTGAAATAAGAGCTCAGATTGAAAGGGCTTTAGAATTCGGAATTCAACCAACACACTTGGACACACATATGGGCACAGTGTATTTTAAGCCTGAATTTCTCGAGGCCTATGTGAGACTAGCTGAGGAATACAAGATTCCAGTTCTACTTCACGGAGGTCCATTTGAGCTTGTTGAAAAAGCAGCTAGTCTTGTTCAGAAAATGCCAAGAATCGTGGGGATTCCTGACACAAAAAACTTTGACGAACGAAAAAGCGAATACATAAAAATGCTTGAGAACCTAAGGCTGGGTGTAAATGAGGTTATTCTTCATTTAGGTGGAGAAGATCAGGAAATAAAAGCTATTATTGGACAGGATGCCCATCTTAGACATGAAGACTTCTTAATTTTCAACGACATAGAAATTAGACGTGCTATACAAACTCTTGGCTTAAAATTAATTGGGTGGCGTAACTTAAGGCGTCTATCATCTTAGTTTGCGTTTCTCACGTGGATTTTTCCGAAAAAAGAATAAGATGAAAACATCAATAATCACTTGCTGTAGTTTAATTGAGGCTTCAAAATGGTTAAAGTCATCAAAATTATAAGTGAAAAAATCGGCGTCGTCGAAGCCGAAATTGACGAACAAAAGAATCCGAACACCGCCAAGACAATATGGAACGCATTACCCTTCGATGCTCAAGCCGACACGTGGGGAGACGAAATATACTTCACCATACCAGTAAAACTGACCGCTGAAAACGCCCAGTCAACAGTTCAGCCTGGAGACATAGGATACTGGCCGCTAGGACAGGGTTTTTGCATATTCTTTGGCCCAACACCCATAAGCCGTGGAAACGAAATAAGACCGGCAAATCCAGTTAACGTGTTTGGAAAAGTAAAAGGAGACCCAAGGATACTCAAAAAAGTCAGAGACGGAGATAAAATACGAATCGAAAAAGCATAATGCATACGCTCAACAAATTACACCTAATCTCCTACATTTCTTTTTGTAACAAGCAGGAAAAAGTCATATCTCACAATCCACAACTCCAAAGCGAATCCACCAATGCCCATATAAAGAAACAAATCAGCACACAATAAAACAAGCAGGAGAATAGGCAAGATGGCCAGAAAAGCTGACCCGACTATATATACCTCCCTCCCCCTCAACAACGCACACGAAACAAAAAAAAGACTTCAAAAAGTGTTACCAAAAAACTGTAAATCCGCAAAATCCTAAAATGATAGCGGGGGGTCGAGTTTCAAGATCCCAGTTTTCGGGATTCTTTTTGAACGACCGATTTCTGGGTTTCTCAGGCTTTGTCTTATGAGCCCAGCGGGTTAAACCTGGCTACCCCACCCCGCTACATTGAGCTAAGCTCCTTTTGTTCGTTCAGGAGCCTAAATTCGGATAATCATTGTAGCATAAATAATCTTTTCGGTTTAAACATTTTTTCTTTGAGAGCCTTGTCACTGCTTTGACGGAATTAAGGCGTTTAGGATTGGTTTAACCCACTTGTCGTTTTGTATGTCGTAGACTATGAAGTCGCTGTCAAACTGCCAGTAAGCCCAGCTCCAACCCATTTTTTCTGCCTGCCTTGCAACAAAGCTTATGTAACGGACACGGGAGTCCATGTCCGCCTTGTCGTAGGCGCCAAACTCTCCAAGAAACAATGGCCTATCACGATTTTTCGCCCAAACTTGAGCCTTTTCGAAGTCGTTAATGACAGCCTGCTTTTCTTCAGCTGTAGCCTTCCATTCGACGCCAACCTTGTCTTGCAATCCCGCCCAACTTGCACCTTGATGGGTGAACTCCATAGGCCTATAGTAATGAACAGTCACGATGATTTTTCTGTCATCCTTCGGAAGCACAAGTTTATCCAACGATTCAATGCTGTTCCAGTTTCCAGGTCCAACTATCACAGCCCTAGAAGGATTTGACTCTCGGATAATTGCAAGCGCCTCGCCAAGAAACTGATTCCACAATTCCGGCGTTAATTCCTTATTAGGTTCATTCAAAATCTCAAAAATTACTTTGTCTGGATAGTTTCTACAGTGTTCGCTTAGGTTTCTCCACACTGCTAAGAACCTGTTTTTGTTCCCTAACGGATCTTGCCCCATAATTCCAAACTCGTGAAAATCAAGTATAGTCACAAGACCGTTCGACAACGATTGTTCAGTCGCCCAATCCAAAGTCTCAAGCCATCTTTTTTTCATTCTGTTTTTTTCATCAATACCTAAGTCTCTGAAGGGATGCAGATTGATACGAACACTATTGAAGCCAGCTTGCTTGATGAGCTCAAAATGTTTGTCTTTCATTCTTGCTTTTGACCGATCTCTCCAAACTGGATCGTAACCGAGAATATTTACACCTCTTCCAATCATCTGATTCATCCTAAAAATGTCGATATTACCCATATTTTTCCCTCTTATTTAGTAATAATTAATTATAGACTTGCTTAAATATTGTCGTGCTGACCTGCCATACAACATCATGGCAACGTTCAAAAACCTCACATACCCAAACACAAACTGTGTTTTCTCCATTCAGATTAAAGACTATAATTATATAGCTAATAAGACATAGAAACTTGTATGCCATCTCAGAAAATAATAATGCTAATGGGTTCAAAAAGCGACCTTAACTTCGCACGTAAGATTGAGGAATTCTTGAAGCAAGAAGGGTTCGACGTTAATTGTGAATATGTAATCGCCTCAGCCCACAGGACTCCAGACTATTTACTGCAAAGACTTGATGAAAACGGAAAAAAGGAAGATAGTATCGTCTATGTGACAATAGCAGGGTTGTCAGACGCACTATCAGGAGTCACCGCTGGCTCTACAACTCATCCCGTAATAGCGTGCCCACCCGACATCGAAAAATACGGACTGACAAAGGCTTTTTCCTCAGTTATGACACCAACAGGCGTTCCAGTGATGCTTGTTCCGAAACCTGAAAACGCTGCATTAGCAGCCATAAAAATTTTGGCACTAAACAATCCGTCGCTACGTAAAGATATTGCAGCATACATTCAGAAAAAAAGAAAAGAGGGGGTTGAAGCCAACTCTGAAGTTACAAAATGAAAAGATGGCGAAATATGGTGATAAGCCTTGGAAATCAATGTTAACGATGTTTTGTTGACCTCGAACCTTCCATATTTGCTGTTTAAAAGAGGAAAGGTGCGTGACATCTATGACCTAGGTAATAAATTATTGATTGTTTCAACAGACAGAATCTCAGCCTTCGACGTTGTCTTGCCAGACGGAATACCCCATAAAGGCCAAGCATTAAACCTACTTTCGGTTTACTGGTTCAAAGAAACAGTACATATTTTGCCAAATCACCTTTTGGAAGAGGTGGACTCAAGGACAATTCTCGTAAAAAAATCAGTTCCCATAAAAGCAGAGTTTATTGTCAGAGGCTACCTTTACGGCTCAGCATGGGAAAAATACAAGAAAGGAGAAGAAATCTATGGAAACAAACTGCCGCCAGGGCTAAAAAAGGCTGAAAAACTTCCTGAACCTATTTTAACACCAACAACAAAAGCTGAAATTGGACATGACATTGAATTAACCAGAGACCAAGCTACTAAACTGGTTGGAAAAAACATTTTATCAGAAATCGAGGAATACTGCCTAAAAATTTATGAGAATGCATCTAAGAAGGCTGAAGAAAAAGAAATCATCATCGCAGATACGAAACTTGAGTTTGGACTAACCGAAGGCAACATACTCTTAATTGATGAAATATTGACCCCAGATTCGTCACGCTTTTGGCCTAAAAACCAGTACAAGGTAGGCGCAGACCAGCCTAGCTTTGACAAACAATATGTGAGAGACTATCTTACGTCAACAGGTTGGAACAAGCAGCCTCCTGCACCGCATCTTCCGAAGGAAGTGATAATTGAAACCTCACGCAAATACATAGAAGCATACGAAAAAATAACAGATCAAAAATTCATTAATAAAATAGTTGAGAAATGATGGGCAATGTCATCAAAATACGCTGAAGCCGGAGTAGACGTTAAAAAAAGAGGCATAGAAATCTTTCAAAAAACACTAAGTAATTTGTTTCCAGGAGCCTTCTGTGTTGTAATACAAGATCCGCATTTACCTAAATACGGACTAGTTACCCACGCTGACAGCACAGGCACCAAACCAATTGCAGCATACCTTTATTGGAAAGAAACTGGCGACGCACAATGGTTTAGGGGACTTGCTCAAGACGTTTTGGCAATGAACATCAACGACATCGCATGCGTAGGAGCTAAACCAATCAATTTTGTTGACTATATTGCGATTAACCCAAATAAGGTATCGAAAACAAATCTACTTAAGGCATTAAACGAAGGATTCAAAAAAAGCATCGAAACATTAAGGAAACTTGGGTTAGAGATACTTTTTTCAGGAGGTGAAACTGCTGACCTTCCTGACGTGATAAGAACCCTTGACGTCTCAGGCGTTGTGAACGGTCGAGTTGAACTAAGTAAGATAATCACTGGAGATGAAATCAAACCTGGCGACATCATCATCGGGCTTAGAAGTGGCGGAAAAACAATGTACGAAGACAAAGAAAACAGCGGAATCATGTGTAACGGTCTAACATTAGCCCGACACTGCCTCTTACGCAAGGAATATAGACAGAAATACCCTGAAATCTCCGAGCCGGAGGGCAAAGGATACAAAGGACGATTTAAGATTGACACTTATGTTGATGATCTTCAAATGACTGTTGGCGAGGCTCTGGTTTCGCCAATGAGGTTCTATTCACCCATAATCCTCGAAATGCTCGAAAAACATGTGGAGGACATAACTGGGCTTGTTCACAACATGGGCGGCGGAATGACCAAATGCTTACGAATCGGCACAAACATCAACTTCATAAAAGACAACATAATCGAGCCTGACCCAATATTCCACTTAATTCAAAGAGAATCTGGAGAAAACTGGAGGTCAATGTTTGAAATTTTCAACATGGGAACAGGCTTCGAAATCATCGCAAAACCCAATGCAACAAACAACCTATTAGAAATTTCAGAAAAACATAGACTACAAGCCCAAGTCATAGGAAAATGCGAAAAAAGCATCGGGCAAAACAGAGTCTCAATAGTCTGCCGCTGGGGAAAGTTTCAGTATCAACGTGAATGCTAAGCCACAACATCTATGTCACTATTTTGTCCAGAATCTTTTTTTCAGCAGCGTACTTTATCTCAAGCATCGGCAAGTCCATTGGAGTGGAGATTCTTTCAGAACCCTGTTGCCTCAGCAACCACTGATACTTCAATGTAAGTCTCCTCATCTCAGGTGATGTTGGCCCCACACATGGACAGCCTGGGATTCTGGGACTAACGTCGAATACATAGAAGGCCAATTTCTTTTGCTCAGGATCGTCAGAATCATATGCAACTGCTCCTTGCAATGCAAAAAGTCCGATCATACCTGGAGGAAATTCTCTTTTGCATATTTTTATAAATCTGTCAGCAGCTTCGTAAACAAGAGGTTTCTGCGATTCCCTCATGGTTAACCCGTAATGGCCGATCTCCTCGTTCCTAATTGGCACGTTGACTTCAAGCTGCTCTTTAGCTGGCAAGCTTAATATTCCGTGGAGGTTGGTTTGTTTTCTGTCGTCGAACCCGAGAAGATCGAAGTCGCCGAACACTTCGGTTAACGCCCAGCCTTGGAAATTCGCATTAAATTTTTGTCCCAACACGTACTCTTCAATTCTTGCTTTTTTTAAGCCTTCTTCGTCAATGGCTTCATTCTTAATTAGACTCTTTGCCTTTTCATAATATTCATCCACATTTGAAACAATAAAGAAGGCTCTTTCCAAAGGCTTCCTCTTCTGCTGGACCTTCACTATTGCCAGCCTATCTATGTCGTCCGGTTTGTCAAATCTTTTCGGAGTTTTTATTCCAGCCTGTTCCAAAAGCCAATATTGGTTACGTTTCTCATTTCTTTCCTCAGCTCTCAAGATCATCCTGTTTCCATAAAGAGGAACATTGAACTTATTCTCAATGTTATCGTAACCTACGTAGACAGAGAAAGACCTGTTAGGAATAAAAATCGTATTATAATCTCTTAGCTTGTCTTGAACCTCTGGATTGATAATGTCTGAAAACCTATCTAATAAAATTACGAAATCAAACAGGTGTCTGTTATACTTGGCGTAAAGGTCCTCTCTCCCTTTTTGGCACACAACCACCGTTCTTAGACCAAAAGATTTTGCTGAAACACCAACTTCTTCAGCTGAGTGAGAGCCTAATACCCCTACCGTGACTGATCTATGATCATATGAAGAGGCTAAGCCTTGGATTTCTTCTCTTTTAATAATCATTTTTCTCACGCACACAAACAATTATTAGTAGATAGTGACTGAATCAGTATACTACTTTCTCTAGCTGATTTTTGTCTATCGCGTTCCTTATTTCCTTAGCTATCCTTCGCCCCATATACATTCCTTCACCATATTTTAGATAAGCGTACGGCGAAGTACCAATCCCGACATTACTTCCTGCAACAATTCGTGCCGAGATTTCAAATGTGAAAATTTCCATTGCGTCAGTTATTATTGTCTCAAGGCAGAAGGGACCGACGATTCCAGGAGGCGCAATCTCTTTTGAAACCTTAGCCACGTTATCTCCCATTTCTAAGACTTCAGGTAGCAGAGATTCTCTCAGTGTTAAAGGAATATTACCAATGATTGTGTAGGTTGGATTGATGCCAAGCTGCAGCTGTTCGCTTGCAGGTATTCTGCCTATTGTATCAACAATAGACTCGTATCTCTTGTCCATCCCAAGCAACTCCACATCATCGTCGATAACTGAGCTAAAATATTGAAAATACACGTTGACACCAAGAACATACTGCTGAAGATGCGTGTCCTTTAGGTCTTTTTTACTTAGATGCCCCCTCCTGATCATCTCTTTTGCTTTTTTATGAAAAGATTTTGGAGAATCAGCTAAGAAATACCCTTTTCCACCTCTAGCTCCTGGAAACTTAGCAATTACTAAGCAGTCAATCTCGTCTGGACAATTGTAGATCTTCGGAAGATTTAATCCAGCTCTTTGCAGCCAGCTTCTTTGCATCTCTCGGTCAATCTCCCATCGAAGAAGGCTTCGGTTGCCAAACATTGGCACGAAAAAATCGTTCAAAAGAGCGTCCATGCTGACATAAGCATTAAATGAACCGTGCGGAATCAAGATTGTGTTAAGATTTCTAAGTTTTTCTTGCACCCTGTTTTCGACGATTTCGCTGACGTCTTTGACATAAATCATTTCATCAACAAGGGGAAATTTTCGATAAACGATTTCCCGATCCCTTGTTAGGATGCAAACCGTCTTGAATCCTTCATCTTTGGCGCCCTTGAAAATGTTAAGAGCTGAGTGAGACCCAATTGTTCCAATCGAAATCTTGTTCTGGCCATATTTTTCTACGATTGAGATTATCTCTTCTTTTCCTATCATTGATCTTCCTCTGAGACCTTCATGAGCGTCACGTATGTATAAATAAAATATGGCAAGATCTTCTTAAACTCTTTCTGCCATCATATTATACAATATTTATTTCTCTGTCATCTCTATTTTAGCAAAAAACAATACGGATTTAGAATGGGTGACAGCATGGATTAATGGCAAGAATTAGGGATGAATTCTCATTTTTTACGGGAAACTATTTGATACTAATCATTAGTTGGATACTGATGGACTTCGCTCAAGAACTGCCTGGGACATACTTTTCAGACTACGTATTACAGCTTGGAGGTGATCCAACTGCTTGGTGTAATAACCTCAAGCATCGATGCTTGCCTTAGCAGTTGTGCAGTTTCCCGGAGGCTACTTGGCAGACAAATATGGCCGCCGATGGCTTGTCTCAACCTTAACATTTGGCGTAGCATTCTCATTTGCTTTTCACGCAATAGCCCCAACGTGGCATTACATTCTTTGGGGCGAGATTTTGAGAAACTTATGTCTCTTATATCAGCCAGCTATAAATGCGATGTTCGCAGACTCGCTACCTGCAAAAAGAAGGGGAATGGGATTTTCTATTCTCAATTTAATTATGAGTGTATCTACAACCCCTGCTCCAGCAATAGCACTTTTTCTGGTGGCGAATTTCGGATCATTATTAGGTATGAGAGTTGCTTATACTATAGTCGTCGCGCTTTTTCTATGCGCTGCAATCTTCAGGTTAAAGCTTAAAGAAAGTATGCAAAACACGGAGACTATCAATCTGAAGAGGGTATTAGGCTCTTATCCGCAGGCTTTGAGAGAAGGAGTAAATGTTTGGAAAAAGGTTCCGCGATCAGCAATGTATCTTTTTACGTCATCCTTGTCGATTCGATTTGCATCCACCATGACAATGCCTCTTCTATTAGTTTATGCATTCTATGTCATGCAAATTGGCGGAACCCCAAATCCAACTATACCGCCTAAACAAGACCCAATCCTGCAACTTGCGCGTGAAAAATGGGGATATGCAAACATTGTGCTATTTGTAAGTATGATATTTCTTTCAATTCCAACAGGTAAGATAATTGATAAGATGGGAAGAAAAAAGCCGTTAATATTGTCAGGGAGTCTTTCAATCCCAGCTATAGTTTTATTCATATACAGAAACTATGTGACTCTTTTCTTGACTCTAATTTTATGGGGAACCAGCCAGCTTCTTGGGGTATTTAGCTTTTCAAGCATTGTTCGCAGATCTTGTCCCCCAATCACAACGTGGAAAGTTCATGGGGTCGATGAATTTCTTTACATACCTATTGATGGCAGCTGGAGGAATGCTTGGGGGATTACTGTATGATTATGTGTCTCCACAAACGCCTTTCTTGCTGCAGCTTGCTTTAACAGTTCCAACTATTATTTTAACAATTTACGGCATAAAAGAGCCAAAACCAGAAGAAAGAGAGGATGATGGTTTTTAAGAATAGGCGAAAACGTTAATCGCCTTCGAATTCAACAAGGTTGAAAACGTCGTATCCCTTTAATTTCTCTCTGCCATGAAGGTCGGGAAGTTCAACAACAAAGGCGCAGCCAACCACTTTCCCACCGCATTTTTCGATTAACTGGCAGGCTGCCTTCATAGTTCCGCCCGTGGCAAGCAAGTCATCAACTAACAAGACCTTGTCACCTTCCTTTATTGCGTCTTTGTGAATTTCAATGCGGTCTATCCCGTATTCAAGTTCGTATTCCTGACTCATAGTTTCTGCTGGTAGTTTCCCTTTTTTTCTTATGGGCACAAACCCTTTCTTTAGAAGCATCGCTAGCGCGGTTCCGAAGATGAAGCCGCGTGACTCGATTCCCGCGACAATGTCTATCTGCTTATTCTTGTAGTGTTCATAAAGTCTTTGGCATGTTTCCACGAATCCTTTTTCGTCTTTAAGCAGCGTTGTGATGTCTCTGAACATTACCCCCTTTTTCGGCCAGTTAGGAATTGTCCTTATTTTGGATTTTATGTCTTCATTCATCTTTTCTACCCCCTTTATTGTAATACAGCTGTCTTAATGTCTTTTGTACAAGGACAATCATTGTATTCCTTTATTTTTGGAATTACCTCTATTATAAGGTTCTGAACTTTTTCTACGTTCTTTTTGAATGTTTCCATGACCATCTGTGCGTCAACAGGTTTTTCACCCGTCTTCCAGCAGTCATAATCAGTAGGCATGGCAATTGCAGCATAATGCAACCCTGCTTCTCTTGCCAACACAACTTCTGGGACGGTGCTCATGTTTATCACGTCTCCGCCCCATTGTCTAAACATGAAGCTTTCCGCCCTCGTTGAAAATCGTGGACCTTCGATGGTGACAACTGTGCCTTTTTCGTGACATTGATATCCAAGTTTCTTAGCTTGCTCATAAAGTAGTTTTCTTAGATTCGGGCAGAACGGTTCGACCATTGGAATATGACAAACCTTTTCCTTCTCGTAGAATGTGGATCGTCTTTTGGTCGTCCGATCGATAAATTGATCTATAAAAACAAATTCACCAGGTCTTATCTCTTCTCTAAGTGAACCGCAGGCAGTTGTAGCTAAAACGTGAGTGCACCCAGCATCTTTTAAAGATTGTATGTTAGCTTGAAAAGGAACATTTGTTGGCATCAAAGTGTGTTTTTTCCCGTGTCTGGATAGGATCACGACTTCGATTCCTTTTATTTTTCCAACCATGAGGGGAGACGAAGGCTTGCCAAATGCGGTCTCAACCTCAATGTTTCTTTGCTCCTTAAGGATTTTTGGGTCCTCAAGACCTGAGCCTCCGATTATGCCAATCTTATTCATGCGCAATCAACCTCACATTACAGCTATTAATTTTTATTATTATTGTGACTTTTACTTCTTTTCTTCTTCTGTTGCTTCTCTATAAATTGTCGAAATAAATGTTTGATTGTTGCATTTGGGGCACAATTCAGCCTTTTTCAAAACATAATCTCCATTTTGAAATTCTCTTATGTTCTTATAGTCACAATTAGAACAACGTAAAACTGTATAGACTTTTGTTTGTTCAAACCCCAAACTCATCGGCTGTTTTCGCATTTGTATAAGAAGGTATGCTGACAATATTATGGCACCTATACTGAAGACCATGTTTATGAAGTCCGCTGTTTTATACTTATTGTACGTTTCTACAGCTTGGTAAAGGGATATAAAAGAAAGCGCGATTAAAACAAATACAATTCCGACAAAAAAATATGAAATGTGTTTTGCTGCTGCTGACGGTTCTTTCAATTATATCCCTCTACTGTGCGATACCCATTGTGTTTCCTATTCCAGCAATTATTACACTGTCTCCCTCTTTGGTTGTTTCCCGAATTATTCTGTTAATCCGATTGACGACATCATCTACGCTGTCAGATATTTCTTTTCTCATAGCGGACACCACATCTCCTACTCCTTCTTTGATCAAAATGACATCAAGAGGAACCTTGTATTTTGTTGCCACTTCCTCTACCTTAAATTTGTCGACGCCTGGTCCACCTATGGCAACGCCAGTTCCTTCAATAACCTCTCCTGGTTTTTCTCCTTCAAGTTTTTGAGCTGCATCAATAATGATCATTCTTGCAATTTTACCTTCCTTTTCCTCAAGAATCTGCCTTATAGCTTCTCCGGGCTTGCCAACGTTTCCTCCTGGTCCTTTAGCTTTTAGAACATAGGCTAGTCTTCCTTCGATGGGAACTTCGCTCATCACAATATCTTGTGCAACCTCCTGGTTTTCTCTTCCATTCATAAGTTTAGCAGCCACTAAGGCGCCTATGCCATCGCCTATTGGTTGTCCAGATTTGAAAGCTGTTAAAGCGCTCGCGTACGCTTCTGATTCTTTCATTATGTCAGGTAGGATCATTTGCAGTTGCAGAATTATGTAGAAGCTTGAGGTTTTTTTTCCAGAAAGATAAAAGTGTCTTACAAGTTTATAGATTTGGTTGAGTGCAAGAGCTGCTTCAAGCATGTTTGCGAGGTTGTTCACTTGTGTTTCGTTTGCTTGTGGAACCATCAACTTCACTTCGTCTTTAAGCCTAAAATCGCGAACGTCCACAATATGTTCTAGCCTCTTGATTATTCCAGCAGGATCCAATTCAACTGGAGGTATGTACAGGTGTTCTAGAATACGGTCTATCCTAACTTCTAGGTCATTATTTGTTTTTCCTATTTCTTTAATTGTTGATATGGCTAAGGACCGTCCACGGTCCCTGATTAGTTGAAGTTTGAACAAGGAACTTTCAATTTCTTTTAGCATAAACTTAATTTGGATACGTTGCCCGTAGAACATGTACGCGACGAAGAATCCTAGCCACAGAATTTGAATTATGGATCCTATTATGTCATTTCCAGATGTTAACGCTTGATCAACATTTGAAACTGTTTCAGTACTCATTAGTATTGTGCACCGCTCTAACAAGTTAGAGATGCTCGATTAATAAATATTAAGCAAAAAACAGTATTATTTAAAACTCTAGTATAAGTTTATTAAATCATGAAAAATGATCATAGCCATGAAGATCTGAAGGCGTCAAAAAAAGATTTTAATATAGTCATTGAGTTATGTGATTTTGGCTGATGTAATGCAGATTAAAATTGTTTATCTTGGTTTGATTAGAAATAAAATAGGAAAAACAGAAGAACAACGCGAGCTCGCGGAAGGCTCCTCGTTATTTGACCTTTTCAGAGTTCTGATTTCAAAATATGGAGAAAACCTTCAGTCTCTTATTAGAGAAGGAAGTGAAAACTGGTTAGATCCTACTGTAATTATAACCATTAATGGGGTTTTACGAGATCCTTCACAAGGAGACATTGTTACACTTAATGATGGAGACGTCGTAACGATAATGACATTGATAAGTGGTGGCTAGCTTTTCTTATTTATCTTAGTTACGTGATGGATGATTTTGTTCCACCACTTCTTCAATTGTCCTGTTAAGTGTGACTTCTGAAATATCAACTGCATATTCAATGATACGTCTTGAGTTGTCTAGGATTAAACTGAAAATTGACGAGACTATAGGGTCTAGTTTTTTTGCGAATATTATTGTAATTAGATTTTGCTCTTGTTTTGCTAAAGACTCTGTATTAGAAATTATTTCATCTGCATGTTTATAGTCTCTTTTAAACATTGCACTTATTGATTCTTCAAATAATTGGTGCGCCTTCAAATTTATCTCTAGCAACTGAGCGTATACTTCTTCATCAATCTTTTCCTTAATAAAAAGTATTTGATCTTTAACCATTTTCTTGAAATTATCAATATTGCGAGCTATGACCATTGCGTTGTCAGCAATACTTTTGACATCGTTCGTAACAATACGGTATCCAAGAAATTCTTTCGGGCTTCTAAGTCCCAATTCTGTAAACGAATCTCTTCCCAACCCAAATTTTAGCTGACGCACTACATAGAGGTTGAGTCTTGACACATCATTTCTGTATTCAGTGACTTTGTATGCTTCATTATCTTTTCCAGTCAACATTGACACTGCGATTTCATTGGTTGATAGGGCGAGAATTACCATTCTTCTTATTGCTTTTTCGATGGGAAACTCAGGATGGTTAATAAGTATCTGAATTGTCATAATGTTTTGTGATTCGTCTATTATCTCTGCACCAAGAAGTATAGTTTTTACAAGATTTTTTATTGCATCTCTATGTTCCGTTATATTGTTGTTTGTAAAACGAACATGAATAAGGTCTGAGTTTATAACATAAAGCGATATTATTTTCCGACAGACTGTTTTAGGATCATCTTTTTCATGCACATGGACCCAGTACTCCTTCATTTTGGGCTTGGAAATTTTTTCTTCAATAATTTTACTCGGCGTTAATATGAGGGATGAATCATCCTGAAGTTTAAAGGCGATTTCGCTTCCTTTCTCAGCTCCTATGCTTCTAGCCCATTCTTTCGGTAATGAAATTATATATGAACCTCTTCCTGTGCTCTGTATTTTTCTATATCCAAGGTTCTTCTCCATATGTATCACGTCTAAACTATATATTTCGTATAGATTACATGTTTTTCATTTCTTCATATAAATGATTTTCATTAGAATTATATAAAGCATTAGCTTCAAATATGAAAAAAGTTGGCGAAGGCTGTGATATTTATGACTGTCAGATCATGCAGAAACTGTGAAAATTATGAGGAACGTAGAGACATAGATGGCATCTCGATATGTGCAAAAAACATAGGTCCGTTTGTTTGTTGCGAAGAATTTGAAGTTAGAAATGTAACGTCGAATCACAAAAAATTCTATAACAGATTCTGCGTTGAATGCGTTAACTTTGATGAAGTCAGTGGAGTTGCCTTGTGTTCAAAGAATCACACACCTGGAGAAGGTTGCGACCTATTTAGAAACAGAATTATAAAAATGAATACTGTTCGGCAAAAAAATTGCATGAAGTCGGTTCTATTAGCATACGCGGCTAAAGGAAATCCTGAGTTCAATCTGTCACTAACATATCTAATGGAGATTAAACGGAAAATCAAATGGTAGTAAGATTTTTCTTTTTTCATTCAAGAAATTTGCTGGGCTGGACTGGACTGAGTTGTATAGTCTCTTCACATTGAATAGCAGATATGGCGACGACAAAGACTTTGATGGCTGCGCAATATTCGGCATGATGAATTTACAAGGCAAACGTTTTCCATCAAGGGAACCAGTGAGAGCTATCTCTAATATGCATGAAAGGGGCAATGGACTTGGTGGAGGATTTGCTCTTTATGGTCTTTACCCAGAACATGAAGATGATTATGCACTCCATATAATGTATCTGAACAAAGAAGCTAAGGAGAAAATAGAAAAACTGCTCCATAAGTCTTTCGAAGTTATCGGTTGCGAGGAAATCCCTACAAAAAAAGCAAATGTTCTTAATCCTCCAAAGGTGTGGCGTTACTTTGTGCAACCTATTGTTGAAAAAATGTCAACTAAGACTGCGGACGATTATGTATTGGAAAAGGTTATGCGTATCAACACCGAGACAGGTAAAGCCTTTGTCTTATCAAGTGGCAAAAACATGGGAGTTTTTAAAGGTGTAGGATATCCAGATGACATTTCTGAATTCTTTTGCCTAGAAGAGTATGAAGCTTACATGTGGATTTGTCATGGACGGTTTCCTACGAATACGCCTGGTTGGTGGGGAGGAGCTCACCCCTTTAACATTCTGGACTGGAGTGTGGTTCATAACGGTGAACTTTCATCGTATGGAATCAACCGCGACTTTTTGGAAATGCATGGCTATAAATGTACGATGCGCACTGATACTGAAGTTTTGGCGTATGCGTTTGATCTTCTCATGCGTAAACAAAAACTTCCGATCGGCATTGTATCCTCAATCATTGCAGCTCCATTCTGGGATGACATAGATAAAATGGAACCAAAACAAGCTCAGATATTTAGGGCTCTTCGCCAAACGTATGGGAGCTTATTGATGAATGGTCCATTCAGCGTTATTGTAGCACGTCATGGAGAAATGATTGGATTAACAGATCGCCTAAAACTTCGTCCTCTAAGCGCAGGGATACGAGGAGACTTTTTCTACCTTTCATCTGAAGAGTCTGCTATCAGGCTTGTTTCCCCTTTCCTTGACAAGTCTTGGAATCCTAGAGGCGGAGAACCTGTTGTGGCCAGGCTAAAGATCGGTAAGTTAGTGGAGGTTTTGGCCAAGTGAAAAGTTACCTTCCTCCTGAATACATTGTCTACAGAGACCACGAGCGATGCACAAGATGCCATGTTTGTATTGAGCAGTGCACATATGAAACACATTACTACGATGCCAAAGATGACAAAATCTATAGTAGAGACAATAACTGTACGAATTGTCAGCGTTGTGTCGTCTTCTGTCCAACAAACGCAATTTCAATATTAAAAAATCCAAATACATTTAGAGAAAACGCCAACTGGACGCAAGAAGCAATATTAGCTATAAAGAAGCAGGCGGAAACCGGCGGCGTCATTTTGGCCGGAATGGGCTGTGACAAGCCATTTTTCACGATATGGGATCGTCTCGTTTTGAATGCCAGCCAAGTTACTAATCCATCGATTGATCCTCTCAGAGAACCTATGGAGATTAGAACTTACTTAGGTTCAAAGCCAGACTATCTTGAATTCGAATATAATAACAATGATGTTGCCCTTATGACTAAGGTTGCTCCACAACTTTGCCTTGAGACTCCCATAATGTTTTCGGCTCTCTCGTATGGAGCGGTAAGCTTGAATGTTCACGAGTCCTTAGCTCGGGCAGCCGCTGAGTGTGGAACATACTTTAACACGGGGGAGGGTGGACTGAACTCGAAGCTTTACGGGTATGGCGACCATGCGATTGTTCAAGTGGCTTCAGGACGGTTCGGCGTCTACAAGCAGTACCTTGATGTTGGAGCAGCCATCGAAATCAAAATTGGTCAGGGAGCGAAACCTGGTATAGGAGGGCATCTTCCTGGAGAAAAGGTAACTGAAGACATTTCGAGGATGCGAATGATCCCTATTGGTACAGACGCACTTTCGCCAGCGCCTCAGCATGATATTTACTCGATTGAAGACTTGCGGCAGTTAATATGTGCGTTGAAGGAGGCTACGGATTATTCGAAGCCTGTTTCTGTGAAAATCGCCGCGGTGCATAATTCCGCAGCTATCGCAAGTGGTATAGTTCGTGCTGGAGCTGACATCATAGCTTTGGATGGCGTTAGAGGTGGAACGGGCGCCGCGCCAAGAGTAATTCGAGATAATGTGGGAATACCGATTGAGTTCGCTATAGCAGCTGTTGATCAACGTTTACGTGATGAAGGTATCCGCAACAAAGCCTCGATTGTTGTTGCTGGCGGAATAAGGAGCAGCGCTGAGATAGTCAAAGCGATAGCTCTTGGAGCAGACGCAGTTTACATAGGAACAGCGGCCCTTGTGGCAATTGGGTGCACTGTTTGCCAAAAATGCTATACTGGTAAGTGCCCTTGGGGGATTGCTACTACGGATCCTAAGTTATCTAGGAGAATCGACCCGAAGGTTGCCTCTAAGCGACTCGTTAACCTTTTACTAGCTTGGAGCTCGGAGATAAAGGAGATTATGGGAGGCATGGGTATCAACGCTATTGAAAGCCTTCGGGGAAACCGCTTACACCTGCGTGCTGTGGGATTAACAGAGGCAGAATGTAGAATTCTCGGTGTTAAGATGGTGGGAGAATAGGAGCTAAGCACGATGGGGTACGCTGAGGAATTAGTTGCAGATATTGGTCAGAAGTTTCTTTCTAGAGTCATGCCGAAGGGCAGCGTCTATAGTGTTGAGGCGTCTGGTTTGCATTATCGAGATCTAAACACTTTGCTTAGGGCTTTAGGTAATAACGGTGCAAAGAAAATTGAGGTTCATAACATCTATGGGCAAAGGTATATTGGCACAGGATTTGATCAAAAAATTATTGTTGAACTTTTTGGAACGCCTGGTAACGATCTTGGGGCTTTCATGAGTGGTCCAAAGATTTTTGTGCATGGAAACGCTCAGGATTGCTGTGGCAATACGATGGATGGTGGCTTAATTGTTGTCCATGGTCATGTTGGTGACATTGCAGGTTATTCGATGCGTGATGGGAAACTGTTCGTTCGAGATGATGTAGGCTACCGTGCTGGCATTCACATGAAGGAATATCGGGATAAACAGCCTGCTCTCGTAGTCGGTGGAACTGCAGGTGATTTTCTTGGAGAGTACATGGCGGGAGGTGTAATTCTTGTTCTTGGTCTAAATTCTGAGAATGAAAAATTCCGAGCGAGATATGTCGGAACTGGGATGCATGGTGGTATTATTTTTGTGCGTGGAGAAATGAGTAATTTGGTGAGCGGAGTGAAAGCTTTGGAAGCTAATGAGGAGGACATGAAGTTTGTTGAAGGTTTGGTTCGTGAGTTTTGTTTTTACTTTGGTCTCGATGTTGATGACGCACTTGATGGGAAGTTCATTAAGATTACGCCTGTCAATTTAAGACCATATGGAAACCTTTATGCATATTAGGATATGATTGTGTGCAAAGTGCATGAGGGGGAGGGCTATATATAGGTATTTAAAGTAAAGGTCATGATTTTTGACTATTCCTTCATATTTTTTTAGCTAGATATTTCCGTGTTTTCCCGAGTAAGTGTCTTTTTGGAATTGTAGAATCTCATTATTTCTTTAGTAGCGTTTGCTTGAAGCAGTAAGTCTGCCCACGCCATAGTCCAAACCCAACGTGGCTGTTTGTCAAGGATTTCCTCTGTCGGTAGAACGCTGAATTCTGTAAGCGCCAACGGCTTATTTTTTGCTAGCTTCACCATTCGTTCGTACCATTCTTGACGGTACACTTCTGGATAGTCTTTTATTGGATAGATGTCTGACCCCAAAACGTCTACGTATTCGTCTCCTGGATAAAAATCTTCAACTCCAGGCCAAGACCGGTCTGAAGCCCAAACCCAAAGTAGATTGTTTAGCCTATGGTGTTCTGTAAAGTAGTGAAACAGTTGCTTGTAAAGGGCAATGTATCCTTCTTCTCCTTTTCGTCCTCCCCACCAGAACCAGTTTCCGTTCATCTCGTGATATGGTCGAAACAACACTGGAATGCGAGCTTCTTCTACTTTTTTCAGGATTTCCGCTACTATGTCTATCTGTTTTCTCCAGGCTTCAAAGATTATTGTTCCAGGCGTTATCAGGTCTTTCCATTGCTGATCGCTTAATTTACTTATGACGCCGCCTTCAAACAGGCAGGGTTCTCCAATAATGGGATTAGCTTGATGGTAGGTCATCGTAATTATGGCGCCATTATTGTGTTGTTTCTTGATTTCATCTACTAAGCGAGCCCTGTACTTAATGTTGTCAATGTCATGTCTTTCATCGGAAAAGCCAAAATCGCTTCCCCAAACGGCAGGATACTTCCCCGTAAATTCCTTTACCTTATCAGTTACAACCGACATTCTTCCTAAAAACTCGTGTTGCCCGGTGAGTGTCTTCTTTCCTGAAATCCTATAGAGAAACCTTAACAATTTTCTTGCTTCTAGACTAGCGTTTGGATTGACAGGCGAAATATCTTCAGACATGTTTTTCCCCTTTTATTTATTATTCCTAATTTTAATTGGTTCATTACTTCTTTAACTTGAATCCTTGTTTTACTAAGGTCTCTCTTAATAGGCGCACATCGAGTTTTCTAGGTGCAACGCCTTTTTGTGAGGCAAGAGCTGCCGCTGTTCCTGCTGCTTGCCCAGTAATAAGACAAGGCGGAATATTCCTTATGACGCCGTGAGCTTCGTGGGTTGTGGAGATACATCTTCCTGCAACGATAAGTTCGTCAACGGTTTTAGGAATTAAGCACCTGTAAGGTATGTCGAAGAGGCTGCTGGCAATTGCGTCGTCAAATCTCCTTCCAGACACAGCGTCATCTTTTGTTAGAACATATTCTCCTATTATTCGACGAGTTTCCCGAATACCTATCTGAGGAGCAAACTCTAAAACAAAAGCGTCTTCAAAGCCTGGAACGTGCTTTTTGTAAAATTCAACTGTCTTGATAATCTTTTTTCTGGACTCAACCTCAATTTTCGTAAGGTGCCTTGTATTTAAACCATCAACATCATAGAAATGTGGACCATGGCACCAAACGACGCCTTTATTTACGTCTCCCCCCCAGCCTATTGTCGCCGCGTCTTTTCCTAGCTCCTTCATAAATTTCTCGTATGTAGCCTTGTTTTCATTTCTCCATTTTAAAGCCTTTTCAAGGTTAACGTTGCCGACTCTATATTCTAAGTCTATGCCCCAAGGATGCCTATCATAGTTGAACGGTGCACCTGTTGCAGCCGCTATGTCAGCGTCTCCAGTGGTATCAACGACGACCTTACCCAAAATGGCTTGTCTACCAGATTTGCCTTCGACAATTATGCCATTGACCTCATTACCCTTTACGATTGCTGAAGCAACATATGAATGCAGCAACATGTCTGCTCCTGATTCTGATACGAATTTATCCGCCAAAAATTTGAAAACCTGTGGGTCAAAGTTCCAAGATTCTTCGCCACTAAAACTGGCTCCCTCTGTCCACTTTGGTGTTTCGCCGCTTGCCTTATTTCGCTTTGCAGCTTTTAAGTTGCTTAGTTCATCAACGAATTCTTGGCATATTCCGTAATTGTACCTATCTGTCTCAACTAAACATATCACTAAACCACCTGTTGCAAGCCCACCGAGGTAACCGTATCGTTCAACCAAAATAGTCTTAGCGCCGCATCTCGCTGCTGCTGTTGCTGCTGCTAGACCAGCTGGTCCTCCTCCTGCTACTATTACGTCAACTTCAGCAATTACGTCGACTTTTCTTTTTTCCTCATATATTGGTTTCATAGTAATCTATAGAATTTGGTCTTTTCTTATTGTTAATCTTTTTGTTATATTTACGGTTGCTTGAAAACCGTTACAATTTGGATTATTCAAAAATCTTATCTGTCACTAGTGATATCATTAGTGACATTGATGGCGATTAATGTGTGTCGACATGACGAAAAGTGGATTAAACGTTCTGTTGGAGTTCCCAGAGGCTTCCTATCTTACGGAGTACTTAAGATTCTTAACCAAAAAGCCATGTCTGGCTCAGAGATAATGGAAGAAATCGAGAAATTGACAGGGTGGAAGCCAAGTCCAGGGTCTGTATACCCGTTATTGGCAAGGTTACGTGAAGAAGGTTTTGTTGAAGAACTGATAACGGATGAAACAGGTCTTAAACGTTTTAGGTTATCAAATAACGGTCGGGCGTTATTGGCTAAATATGATGATAAAAAAGAAGTTTTTCGGAAAAAGATGCATTGTATGAAAAGGTTTGAGCATATGCTTCACAGAGAATTAGACGAGGATCTTTATCAATCAAGCACGAAACTGTTAGAGTCAATTGAAAGAATCAATTCCCTCATTAAAAGAGAGGGAGCTGAAAAAGTTAAAGAAAAGGTCCGATTAATTCTCACCCAAGCATCAAAAGAAATTGAAGAATTAATAAAAAGTTGTGAAACCAACATAAAAGGAAGCTAATCCAAACATGGATTTTGCCATAGAAACTGTTGATTTAGTAAAAAGGTATCCGACTACGGCGAGAAGGGGAAGAGGGGACCATTTTCATTTAGGCCCCGCAAGAATTGGAAGGGTAGAATCGTTTACCGGAATGCTTAAAATTATCAAGGGAATAAAGGGACCGTTCATCGAGGCACTTAGAGGGGTAAATATTAAAATTAAAAAAGGCGAAATCTTCGGTGTTCTCGGTCCCAATGGCGCAGGTAAGACGACGTTAATTAAGATTCTTTGCACGTTAGTTATTCATGACGAAGGCGAAGCTTACGTCAACGGTTTTGATGTTAAAAAAGAACCAAACCAAGTTTTAAAAAATCTTCAGGCAGTATTACCCGAAAGTAGAGGGTTCAACTGGAGGCTAACTGGACGGCAGAATCTGGAATTTTATGCACTTTTGTATGGATTGAATGAAAAAGATGCCAAGGAAAGAATAGACTATTTATTAAATTTTACTGGATTGACGGATCGAGCTGACGACTTTTACCAACGGTATTCCACTGGAATGCAGCGTAAGCTTCTATTGTGTAGGTCGTTGCTTCGAAACACGCCTATTTTACTTTTCGATGAGCCTACTGTAGGTTTAGATCCGACTTCCGCTGCAGAGTTTAGAGATCTGTTACACAAAAAATTGGCTCATGAAGAAAAAAAGACGATATTACTTAGCACTCATAATTTGTTTGAGGCACAAAACATTTGCAACCGCATAGCCATTCTTGACAGAGGAAAAATTACTGCATGCGACACACCAAACAACATCCGATACTTAATGTTCGATGAAAGGGTCTTTAACATCGCATTTATAGACGCAGTATACGATGGCGAACAACGAAAAATGATAAATGAATTGGAAGAAATAGGTGGCGTTCACGGAGTCACCCCAGAAATTGATCCTGATGGAAATTTCCATGAACTATCAATAAGGATTGACAAAAACATGGATCTTACGAGCATTTTGGAAATCGTGATGAAAAGTGGACTTAAGATTAGAACAATAAACACTAAAGAACCTACTTTGGAAGACGCGTTCATGGCTATCACGCGGCAACATGTTGAGCCACAACAAGATTTTGAAGGTTTTAGACAGAGGTAGTAACAATGGAGATTCCAATTGAGTTAAAACAGATTATTGCGTTCACAAAACGGGATTTTTACAGCTGGACAACCTATAAGACCGTTGTCATTACCCAAATCATAAATGTTTTCATAGGTGTATTCTCGTGGGGGGTAACAGCGACATACGTGAACAAACCTGTTAGCCAAATGTATGGTACTGGAACAAACTACATCTCGTTTCTCATAGTGGGCATAGCAATCGGCAATCTTATAATGCCTCTGGTCCAAGGAGTCCACAGTCAGCTAAACCCGTGGACGATTGAAACAATTCTGATGACGGGTGTAAGTACTCCAGTTTTTGTTATCGGCAATGTTATGTGGACATACATTTTTTCCACAGTCACCTTCATTCCCTACCTTCTCATTGGCATATATGTATTCCATGTGTCGCTGAACGCAAACATCGTTTCAGTAATTATTGCATTCGCAATCTCAGCTGGAATACTAGTTGGCTTAGCCATGCTGTCCACAGGTCTAATGATCGTGACAAAGTCCATGGATCCAATTACATGGGTGATTAATGTGCTTTCAAACATCTTTGCGGGAGTCTCGTTTCCAGTGATCTATCTTGACACAATTTTTTTCCCAGGGGTCTCGACGATTTCTTGGTTCCTCCCTCAAACATGGGTCTATCACCTTTGCCGCCTGTCTATGTTGACTAATCCTTCACTTTTGGATCTTCAGGTTCTCATCGAGTTTCTAAAAGGCTCCGTATTCGCCGTTATACTTCTCCCTTTGGGTTACAAAGTTTTCCGTTGGGGAGTTGCTAGATCAAAACGGGAAGGAACCTTAGGCTGGTACTAGAAACTTTACGAATCCACGTTGTTTTCTAACCCTTTTATAATTATAAATGAGAATCCTATTGAATAGAATAGTTAAATGCCGAATAAAATTATTGATGGATGGTAAAAATGGCAAACATAAACAAGGATTTAGATGTCATCAAGAATGCTTCTGTTCTAACATCCCACGGCAACATAGAAGGACGCAAAATACTGGTTGAAATCATGAATGCTGGGCTTAAAGCTGCAGACCCTTATCCCAACACGCTTAAACTGGTCAGAGTTGAAGATAACAAGCTTATTGTTGGCAATAAAGAATTTAATAAATTGTCCGGAGAACCTGCAGTTTTCGACCTTTCTAAAACTAAGAACATCTATGTCATTGGAGGCGGCAAGGCAGTTCAAAGGATGGCTAAGGCTCTAGAGGATGTTTTAGGAGACAGAATAACAGAGGGCCACATTAATACAAAAAAAGGCGACGTAAAACAGCTAAGGAAAATCGAGGTGACTTTTGGTGGGCACCCGTTACCAGACGAACGATGTGTAGAAGGCGCAAAGAGAATTCTGGAAATTGCCAAAAAAGTTAAAAAAGACGATCTAGTTTTTCACTTAAGTTCAGGCGGCGCCACTTCTTTAACTACTTTGCCACCGCCAAACATCAGCCTAGAGGATATACGTAAGGTTTACTGGCTTCTTTATTTTTACCGCGGCATACCGATCTGGGAACTCAATGTCGTTAGACATCACTTATCAATGGCTGCTGGATTTCATATTTCACGTCTTGTCCAAAATGCACAAAAAATTAACTTAACCACAATGGAATTATGGCCTGAAGAGTCAACCCGTTTTATGGATTTACCTTATGAGCTGGCAAATTTTAAGCAATCTATCAAAATATTGAAAAAGTACAATGTTTGGGATGAACTGCCCGTTTCTGTTAAGAAGTTTTTTGAGGACGCGAAACCAGAGTTTGAGATACCAAAAAAGAAAGTATCTAAAAAAACAAAAACTGTGTCTTTGAATGTGATAGATAGCGAACACATGTTGCAGGTTGCTTCTCAAAAAACAGTTGAACTAGGCATAACTCCTGCCATTTTAGCTCAAAGGGTAAGTGCAGAGGCAAAGGATGCTGCCAGAACTTTAGCAAGCATTGCAAGAGAAGTGGAAATGCGGAACAGACCATTTAAGCCGCCATGCGTCCTTATTTCAGGAGGAGAACTCATAGTAACTATTGGAAAAACGGATCGAAAAGCAAAGGGTGGACGTAACCAGGAGTTTGCTTTAGCCTCAGCTACGAGAATTGAGAGAAGCCATAGAATAACGGTTTCATCTGTTGATTCCGACGGAACAGACGGACCGACCGAGGTTGCAGGGGGAATGGCAGATGGTTACACTATGGAAAGAGCCGAGGAACTGGGTATTGACATATTCAAATCGCTTCGTGAACACAATTCGACTGAAGTATTATTGAAGCTCGGCGACGCCGTTTTTACAGGCAACACAGGCACAAACATCCAAGATCTTCGACTATTTTACATAAGTGGATAAAAATTGCTTTTGTTTCCTAACCCTAAGATTTCAAGAACCTCGATTTTTGAGGCTTCTGCCTAAATAGGCCAATTTTTGGCATTATGGTTTTGACTGTTACATTTATTGCTTCGGATGATTTTCGAAGAAATCCCAGATAACATCCGTGGCCGATATTGGTGTATTTGGCCAAACGTGGCCTACATCAATTAAAGTGTATAACACTACTTCTGATCCGTTCATGCCACCACCATAGACGCTGATAATAACATTTCCTTCAGACAAAGTCTCATTGTGTGGAACTAAAGAACATCCGTTATGTTCAACCCAAAAAAGCACTGATTCAGCAACTGAAAGAAACCCGTTGCCTTCGTATTGAACACTTCTGTCGTCTGTTCCATGAATAATAAGAACGGAAACGGGTTGAGATGGTTCAGGTATCCGTTCAAGAACACCGTTTGTCACTGCACCTATTGAGCCTGCGACTGGAGCTATAGCTGCGATTTTGCCTGACAGTTCAGCTCCAAGAAGATGCGACATCATGGCGCCATTAGAGAAGCCTGTAACGTAGATTCTTTTTGGGTCAATCAGGTATTTTTGTTCAAGCTTATTTATGAGCTCTTTGATGAACCCCACATCGTCCACGTCGAATTTTAGGCTTCCAAATCCAACAGTCCACCTTTGAGACACCCCTTCAGGAAAAACAACAATAAATCCTTCCTCATCCGCCTTTTCCGAGAATCTGGTTGATGCTTCAATGCCTCTTGCACTTCCTGAATATCCATGTAACACTATTACTAAAGGAACAGGCTTGGTTCCATCGTAATTTGGTGGAACATGAGTGTAGACTGTTCGACGTAAACCGCCAAATTCAAAATTTAAAACTTCGTTTGAATTATCTGAACGAGGCCAAAATTTTATTATGGCAATAAAAGCTATTAGAAATAGAATTCCGAAAACAATGAAAAAAGTTTTCAAACTGATTTTTCGAGTTTTTTCGGTTTTTTCGGTTTTTTCATATTTTTATATTAGATTATTAGACTTTATAAACCTTTGTTAAAAAAGGGAAAATAGATTGTGTCTTTACTGATTAGTCGAGTATTTTTTCGATGACCCCGTTATCTACCTCTTCAGCAAGCGGGATTCCAGTAACCTTAGATGCTCTTTCTGAGAGAGCCATTAGATCAGATCTGTTCAGCAATCTTAAGTGCCATTTACGTGCTCCAGCCATCATCTGCATCAATCCAACTCTTACACGTTCATTCAAGTATGAATACAAGCCAACTGCTTCCCAAGGCACCTCTTTGAACTTTTTACCTAGCTTGTTTTTAAGTTCAGGAGCTGCGACGAAAAATTTTTCGGGAGTGTTACCGTAGTTGTCAACGAATGATTTAGGCAGTTTTCCTGATTGTGCGAGCTCCACGAAGTATGAGCTCTTCATAACAGCAGTTAATGGCGACCTTGCCATGAGAACTCCTTTAACGAAAGGTCCGTCTCCAAAGTTGCTCATTGCCAAAGCCTTGAATATCTGGGTTTCGTTGATGAATCCGCCAGCCATGATTATGTCAGGAACGTACCGCCCCTTATTTTTTAGGATTCTTGCACATTTCAGCACCAAAGCCTCAAGGTAGACTGTTGGAATGCTCATTTCATCCATCATTGGAACGGGGCTCATTCCTGTTCCGCCGCCAGCGCCATCGAAGGTTACAGCATTGATTTTGGCTTCTGAGGCCATCTTCATCGTATAGGCGACAGCTGACGGCTTGTAAGCGCCTGTTTTTAGGAAGACGTGTTTTGCTCCTCTTTCTCGTAGCCAATCGATGTCATCTAAGAAAGTTTTTCTTTCAGGTATGCCCACTCGGCTGTGCCTTTCAAAAGATGAGAAAACGCCGTCCTTAAAGGCTTCTTGAGCAACTGGGTCTTCAGGGTCTGGAATAACGAGGTAACCTCTTTTCTTGAGCATTATAGCCTTAGATAGGTCTCTAATTCTGACTTCGCCGCCTATGGCTTTGGCTCCTTGCCCCCACTTGCGTTCTATTATGTTGACTTCAAGTTTTGAGAGTGCATATTCTTCTACCCCGAGCCTTTGATCCTCAACGTTTGTCTGCACAACGACGTCGCCATATTTTCCGTCCCAAAGTTGGCGGAAGATGTCTACGCGTCGTTTAAGCTCCTCAGAAAATGACAGTTTTCCATTTGTAATAACTGCGTTAGGATCCATTCCACAAACGTTTTCGCCAATTATGATTCCGATTCCTGATAATGCTGCTCCCATTGCTAATCCAGCCCAATTTAGCCTTGCGACATCTGTGGAGCCAAAGGCGCCTATAAACATGGGAATTTTAAGTGGAACACCGCCAATCGTGGTCTCTGTGCTGACGTTTTCGAAGAATGCCTTGTCTGGGTCAGCATCTATTCCATGAACTTCGAAAAGTCCAGATTGAATGTTAAAATGAGACCAATCTAAGCCATAGTCTTTAAGCGAAGCTGCAGTACTAAAACCGTATTGCACAGGCTCAGGATAAAGAGCCTCTCTTCCTCTGAAGGCAGATAGGCTGATTTCACATAAAACTGGACAGTCTCTAATGCATAATGGGCACATTCCGCTTATGCTGCTGACGTCTCTTACGCGGGTAGTCGTTCCAGTCGTCGATTTCCCGTTAAGATAGGAAGAATTTTTTATAACTCTTTCAGGCAAGCAAGGTCACCAGACAAATATTCGCCTAACAGTTTTGATGAACCTCTTCATCATTTACAGAACTAATTCATAAAGCTTACGATTGAAAAACGTAGAATTTTGTTTCACAGGAATTATGTCGGTGCTAAGTTACCCGAAAAATATGCAATTGACTGAAAGATTTAAGGGCTATGAATTTTGTTTAGTAAAAAAATGTAATGCAGGATTTTAAAAATAATAATGCTTAGAACATTTCTGTTGTTTGTCCTATTTTCTTTGTAAGGGCTTTATCGTAAACAAGTTTTGCAATTATAGCATCCTGAATCGCTAAGCCTGTGGAGGCGAATACGGTAATTTCGCTTTCAGACGTTCTTCCCTGTTTAAGGCCAGCTGCTATTTCACAGATGTCGCCCCATATGTCTTTCTTCGAGATTAGGCCTTGAGCCAATGGTACGTTGATTTCTCCAGAGTGTGAAGCTTGTTCCCAATCGTCAACCACAATTTTAGCACGCCTTAGAATCGCTGGGTCAAGCTCCTCTTTTCCAGGAGCGTCAGCACCAATACAGTTAAAATGAGTTCCTTCAGAAATCCATTTGTCGAAAACTAAGGGGGTTCTAGAGGGAGTTGTTGTGACTATTATGTCTACTTCTTTTGCTGCATCTTCAACGTTCTCAACCGCAATGATTTGAGGTATTTCTTCATACGTCATTTTTGCTTCGTAAACGAAGTTTTCCCTCGATTCTCTCGTTCGGCTCCAAACTTTTACTAAATCAAGTTTTCCGTAAAGGGTCATAAGTGCTAAAAGTTGTGTCTTTGCCTGTGCTCCCGCGCCAATTAGCCCAACTTTTTTCGAGTCTTTACGTGCTAAATATTTTGCTGCTAAACCTCCTGCTGCACCAGTTCTTATTGCTGTTATCCATGTGCCATCCATTATTGCGAGAGGAGCTCCGTTTTTTGGATCGATCAACACTATTATTGCCATAACTGACGGTAAATTGTATTTAGATTGATTTTCCGAATGTGAATTGACTACTTTCACAGCTGAAATTTCAAGTCTCTCAAGATAAGATGGCATTGCACGTAGGTCACCGTTATATTTAGAATATGATAGGTAAATTTTTGGAGGCATCTGAGCAAAACCTAAGCCTCTTTCTATGAAAGCAGTTTCAACTACTTTCATGGCTTCGCCCATTGATAATAGAGACTCAACTTCCTTTTTTGTTAGAAGTAACGTATACATCATTTAACGCCCCTAAATCGGGATTCCTTGATTAGGATTCATTGCAATTTTAAGAAATTCTTTAAGAATCTTCTCAGTCACTGGACCCATCTTTCCTTCGCCTATTTGTCTTTTGTTTACTTCTCTAATGGGCATTAGCTCTGCTGCTGTGCCGGTGAGGAACGCTTCGTCAGCTGCGTAAAGTTCAGTAACAGTTATTGCTTTTTCAATCACAATGTAGCCCAATTTTTCAGCTATCTCCTTTACAACGCTTGCTGTTATGCCTGCTAGACAACCAGTTGAGGCTTCGGGCGTTATGATTTTATTGTTTTTAACTAAGAAGATGTTTTCTGCTGTGGCTTCGCATATAAAACCATGCCTATCTAAAATTATGGCTTCGTCGGCACCCACATTGTTAGCCTCAATTTTTGCAAGTATGCTGTTAAGATAGTTTAAGGACTTGATTTCATGTGTCGTCGCGTCTACAGGGTCTCTTCTGACTGATGCTATTATCATGCTCATGCCTTTTCGTCGTTTTTCTTCATCGTATAATTGCAATAAAGGCACAGCGATAATTATAACTGTGGTTTTTGAACATTTTCTTGGGTCAAGTCCCAAGTCTCCCATTCCTCTTGTTACAACAAGCCGAATGTAAGCGTCCTTAAGATTGTTCTTTCTTAAAGTTTCTATGACCGCTTTTGTCATTTCCTCTTTTGTTAGTGGTATCTCAAGCATTATTGCCTTAGCAGAAAAGTAAAGACGGTCTAGATGTTCTTTGAGCTTGAAAACAATACCATTGTAAGATTTGATTCCTTCAAAAACGCCGTCTCCATATAGCAGTCCGTGGTCAAAAACGGAAACCTTCGCCTCAGACCGTGGATAAAATTTACCATCAATGTAAACGAGGCCTTCTTTCTGAGCCAATTTTCAACACCCTTGTTTTTGTTATGTACTTAATCAGAATATATACCTGTCTATAAATAATGAGAAGTAATAGAGGGCTGGCTACCCATAGAATTTTGGTCTCTTCGAAAGTTCATTTGGTAATGGCAGTTTTTGGAAAGGTTTTCCTTGTGTTATCTCCTTAATTTCGGACACAAGCTCATTTAGCTTCATTGTTCTTACCTTTCCAGGTTTATTTGCTTCAACTAATCTTCTGTCTCGAACAGCTAAGGTTCCTGAGCTAATTTCCTTTTGCCCAACGACGACAATGTATGGAACCCAGTCCATTTCAGCTTCTCTAACCTTTTTCTGCATCGTCAATGGCCTATCATCCCAGTCTGCTCGTACCTCGTGTTCCGACAAGGCAGCAACAACTTTTTCAGCTGTAACGAAAAACTGTTCTGAGACAGGAATCACTCGAACTTGAGTAGGAGAAAGCCAAAGAGGCAATGTGGGCGCTTTTCCCTTCTGTTGCTCCATGTAGGCTTTTTCAAGCATCGCATAAATGTCCCGCTCAATAGCGCCACTTGGTGAGCAATGTAAAATATATGGGTGTTTTTTCTCACCCAATTCGTCAACGTATGTAATGCCATACCTTTCAGCGTTTTCAATGTCAATCTGGTCAGTTGAAAGAGCTGAAGCCTTGTCCAAGTTATCAACAAAATTGAACTCGTACTTTAATACGAAATAGAAGAACCTTTCATCCCACATCTCAACCAACGCTGGCTTACCAAATAATTGCACTAATGAAACGACGAAGCTTTTGTTTTGTTCATAAAAGTCTTTTGTGAACCGAATTGCCAATTCATAATCGTTTGGAGTTAATTCGAACCCTTGAAGCGTGTCAACACACATTTTGAATCGTGTTATGAATTCTTGTTTCGCTTGCTCTAGGTTACTGCACATGGCATGCACATCGGGCATTGTGAAGCCTCTAAGCCTTCTGAGCCCGGCAAGTTCACCACTTTTTTCTCTTCTGAAACTGTATCTTGTCAACTCGTAGATTCTGAGCGGAAGCTGCCGATACGATATTTGAGCGTCGTGAACCATGAGAAACTGGCCGAAGCATGCGGAGAACCTAAGAAAGAACTCCTTGTCATCGGACTTCAGGATGTACTGTCTAGCTGGAAACCTGTGAAGATAGCTCGCCAAACTTGGGTGTTCAAGGTCGTACATGATCGGAGTTTCAACCTCCATCCCTCCGTAGTTGATTACTTTTTGGGTTACGTACTGCTCAATAAGCGACTTAACTAACCTGCCTTTCGGGTACCAACGAAAATTTCCTGGGTCTGAAGCAGGTTCATAATCGACGAGTTCAAGTTTTCTCATCAAATTCACGTGGGGCGGAACTTGTTGGACAGCTCTAACCTTAGATATCTCGTACTCAGCAAATTTTCTTAATTTTTCATGCCCACTAAAGTCAAATTCTTCAACTGGAACCATTGTTCCATCAGGCTTCATTATGAGCCAGTGCGATTCTATTTTGGTCTCAGCTTCTAAAGCTTTTGAAACAATTTCACCCTCTTTCTCGCCCGTCGTAATGGTTCTGTATTGTTCAGCTAACGGGTGACCTTTAATAGATATTGAGAATTCTTTGCACCAGCCAAAAGGCGCACGGAAAACCTCAATTCCTAAACTCTTCGCGTAAGTCTCCATTTCGTTAAGGATTCTAAGAGCATCATTTGGGCTGGCGAGGTCGCTGCTGAGGTGAGCGTATGGATAAATTAAAATTCGGTTGTTTTTAACTGTGTCTAGGTACCCCTTGATGTCGTTAAGTGCCTTTTGTGCTACCTCAACTGTGTCTCCTTTTTCCACACAGGTGAACAGTACGACGAGCTCCTCAACTCGATACTTTCTTTGTTCGCATTCCTCAGCTGAAGAAATTTCCTTTTCAACTGGGCGATATTCAATATAGTTTGAGTGCAGCTGCAGTATTCTCAAGTTCGTCTGCCTCGTTTATTGCATCGCTAAGTTCTAGTATGGCTTGGAAGATAAAGATTTTTGCGGTAACCCAAAGAACCACATTACTGTTTGTTCAGAAACACTGGAGATGCTGGTAAATCCAGCTGAGAATGTCATAGAGTTTGTTCGACAACTGTTAAGACGAGTTCTTCTCCTTTTTTCGGAATTAACTGATTCTGAATTGAAGACACTATGTAATTGTAAATTTTTTTCTGATTCCAGTTCCTCTCCCAGTTATTGAAGAGCAGAAATTTTGTTTCGCCATTGCTTAGATATACGCCTGTGCAATAGATGTTGCCTTTCTTTTTTGTAATCCGTTCAATTCCCACTGTCTCAGCAGCCTGGATCACAGCTTGCATGATTATTTGTTCACGTTCAGGCTGTTTTAGCTGTTGAGAGGCTAAAACAAGGAACTCCATGATTTTGAGCCTCCAAGGTTTCATTCGGTTTTTGATCAGCGTTTAATGTTCATGTTACAATATTAAAGAGGTCTGTGAAAGGATTGGGAGGGGGGACTCTTAAAAATGAGTGTAGGAATATCTTTTTTAGTTTCTAGGAGAATCTTTAGTTATGTTATTCGCCCACCGTAACGCCACTTGTCAACCATCTTTACTTTTTTTGTCGCTTTCTTGTATTGTTTGTAATGGTCTTTGCATAGATACGCGCGGCTGGTTCCTTGAACCTCTAAGCCTGCGGAGGTTACTTCGTCAATTGGCAATGAACGGACTGCATCTTTTCCACATGTTTGGACGCTACATTTTACGCCTTTTGAAACTCTGCCCATGTTGGCCACCTGTGAATCATATCAGTTGTTTTTGTCTAAAAATGTTTTGGATACATAATTTTTCTGCCAATAAATGCAATTTTTCTTATATGACGAGGTAAATAATATTTTCATTGAAAGAAATTGGAGGTGAAATATGGGGTGGAACTACTGGAAATATACCTTCTAAATCTAGCTATAACCGTTGCCATGTTCATTGTCTTAATATTTCGCGCATGGATTGAATTTAAGAACTATAAGATAATATGGAAAGAAATGGACTGGCACAAAACCCGCAACACAGCTAAAGAAATCTTGAAAGCTGAAAAAGAAATGTTCCAAAAAATCGAAGGCGGACAGGAACTTTACGACATCCTTTGCCACATGTTCGAAGTAGAGGACTGAACCAATAAGAAGCTTCAAAAAACTTTTTATTCTTCAAATTATTGAAAAACCCTCCATGAATATCTACGTAATAATAGAGGCGTCATTGTAGACTTGGGTGGCTCTGGCTTGAACTTGTTTCATTGAACCAAACCCAGCTGGGCCATACTTTTCAACAACAAAGGAAGCAGCAGCAGACCCCATGCAGGCGCACCATAACGGATCTTCGTCACGTATATATGTTGTGAGAAATGCTCCGATGAACGCGTCACCTGCACCTGTTGTGTCAACGACAGCCTTAGGCTTTGCTGACGGAACAAAATACACCTTGCTTTCTGTAGATAACAGTGTGGGTTCTGCTCCTCTAGTTATAAGAACTATTTTAACGCCTTTACGGTGAATGTCTTTGGCTATTTTAACAAGGTCAGATTGGGCTGTAAGCGTTTTTGCCTCGTTATATGAGGCTTTGAGAATATCGATTCCTTTCAAAAAATACGTTTCTTCAGAAAAACTGAGGAACACCTTTCCGTTTTTATTGAATCTGCGAACTAGTCCTTGAGGATCCAAGGACAACGCTGATTTGGAAGTCTTTAGCTTGTTTATTGTTTCAGTTGAGACTTCGTTTGCAATGGGTGCAATGTGGACTGCTTTAGAATTTAGTGTACTTGGTAAATCGTTAGTTTCGATTGGGGGAGCTTTGTTCTTTAGACATAGCTCACGTTCTCCACTCGAGTCGTAATCCAAAAAAAAGCTGGTTGTCAACGTCTTTTTGTCTATTTTTAAACCAGTTAGGTCCACTCCTTTGGTTTTTAGAAACCTCACATATTTTTCAGAAAAATCTTTTCCAACTCTCGAGATGACTGAAACCTCGGCGTCAAGCTTCTTTGCTGAAAGCGACACATATGTCGGAGGTCCTCCAAGAGTAGGTTTAGTTTCTTCTCGGTTAGGAAGTTTGATAAAGTCGATTGAGAAATGACCGATCGTTACGATGTCAAAATCGTTCATGTAATGATCCTCATGTGGCTTCATGTATGTTTATCAACCACTTAAAAAATGTAAAGTGGAATACAGTAATATAGATATTTAAGGAAATTTTAAGCCAAAAACGTAAGGTATAAGAACGCCATACGCACGTTAAATCTACTTAAACTCAAGCTCAACTAAGATACAGGATTGTGTATGATATGCCGTTTAAACGAAAAAGTAGAGGGCGCTCAAAAGGACAAAAAGGGCGCAGTAGCCTTGTTCAATGTAGCGGCTGCGGTGAACTTGTTCCAAGGGATAAGGCCAAGAAGTCTACTCGTAGAGTCACGCTTGTCGACCCAACTTTGTCAAAGGAACTTCGTCAAAAAGGAGCATACTTGCCAACTCACATTGACACTAAATATTATTGCGTCTCATGCGCAGTACACCGAGGCATAGTTAAAGTCAGGGCAAGAGACACGAGAAAACATCGTTTCTAACATCATAAACTGCAAAATTCATTCGACCTGGGATTTGACCTTTTTAAAAAAATAGTTGACTCTTTGAGCGACTGTTAGGTTTGTAGCGATGGCTAAAAAAATTATAGCCCATTGCAGAGTTTCAAGCCAGACTGTGCTTAGAATGCTGGCTAAGGTAATTATGATTAGTCTCTCAGCCCTTTCAACAATGCCTACTGTTTCCATCGGAATCTCTGCTACCTCAGACCTAGCTCGAGCATAACTTGTCAGTAAAGAACCGATTAGGGCTAGCACCCCCCAAAAAACGTTGCATAACCCTCCAACTATTAGACCGCAATAAACCGCAGCATCAACGTACCGGTCAAGCAACGAATCAATGAATCCTCCTACAACTGTTGTTTCACCATGTAACCTTGCAAGTGCACCGTCCAAGGCGTCGCAGTATCCAGAAGCAAGAAGAAAAACGACTGCTAATATGATACAGTATAAATATTTTTCTTGATCGGTAATAGATTGACCAGCTTGCCAGTAGATTATTCCTGAAGCCAGCCCAAGAATTACGCCTACACCGCTAATCATGTTTGGCGTAAGACCGGCTTTATGAGCTGCTATTGCTTCTGCCTTCAACAGTGATTCAACAGTCTTCTTTAACTTTGTCAGCAAATTCATCTGCCCTTTTGCAAACTATTAATGACTTGCTTGTTGGTAATAACCTTTGCAGATTTGCGTTTGATTTATGTTGCCCCTAATCTAAGCCAATTTAGTTCTTATTTTATCAGGCTTTTTTAGCGTACGGGGCTTTTTTAATACGCCCTCAAGTTTGTTGCAGGGATAATCTTTGCAGTACGCGCAGTTCTTCAATTTTCTTTCCATGCAACAGTTCTTTTTTCACAAGTTTGGCAATATAAGAACAGCCTTTCATTTGATAGGTAGCCATCGCAGTTAATCTGTTCAGGATTAATTTCAGTATTAAGCATTTTAGATCATTTTTCTGCAACCATTTTTCGTTCTTAATCGTTGTTTTTCTAAGTTGCCAAGTAGGCTTCACAAAGAGAACAAGTTAATCCACAACACGCAGTAATAGGCTCCAAAACGATTGGATTTCATTTTGGTTTAAAAAATAAAGTCTTTCTGTTAAAGGAACTTAATTAGAAAATTTAGTGTTTTATCATTGCCTGTGCAAATTCTAACATGACTTTGTACGGGTCTTTCGCCTTAACTATGCCGCTTGCGACTAAAACTCCCTCCGTACCTAACCTTATTGCCGCAGCAACATCCTCGCCGTTCGTTATTCCCGCCCCGCAAAGAACCACGGCATCTCGGTTAACCCTTTTCACGGATTCAACTGTGCCTGTAACGACCTCTGGCTTTGACTTTGAAACTGGAATGCCTGTGCCGATCAGCTCGGGAGGCTCAACCGCGATCATGTCTGGCTGCAAGGCTGCTGCTGCGGCGCTAACGGCGGTGTTGTTTGTGCAGGCAATGGTGGTTAATCCAGCTTCACGCGCCCTTGTAATGGCTTCATCTATGTCAGCAAGTTTCAGCCGTCTCTCAGAATGATTAATCAAAGTGCCTGAAGCTCCCGCTTCTTTTATGGCTTCGGGGAGAACGTGACCTGTATAGCTTCCAGGCTTGTAAGGGTCAATGTGCTGAGAGAAGACAGGTATGTCCACCAAGTTGATTATTGGGGGAATGTCGACAAACTGTGGAGCCACAGCGAAGCATACTCCTGTTTCGTGGTTGACCTTTTCAGCGGACTTTGCGAGATCAATGGCTTTTTTACCTGTGCCCTCAAGGTAAGTTTTAAAGTTCACAACTACAATTGGAGTTTTTACGACTTTCAACCTGAACACTTCCTGCTACCAATTCCGTATGAGACTTAGACCCTAATAGTGATTTACTGCCTTTTTTGTTTTTCTAAAATATTGTCTTGAGATTCCTATTTTATGTAGTAGTATTGGTTTGTTTCTTTCTGGATTATGTCAAGTTGTGAGCCTTCTTTGTTAACTTTCGGTCTTTTTGTATCAGGATCTCTTCTAAAGGTTACTCCCATCTCTTTAAGAAACATGTTCATTCCGTCCAGAAGATTCGTAGGCGTTTTTGCAATGCCTTTTTTTCCTGGTTCACCTCTGAAAACCATAAGTCTGTCGGCAATGAAGTCTTGCGCCACAACGTCGTGTTCCACGACGAACGCTGTTACGTTTCTTCCATCAACAATTCGCCTAATTGTCCGTGCAATAATCAGTCTCTCTTCAACGTCCAAATATGCACTTGGTTCATCCAGCAAGTAAACATCCGCCTTTCTTGAAAGACACGCTGCAATGGCTACTCTTTGAAGCTCGCCGCCGCTGAGCTCCTTAACTTGCCGATCTAAAAGGGGAGCCAAGTTTAAGGGGACCATGATTTCGCTTTGATACCAGCCGGAGGAGTATTCCTGTTTCGCAATAGCCTTTAGTAGGTCTTCTACTGTTCCATCGAAGTCTGAGGAGATGTATTGGGGCTTGTAACTAACTTCCAATAAGCCTGTTGCCAGCTGGTCTCCTGAATCTGGTTTTTCCATTCCAGATAAGATCTTTACAAAGGTTGTTTTTCCAATCCCGTTGGAACCGACTATTCCGACGACTTCACCTCGTTTAGCCTCGCCCGGTTCAGCTTTCAACGAAAATCCTTCATAGTTCTTTGTTATGCTGCCCCATTTGAGCAGCGGTTCCGACGTTGACAAGCCTGTTGGAGGAGGCTTAATGTGGAACATTATGGGTTCTTTCCTGAATCTCATGTTTTCGTCAGGTATATAGCCTTCAAGGTAAAGATTAATCCCAGTTCTGACGCCATGAACGTGAGAAACTATTCCGTAGACGCCTGGTTCGCCATATAGGACGCAGATGTAGTCAGAGAGATAGTCGAGGACTGCGAGGTCATGCTCTGCCAAGACAATCATTTTTTGTTCCTGTTTTAGGCTTCTTATAGCCTTTGCAATCTCGATTCTTTGTTTTACGTCCAAGTAGCTTGACGGCTCGTCGAAAAGGTATACGTCAGCTTCTCGACACATCGTGGCTGCGATGGCAAGCCTCTGTAACTCGCCTCCGCTGAGAACATTTATCTCGCGGTCTAAAAATGGTTCGAGCTGAAGGGCCCTTGTGATTTCGGTGAGTTTTCCTCTTTCGTCGACTTTTTCAAGCAAGTCGTGAACTTTACCGCTTGCAATTTTCGGGATTTTGTCAACGTATTGGGGCTTATGAACAACCCTAAGTTTTCCTTCGCTCATTTTTTGAAAGTAAGTTTGAAGCGTTGACCCTCGAAAGAACTTTATTATTTCAGGCCAATCTGGCGGATTCAAAAACTCTCCGAGGTTAGGTTTTATTTCGCCTGACAAAATCTTTAACACAGTTGATTTTCCAATGCCGTTTTTTCCAATTAGCCCTAGAACGTTTCCAGATGATGGAACAGGTATTCGGAAAAGTTTGAAGGTGTTTGGTCCAAATCTGTGGCTGCAGTCTTTTTGAAGCTCGTCTGGAACATTGACAATCGATATTGCCTTGTAGGGACATTTCTTGACGCAGATTCCGCATCCGACGCATAGAATTTCTGAAATGATAGGGGTGTTTCCTTCAAACCGTACTGCTTCAACGTTGCTTCTTACTTGTGGACAAAATCGATAGCATTCTCTGTTGCAACGTTTCGATTTACATCTAGCTAAGTCGATTACGGCAACTCTGATTTCTGTTCGCCCCTAGAAGCTCTTCTAAAATGAGGATGCAGATTAATAAATTTATTTGGTTCTTAGTTAGTAAAAGCTAGGGAATAAATAAATAATCCCTGTAATGTTAGGTAATTTGGGATGATGTGTGGCGACGGCGTGGAGCTTAGGCTGTGACACGTAGTTACATCACTGACCACTTATCCTTCATTCCAACAAGCAATTACGTCTGTAATAAACTCTTAAGGATGAGTGTTCTAAATTCTTTCAGATGTGGTCTTTAGAGAAAAAAGGTTGCGGCAAAGAATAGTTATGTTAGTTGATTTCGACTACTTTTTTGCCCAATGTGAAGAAAAAAGAAATCCGTCGCTTAAAGATCAGCCTATTGTCGTATGCGTTTATTCAGGTCGCACTGAGGACAGCGGAGCTGTAAGCACAGCGAATTATGTTGCCCGTAAATATGGCGTAAAATCTGGAATGTCTATTTTTTTGGCTAAAAGGAAACTTGCTGAGGTAAACGCTGTTTTTCTTCCTGTGGATCGTTCATTTTACGAAGAAACTTCAAATAATATTATGTCGATTTTAAGACATTACGCTGACTCTTTTGAACAGGTTGGAATCGATGAGGCGTATCTAGATGTCACCGAAAAAGCTAATGGGAGCTTTAAAGAGGCTCAAAGGCTTGCTCAAAGAATTATGGATGAAGTGAAATCCCGTGAGAAAATAACCGTTTCAATCGGCGTTGGACCAAATAAATTGGTTGCCAAAATCGCCGCAGATTTCAAGAAACCAAACGGGTTGACAGTAGTTGAGCCTCAACAGACTGAAAGTTTTCTCGCTCCTCTTCCAATTGACCGCTTGTTTGGCGTTGGAAAAAAGACGAGCGAGAAAATGGAAACTTTGGGGATAAAGACGATAGGTGACCTCTCGAGATTTGACGTTCAAAAGCTAATTGCCAATTTTGGGAAAACTCTAGGCACATATTTTCATTATGCTGCACTTGGATTAGACGATTCTCCTGTTTCAGAAAAGGGTATGGCGCAGTCAGTAAGTAGGATTTCAACTTTGAGAGAAGATACGCGAGACGTTGCTGTCATTATGAACAAGATTGAAACATTGTGTGAAGATATTTATATAAATCTAAGCCAGATGGGGATAGAGTTTAAAACTGTTTCGGCGGTTGCTGTGTTAAAAGACATGAGCGTTCATTCTCGCTCCAGAACTTTTGAAAACCCTGTTCCGAATTTGGAACTTTTAACGAACACGGTTAAGGAGCTTTTTCATAGGCTAATTGGAGAAACGAATTTGGAGATTAGAAGAGCAGGGGTAAAAGTTTCAGGGTTCAGCGAAAAACATGAGAAGCAAAGACGTTTGACGGATTTTTAGGTGATCAAGTGTTTTTGGATTTTTTGTAACAGTATAGCTTGATAAAGACTTGTACGCAGTATTATTACTTGAGGGTTATGATGGGTGATTAGAGACTTCAATTTGCTTGTTTCGTGTCCACGAATGCGAGAAAATGATGCATGCACAGAGGTATGGTTCTTACTTTGCAAAATTGGCGACCGTGAGCTTTTGGTTGAAAAGTCAGAGGTAAGCGGGCTTCTTGCTGCGAAAACTAAGCTTGACCCATTTAAAGCAATTGCAGAACTAAGGAGACTGCTTAGAGAACAGCCACAGGAGTTTCGGTATATTCTCCGGGTTGTTCCAATCGAGGTTGTGGTGCCAACAAGGCTTGAGCTAATTAAGAAAGCAAGTCTTGAGCTTTCTGCACGTATCGGCGAGAACGAGACTTTCAGGGTTACTGTTGAAAAAAGGCATTCAAGTCTTTCTTCAAAGGAAGTTATTGAGGCCGTTGCAGAGGGAATAAACAGGAAAGTAGATTTACTTAGGCCAGATAGTATTGTCTTAGTTGAGATTGTTGGCGGGTTAACAGGAGTTTCCGTTATCAGGCCTGACGGTGTTCTTTCAAGTGTGAAGGAAAGGGTCTGACTATGCCTGTGTGGATAATAGTGCAGCGCGTTCAATCAAGAGGTTTGTTAGTGCTTGTTCCTCTGATTCTCTCATGGCTGACCTTAGTTCTGCATCTTTAATGTTGAACGTGGACTTTATAGCTTGCATCTTCTTTTTTGTCATGCTAAGTATTCGGTTGCATGGTTCGCCTTTGAGCAGCTGCGCGATTTTTTCCAAAGCTTGCATGGAGGCTTCAGGTGTTTCAGAGATAATTAGCATGGCGACGTCTTTGGTTTTTGGCGTTACGCCTAACATTTGAATAGCTTTGTTTATCTGATGTTGACCTGATGCGTAAAGGAGGGTTTCAACAGCTAAGTCTTTGGAGATGTTTTTGCCCTCTTCGAAAGCTTTTAAGGCGTTTAGACATGCAAAAAACAGGTGGTCAAATCCAGCGATAAGATGTGCATTAAACATCTGAACGCAACAGTTTTTGCTTTGGTTTTTCAGGAAATCAAAGAGCATTTGTAGGTTTTCGATCCTTACGTTTTTGAAACCTTCGATAATTATATGTTTTCCGTTAATTGCCTGTTTTCTCATCCTTGTTCTTCCTTTATTACTTCGTTAACGAAGCGGTCGATGAGTCGTCTGTCCATTCCGCCGTCAGCAAGTCTGTTCTTCGCTTTTTCGATGGAAATCCCTTCTTTTCTGCAGTTTTCTATTAGGCATCTGATGGTTTCTTTTCGTTCCCATGGAAAGACAATCCAGCTTTTTGTCTTTTCCTCGTAATAATCTGGCACAAGTACGCTCCAAGGCTTATAGTAGATGGTTGCTGTCTTAACAATTCTCGCATGTTTCGATTCAAGATGGTTTTTGGCCAATATTAGGCTTTTTCCTGTGTCAGCAACATCGTCAAATAGTAAAACGTTACAGTCTTCGATGGGAATTGAGACGGGTTGAGTGAGAATCGGCTCGTCTGTTGCCTCCGCGATTCCTCTGTAGAACTCAACTGAAACGTTTGCGAGTTTTGCGTTGCCTAACAGATCCAGCATAACCCTTGCTGGTGGCCATCCTCCTCGAGAAATGCCGACGATAATTTCGGGTTTAAATTTGTCGTTCGTTATTTTTTCAGCTAGGTTCAGCAGCATGTCGTAGATTTTGTCCCATGTTGGAACTTCGAACGTGATGTCTAAGCTCAATGCTATTTCCTCTTTGTCATAAGTCTCTTATACTTTGGTCTTAAGTCTTTGCTTTAATACTTGTAATGAAAAAATAGAATAATAGCTGTTTTTTGTGTAGTTACTGTAGTTCCTGTAATGCCTTAAGTCTTTTCACTAGGTTTGGATGTGTCGAGAAGAGTTCAGCGAACTGCTCTGCTGTTGTTACCTTTCGGCTTAAGTATTTTACAACCAAGTCTTGGTCACTTCTCCAGATGCTTGTGTGGTAGACTTCTCTTAGGTCTTTTCCTGCACTATCAGGGTCGGATATGAATAGGGTTTTGAGTGAACTCATGCTGTACGTTGCTGGGTATTGCCTTCGGGTTTTTTCAGTCCATTCTGCTATTTTGACCAGGCCTTCAGACAGCTTTCTGGCGCCATCGTCTACTGTTGTTGCGCTGTGTCTGTCTGCAAAGTATTCTCTTAGGCGGCTGAGATAAAGCGAGAAAAACGTCAGCACCCAGTAAAGCATTATGCTTAGGAAGCCGATTATTGCGAGGGCGCTTCCTTGTTCTCTTTCGCTTCTTCTGCTGTACATGGAAGACCACATGATCGAGTATCCAATGTAGTAGAAGATTGCTGGAAGAATGGATACAAACATCATCACTTGGACGTCGCGGTTTTTCAGGTGCCCAAGCTCGTGGCCAATTACAGCTTCGACTTCTTCAGCGTCAAGAGTGTTCAGCAGTCCACTTGTCACTGCAATGCGGTTTCCTGTAAGTGGCGAACCGTAGGCGAATGCGTTAGGTAGGGGAATTCGGGCAATCACAAGCTCAGGGGTTTTCATGCGGCTTTTTTGGCTGATCCTGTCGATCATGCTGTATAGCTCTGGTTCCTCTATTCTGGAGACTTTTCTAACTCGGTACATCATGTCGATCAGGTAAGGTGCAAATAGCCATTGAAGGATGTTGAGGGAAATGATTGCTAACAACAGGGTTGTGAGGCTTAGGACATCAAATAGTGATAGGATGATTGTCAGGAACAGTGTGGAAAGTCCAATTATCGCAGCTAGAGTTCCTATCATTGAAACGTGTAGCCTAGCTGCACTCATCAGGATCACCAAAAAAAACAAGAGTAAAGTCTTAGATATATTTGTTACTCAAGATTATGCCAGAATCTTTTAATGGAAAACTGGACTGTTTGCATGTGTTTTCAGGCTTTTTCTTGTGTCTTCTGCCATTTTATGTCTATGCATGTTGTTGAGGGGGGAGGGGTATATAGTCGGGTCAATTTTTCTGGCCATCTTGCCTATTCTTATGCTTGTTTCGTGCTTGTTTCACTGTGGAATTGTGGATTTTGATTTGGGTTAGACTTTTTTATGGGTTATTAAAAGCACATAGCATTTTGGGTTCTTGTTGCTTTGTTAACGTATTCTGTCATTTAGAAACTTACGATGAAATTTTATGTGTGGTTATGTTTTGTTTTAGTCTTCGTGGAGTACTTCTAATCTTTGGACTGAGCTAAGGTTTATGAATACTTCGCTTCGGTCTTCGCGGCTTACGACTTGGGGTATCGGCTGTGCGATTGTTGACCGTAGAACTGTTGCTTTCCCTTCTGAAAGCCATAGGCCTGGTGGTTCTCTTGATACTGCTACTAGGATGCCTTCATACCCGTAGGATTCATCTAGTATAACATGGACTTTCCGCCCTGTGTGACGTTCAAGTATTTGTAGAACAGTGGGCGGAGGCGTGTTATTCGACATTATTCTTCATTAGAAAAGTGCGATAATAAATAGATAAATCTTTCTATCCCCATTAATACTTAGATTAAGGAGTATTCATCATTGTTCAGACCCTTGGTTCATTTGCTTTTTCAATTTTCTAATAAAAAGTCTTTAGTGAATTCTTTGGAATAGGCAAGATGATGTAAATACCTTAACCTTTTTGAATATGTTTATGTCACTATGATTTAGGTTTCATGGAGACTTCGCCTTGCATAGAAAAAATATGGACAAAGCTATTAACCGCTACTCGCTACTTTTCACTTTCCCTTCCTATAGAATAATTGTTGCATGTCTAGGTTTCCAGTGCTTTGCAACAGGCATAATCGTGCAATTCTCACTTTCTGCCAGTAGCACAGGAGTTGGTTTAGGGATATGTTTAGGTGGGCTGTTTTTCGTTGTGTCTTTATTGGCAAATCATGTTGCGAGTAAAATTGTTTTGAGAAATGACTATATATTGGATTTGAGAAGATGCACGTCATTTTCACTGGTTTCGAATCTAGTTGTTACTCTGTTTGTTTGCGTGGCAACCATAGTCTCATCTTGGCTTGGTAGCAATGCCGTCTGGTCAAAGATTGTGACAATAGGTTTCTATGTTTCTATGACCTTAAGTTTTCTTGTTTTCAAAGTTCTCTCGTTTAAAGGTTTTTCGAGAATTTTTGTTGCATCAATTTTACAACCTTTACTTTTTGTTACAATAATTTTAGTTAGTTATTTTGGGTTCGAAAATCTACAGTTTTCATTAATACACATTGTTTTGGCCATCGTTGCAGCCTTCACAAGTGTTCAAGGCTTTTTAGCTAACCAAGATTCCGTAGGCATGAAAACGTTGGGAATTCCGTCAACCAAACTTGTTAGAGCGTTTCTTGTAAATTGGACTGAGGGAGCAGAGAAGCCCTTTGAGGAGATTCTTGAACAGCTTAGCGAAGAACGTGAAATTGCAGTTTCACTTGTGGCGTTCAAAGCACGAGCTAAGCTTAAAACAGTTATAGTTGTTCCGATGCTTCACGCAGGACCGTTCAAAAACATCGGAAGCAGCGCAATCCCCAGCCTAATCCAAAGTTACCTCGAAAAAAACCTAGAGTGCATCGTTTCTGTCCCTCATGGAATCTCAGGTCACGAAGTGGATTTAGCCTCTCAAATTCAGAATCAAAGATTCCTTGAACAGCTTGGAAAAAACGTAAAATTTGACGTTTTTGACACAGAGGCAACGCCCTTTGTGACTGTGAACCTTGAAGGGGCAACAGCGGGCTGTCAGATTTTTGGAGACTGCGCCTTTGTTACCTTGACGCTTGCGCCCAATACAATGGAAGATTTGCCATTAGAGTTGTATGAAGATATTTTGTCAGAAGCTCAAAAGAAGGGGCTTTCTTACGCGATAGCCATTGACGCTCATAACAGTATCCAAGGTCTTTTTGAAGTTGAGAAAGCTATTGAACACTTGAAGAAGGCATCCAAAGCTGCTATTGAACTTGCTTGTAAAACTGAGAAATCAAGGTTCGAAGTTGGGGTTGGTAAGGTTGTTTCCTCCGAATTTTCCGTTAGTGATGGGTTTGGACCAGGTGGGATAACGGTGACGATGATTAAGGCAAGCAATGAAATGGCTACTTATGTCACTATTGATGGGAATAACATGGTATCTGGATTAAGAGAAAAAATACTTTCAAGCCTGTGTGAACTTGGCGTAACCAATGGAGAAGTTTTCACAACAGACACCCACATGGTCAACGCTGTCGTTCTAAATAAGCGTGGATACAATCCAGTAGGTGAAGCTGTTAGCCATGAAAAGCTTATGGAAGAAATCAAAAAAGCAGCAATAGAGGCTTTTGAAAACCTTGAACCCGCGGAAGTTTCTTGGCAACGCATGACTGTTCAAGGAGTTAAGGTTATCGGTGAACAACAAATTGATAAACTTTCGTTGATTGTCGAAGAAGGAGCGAAAAGAGCAAAGAAAACAGCGGCAATAATTTTTCCAGCAGCAGGATTCTTCCTTTCAACTCTGCTTTACTATCTTGTATGATGGCAATTCTAAGCTTCATAGAAAGATATAAAAATACCAACGGACCTCATTATGCTGTTATACCTAAACTGACGATGTCAACCAATTCAATAGGAGGAAAACTAAATGGCTGAAAAACCAGCAAAGAAACCTGAAAAAAAGATTGTTAAGAAAACTATAGAAAAAACTGAGGAAAAACCTGAATTGAAAACAGAACAAAAAATAGAACCGAAGACTATGGGAAAATCTGAAGAAAACAATATCCTAATAGGACAAAAGCCAGTGATGAAATACGTTATTGCCTGCCTGACGTCTTTTAACGTTGGCTCTAAGAAAGTGGTCGTTAAAGCCAGAGGAAGAGCCATCAGTAGAGCAGTGGACACAGCGGAACTTCTACGGCGAGTATTCATGAAAGACGTGATAGTTGAAAAAATCGAAATAGGCACACAAGAACTTTCAAGTCCAGACAGACCGAAATCCAATGTTTCAACAATGGAAATAGTGCTTGCAAAAAAATAAACAAGGTTTAAACATAAGTCTAGAAGGTTTTTGATATAGACCAGATGCTTAGATCCGATCTAGACGTGTCCCTTGACATGAAGACAGAATGAGTCTTCCAAATGAACCATAGTTCACGTAGACTCGCCTAAGCCTTATTTTTGTATTCACTTGAATACCCTCTGCCAAGACGGCACAGTCTCTCCACAAAAACACAGTTATATTTCCCGTTTCATCCTTCAATTCAAAAGAAGCCAACTTGACCTTCTCGTTTTTTGAGGCTGTTACATGTCGGAACAAGGGTTGAGATGCCACTTCTCCCTCAACTGTGACCTTCAAACCAGGCTTAAGGTTCCTTATTTCTATAGGCTTTATCGAGAACTCTTCATATCCGAAAGGAAAAACGTTCAAAACAGAGACGTTAGTTGACGAATCAACGTGGAGCTCAACTCCTCCGTTAAATGCTTCTTTTACATTTGCACGAAAAACCTGAATCAAACTTCCAACTTTGGCATCTGCCAATTCCTGAACTTTAGTGTTCCAAAAAATAACGGAGACCGAGCCTGTTTCATCCTCTATTTCAATTCTCTGAAACGTTCCTGAACCACCATCTTCACGGGTAAAGGTTGAAACATCAGAAATTTCAGCAACAACGCCGATAACGTTAATTGTTTTTGTTTGTTTCGATATCTCGTTGATTTTCTTGTGAAAAAAAGTTAAGGGCGGAACCTCAGGTTCATGCGAGTCGTCTGATGTGACCTTAAGACTTCCCTTTGAGCCAATGTTCAGTTCAAGTTTATTATTCAAACCTAAACGCACATATCCATGAGAAAATTGTGCAAGGCGTCCAAGTAAATTGTATGGATCAGCAATGTCAGCGTTACTATCCCACAGAATAACCCTTAATTCCCCAGTTTTATCTGCAATTACAAGACGCCGAAACCTTCCATCTTTGCCATCTGGGTTAGTGAATTTTTGAAGAGGACCGACGAAAACGACACGGGCAACTATCGTAACATCTCCAAGCCCAGAAACTAAATCCTTAATCGATATTTTCTGCTCAAACGAAATACCAGACAATTCAATCCCTAGGTCAGTCGCAACCGCTCGAACAGCGCTTTCAAATGTTAAGAAACCTTTAGCTTCCACAATTTTCGCCCTAATCATGTCATCTATTTTGTCCCTTATTAAGTCAGGGCGGGATTCAAGAATTTTCTTAACAAGATCCTCCACGGTCATCTGTGACACATCAACCATCTTGAAATCAACAAAAAAGAATTAAAAATTATCTAAAGAGGACTTCCTGACATAAATTATTTTATAAAATTCAAGTTAAACCCATTTTTTCCTAAGGTCTAGATCCTAAATTCATTTTTTCAAAAATGTTTAACCATCATTACGATTTTGAATAATCTGCTTGAAACATTTATGGCTTTTGCTGGGGTTTCTGATTGGGTTGTTTCTTCTTTTTCACCGTAGATCATGTACAGGAATATAAGTGAAATTACGATGAATGCTAGTCCCATCAGGATCCATATGATTGTGCTAAAGTAGTCCTCGATCGTCATGTAATTTCCAGCCTCCAGCTAATGTGTAACTGCAAATATTTAAGTTGTTACTTCCTTCCATTCTTTCATTAACACTTCATATAGTTCGTCGTCTTCTTCTATTAGATCATACCGTCCCAAGGCTTCAGCAAGCTTCTGAGCAATAAGATGGTAACACAGAAAAGCCTTACCTTCCATAACACCAAAATAAAAATCATCGCAAGAACAAAAACCAGCATTAGGCAAAATGAGGTAATCACGTTTCTTTCCTACAACAATCCAAACCACGCGGTCGCTTGGTTTAAAAACATATCTCTTAACCCTTGAATCTTCAATGGCCTCCCAAGCATTACAAAAACGCTGACTAAAAATGGTTTTCAACACAGAAAAATGGTTCTCAGTTAACAATCCATTAGCCTTGGCGAAAAGGCAAATTTCTTGAAGAGTTTGAATTTCCGCCTTATTTTTCTTCATCAAGATTCCTTTTCTACATTTACTCATAAAACAACGTAGCTATTTTAACCTAGTTTTCTTAAATGCTTAATTGATCCTAAGAAGGTCCCGTCTAAAAGATATGTTTCCGCTTCGTCAAGATTTACACTTCCAGAACGGAGAACAGGACCAATGAACCCCTCAAACTTTTTCTTTCTAAAGATAGATGAAACGTTTACAGCTTGGCCACCTAAATAATCGTTGAAAGACGGCATAACGATGAAAGACTCAACTTTAAGGTCGCTGTTAAACTTAGTCCTCAAAACATCCTGCGGACTTTCAGTTTTCCTTAGGCTAACACCGTTTCCTTTAAGAACATGCTTTGCTAAAAGCATCCTGTTGCATGATGCTCGAATCCACACTTGCTTTGTTATGCGGAAGCCTATAGTATCAGAAAAAACAACGACTGGATGGACATGACCCACAACTAGCGTAGTACAACCAAGCATTCGAATTTCTGGCCATGTGTGACCGTGGAAAAGCCCTATACCTCCTAACACGATGCCTCTAGGAGAGAGGAGCTCCACAGATTCTGGCAACAAAGCCTCTAAGTCTCCATCGTGGTTGCCGAGCACAACCTGCACCTGTGGCACAACCTTACATGTTTCCTCAAAGAACCACGGAACGTCTCTCCACTCTTCAAAATCGATTTTTGAAACCGTATGTTTGACGTCACCTAAAACTATGAGCCGATCGGGTTTTTGAGAAACAAGAAGCCCTTTAAGCCTTTCAAAGAGCCGTTTTGTCTGCGAAGGCACGTGAACGCCTTCTTCAGCTAAGGCAACCTCCCAACCTATGTGAAGGTCAGAAATAACCATGACCCGCTCTGAACCGCTGCTAAGTAAAAAAGCACCCTCTGGACTTAGCAGCGAAAGATGGTTACCCCTTTGCGGCATAGACCCTCACACTAGTAATTAAGATTTAGCTTAAAACTGTTAATATTTCTCGGTGTAAAGTTTTATTAGCTGCAGCTATGACTGAAAAACGATTCATTTCAGTTAAGGGGTATCCATTGAATCCTGCACCATTTGGCTGCGTCACGGTTCCTCCAGCTTCTTTAATTATCAGCAAAGCTGCAGCAATGTCCAAGGTTCGAAGCACGCCTCTTAAGTCAACATATGCGTCTAAAAATCCTGAAGCCACATGACAAATCTCAAGAGACGCTGAACCGAAGGATCTTACACATCTAGCTTTTTTAATGAGTGGAACTACAAGCTCGACTGAGTTTGGTGCACGGGAAACATCGACTCCTAAAACCGCGTCTTTGAGACGAAGAGTTTCAAAAGTCTTAATTTCGTTGCCTTGAAACTTGGCTCCCTTTCCCTTTCTAGCTTCAAACGTTTCGCCTAAGCATAGATTCATAACCACGGCAGCTTCAATGCTGCCTAAATCGTTGAAAGGCGACACAGCGAGAGACGTCGAAACAAAGCTTACGCCCCTCGTCGCGTTGGTTGTTCCATCCACAGCATCAGCAATTAAGTAGAACGTTGGCTTTTCTCCAAACTTTTGAACTCCATGTTCCTCGCCTATAAAGATGCACGAAACGCCATTTTCCTTGAGGAAGTTTATTATTGTGTTTTCAGCAACCTCGTCGATGAGCAATGTGCGGTCTCCACCGAATCCTCTTCCAAGAACCTTCATTGACTCATCTGTTCCAATAAGAGGCTTTACAGCTGAACGAACATTGTCTGCGATTTCTTTTAAGCAATTTACATCGTTGATGTCCAAACGTTACACCTTTAAGCTAGCTCACAAAAAAGTAGAATCAACGCGACGATTGACTTTTAAGTTGTACCAGTTTCCCAGCTGGAAACGTATTTCCTCTGTTCCTCAGTCATCTTGTCTATTTGTATGCCCATTCCTGCAAGTTTCAAGCGTGCAACTATCTCATCAATTTCTTTGGGAACACTGTAGACTCCAGTCTTCAATTGTGGATTCTTCGCCAAGTACTCAACGCACAAGGCTTGATTAGAGAAGGACATGTCCATAACCTCAGAGGGGTGGCCTTCGGCTGAAGCTAAGTTAACAAGTCTACCCTCAGCAAGCAGGTACATTTTTCGACCGTTCTTTAACGTGTATTCTTCAAGGTTTGGCCTCATCGTCCTTTTTGAAACAGAGGTCTGTTCAAGGTCGGGAAGACTTATTTCAACATTGAAGTGTCCACTGTTAGCCAATAATGCACCGTCACGCATCTTAAGCAAGTGCTCTTTCCTTATCACATTTAAGTTTCCAGTTGCAGTGACAAAAATGTCTCCTTGTTCCGCAGCATCAGAAATGGGCATAACTTGGAACCCGTCCATCACGGCTTCGAGTGCCCGTAGTGGATTGACTTCAGTTACAATGACGTTTGCACCTAAGCCTCGAGCCCTTAGCGCAATGCCGCGGGCGCACCAGCCGTAACCGCAAACGACAAACCTTTTTCCAGCTATTAGGATATTAGTAGCTCTTAAAATTCCGTCAATTGTGCTTTGCCCTGTTCCGTATCGGTTGTCAAAAAGATACTTTGTATACGCATCATTCACCGCAATTATTGGGTACTTCAAGTCTCCCTTTTGATTCATCACTCTGAGTCTAATTACGCCTGTTGTAGTTTCCTCTGTTCCACCCTTGACAGCGTCCAAGACTTCCCTTCTAAAAGTATGCAGAGTACTCACAAGGTCTGCGCCGTCGTCCAAGGTTATCGTGGGTTTCTGGTCAATTACTTTGTTTAGGCACCAATAATACTCGTCAGTCGTTTCGCCCCGCCAGGCATAGACGCTGACCCCTGACTTCGCCAAAAAAGCAGCAACCTCGTCTTGGGTAGAAAGCGGATTTGAGCCGCACAAAGCGATCTGTGCGCCGCCAGCTCTTAATACATCAACAAGCACGGCGGTCTCCTTGGTCACGTGGAGGCATGCGCCTATCATTAAGTCTTCAAGAGGCTCTTCGTTCATGAACCTCTGTCTTATTTGGCTTAGTACTGGCATGTGTTTTGAAGCCCAGTCTACGAGAAGGCTGCCTTCATTTGCCATCCTAATGTCTCTGACCTTATTATCCATCGTTCTAAACCTCGTTCCATTATTGTTCACTGAGCGGTTCTTTCATTTAAAGCTATAACCATAAATGTACATTTTCGATGAGCAAGAGAACCAGCTAAGAATAGGTGGATGTTTCAAATAATCTGCCTAGCACCGTCGCTGTTAATTCTTAGATTGGAACCGAAGTTACTCGTTCGACGTACGTATATTTATGTTATTTTTTCTTCGAGTTCTAGGTAAGAGGAGTACAACAACTGCGCCTGCCGCTGCTGCAGCTGCAATTATGACGTACGTTGTTGGAAAACCGCCTTGTTCGATTGGGGTTAACGTAACTTCTGGAATTACGTCTACAGTTTGGATGCACGGTATCGCTGTTCCGCTGTACTGCAGTCCCTGGTACTCTGGGGTACTAGGCCAATTTAGTGTTTCGACGATTACTTTATTGTTAGCTCTGATCACGTGTGTCCCAGGCGTAGTTATCACATAGTAGGAATCGGCTTTAATTGAATAGACTTCGCCGTCCACTGTGATCTCTGTGTCCTTAGAAGCAAAAACGTAAGCCTCAACGTATGACTCCACTGGCAGAAAGAACGGTGTGTCCTCATCTGGTTTAACTCCAAAAAATCCCATTCCCGACCCGTATGCACCGTAAATTCCACTTGCTGACCTTATGATTGAACCATTGTGAACGCATTCTAACGTAATTGGCTGGTCGCTGTGAACAAAAATGGCTGGTGCCTTAGGTTTAAAGCCTAGCCCACTGTTCGCTTTAACGTTTGCTGTTAAGATTTTTTCTTTGGTTTCTAAACTCCACACAGTAACAGTTGTGTCTTGGGTGGCTGAAACTCTGTATCCATAGCTTTCTGTTGTATCCCAATTAGTATTTGATAATGAATAGAAGTTTCTTCCTACGAATCCTCCTTCGGCAGATGGCACAAAAAACGTGGTTCCATCAATGTTTCCCGAGTGTATCATGATGTTTCCTGTAGACTCGACTTTGTACACTGTAAAAGGTTCCCATATCAGCCTTTTGTAGCCATTGGCCTTAAGTGAGAAAGTCTGAATGTTGCCGTCTTCTCTTGTTACAGTTACCTCAGCGTCCTCAAGTGCAAAAACCGTGTACTGTAGGTAAATGTTGAACTGAACCGCCATAAAGACAAACTCTTTACCAACGTAAGCTCCGTCTATGGCTTGATAAAATGTGAAAGGCAAAGGATAGGCAGTTACACTTTCAGCATCAAGAGGAATTTCTTCACAATTTAAAAGCAGGACGTTTGCAAGCTTGCTTGTATCCACCTTGAAGAAGGTATCGTTTTTGAAAAGGACATAGTGTGTCTCCATGCTGTCTATTGTGGTTTCTGAAACCAGCGAACCATTATCCAAACAGTAAACCCTAATGTGCGTGTCATCTTTTGTGGCTGTAATTGCAACCAATGCAGCCTCAGCCACCGAACCTGTGTCAAGCCTCCAGCCTGAATTTAAGTCATTGTTATCTGTAAGATTGTAATTGTAGATTTTGGCGGGAACATAGCCGTAATACGTGTATTCCTGCTGAGCAGACGATCTAAAAACATTTGCAGACCATGCAAGGGAAAGAGAACAAAACACCAAGAAAACTGTGGCTGTGACTCCTAAAAGATTCATGCCATTTCGACGAGCTTGCAACATCGCAGATTCGCTTTATTATGGTGATATTGAAAATAAAATTTTTACTCATTAATCACTAAATATGTTTTTGTTAACATTACTTTTTTGATGTCCTCTTACAATAATTAGTCCTACTAAAACGCCTACGACAACTACCGCTACTCCTATAATAATGTACAATATTGGGAATCCACCTAAAGGAGTTAAAGAAACGTTTACGGTAACATCAACTGTTTGCACAGCTGGTATTAGTACACCATTATATATGAGGCCTTGAAAGTCAGGCGTGTTAGGCCAGTTTAACGTTTCAACAATCACATTCTTATTGGAGCTTATCACGTGAGACCCAGGAGTCGTAATCACGTAATAAGAATCAGCATTAATCGAATAAACATCGCCGTCCACAGTTATCTCCGTATCCTCAGACGCGAAGATATAAGCTTCCACATACGAATCTATAGAAAGGAAGAAAGGAGTTTCCTCACCTGGCTTAACCCCAAAGTACCCAACACCTGAGCCATAAGCCCCGTAGATTCCTTCATTTCCAACCGAACTGAGAATTGAACCATTATGGAAGTACGCAAGCGTGACTGGCTTGTCACTTTGCACGAAAATAGCGGGTGCTTGCGGTTTAAAGCCAAGCCCAACGCCTCCCGGAACATTTGCGGTTATTATTTTCTCTTTTGTTTCAAGACTCCAAACAGCAATTGATGCATCTTCCACGGATGACACTCGAAACCCGTAGCTTTCAGTCCAGTCCCAATCAGAGTTTGCCCATGAATAGAAGGCTGTACCGACAAAACCGCCATAAACACTTGGGACGTAAAAGGTTCTTGCGTTTCCCCATCTATCCACAGGTCTCCCTGACTGAACCATTATGTAGCCCGTGGATTCAATTTTGAAGGCTTTAAAGGGATACAACAACAGCTCTTCCCATGTGTTGGCATCAAGCGAAAAACGTTGTTCCTTTCCATCTTCTCTTGTAACAGTTACCGTGGATTTCTCCAAAGCTAGAACCGCGTATCCTATGTAATAATCGGTTCCTAATCCTAACACGTAAAATTCTTTGCCAACGTAGGCTCCGTTAACATCCTGATAGAACGTGTCAGGTAAAGGACCTGACGTTGCATTACTGAGCGGTATCGATCCATAATTTAGTAGATAGACGCATGCAAGCTGGTCGGTTACTACTTTGAAGAAGCTGCCGTTCCTAAAAACGGTGTAATGTTTCTCCATGCTGTCTATGGTAGCTTCAGAAACCAAAGAACCATTATCTAGGCTGTAGACCGCGACATGTGTATTGTCACGTGTTGCTAAGACCGCGACCAAACTTGCGCTTGAAACCGAAGTTGGCGCAGAATAGTACCCGCTATTAGGGTCATTTTGGTCTGTAAGGTTGTATCGCCACATTTTCGCCGGAACATAGCCGTAGTACGTGTATTCCTGCTGAGCGTGAACGTTGAAGACAGTAAATGACGAAAAAGCAAGGGACAAAACAGCCAATGAAAACAAAAACATTACCATAGCTGTTTCTTTCTTAAACAATTTCTCAACCCCATTTAAAGCTCCAACTCATACTAGTATACAAAAATAATATATTTAAAAGCAATTAAAATTTTCCATAGATTTTCGCCAGCATTATAATATAAGCTGCAATAAAAATGCATGAATCCACAGCGACTATATAAAGAAAAATTCTCAAAACGCACGGAAGCTGAAGATCCTTGGTTGCGCTGTTTTCCAGTGGGGTGTTGGCATCCACAACTATTATAGGAGTCTTAGGCCAATTTCCTTTGAACTTAACAAATGGAGAAACTGAAATGCACGGTTCGTTAGAGACCATTAAAGATTTTCACATCAACGAAAGCATGTCCGTAAAAGAACTTGTCGACCAAATGAGGGGTTCTTGGGGCTTTACAGCCGAGAAGGTCGTGAAGGGCGTTGAAGTTCTTGAAAAAATGATCGCAGACAAACAATGTGTCAAGTTCCTTTCTTTCCCAGCATGCATTGTGGCGACGGGGACAAGAGGAATAATTAAAGAAATCGTTAAACGCCGCATTGCTGACGTTGTTGTCACGACGTGTGGAACCCTTGACCACGATTTGGCACGGTGCTGGAAAGACTACTACAAAGGCTCTTTTGATCTAGACGACAGAATGCTTCATAGACAAAAATTGAACAGGCTAGGCAACATCCTAGTGCCTATTGACAGCTACGGCATAATAATCGAACAAAAAATGCAGGAACTTCTTTCTGCCATATGGAACGAAGGTATCCGCGAAATTTCAAGCCGACAATTATGCAGAGAAATTGGGCTGAGACTCTGCAACGAAGACTCTATCCTATACTGGGCAGCAAAAAACAACATCCCAATCTACATTCCAGGCCTAACAGACGGAGCTGTAGGCTACCAAATCTGGCTTTTCAGCCAAAACCACAAACTAAAAATCGACATCTTAAAAGACGAACAGGAACTTAACGACCTAATTTTCGACTCAAAAAAGACTGGAGCACTGGTCATAGGAGGCGGAATCTCCAAGCACCACGTAATCTGGTGGAACCAGTTCAAAGGCGGACTCGACTACGCCGTGTACATCACTACAGCTGTTGAATGGGACGGAAGCCTATCCGGCGCACAAGTCAGAGAGGCAATTTCATGGGGAAAAGTGAAAGAAACAGCAAAACGAGTTACTATTGAGGGAGATGCCACAGTTCTCCTGCCCTTAATGATAGCAGCAATAATCGACAAAGTGAAAAACGGATAAAACCTCAAAGCATCAGATCTCCTTTAAAAATTAAAGACTATGGCTTTAACACGTTTTACGGTTAATGGTAAGCAATGATAACTCAGCAACATGTGCTTAAAGCTTCGAACAAAGAAATAAGGCAAGCTCGGCTAATCAGCTGGAAAAATTTTGGAAAAAACATATTTTTTTATGCCCCTGGATTTGTCCACTACAAGAATAGGTATTATCAATCTTCGTGGAACAAGTTTCCATCGATTTCAATAACTGGCAACGAATGTGCTCTAAATTGTAGCCACTGCGGAGGGAAACTTCTTGAGACAATGCTACCGGCCACTTCGCCGGAGACCCTGATTAAAGCATGCAGAAAAATCAAGTCAAAAGGAGCTGTTGGCTGCCTAATTAGCGGAGGCTGCCTGCCAAATGGTTCTGTGCCTATTAATAAATTTGTTGATGCCATTGCCGAAATAAAAAAAATGGGGCTAACTGTTGTTGTCCACACCGGACTTGTGAATTATGACACGGCAAAAAACCTCAAAAAGGCCGGAGTAGACGCAGTTTCAATTGACATCCTTGGCTGTGAAGAAACTGCCAGAGAAATCTACCATGTTGATGCTACTCTTGATGATTATCGTCAAAGCCTGCATGCCCTGAAATTGTCGGGGATACCCTTCACTCCGCATGTTTTGGTCGGGCTAAATTACGGCGAACTTCGAGGAGAGATCAATGCATTAGAAATGATTGCTGAAACCCAACCATCAGCCTTAATTATAATAGTTTTCTTTCCAATCAAAGGGACAAAAATGGAAAATGTCGCTCCGACGCCAATCGCCAATGTGAAAGAAATACTGATAAAATCCAGGATGATGATGCATAATATTCCAATAACCTTAGGCTGCGCTAGACCTAAAGGAGAATACAGAATAAAATTGGACACATTAGCAGTGAGGATTGGAGTTAACGGTATTGCATTTCCAACAACTGAGGCGATAAAAGCCGCAGAAAAGCTGGGGCTTAACATTAATTTTTCCAGTTCTTGTTGCTCCCAGATTTATGCTGACATAAAAGGAACTAAAAGTTAGATAGGTTTGAAAAAAGTTTTAGGCTTTTTTTGAACCAGCCACTGAACTTTTAACAGATGCCAACATTTGATCTTTTAGTTCCAAGAAAACTCTGCTTATTCGTTCAGCATCTTCACTTGACATCCCCACAGTTATTAACTGTCTTTCAAACGATTTTCGGGTTTTTCTAACTTTAGGACGTAGAATTAACCATGTAAAAAATAGGCTTAAACCTAATCTAAGCATGTAATAACTGCTTTTCAGCATAACAGCAACAGTATTTTTTTTCAAAACACTTTCACTCAAAAAATAGAAGAGGGAAAAACTCTATTCTTCCTTCTTGGCTTGTTCCTCTTCGATTTTCTTCTTAATCTTCTCTCCTATTTCTTTAGATATGTCCTCTCCTTTATGGTGCTCAATGGTTAGACCGCCCTTTTGGCTAGACATTCCCTTTATCAGGCTACCGATATCAGTGAAAGTCTTAATGTAGTCTTGGGTCATCTTGACTGCGACATCCTCTGGTAAACCGCCAGCCTTTAGTTCCTGGTAGAAGTTAGCCGCCGCGGTGCCCATTTCTTTCCCAACTTCCGCGGAAAAAATCGCTCCGATCACGCCTTTCACTAAATTAGGAACCATTTCGGAAACTGTTTTCAGAACTTTTTCAACTTCCTCTGCGTCAGACGTCAATACTCTTTTACACCTCCTTTAATTATGGATAATAAATATTGTGGTCACTCATGTTAACCATTGTGGACAAAAGTGACCACTTTTTGCACCAAATTGACCACTCCTATCCTCAAAAAACCTAATCATTAAGCTGCTTCCAATAGAAGTAAAGAATCCTCCCAATCGTCTGGAGTTGAAAAGACTTGTGATCCTCTGTTTGTAAATTCGTCCGCTGCGATTTTTTCTCCAGTTGCTGGGTTAATCCACGATGCCTTAACCTTTTTACTTGTTTTAATTTTTTCCATGTTGACAGTAAAGGTTGCTTTGCTTCCAAGGTAAATTAGTATCCACTTGCCATCCTTATGGCGAGCTGCAAGATTCAAGATGTCTCCGTCGGTTTTTCCACCATTGACGAAAACTGATTGATCTGGAACAAGGTTCCACCATTCCTCGAGACCGAGAAATATTTTTCGCAGTAAACTCATGTGAAAGGCACCTAGAGCGTCTAAAGCTTCTTTCCATGTTGGTAGAACACGCCAACTGTCATTGTGCCCGTAGCTATGGTAACCGCCAGCCAAGTAAGAATAATAGGCTTGTCTACGAATCCACAAGGGGGTTACGTCGAATTTATATTCAAAACCTGCTTCGTATGCACCTTCAGCCATCACAACTGGCTTCACAGGCGTCAAGCCACAGTCATGTGAAACCAAGGGATAAATCAAATTTACACTATTCCACGTTTGTATAGCATTATAAGCCAGCCAAGGCTCATTGTGCACAAAGCTAGATGAGTACGGTCCAGGGTCTGGCTTAACAGATATCATATGAAACCCCTCATCTCCTTCTCTTAGACCCGCGGCTAATTCTCTCAGAATAGGGACAAACTCTGGAGTTGCCCTCGGATGCATACACCAAATAATGTTTGGAGTTTCCTTGTATCGTTGCGCAATCCATTTAGCCCACGGTCTAGCCCGGTTACAAAACATGTAGTCCCCGAACCTTTGATGATACATGGACATCGAAATAACAAGCCCATTTTTTTGTGCTAATTCAACAACAGAATCCACGTTTTCAAAGTACGCCTCGTTTGGCTTAAGAGGATTATTGTTTACCCAAGGTGTTTCTCCATACACGTTTGAATGAACTGGTTCACCCACTCCTAAAAGCATTGTTTGAACAACGCTGAACCCTTTTTTCTTTATGTTTTCAATTATTATTTTCGCTTCGTCAAGAGTGTATTCTCTAAAAATTTGCCACTGCGTAGTTCCCAGCCAGAAAAACGGTAGATTATTTGCATCCACAAAATACCTGCCATTTTTGCTAACTTTTATTGGAAAAACTGGTAGTTCTTTGTTCATAGGTCATACCGCCAAGCTATCAATATAAAGGTATTTTTCACATTTATCTAACTTTTTGCATAACATTGGCTTTAACTCTCAGAATATTTATCCAACAAATAGGGTAAAGCCCTTTTTCCAAATTCTCTAATGAATTTAGGTTCGTCAGGGCTGGAGCTTCCAACTTGTACTTCGTTGAAACCCATTTCAATGTATCCCTCTATTTTTTTTATGAGAGGATCCATGTTTGTATAAACATTTTCAGCAAGCTGAGATGTATCTGCTTTTTCTGCTAGTTTATCAAGCTCTCTAGGATCACTTATGCAGCTGCTGAACATGTTTGGTATTGCTGAAATTTTCCAAATGAACATGGATTTCAACGCTTTATCATAATCTTCATCATAAGATATTTTCATCTCAATCATTTTAGGCAGGTTCTCAACACTTCTTCCACTTTCCCTTACACCTTCTTCAAAAGCAGAAAAGATTTTGCGAGCCTTCTCACGATCACTATCAAAAGTCATAAGGGCATCTCCGAACTTACCAGCCGCTTTAGATGCCCGTGGACCAAAAGCAGCAAAATAAATGGGTATCTTCTTTATAGGCCGTGTGTAAAGGTTCGCCTTCTTTAACCTAAAATATTTCCCTTCAAAGTCAACAAATCTTTCTTTCCAAAGCAGTTTTATTATTTGCACTGCTTCAATTGTTCTCTCAAGCCTTTCATCAAAAGTTGGCCAACTGTAACCTAAAGGTAGCTCGTTCATCGCTTCGCCAGTTCCAATGCCTAGAAAGATTCTGCCAGGATATAACTCGTCTAATGTAGCAAAAGCCTGTGCAACAATAGCAGGATGATACCTATAAATGCATGTAGTAACACCTGTTCCCAAACGGACTTTACTCGTCTTCGCCCCAGCAGCTCCTATCCAAATCCATGCGTGCCCAGAGCATCCGCCCCTATGAAACCACGGGTGAAAATGGTCACTTGTGCAGACAAACTCAAATCTTTGCTTCTCCGCCATCACGGTGAAATCTATCAAACGGCTAGGTGGATATTGTTCCTCAACAGCACGGTACCCAAATTTTACCATAGAGAAGATGAATATTCCTAAAAGTATATAATAGTAACCAAAAAATTTAAGGCCTACTCAATAAGTTCGTATTTAGTTCCGAACCCCGCAACTTGTCTGACAAAATGCATTTTTTCTAATTTTTTCAATCTTGCCCTGATTATTCTTCGGGAGGCCTGACCTCTCATGGCATCAACTTCACGGGTGATTGCTGAAATGTTCAGTGGTCCTTTAAGAGCTAATGCTTGAACGATGCAGCGGGAAATTTCATCCTTAGATATTTTGGTTTCCTTGATGTATTTTTCAGCTAGCTTAAGTCTTGAAAGAATCTTTATTGGCTCATCGTAAATTTTCACTCCGAGCCTAACAAGCCTAAGTGACGAAGCAATGTCAGCGTATTCAGGTTTTTCGAGAACCATTGTTTCGAGGACGTCAAGTCTTCGCATTATAGTATCCAGTTTTCTACTCACTTCTTCAAGCCGTTCGGAAACTTCTTTTTCACTCAAAGTTTACGCACTTATTAGATTCTTTTTCCTAGATAATATTAGATCAAATCTACATATAAGAAAATATAGTATAGCAAAATCGAAGTTCAAAATAGTATAAACAAAAATTTTACAGCCACAACTTTGGCTTAAAAAATGATTAGTTACTATTGGCTTTCAAATTGTTTCTTTTGTTTTTACCCACGTATTCTCGAGCAACAATCATGGTTGACGTTAAGATAATACTTGGAATATTCCTGATGTTCTCCGAAAGAAAAGTCTCAAGAGAATCCAACTCGTTAACCGAAACTTTAACAATCAAGTCGAACTCTCCGTAAATTATACTTGCATCCAAAACTTCGTCGAATTCAGAAATTCGTTTACAAACCTCACGTTCTGTCCCTGAATTCACCTTCATTAACACATAAGCCTTGATCGCCACAATCTCACCTTCTTTCTGCCACACAATAACAGCCAACTAAGATTTATCTGTTTTCTTTTCGCTTCGCAAAGCGTACAAAGTCATTACATAAAACAAAACCTTAAATTTTCGCTGTATCTAAAAAATAGCCATGTCTCGGTGGCCTAGGTGGCTAGAACGGCTGTTTTATTATGACCTAAAACTTAAATATGGGGGTGCATGTGTTATGTTTGAGGATTATGAAGATTTGGGAGCAGTTTCTTAAACTAGACGGGTGGCACAGTGAGTATCCTTCTGTTGAAAGGGTTTTGCGTCACTATGCTAGAAGGGTTAAGAGCGAGAAGACGAGGGCAAACTTCTCCATGATCCTGATGAATTTCTGCAAGTTTGCAGAGAAAAACCCAGACGATCTTGTTAGGTTGAGTGTTAAAGAGGCTTCACGGCTTTGTCAAGCTTACACGGACAGTTTGAAGGACAAGAATTATAGCATTCGGTATGTGAATGGATGCCAAGCGTATTTGCGAACCTTCTTCAAGGAGAACGATTTTGAAGGTTCAAAAGCCCTCAAAACTGAACACTATTATCAGCCGTCTAGGTACCGAAAGAAGCCAGAGTATATTCCGACCCCTGAAGAGGTTTACAAAATGGGGTATGCTTCAGGAAGTTCAAAGAATAGAGCTATGATTTTCGCAGTCTACACCGCGGGGCTTCGAAACTCAACCGTCAGGGCGATTAGAATTGGAGACGTAAGGGAAGAACTGGAGAACGGATTGAACGTTGTCAAAGTTACGGTTTACCCAGAGATGAAAGAGGTTGATCCAAACGCTTGTAAAGGCAACGTCCCATACTACTCCTTCATTGATTCTACGACAGTGAAGGCTGTACGCGAATACTTAGAGGAAAGGAAAGAAAGGTTCGGCAGCATAGATGACCGAGAACCTTTGTTTTGTTCAGACAGCAACAAGATACCACTGGAGACGCAGAGAAGAACACCGGTCTCAAGCAACGGATTTGAGAGAATGGTCAAGGCGTCAGCTAAACGAGCAGGCGTCAAAAAGTGGAAAGACGTCACACCGCACTGTTTAAGAAAAACCTTTGAATCCACCCTTAGAAACAGTGGCTTAGACGTTAAAGACCAAGAGTTCCTGATGGGACACATCCTTCCAGGAAGCCAAGACCCCTACTACGACAAGACCAAGGTTGAAGACTTGAGACGAAAATACGCTTCGGTCAACTTTTTCCCTCAAACAGGCTTCATCTCCGAAGAGATACGGAAAAGGCAACTCATAGACACAGCTAGGCTCCTAGGATTCGGGGATGAACGTATTAGGCGACTAGAAGAAGTCTTGGCAAGAGCGAAAAACGTGGATGAAGCCATAGACGAATTCAAGAAACTGCAGGAAGAACCTGAAGACCCGCCTAAACCGAACAGCGTCAAGATCGTCCGCGGAGAAAAAGAGCTAATCAAGCATCTGGAACAAGGCTGGCGACTGATAAAAGAACTGAACCATGACAAGTATGTGATCACCCACTAGCCGACGGGAAGGCAAGCAGAGCCCTGATTAAAAGGATAATTGCTTTCCCCACTCTAAGTCCAAGTTAATTTTACTATGTTTCCTCTATGGAAAATCTTAAATTTGTTGGTGTTAAGAAAGTAACTGAGGAGTTGAAATTATAGTTAAGAAAGAAACTGTGGCAATAGTTCTCTTAAGCATCACGACAATCTTGGGATGGGGGTTCTGGGTTGGGTTATCCGTTATTACAGGGGGGAAAGGGTGTTATTAGAAGCCCAAATTGATATTCTTCAGGCACAGCTAGATTCGCTGGATGCAACATATCAAAACTATAGGTCAGCCCATAGTTATACCGATTTTGAATATGACGCCTTAAACGTGGCATATCAGAATTATAAAACAACGCATAGTTATACAAACACCGAATATGAAGACTTGAAGTCGAAATATGACAATCTGACTGAGAGCATTAATAAGGGTCAAATCGTAGCTGGGTCCGCTACGTGGCTGTCTGAAGATAAGCGTCTGAACGTGACGAGTGAGCTGATACCCAAATTTCTTTGGGAGACATTGTGGAGCTACACTGTTAGAGTGACCATTACTAATGTAGGCACGGAGCCTCTTGACAAAGTCTGGATATTCCTATTCCCTTACGTGGATGGAAAACTATACGAATATTGGAATACTTTTAGTTACTCACATAGTGTTGAAAGCTTGTATATGGGAGAGACGTACAGCTATAACTTCACATCCGTGCCGAAAGAGATGACAACATACAAAGTATTTGCAATAGCAGGTTAATATACAAAAACGAAAAGTCGCTTTCTGAATATCTTCAGCATAAATACCTTTATTGTAGACTCAGTTGGGGGAAAACTCAAAAAATGAATTTGCGGAGGTGATTAGGCTCCGCCTGACTTACGAGTCGAGCTGACCGCAAAATAACTTATCTGAACAAAGTATTTATATCTTATGTTTCCTAAATGAGGTTGTTGCGTTTTTCTGTGGTGAGGGTTTTGTGGTTTGTTATGCTGGCTGTTAGGGGCTTTGTTTTGGTAGGTTGAGGTTGTGAAGAGTTTTCCTTGGAAGTTGTTCTTTTCTGAACGTTGTTGTTGGTTCTAGATGGGAGAGTTACAGCTATCTTAGACCTTCTCATGAAGGCTTGGTTTGGTCTTTCTATTTGGATAGTGCTGAGGCTAGGATGGGTTTGCGCTGGCATCTGAGGATTGCTGCTGACTCCAGTTTGGTGTAGGTTTTTAGGTCTATGAATGAAAGGGAATGGTATGATGCAAGAAGTATCATAGGTTTAGGTTTTTCTGATGGAAAAGCCAGAAAGATTTTGAGCGGACTGGTTAACGCAGGCGCAGTTAAAACTGGCACAGGAAAAAGGGGTGTGACATTGTACAAACCTGGAGTGCCATTTCCCAATGACCCACGTCTTCTCAGGTCAATTTCCGATGTTTTGAATGTGCAAGAGATTTCCAAAGCTGATGCCACATTTATTCCACCAGAGATGGAGGCAAGTGATATAATAAAAAGAACAGAATTCTACTGGAATGCTGAAGTAAACAATGTATCCGTATTGTACTACCCATACTATGTGTGCAATCTAATAACTCAAGATGGTTCTCAAAGAACAGATATAATTGATGCAATAAGTGGGAAATTGAGAGAACTTTAACTTACATCCAATGAAAATATTGACCGTAGATCGAAGAAGAGGAAGAGGCATCTATATTTTCTGCGCCGATCAGAACACACGAAATTCTAGAAATTGAGATGACATCAGATTATATTGTTAAACAACACGAAAAAATCACTGTTAGACAAACGAGCCTAAAAAGTTGGCTTTTTCATAGATTCGTTTCAGCCCCTCAAGTTCTTTTCCTATGTAGTATTTTGCCAGGACAGCCGTTTCTAAGCATGTTCCGTTAGTTGAGGTTACTGCGACAAAAATGTTGCATAAACTATATTCTTCCACTAGGAAATATCAGAACCATATAGGAATCATGTAAGCAGTAAAATACAAAAGCTTGGAAGAAGCGTTTTAATTATGAGCAAAAAGATTATAAGCGGATTCTGAGAATATTCTACATGGAATATTGGAGAACTGGACAGAATGCCCAAAAAGGTACAAGTGACATTTTCAGATGGACAATGGAAACTTATCGAAAAGCTAAGAGACACTATGGGAGACACTGATTCGCAAATTGTTCGAAACATTGTTATCGCTTACCTTTCAGAGAAGTCTTACGTCAAAGAAGAAGTAATCAATAAATCAAGGTAACTTGAGGGTGAAGTAGGTGGAGGTGAACAACGGAGAGGAGAGAGAAGTCCTATTCCGCAACTTGGTTAAAATCATTAAAAGCCCTCGCAAGTTCAACGCAAACGAAAGAATAATGTACTGATTTATTGTTGCATCGCTTTCAGACGCTTAGAGTTGCACCATCTTTTACTGTTTTTGCGTTCCATAGTTTTGCAGTACATCGTCTATCTGTTTTTTATGTATTCTTCTGCGCTATAAAAGGGTGTTTTCATTTGTTTTATGGCATGGGTTAGTTTTTCATACTCCTCCATTGGCACTTCTATGTATTAGAATTTTTTAGACTTCATTTTTAATAGGAGGCGTGCAGCAGCCTAGAAAAACTTATGCAGAGGTTAAACTGCCCGCTGGAACATTTCAGTGACAGCCTAGAGAGCCGACACGCCCCTTAAACACATACAACATTAAAAACCAAATGATTCAGTGTCCAGCTCCAACAATCCCTGCACCACAAGACCCGATTTTGCTTAAATGGTTAACAGCCAACCTTTCGGAGTCTTAGCCACCTGGGAGTAACAGCCCTTGAAAAAGCCATAATAAGGGGACATGTTCTATGAGGGAAATAATCCGCAACTTCGAAGAGTTCAAAAACAGAGTGGACACCGCCAAGCCCATAAACCACTCTGCCAAGCGAAAACAAGAGACGGCTTCCATTACACCAAACAGACTACAAAAAATTCGTAAAAAAATACGCCAAGCCTTTAAACTCAACCGAAGGAGCATGGACACCGTGAGTTTTAGGCTTGAAGGCGAAGTAAAAGACTGGAAACTCTTCGAAAGCTACATAGACGCAGGAGTCGAAAACGGCGGAAAACTGTTCTTCCGAGAAGACGAAAAAGCATCATAGAACACGTATATTTCAGCGGAGCCAAAAAAGTTGGTCTACACAGGCGAAATAGCAGAAGAAAACGCAAAAATAATCAGAGCCTATGGCTAAAAAGTCAAAGAATTAAACTTCAACAAAGAACATGAAATCCTAAAAATAGCCCAATAAAAGGTTGGCAGGAAACGCCCTTTGGGTTTTCTAGGGTGATTCTATAGAGATGACGTCTTACAAATAAGCTTTCGGGTCAACTATGATCCTTCTTCCTGTTATAGCTGATTGGTAGATAGCATCAACTACCCTTGCAGCGTATAGACCGATTTCGCCATTCGCTTCAGGTTCTCTGTCCTCTTCTACACATTCACAGAAATATTCTATTTCTTTTTGATAGCAAGCAAAGTTGGGGTCACTTAACCCCAGCTCTTTTTTAACCCTTTTATTTTTCCTGATCAGTTCCAGCTCACTTGTTGCATATTGACCAAATGGCTTGATCACAATTATGTTCCCTTCAGTACCATAAATTTCAAAAGTTGAAGGCATGTTGATACTATAACCACAAACAAATGTGCCCATTGCCCCCTGACTTAGCCTGAAAGAAGCAATTATGATATCCTCTACTTCCCAGTTGGACCTTATATTTCCTTTCCAAGCCATTACCTCTACTATTTGATCCTTAACTATGAACTCAATAGCGTCTATTGGATATACTCCTACATCCAAAAGACATCCACCGCCTGCCCTCTTTGGATCCAGTCTCCAGTCATCATCACCTGAGGTCTTTACAAATGCAAATTGCGATTTTATGAAAATGGGTTTGCCAATGATACCTTCAGCGATAAGACGCTTAGCTTCAATATTTGCTTCGTTGAAGCGTGACATGTAAGCTATCATAAACTTCACTTTATTCCTTTGAATTGATTCAATCATTCTCTTGCATTCTTCTGCTGTTGTAGCCATCGGTTTCTCGCATAAGACATGTTTCCCTGCCTCAGCAGCTTGGATTGTGTATTGTGAATGAAGGTGGTTGGGGGTAGAAATATAGATAGCGTCAACAGTATCGCTGTCTAGCAATTCTTCGATGTTCAAATAGTAGTGCGATATGCCATACATACGTGCAATATGCTTGACAACTTTTTCATCAACATCAACTATGGCTACGAGATTCGCCCTCTTCGCATGTAGCATGGCAGGGATAACCCGGTCACGGGCAATTTGTCCGCATCCTATAATGGCAAATGACAATTTTCTCAAGCCAAAACACTCACTTTCTATAGGTTTGCCAAAATACTTCTAAGATTTCTCCTTCCTCTTATATTTCCTATAACAGAGTCTTCAGTTTTCTCGTATTCAAGAGATAAATATCCTTTATAGTTGATTTCTTTCAAATCGGAAAGGATAGAGTGGTAGTCGATAATGCCTGAACCAACTTCAACGTAGTCATAGCCTAAGTATTTGCCTTTTCCAGTATATATACAGTCTTTTAGATGTGTATGAAATATTCGTGAAGATAGTTTCTTCCCTGCTTTGACTGGATCTTCTCCAGAAGAAACAAAGTTTGCTGGATCAAAGTTTACACCTACATAATCACTGCAAACAGCTTCAATGATTTGAATAACATCCTCAGCAGTCGCAGTGATGCCATAGTGATTTTCTACCGCAAGTCTTACATTCATTCGTTCAGCCAAAATGGATGCTTTTCTGATGTTTCTAATTATTCGTTTAATCAGCGTGTGGTTCACATATTCTCTGGGAATGTGACTTGCGAAGATTCTTAGAATCGGAGCTTGAAGACGACTCGCAAGTTCCATTTGTTTCTCAACAAGTCTAATCTGCTTTTCAATATGTTCGTCACTGAACCCAAAGTCACTTTGTCCAGAAATAGCAACTATTCTTGCATTGAAGCTTGCTAGGATATCCTCAAGTTCTGAAACTTTTCTCTCGCCGGTGATATATGGATAGATGTGTGCACGTGCATCTGTAGTACCCTCAAAGTATTCAAATCCCAATTCGTCCAAGATAATCAAAGTCTCCTCTAGGCTCATGTTCCTGAACCCAATGGTGGAAGTGCACATTTTCATTATAG
>Ga0272448_1000255_pt1 | contig 83307 bp, 76 predicted proteins | sample YNPCB0191_FD_202220 | JGI IMG/M metagenome (GOLD analysis project Ga0272448, IMG submission 202220) | Hot spring sediment microbial communities from Yellowstone National Park, WY, United States - YNP-CB-019-1 | ecosystem: Environmental > Aquatic > Thermal springs > Hot (42-90C) > Sediment...
AAAATGTTCACTTAATTTTGGCTGGGCGGGTATTAGATGATACGTTAAAACATTTATTGAAAAACCCGAATGTTTCCTATGTTGGTTTATTGAAAGCTGATGAAGTCTTAAAACTGGAGAGAATGGCCGATGTAATACCTATCCTGTATGATCCTTCCATTCCAATAAACCGTGTGGCAAGTCCAAACAAGCTATTTGAAGCTATGATGTTAGGCGTCCCAGTCATAACAAACGTATGCGCAGGAATAGTCAAACAAACCGGTTGCGGACTATTAGTACGTTATGATGTCCGCGATGTAAAGAGTGCTATTCTTTACTTGAAAGACAAACCGTTATTGAGGAAAAAAATGGGCTTTAATGGATATTTAGCTTGCAAAAAAGCTTATAATTGGATGTTAATGGAAGAAAAGCTGCTGAAGCTTTACTCCAGTTTTGGCATGTGAAGAGTGTAAAATGAAGATTTGTTTCTTTACCTCAAGCAGTCTTAGTGCGGGTGGTGGTGTTGAGAATTGGATAATTAGTGTTTCACAAAATTTGATCAGACGCCATAGAGTTAACATAGTAGGGTTAAAATATGTAGAAAAGAAAAGGTTGCATTTCAAGGAGCTTAGTTTGTCTCTGAATAAAATTAGTTATCAAGAGTTTCCTTTTATTAGTCTTCCGAGAGGAGCTGCTTTACCTAATCCCTTTTACCTGCGTCATCTATCAAGTTTGTTTAACTCCAGCGACTTGATTTACGTTGTACTTCCAAGTTCGCCTCTTGAGGGGCTATTTTACGTGCTTAGAAAATGTTTTAAAAGTAAGCTTATCGCCGGCTTTCACAACTCTTTGAGCTTTAATAAATTGTTACAGAAGCTGTATATGCCTCTATTCAAAAAGTCTCTCGAGGCTTTCGATGCTTATCATGTTGTGAATAAAGAAACATATGCTAGTCTTAAAAAAATTGGGGTCAACAATGTTTTTCTTATACCAAATGGTGTACATACAAATATTTTTCAACTGTGTAATGATCCTTCTAATTCTAGATTCTTCAATGTACTTTTCACAGGGAGGCTTTCCAAAGAAAAAGGAGTAGATATCTTAATAGAGATTATACGATATATCAATGAAAAGTTGAAGGCTTCGGACATAAAATTCATTATTACTGGTTCAGGTCCGCTTGAGGATAGGGTCAAGGAAGTTGCACGAAAATATAACAATGTAAATTATCTAGGTTTTGTTGCCGCAAAGGATATGCCCAGAGTATATGGAAGCGCAAATCTTTTTTTGATTCCTTCGAGAATTGAAGGGATGCCCTTATGTTTGCTGGAAGCGCAATCTTGCGGTTTGCCAGTTATAGGATCAAGAATACCCGGGATATTAGATGTTGTAGTAAACGGGAAAACAGGACAATTGGTTAATGTTAGCGATGTTAAAAGTTTTTCCGAAGCTATAAAAAATTACTACGAATTATGGCGAAAGTCGCCTAAAGGATATTATACAATAAATAAAGCCGTAAGGGAACATATAGTAAGTCATTTTGACTGGAATATTATAATAGATAAACTTGAAGAAATGTTCATAAAGTGCACAGCTTCATGAGAGTTTTGTTTGTTCTGGGCTTTCCTAATCCTTTTCCTGGCGCTGGCTGGACTAGAGTGGGGTTCTTTGCTGAAGATTGGGCTAAGAAGGGAAATATCGTTGAGATTCTTGGCACATTTACTTACAAATCCCTTCACAAAAAAGGGGTTCAGAAATTCAATAAAGTATACATTTTTAACCTCGTCTTTAACATGAATCTAAACCACTCTTTTGTCTTTATTCTAAATAGTGTCTTCTCGTTTATAGTTTCGGCATTCTTTCTATTGGCAAAAAGATCTAGCGTCGCTGTGATTTCTGTTCCTGCTGGCGATGTTGGGTTAGGAGCGCTAATGGCTTGCAAACTACTCAAAGTTAAGCATATAATTGATTACAGAGACGAGTGGGAAGACTACCTAATAAGCCTCACAAATCATAAAGTTGAAAAATTCTTTTACTCGGTCATTAAAAAGTTTCTGGGCAACCTTTATGCAAAAAGCCAGCTAGTCGTTGTAGTGACACCGAACTTTATAGACGCTCTAAAGCATAGGGGCGTAGTCAACGTTAGTCTCGTCCCAAACGGGGCTGATGCAAAGATGTTTAAGCCTTTGATTAGTAAGAAGGCTAACGATGTTTTTTTGATATTTTATTCGGGAGTAGTAGGCTGTTATTATAGGTTGGATGTTGCAGTTAAAGCATTAAAGAGACTTGTGGATAATGGTTTGAAAAACATTAGACTGGTTATTGCTGGAGGCGGTGAAGTTCGGAAAATACTCGCCCTAGCGTACGAGTTAGGCGTTTCCGAAAACGTCGACTATAAGGGGTCAATAAGCGAAAAGGCTAAATTAGCACGTCTCATAAGCGAAGCCGATGTAGGCATAATCCCCTACGACGATAATCCACTCTGGAAAAACTCTGTGCCAGCCAAGTTTTACGAATATTGCGCATGCGGCATTCCAGTCATAGCCACAGCGCATGAAGAATCCCTAATAGCCACATTTATAAGAAAATATAGAGTAGGTATGATCTCCCCGCCAATGAATGAAGAGAAACTTGCCGAAGTAATTCGTAAACTCTACAAAGATGAGTCTTTCAAGGAATTTGCAGGAAAAAGGGCGAGGGCGCTAATAGAACAAAAATTTGATAGAAATAAAATTGCTGCGGAGTTCCTTAATCTGGTTGAGATGTTTACGTGATGAAAGAAAATGAAATACCTCAGCCTATGAAAAGCCTGCTGTTAGTTGTAGCTTTGGCCACTATTTTCTCATTTTTCACTCTGTGGCTTATAGAGTCATGTATAAAATACTTTCTTTTCCTTTTTGAAATCTTTGTAATATGCGCTGTTTATTTAATTATTAATGGTTATGAAAATAAAGTAGTAGTCATGAAGCAAACGAGGGTAAGAAATGTAAACATTGGCCTGATAATCGATTTATCCCTAATTTTTTCTGCGTTAAGTCTCTTAATACTCCATACATTTCACATGGATGGAGGCTTAGTTCAACCTTCTTTAGCTTTGCTTTGCACATCATTACTTTCCGGCTACGCCTTGTTAAACATATTCGGTCTAACCCATTATTTTTCTAAACTTGAAAACCTAGTTATGTCATACATATTAAGTTACACATTTACAGGTTTTATAGCCCTCATTTTTCTCTTCCTGAACCAAGAAACCCGAATTTCAATTACATTAGGTAGCTTCGTTATAGTGGGGGCGCTCTCAGCGTTTAAACATAGAAAAATGACCGCTTCTTCTACTTTGGGGTCTTTCTCTAAAAACAGCGATTGTTTAGCTTTACTTGTTGCTATAATGTTCTACATAATTTCTTTCTGCTTTACATATCCGGGTCTCGCGCTTAATATAGGTTTAGATAGTCTATGGCACTATGCAAGAAGTACAGTGCTTGGTAGATCCCCGGAAATCTATGTAGGTTCAACCTACGTGCTGGCGCACCTTCACGAATATATGTTCCTAACACTTTCAAACTCATCAGTGGCGTATGCTCAAACGACTTTGGTGATGTTAAATCTAATGTTGCCGCTTGCCTTCTATATTATGGTGAAGCCATACCTAGAGAAAATCGATGCTAGGTTACCTTCATTGGCAACAGTCTTCTGGGTATTGTTTACAAATAGTTATGGAGGTTTCGCATGGCTTTACTTTACATACCAAAAACTTTCATCACCGGAGAAAACTCAACTTCAACTCTTATACACTACAGCGGACAAAACTTACAATGGAACCATTTACGGCGTCCTCGGTTTATGGTATGTTCCGCTTACGGTATCCTTGGTGTTAACAATGGTAGCGATCTTTTTGCTATGTAAAAAAGAAATCCCCATAAAGAAATATCTAGCCCTTTTCTCTGTCATTGTCGCTATATTATACCTTACACATGTAACCGAAGCTGTAGTATTCGCCCTTTTTCTGGCTGTTTACGGTGCAATATCAAAAAATCAGGAATTTAGGACTGAACAAGCCTTAAAATCCTCAATCATTGGCTTTTCACTTGTCACTATAATTTACTATATTCTCTCAGAAGTCACAATCCGCTTCACATTCACCGTATCTCTATTAATTTCCATTTTTGGTACAATCTTCGCGCAACTCTTGTCTTTGTTAATAAGAAAAATCGTTAACCAAAAACTTCCTTCATTCAGAGTTAGGACAAGAATAACAAATAAAATATTCTTGAAAGTACTGGTTTTTCTGCTACTATTTGTTTACGTGACCGCCCTTCTCTCGTGGCCATCTTTCGCCAATTCTTTTCACACGTGGCAAGTGGACACAGCAGGAGGCTCTGTCGGCTTTGTTCCTTGGTTTATGTATCCATTAATACTTGGAATAAACGGTCTCCTAGCCATAACAGCTCTGTATTATATAGCTAAAAATTCAAAACCTTACGAAATGCTGGCACTCTTTATCGCATTTATGGTTTTTGCCCTTATCGCTGGAAGAATTGTGTCAACAATAAATCTCTATTTTTTTGATGCAGGATACTGGGAGAAGAGGTTTATTCTCCTCATAAAGCTTCCACTTGCGGCGCTCGCTCCAATCCCAATTTTACTCATTATTGACAAGTTGAAAAAAGTCAAAGTCCACATAAACCTAAGAACTGTGACTTCAGCTACAATAATTGGAACGGTAGTTCTCTACGGCATCTCCACAACATATCTCAACATTGAATATTGGAACATTGCATCATCCAACCAGCCTTCTTCAGACGAGATGAAAGCTGTAACTGCCTTAAAGGAGATACTTGATAGCGACCTCAAAGCATGGTTGGCAACAGTAACTGATCCATCTGCATCCATCACAACTTTTGCTGCTCCAGCAGACCAGCTTGTGTTAAGGCCGATTCTCTACACGGCCTATACACCTGAGATGGCGTTCACTCAACTTTATAGGCATCCAGCCTATGATCATGCATACATATACCTACACAATAGGGACTTAACACAGCTGAGCAAATTCGCTGACCGGTTTTTAGCCAACTACATAAAAACGCTACCAATAGTCTACGAAAACTCTGAAGTGGAAATATACAATGTATCCAAGGTTTCTCCACCTTTGCCAAACAGCGATACTGTATTAATACTGTCCCTCGACAAGTCATTATGTGAAGAGCAAACTCTTTACACGGCTTATAGCCTTCTTTCTCAAGGGTTATACAATTATACGGTTGCCTACGACCTCGACGATAAAGCCCTCAACTCAAAAACTATTGTGCTATCATATGACCCTCCTGAGGGAGGCATTCTTACAAGCTTATTTGAAGATCAATTTAACGAAACACTAGCCTCATACACCATTGCGAGGGGAAGCTGGCAAATTACCAGCGGAAAGCTTCTAGGAGGCGAAACTGGAAAATACGCTGAAGGAATAATTCTTTCGCCAGTTTCCGCTAGAAACTTCGTAGCATCCTTTAAAGCTAAACCAGTAAGCGGGAACGCTTCAGTATTAAACTACGTTAGCCTTGTATATTCATGGGTAGACCCAAAAAACTATAGAATAGCAGACATCATGTTCGGTGCAGACCTTTATGCATACGTTCATTTTAGAACAATTATTAACGGAGTTGAGCAGGCAATACCGAATTGGCCTGGAATTAAAACAGACATCAAATGGAATTTTGGCGATGAATACAACATTACGGTCACTGTTAATGGTACACTAAACCAAATTGCAGTGAACGGAAAAACCTACTTATCTACAGATTTGGAAAATATTCCTGGAAGGATAGGGCTTCGCTACTACAGGTTCTATCAAGTTTCATTCGACGACTTTTCGCTTACCACTAGTGTTCCGCTCAACTTACGCCCTATAGAAGATTATGTAAACTTTCTAGAATCAGGCGGAAAACTCATCATCTTGAACACAAACGGCTATTATTCCTTTGCAACCAGTCTATTCTCGGTTGAAAACTCCACATTAAACGCAGAAAAAATCGAAATGGGAAAGGAAACATTAAACTTGCCAACAGAAATCATTGTGCCAAAACTGGCCCTAAAAAACTCTACGATATCAGTTTTAGGCCGATATCTTGGATTAAACGATGAAACTTCCTTCATTATAAAACAAAATTTTGGCAACGGCGAACTATTCTACGTAAACATAAAACCCATTATTGAAGTACTGCGCAAAGATGAAGCATCCGCATATTATCCTTTACTTGGCAGTCTACTGGAAGATTTAAGTCTACCAAAAATAAGGCCAAATTATGTCTTAAGCGCCGATGGATACGTAAAAGAAATACAATTAAAAAATGATGTAGATATAGAAACAACTTCTCTAATACTTCCACTAAAAACCACACTTAAACAGCTCGAAATCAAAACAAGTGATGGAACTATTACCCTCTTCAATGTTACAAGTATCAAGATAGAGAATTATTCAAAATTGCTTGTCAAGACAGAAAACCTTACAATAAGCGACGGACAAGGATTTTACGCAACTCTAAAACTCAACAACACCTTTGCAATCGAACCCTGCGAAGGTATGCTCAACCTTGAAATAGCCACAGAAGAAGCCAAACATTACATAACCCATGTTGAACAAATTTCAATTGCACCTTACGGGACTATTCAGCTGCTGGCTCGAACACCAAAAGTAAGCGCTCCCGAAGTCACTTTCATCGAATTCTATACGCATGGCTCGTTAAATTGGCAGACACGAACCTACGGCCAAAACCTAAACGTAAACGGAACAACAAGCTTTGAACTCCTACTTTCAGATAGCTACACCATGCTAGGAAACGTTAAACTTGGCGAATCCTTCGAAAGAGATCCTCCCATAGTGATGTTTGACGAATTTCCAACCATACCGACAGCCATATTTTGGATCCTGCTTCTGCTTCCAATATTCATTGGAGTAATTCTCATTTTCACATCAAAGCAACAACCGCAAAACGATAAAGGACAAAGCAACGAATGAATCAACGGAACATTTGGGAACTGAAAGGCTCTCAACTGATAAAACAGATACGACGTGCAGAAGTTGTAAAACTAATGTTAAAGCATTCCAAAGCCAAACAAATATGACATAGGCTGCGCTGAAGGCTTCATAACAAACTGCCTTTCACAACTGCAAGCACAAGTCATAGGCATAGACATAGATCAAAGCTTAAAAATCGCTAAGAATAAAGTGAAAACGCGGATTTCATTCAAGCATCCATAACACATCTTCCCTTCAAAGATGGGTCGTTTAGAGCCGCAACCCTCTTAGAAATTTTGGAACATTTGCCAAACGCGGCCATAAACAAAGGGATAGCAGAAGTCAACAGAGTATTAAAATCCGGCGGAACCCTAATAGTAAGCGTGCCCTACAAGGAGAAAATCACGTATACTCGCTGCATACACTATGGAAAGCTTACGCCACTATGGGGGCACATCCAAAGCTTCGACGAAAACAAGCTGAAAAAAATTACTTCCTGATAACTATGTGCAAACAGAAAAGAAAAACTTACCAAACGTTGAATTAATTTCATGCAATAAACTACTTGGGAAACTTCCGCTAACTTTCTGGCTCATAATAAACAGTATTCTCGGACTAATACGCAAAGGCTACTGGATAATTCTCAAATACAAAAAATCCTGAGATGATAAATGGAACCATACTATTTTAGGCTCAGAGATGTAAAGGAGTTTCTGGAGCATTATCTCCATATCTACAAAGGGGATTACAACAGAACTAGAGCCGAAAAAGTAGTCAGACTATTCCCTTGTCTTATTGGAAAAAAGGTATTGGATATGGGAAGTGGTGGAGGCTTTTATTCACTAGCCGCCTCCAAAAAAGGGTGTAAAGACATAACTACATTAGACGTCTCCCATGTATGCGTGAAAGCAGCAAGATTAAATCTGAGGAAAAATGCAAATTTAGATGCCAAAGGCGTTATCGCCGACGCAACTAACATCCCCTTCATAGATGAATGTTTTGATTTCATAATTTGCGTGGATTTAATAGAGCATATAGAAGCAGATAGAAAGCTTTTAAGGGAAATTCGACGAGTACTGAAAAACAGTGGGTTCTTGGTTATAGCTACACAGAACTCAAACTCACTAAACTACCTTTTGGAATCATTCATACAAAGATATATCCTTAAAAATCGGAATTGGATGGGCTGGGATCCGACTCACGTAAGGTTTTATACTCCTAAAACACTCATCCAACTGCTGAAAGGCCATGGTTTTTCCATCATAAAACTAGCGGGAACATACTATATACCGTATATGGCAGCATTCTGGTTTAAAAAGTTCAATACGAGACTTTCAAAAGTATTTTATGTATATTTACACATGCTAAATCGAATGTTTGAAAACCGTGAAAGCATAGCTTTAAATTTGTTTGGATGGGGAATAATGTGTCTTTGTCAGAAATGAAACTGCAAAATGTAACGGAGGCTATCAATAGAAGAAGTTTAAGCTTAGCCGTTGTTGGCTCTGGTTATGTTGGTTTACCAACAGCGGCTCTTTTTGCTGATGCAGGCTTTCAAGTCGTTGCTATTGATGTTAAACCTGATTTGGTAAATGCTGTTAACGATGGCAATTGTCCGCTGAAAGAGCCAGGGCTGAATGAGCTTGTAGCACGCAATGTCCATGCTAGAAGGTTGAAGGCAACATTAAGTTATGACGCCGTTGCCCAATCAGACGCCGTAATAATATCTGTGCAAACACCATTAAACAAGAACAGAAAGCCAAACTTATCCTACCTAATGAAAGCCTTGAAAAACATAGGAAAAAACCTGAAAAAGAATATGATTATAGTTGTAAGCAGTACGGTTCCGCCCGGCACCATGAATGAAATGGTTAAACCAACCTTGGAAGCTTTAACGGGCATGAAAGCTGAAGCTGACTTTTACTTGGCTTATGTCCCAGAAAGAATAGCTCCCGGAAACGCCCTAAAAGAATTTGTTGAAAGCCCAAGACTTGTAGGTGGAATAGGCCCAAACAGCACAAAAACAGCCGCAGAACTATTCAGAACAGTTTGCAAAACAGTGATAGAAACTGACGCCTCAACAGCAGAAGTTGCAAAACTTGCAGAAAACACTTTCAGAGACATAAACATAGCCTATGCAAACCAACTCGCCCTAATCTGCGAACAACACAGAGTAGACATCATGGAAGTAATTAAGTTAGCAAACACACACCCAAGAGTAAATATACACTTTCCCGGACCAGGAGTGGGAGGACCATGCCTACCCAAAGACCCCTATCTGCTAATCAACCAATCCAAACCTACAGACTATGACATAATAAAGACCGCTAGAAAAACCAACGATTACATGCCTAACCACATCGTGAAACTAATTACACAAGCATTAAAAAATACAGAAAAAAACATCCAGAACAGCAAAATAACCATACTAGGCACCGCTTATAAAGCCAACATCGATGATCCAAGACTCAGTCCCTCTAAATCCATCATCCGCAAACTCATAAGCCTACACGCCAACGTCACTGTCTACGACCCCCACTGCAACCAAAGCTTCGGAGCCAAAAAAGCAAACTCTATACATGAAGCAATAAAAGGCGCAGACTGCCTAGCCATAATAACAGACCATACAGAATTAAAAAACCTAAACCTTCAAGAAATCAAGACATTAATGGCTAACAAACCAGCTATAATCGACGGAAGAAGAATACTAAACCCCCACGAAGCAGAAAAACTAGGTTTCTTATACTATGGCGTAGGATTCGGCAAGTAAAGAAAATAGCAGATAAGCTGCTTAACAACCAAAAAGGCATCTAAACTCACTGTCCTCTCTCCCATATAACCATTGAAGAATACAGATGGCTTCTGCTAAGACTTTTCTTAAAATCCCTGATCCACGAGGGGGTGGGAGGGGGTACATTAGAACCCTAAACATCGTCCTAAACTATCTTAACTTTTAGGCATCACAAAAAGCCAAATTTTTCGCAAAGTTATCCATATTTTGGAGTACATACTTTATCGATTCTGCAAATCTTACGACGATTATAATACACGAAAGTGCCCAACAAACCCAACTGGGTTTCAAGAATCTTTCTGCAATCGCCTGGCATTGGAAGAATTTCCGGTTGTTTAAAGGGCTTACGCCTTGATTTATCTCTGAAAGTCTTATTAAGAAAGTCTTCAACCAACCAAAGTTGCTCAGGATCACGACACCAAACGTTTGCAGAGTTTCTTAAGATTTGAACCTTAACTTCCGGGAACCGTTTAGGATATAACATAACATGAACCCCATCACCCACGCGTGGCACCCCTTCAAATTCCCTCGAACCACTAACCATTTCGTAAGCATCCTCAGGAGTCAAACCTGTTTTATCATAAACTGCTTGAATCATAATTCAAACACCGAAAAATGGGTACCGTGCAGAATGATATATAGATTGCTGAACAGGCAAAAGGAGGAATTGAAATGAGCAGACTCGACCAATCTTCTCATAAAAAGGGCATACATAGACTTACCGCTGGCTGGGCTAGCTGGCGCTGGCTTTCTGGTGTTTCAAGCAAAGAAAAGCAATGGTTCCTAGGAACCATTATTGGACGAGGCGGCTACGAAGCATGGATGAACCATCTTACAAAAGGCTTACAGGACCCAAACTTTCTACTAAAATTCGAAGCAACAACCGACCCATGGGAACGCTCCAAACTCGTTGGCCAAAAAATTAGCGAACTCCGCAACTCCTTTAGGGCAATGACTGAAGAACAACGTTCCGAACTAGCAAAACAAGCCGAAGTCGAATTGAGAACAAGCCTAGAACTAATGGGCAAAGACAAAAAGACCATCCAAGAACTCATAGCACTAGTTGACCCACCAACAAGCAAGTAGCAGCGAATAAACCACACTCCATCTTTTTCTGTATTCCAACAAAGGGATAAAAATGCCAAAAACTAGGAAAAACAACAAAGCCACCCTTAACAAAATAGTCGACAGCCTACTGCATCCATACTTTAATGATTATCCAGCAATGATAATTGTAGATGGCTTACTTCACGCTATAATCGAACAAAACCCAAACGAAAGCCTAACCAAATTCATCAAATACAATCTCCCCAGACTTCTAAAATCATATAGGAATAATCATCACTGAACCCGCAATTTAATTAATGATTGATTTCATCCTGCCAATTATCCTTTCCAATCCCTTCAACCAAAACCACATAGAAGCAATCCTAATAGCCATCGAAACCCAACCGAACACAACGCAAACCTTTGAAATCCACCAAATAAGCACAATAACCTACAACAACTAATGCTGACTCCAAATGTTGTTGTTAAAAATTCCAGCACCACAACAACACAAAACAACCACCTCCAAAAACAATGGGTATAACCTACAAAAAGAATTTAGTCTTCCCACCGCTAAAATCAAGCATAACAAGAGGTTTGCTGAAAATTTCTTACACTTAGGACAGCTGATAAACGTGTAGTTCTGCTCCACGGTTTTAACGCCCCTACCAACAGGCTTAGAAGATGCTCATTTTTCATAAAGTTTATTTATTTTTAACAATAGTAAAATTTAAAAATATTTAATAATACTAGCATTAACTATGAACAACGAGACGTTTCCCAGAGACATACTAGCCGATTTAACAAAATGGCTAGACCGAAGAGAAGCATACGCTATTAAGGGGCCAAGGCAATCAGGGAAGACGACCCTCCTAAAAATTCTCCAAGAAAAGTTGAAAGGAAAAAAAGTGGTCTTCCTGAACTTCGAAGACCCCGACGTTGTTGAAGCCTTCGAAACGAGCCCCAAAGAATACATCAAAAGCTTCATCGTGACTGACGACAAATACTATTTTCTGATGGACGAATACCACTACGTGAAAAATCCAGGGAAAAACCTGAAACTGTTATATGACACCTTTGAAAAGGCAAAATTCATAGTCACCGGCAGCTCATCCCTGGAACTCAGCGGTGCAATGGCGAAATTTCTAGTTGGAAGAGTATTTTTCTTTGAACTTTTACCCTTCAACTTTCACGAATTCCTAACTGCAAAAAACCCTAGGCTAGCAAACATCTACAACGAGAAAAACAACCAAGTCAAACAATTCCTACTCAACGGCACAATTGCCTCTACCGGAGAAGACATTTTCCAGAAAGAATTCACCCCGTTGCTCAATGAATACCTAACATTCGGAGGATACCCAGCCGTAATAAAAACACAAGATTTCGAAACAAAAAGAGCAATACTAAAAAACATCTACGACACATACGTCTCCAAAGATGTTATTGAATTCTTAAAAATCAGCGACGCATTCAAGTACAGATGCATCGTAAAAGCATTAGCAGCCCTAACAGGAAAACTATTGAACTACAACGAACTCAGCTCCACATGCCAAAGTTACTACAAAGAGGTAAAAAGAACGATTTCAATACTTTCAGAAACCTACATAATACAACTAATTCAACCTTTCCACAAAAACCCCATCACCGAATTAAAGAAAAACCCCAAAATATACTTTCTCGACCTAGGACTAAGAAACTACATAATCAACAACTTTAATCCCCTGGAAAAAAGAACAGATGCAGGCGCACTGATAGAAAATTTTGTTCTCCTATGCCTAAAAAACGCTTTTCCCGACAAAACCGTAAACTTCTGGAGAACAACAGCCAAGGCGGAAGTCGACTTCATCCTCAGACTAGACGACGAATTAATCCCCATAGAAGCCAAGTATCAAACATTACGAAAACCGAAAATTTCAAGAAGCCTACGAAGCTTCATAAAAACCTACAAGCCCAAAAGAGCACTAGTAGTAACAAAAAACTTCTGCAGCCACGAAAAAGTTGAAAACTCAACAATAATGTTTGTTCCAGCACACTACATCTAGCCTAATAAGTTGCACTCAGCATCTAAAGCCACTATTAAGCTCAAACATTCAAAACCTGAAAACTCCTAAACGCTAAAGGCTTCTCGCACATAAACTCACAAGAGAAGCAGACAGCGGGAATAGACAACATAAGCGACGAAAAAACATGCTACCACACACAACAAAACTAAAAGCCCAAAAACGGAAACCCAAACTCAACAACAAACACTTGATAACCGAACCCAACCCAACCAAAACCACACAAACAACAAAAAACTAAAAACCACAAAAAACAACCAAAAGCAACCAATCCACAAAACTACTCCTGCCCAACCTCCTTCCTATCCAAATCAACAAACTCAACAACACCATTCTTCCCCTTCCTCTTCTTTTCCTTATCCCCCTCATCCGCACCGCCCAAAACATGATTACAATAAGGACAAACATTCACAAGCCTACCATCCCCACCACCAGAAAAGTTCAACATAACCAAAGGCTTACTAAAAACCCGCTCGCACTTCGGACAACTAATAAGCATATGATTCTCCCGCACCGGCTCAACACCTTCACTTAAAGGCTTAACAGACTTAACAGGCTTACGCGTAACCATAACCTTCTCGCCTTTAACGCTACGCCAAGCCTCAAAACAAAAATAAACAACACTAAAACCAAAAGACAACGCTAAAAACAAGTAAATCATCCGAACTATAGCCCAATAACCAACAGCCCATTCCTCACTAAACTGCAAACCATAATTGTAAAGCTCATGATGGACAATCCAGTCAATTTTTCCCAAAAAATACAAAACAAAACTTGCACTAATAAGCCAAAAAATAAGAACAATCCTAACAAACCAACCATTAGAACGCAAGCGAGGCGAATGCTTCACACTCAAACTCCAAACCCAAACAAATCTCCGAAACAAAGCACAAAAACATTATGAACCTAAAATCAAAACACAAAAACAAAATCAAAAATAGGTTTCTACTTCAATACAAAAACCCAAAACAAAACAATAACTATGGAAACTCCAAAAAGCAAAACTAGCTGATTGAAACAGTTCCAATACCCAAAAATCCTGTACCAAGGCGACCACCACCAAACAACATCATCGCCAGGCAAACCACCACCCCAAAACACAAACCACAAAACATCAGCCAAACCACCCAAAAACAATAAACAAACACTCAAAAACAAACCCAAACTTATCCCAACATCCCTACGACTTCTATTAGAACCCAACCAATAAACAAACCCCGCAACCACGCCGAAAACAAAGAACACACTTGCATAAAAGTTCCAGTAAAAAACAGCCCAATCAAAACTAAACCTAAGCCCATAACCATACAAAACCCTATGAACAACAAAATCCAAACCAGACATCAAAACAAAAAACAAGAAAACCAAGAAACACAAAGCGAAACATTTCAATAAACACCTAAATCCAGCCAAACCACCAGCCCAAAACAACAAATTTCCAAAAACAAAGAAAAACAATATCAAAGAATCAGAATCAAAACTGAAACAAGCTTCTGTTAGTTGCTGCTAACGGAAAAAGCAAACCTTAAAATGTTTAAAATAGAAAAAGAGGGGATTTGCGGGTGATTTCTCCACGCTGTGGTGGGTTCAACTCCCATCCCCGGCTTCTAATTATGCATTAAAAACTTGTGGATGATGTTTGGGTTCTGATGGTCTTGACGCCTAGACCCCCCTTATATATAGGTTGAACTTTCAGATAGACTGCTGAATACTTATGGTAATAGGTCAAACTAGTTGTTGACAGCAACTAATTTTTATCTTTATATCTTGCATCGATTTCCTTAAAAGGGAGAAAAAGGAGATAGCTTCAACTTTAGGGTGATTATACGTGAGTGTAAAAGTTGCAGTGGTAGAACTCGGTTCTGATGCTAGAGAATCCTTTAATCAAGCAATCCAACTTATCGGAGGAATAGACGACCTAAACACACCTCAAAGATTGGTTATCGTTAAGGTTGGCGTTTTTGACCACAGAACAAATCATCACACAAGCGTAAATGTTGCAGACGCGATTATCAATAGCTTCGACAAAGCTCCCAAAATATTCTTAGCAGAGTCCGAAAATTACAAGGGAAAAGCATTGGAAAGACTTCAAAAGTGGAATACACTTTTTAGTGAACGTGTTGTGCCCTTCGACCTTTCTGGGGATGCAGAAACCAAGCAGGTTAAGGTTGCAGATGAAACGATAGGCTTATCTCACATACTTTTCAAGCCCAACGTGTTTGTTAGCACTCACGTTTTGCGCACTTATGAAAAAGGAAGCATTCTAAAGAACTTGTTAGGTTTAATTCCGGACAGGAAAAAGGTGAGGTTTCACAAGAGGTTGGAAGAGACGCTTCTAGACTTGTATAAGGCAGTCGGCGGAGTAGACCTTGCAGTTTTGGATGGCACATACCTATGCAGTGGTGTTGCGCCGAGCGCTAGCAGAACAAGCATGAACGTTCTCGTAGTCGGCAGAGACGCAGTTGCAGTTGAAGCAGTTGGTTACGCCCTTGTTGGTTTGGACCCAGAAAAGATACCAGTAATAAAAGAAGCTATGAAAAGAGGTTTCGGAGAAAGTCGAATGGACAAGATTCAAGTTTTAGGCGAATCTTTCGAAAGTGCAAAAGAGAAAATTACTCAACTGCTTAAAGCTTCTAAAAAGAAAACCGTAAAACCAAAAACTGAGAAAAAAGCTAACTAATTTAGAATTTTAATGGTAGTAAGGTGATAAATAATGCCCAAAATTCTCGTACTCTATTATAGCCGAACTGGAAACACCGAAAAAATGGCAAAAGCAGTAGCTGATGGCGTCAAAACAGTTCCCGGGGTCGACGTAGAACTAGTCTATCATGTGACGCCTGAAACATTAAGCGAATTTGACGCAGTAATTGTTGGTACGCCAACTTACCATCATGACATGACCATTGACATGAAAATGCTCTTTGAAGAGGCAGCGGTTAAAGGCATAAATTTGAAAGGCAAAATTGGCGCAGCTTTCGGGTCTTATGGATGGAGTGGCGAAGCCCCAAAACTTGTTCTTGAAATCTTGAAAAACAAGTTTGAAATGCAAGTAACCGACCCGCCACTCTTAATCAGGTATGAGCCAGACCAGAACGGCTTAGAAAAGTGTAGAGAGTTTGGGAGAAAAATTGCCGAAAGACTTATTCACAAAGCTTAACATGGTTAATGGATGGAGGCAGACTCTTTGAAATCAAAAAACGAGTTAATAGGTTTTCTTAAAGCGCAAATTAAGGTTGAAAACGAAATTGTAGACTCATTGAATGCTGGTTTAGTGGGAATAAAAAATCCGCCAGTAAAAGGTGTTTTGAAAGGGATATCACTTGATTCCGTTAAACACGCGGAACTGTATGCTGCAGCCACCGAACTTCTCACCGGCGTAGCTCAAGCTTTGACGCAGGAACATCTTGACAAACAAAAAGCCTTAGTGGAAAAACACATTCGCATGGAAGCCGAACTCATCAAGAAAATTGGAAAAGTATTGCCCAGCGTTGAGGACGAGAAAGTTAAGCTTTTGTTGAATGCAATCTTGGAAGATGAAAAAAGACATCACGAACTTTTGAAAATGGTTCTGGAAATTTTGGTCCGTGGAGAAACAATAACGGAAGAGGACTGGTGGGAACTTCTCTGGAAGAATGTTCCATTCCATGGAGCACCTGGAGGATAGAACAGTAAAAACTAATGTGACTATTGTGTGCTTATAACTTCAACTGGGCAAGAGGTTTTGGCACTTTCGACACATGCGCTTAGGCTTTCTTCAACTTCTCCTTCACTTGGGCTGCCTTTTCTATATTTTTCGACTATGCCTGATTTTGCGTCTTCTAGTAGTTTGAAGACTTCGGGACATAGGGCTTCGCATACTCCACATCCTATGCATCCTTCTCGGTTGATGTTGACTTTCAATGGTGTTCACCGATAGCTTTTTATGACATACGGCATATTTAAGATTTCAGCCACAAAACCATAAAAACCAACAAGACTAACATGAAAAAGAAGAGTAAGAAAATGTCTGGTCATCATCACCACGCTCACCACATGCAAGAATTCAAAAAAAGACTCTGGGTTTCCCTAATACTCACAATACCCGTCATGCTACTTTCTGAAATGATTCAAACATGGTTTCCAATTCTCCAAGTTCTGCAAATACCCTACCAAAAAGAAATCCTGCTTTTTCTATCCTTAGCTATCTACTTTTACGGCGGATGGCCATTTCTAAAAGGCTTAATAGACGAAATAAAAGCTCGACAACCAGGAATGATGACACTGATAGGAACCGCCATAACCGTTGCCTTCTTCTACTCTGCGGGAACTGTTTTCTTTCCATTAGGCATGGACTTTTTCTGGGAACTCGCTACATTAATAGACGTGATGCTTCTTGGACATTGGATAGAAGCAAAAAGCGTCATGGGCGCCTCAATGGCACTGGAAGAACTAGTTAGAATAATGCCCACAACTGCTCACCTATTGAAAAATGGCGAAATCATGGACGTTCCAGTGGCACAATTGAAAACTGGCGACATTGTTCTCGTTCGTCCCGGCGAAAAAATACCGTCTGACGGTGTAGTTGTTGAAGGCGAATCCTATGTTAACGAGGCTCTCTTGACTGGCGAATCAAAACCCGTCCACAAAGAACTCAGAGACAAGGTAATAGGCGGCGCCATAAACGCTGAAGGAGTTTTGAAAGTAAAAATAGAACGGGTAGGCGAAGAAACCTACTTAGCACAAGTAATCAAACTAGTAAAACAGGCGCAGGAAAGCAAGTCCCGAACGCAGGATTTGGCAAACCGAGCTGCTGCGTTGCTCTTTTATGTAGCACTTGCTGTGGGAATAATAACGTATGCAGCTTGGTCTTTCATGGGTAGTCCTTTTGTTGCGCTTGAGAGAACAGTGACAGTGTTAGTAATTGCTTGTCCTCATGCTCTTGGTTTGGCAATACCGTTGGTTGTTGCTCTTTCAACATCGATAACCGCTAAAAGCGGCGTTCTCATCCGTGACAGAAAAGCTTTCGAAATGGTTAAGGACGTAAACGCGGTTGTTTTTGATAAGACTGGAACGTTGACTTCTGGCAAGTTCGGCGTTAGCGATGTAGTTTCGTTCATTCCAGAAAATGAACTGTTGGAATTAACCTCAAGCGTTGAGCTGAACTCTGAACACATTATAGCCAAAGCCGTGATAGAGTATGCAAAAGAAAAAGGCGTAGAAACTCCCCAAGCTAAGGAATTTAAGGCTTTACCCGGCAGAGGCGCCTACGGAAAAGTGGGCAAGAAAGAAGTTTACGTGGGAAGCATAAACCTTCTCCAAGACATGAAAATAAACGTGAACGACCCGAAAATACGAGAACTGCAAGAACAAGGCAAAACCGTGGTTTTCACAGTTGTTAATGGAAAACTTGCCGGCGCCTTAGCACTCTCTGACAAGATACGCGAAGAATCCCTTGAAGCCATCAAAAAGTTGAAGGAAAAAGGCATAAAAGTTTACATGTTAACCGGAGATTCCGAAGAAGTAGCTCGTTGGGTTGGAAAAGAACTAGGCATAGACGATTATTTTGCTCAAGTTTTGCCGGACAAGAAGGCAGAAAAAATCAAGACATTAAGAGAAAAAGGCTTTAGAGTCGCCATGGTTGGTGATGGCATTAATGATGCTCCAGCACTTGTCACAGCAGATGTCGGAATCGCCATAGGAGCAGGCACAGATGTCGCAATTGAAAGCGCAGACATAATCCTTGTAAGAAACGACCCGCGCGATGTCCCAAAAGTTATAGAACTTTCAAAAAAGACTTATTCCAAGATGGTCCAAAATTTGTGGTGGGCTGCAGGCTACAACATCGTAACAATACCTTTGGCGGCTGGAATCCTGTCCAGCTTTGGCATAGTGTTGCATCCTGCAATTGGCGCGGTGATAATGTCGTTTAGCACGGTGATAGTGGCATTTAACGCTCAGACTTTGAGGAAATATGAACCAAAGGGGGTGCAGTTTATGGAGAAAAAACAGTTAGTTACTGATCCAGTGTGTGGAATGAAGATAGAGCCTGAAACAGCCTACAGCAAGATTGAGTATGAAGGGCACACTGTATATTTCTGTTCGAAACACTGTGAAGAAGAATTCAAAAGAAATCCGAAAAAGTATATATCAAAAGTGAAAAAATAGAAAGCCTAAAACTTTTTTCAGTGCACCCTTAGCCCTAGCTTAGATAATCTTCGCAGATTGAATAAGAAAGTTTTAATAGTTTCAGAAAGTTTACCAAAAAAGGCGAAGTGTATGGCTAAAATAGTGATTGACTATTCAAAGTGCGTCGGAGATCATGATAAAATTTGCGTGGAGATATGTCCGGTTTCCGTTTTTCGTAATGGGAAATCGAGAAAACCAGCAATCGTGAATGAAGAAAACTGCATTTTGTGCAGAACGTGCCAAGTGAACTGTCCCGGTCAAGCTATAAAAATCTTAACTTAAAATCTTCAGTAATTTGCCTTCACGATTTCTTATTTCAACTTTCAAACTGGTGGTTGCGTCTCTAGTGGCGCATTTTATGCATGGGTCATAAGCTCGAACAACCATTTCTATTCTGTTCAAAAGTCCCGGTTTGATTTCGCCTTTTCGTATGAATTCCGTTGCTGCGTCTTTCACGTTAAGGTTTATAGCCGCACTGTTCACTTGAGTTGGTATTATCAACTTCATGTTTTTTAATCGTCCATTTCTGGTTAATGTGTATTCGTGAGCAAGTGTTCCTCTTGGGGCTTCAACAACGCTTCTGCCTATGCCGCCTTTAGGCTTAACTTTAACTCTGGTGTCAGTTCGTGTTATGTTTTCTTCTTCTAATAGTTCTCGTGTTCTCTCGCAAGCATATAGAAGGTCTATGAGGCGGGCGTAATCGAAAAGTAAGGTAGTATGCGCTGGGCTTCCAAATTTTCGTTTAAACTCTTCCAATTCTCTGTTTGCAAATTCTGTTTTTGCTTTTTTATTCACATTCATTCGGGCGGTTGGTCCAACTTGAACTATTCCTTTTTGGCATCCGAGGGCTTTTAGGCAAGCAAATTTTGCGTAGGTCCATTCATAATGTTTTTCTTCGATGTGTTCCATGTAATCTTGTGCTGTGAACTCTGAGAAGACCTCACGTTTAGGATTTATGATGCGTATTTTGCCATCGTAAAATTCTAGGGCGTCATCTCCCGTTAGAGCCATATAATGTGTCTTGTAGTCTCCGGCTTTTCTAAACTCCTCCCAGTTTTTCTCGAAAAGTTCCTTTCCTAAATTGACTGCCTCTCGCGTGGTTGCACAAGCCTTTTCTGCCGCCTTCAGCAGTTCTTCTCGTTCTTTCTCCTTAAGCGGGCTTATTAAACCACCAGGGATTGTTGATACTATGTGAACTTCACGTTTTCCAATGGTGTCTAAGATTCTAGTTGCAAAACTTCTTAGGGCAATGGCTTTTCTGCCTATTTCCGGGTTTTCCCGCATTATTTGGAAGGCGTTTCTTTTTGACGGGTCTTCTTCTTTTGAAAACCAGAAGTCTGGCAATATCAAGAAAAAGAAGACAAGCGAGTGATTGCTGATTATTTGTCCCATAAGGAGAAGCTCTCGGAGTTTTTTAGCGGTTTCCGTTATTTCTGTTCTGTAAATGCTTTCTATGGCTTTTACTGAGGCAAGCACGTGGGCGGTTGAGCAAACACCGCATATTCTTGAGATTATGAAGGGAAGCCTATCTGCCTCCATGCCATTTAAAAAGTAGTCGAAGCCGCGGATTTCCGTAGCGTAAAAATATGCGTCTGAAACGTTTCCAGCCTCGTCGAGAATTATTGTTACTTTTCCATGTCCCTCAATCCTCGTGGTTGGCGATATAGTTATTTCTCTTTGGCTGGTCAAATGATTCTCTCCCTTGCCTTGAAGTGTTCGAATTTTGAGAAAATGAAGGTGTGAAAGATGAAGGGGTTGCGGTATAACTCTTTCTTCACTTCTTCTTCTGGAATGCCTGTTCTTTTCGATATTACCTTAACAAGGAAAGAATACAAGTCTCGTGAACGATACAACAAAGAATCAGTGGGTCCTCTACATCCAAAACACGTGAAGCCTGCTCTCGGGCATGGTGCGCCGCAACCTTCACGCGTCAAAGACCCTAAGCACACGAAGCCTTGGCTGACTAGGCAAAGGTTTGGGTCTGCTTCTTTCTCATATATTCCATAAAGGCGGTCGAGTTTTGCTGCGATTATCTTTCTGTTGCATTCTATGCAGACTACACTTTGGTGGCGGATTGGTGGTTTTCCGCTTACTATGCTTTTTAAGCTGTGAATTATGAGGAAAGGCATGGGTGGGCATCCTGGAATATAATAGTCAACGTCGACGAAGTTGCATATTGGATACATTAAATCCTCAAGTTCTGGAAGCTTACTTGTTTCTAGAACGAAGTATTCTTTTTCCAAGAGCTTCTTGACGGAGATTACATTGCCTAAGCTTGTTATTCCGCCATGAGTTGCGCAGATTCCTAACGCAACAAGGATTTTGCATTTGGCTCGCACTTCTCTAATTAGTTTCTCATCTGCTTCTGTTCTAACTCCACCTTCAACTATTGCCAAATCAACTTCTGGAACCTCTTTCAAATCAACAAATGTAGGTGAGTAAACTATGTCAAAATCCTGCGAAAGAATTTCTAGCAAAGCGTCTCCGGCATTTAAAAAGGAGGACACACATCCAGCGCAGCATGTAAGAGAAACTATGTTAACTTTCACGAACTCCGCCTCGCCCTTAATTCTTTAGAAGCGTTATTGTTTTTATGAGTTGTGCACAATGTCTATTGCGAGGTTTCAGCGGGTGTGTTTTCTCTGTTTTTCTGCTTCAGAGATGTAAGAAGTGTCCGGTGTCGGCAGATAAGAAGTTTCTTTGTAATTGACAAAGCGTGTTGCGGCTACTAAAGTTTCCCCGGTTATTTTGTGTATTTTCTCTAAAATTGATGCTACTTGAATGCCTTTGGCTGTTAACGAGTAAGTCTTGGGTTTCTTTCTGCTGAAAATCATCTTTTTCCCTTTAAGTCTTCGAAGATATTTGTATGTTCTTCTCAGCGAAATCATGGCTTTTTCTGCAAGTTTCTGTGCTGATATGCCATCGTTTGTTATGTTTTCATAAATTTTTCTTTCTGTTGGAGAAAATCTTGCTTTTTCTGGTTCTCTTTTTGTTTTGAAATAGAAGACGTGGTCTTTCTCTTTTGTTGTCGCTATTAACCCAGTTTTGTGTAATCGGTTTAAGACTCTGGCGATGCTTTTTGCCGGAATCACGGTTTTGAAATCGTGAAAAGTTTTCGGAGTGTTTAGCAGCATTTGTAAGGTCTTTTCTTCGTAACATTCGGAGTGAGGCGGCAAAACATCTTCAAGATCGCAATTTTTAATTACTTCTAGGAGTTGGCGTCCGAAGGATGTTATGTAGTAGCGGTTATTTTTTTTCCTCAATTAGTCCAACTTTCAGTAGTGGAGTTATGTATTCGTCTTGTATTGTTTGCAAGCTATGGGTGTAACCGATTTTTTTGAGCTCTTGTTGGATATTATCTATTGAATGATGTCCTTTTGAAATTAATTTCCAATTGTGCAGTCGCCTTTTGTTTTTTAGAGTGTTTAGCAATTCTGTAGTGAAGTTTGGGTTGCTTATTATCTTATGGAGTCTTCTTAGCTCGTTCTTTGAATTCCAAATTCTACAGTTTGTCATGCAAACAATCGGTGTAGGTGGATGACAGTTTTTGCATGTTTCCTCCCATTCTCTCACACTTTCTGCTAGGCTTGCTTGGGTTTCTGCCCGTTCATGCGGGTTTGGGTGGGTTTCGGTCTTCATGGTTGACCGGACACTTCTGACGTATGTCATGGCGTTCTTGGGGGAGAAAGGAGGGTTTTGTTAGAATTTAGTGTTAGTTTGGTTTCGTCATGACATACGTCATAAACAATATGACATACGTCATTCTTATATATCTTTCCCCCGAAATATGTTAAGCGGTGCAAAACACTTGATACTTCCATGCGAAGTCGCAGCCAAATCAATCGTGCCCGCTGTGAAAGCGTTAATGGCAAAACAACTCGTCGAAAAACACGACCTCAAACAAGACAAGGTAGCTGAAATTTTAGGAATATCCCAGTCCGCCGTAAGCAAGTACACTCGAAATGTCAGAGGCTACGTAATAAAAATCGACAAAACACAAGAAATAGAATCTCTAATAAACCAGATGATTGACCTTCTCCTAAACGGAACATATCCAAGAGAAGAGTTCCTAAGATATTTTTGTCAAATTTGCATAATTATACGAAAAAAGGGTTTAATGTGCCAATACTGCAAGAAAGCAGACCCAAACATCAAAATAGAAGAATGCCATTTCTGTTTCACCAGTTATCACAAGCCAAAATAGAGGCGAAAAATATGTCTTCATACGATGAGAAGGCGGTTCTTGACATTCTCGAAAAAGTCAGCAAAAGCGTTGTTAACATAAGCACAATCAAACTCATTCACTCCATATTCTATCAAGTGGTGCCAGTAAAAGGAATGGGGTCAGGAACCATAATCGACCCTAAAGGCTACATACTGACCAACAATCATGTGGTCGGCGGAGCAGAAAAAATAGCGGTAACTTTATGGAATGGCGAAATGATTGAAGGAACCCTTGCTGGAACATGCACCGTACACGACATAGCAGTGGTCAAAGTTGACAAAGAAGGACTAACCGCAGCGGAACTAGGGGATTCAGATACGTTGAGAGTAGGTCAAAGGGTGTACGCTATCGGAAATCCCTTCGGCTTGGCTGGCGGTCCTTCAGTGACTTCTGGCGTCATAAGCGCCGTAAACCGAACTATAGAGTCTCAAAATGAAATGTTAGAGAATCTTGTGCAGACAGATGCAGCCATAAACCCTGGAAACAGTGGTGGACCGCTAGTGAATCTTGAAGGAAAGGTTGTTGCGATAAACACGGCAATAGTGCCCTTTGCCCAGGGAATAGGCTTTGCAATACCAATAAACTCTGCAAAGGAATGCACAAACGAAATAATAAAGGGCAAAGTTTATGCAAGACCGTGGCTTGGCATAATAGGCTTAAGCATCACTGATGAAATAGCGCGTTACTATGACTTGCCAATAGACCATGGCGTTTTTGTGACCAGAGTCTCTGAAGGAAGCCCAGCAGACAGCGTGGGAATCGAGACTGGCGACATAATTTTCAGAATGAACAACACTGAAATCAATAGAATAGAGGATTTAGTTAAGGAAATTCACAAAAGAAAAGTTGGAGAAAAAGTCGAAATCCTCGTTCTTCGCAGGGGCAGAGAGCATTACTTTGAAGTTGCCTTGGACAGGATGCCATAAAACGCATAACACTCTCTTATGAAAGTGTAAACTTCTCAGCGAACATTTTTCTTGACTTTGCGCAATCGAAATGATAAATAATGTTTAAGTAAATTTCAAAATCAACCAGAAATTGGGAGCGTGGTGGAGATGTCTTCGGAAGAAAAGATAAAGACGAAACCTAATCTTTCATTAGCTGCTTTAACTTCTTTCTTAGCTTCCTTTCTAATAGCCAGAGCTTTCACTAGCTTTTACCCAAAGGTTGTTTGGGAAATCAGCGGTTTTCATATTCACCATTTCTGGTATGGTTTAATAATGCTTGCAGTAGGCGGCTGGCTTGGAATCAGCGTGGAAGATGAGAGGCTTAGCCGAGTTGCAGCGATTTTTTATGGTGCTGGAGGCGGACTAATAGTGGATGAGATTGGGTTGCTGCTTACGCTTAGTGCGCAGGCTTATTGGGCTGATTTCACTTACACGTTTGTGATTGTTTTCTTAGCTGTTGTGTCTATGGTTGCCTTGGTAAGCAAGTATAATAAAGTAATACGTGCTGAAGTCGCTCAGTTTTTAAGTAGTAACGGGGGTCTCTATTTTGGAGTTTTTCTCGCAGCAATTTCTGTGGCATTTACTTTGGAAACTGACAACCCGATAATCATCACAGTATCAAGTGTACTGACTTTTGTGGCGGTCATTATTATTTTAGCTTATTTTGTTCAGAAAATCAGAAAAAGACGTTAGATGCTTACAGCATCATTCTTCTTTAAGTCGCCTAACCCAGTCAACCAGCCTCTCTAACAATTGTCTTATTTTCTTCTTCGTTTTCTCATCTCTTAAGTTGCCTTTTTCATCAATTTTTTCGTCAACAGACGCCACTATGACTTCTGGTCTGTTTATTGCATGCATGTTAAGAGCCACAAGAACCTGGCGCAAATGGTATTGTGCTCTTGCTCCACCCAAAGTTCCTGTAGAAGCGCTCATTATAGCCACTGGCTTGTCTTCAAAAGAGTTGTCTCCTGGTGGTCTTGAAGCCCAATCAATTGCGTTTTTGAGAACGCCGGGCACGGAATAGTTATGTTCTGGCGTCGCAATAAGTAGCGCATCTGCCGCTTTGATTTTTGCTTTGAACTCTTTAACTATTTTGGGCATGCGGTTCTCTAAGTCTTGATTGAAAGGCGGAATTCCTTCTAGGTCGAAGATTTCGAGCTTTACGTTTTTTGGTAACAGTTCCAAGGCTGCACGTAAAAGTGCCTTGTTGAAAGAGTCTTTTCGTAAGCTTCCGGCGAAACCTAAAATGGTTATCGGTTTATCCATGGATACGTTATTCTGTAGTTGTTGTTTAAATTTATTTTTCATAACGGGTGAAATCTACATGTTTTTCTTAGAGTTGCTATGCTTTTGCTGGAATTATTAAGACTGAACATTTCGCTTTGTGGCTTACATCGTCGCTTACGCTTCCAAGCAGAAACCGCCTTATAGTTCCTAAACCTCTGCTTCCTAGAATAATTAGGTCATAGTTGCCTTGCTCAGCAACCTCAACTATCTTGTCCGATGGAACACCAAATTCTAGTCTCTTGTCAATTTTTATTTTTGTTTTGCCAGCCTCTACAAGGCTTTTCGAGAGAATTTTGTCACCTATTTCTTTAGCGGTTTTTGGCGACGCCTTGTATAGTTTTTGGTCTTGGACATTTAACAAAGTAACCTTTGCGCGCAATTTTTCCGCTAGCCCAAGAGCGTATTTTAAGGCTTTGATTGAATTTTTTGACCCATCAACGCACACGAGTAAATTTGATAGTGAACTGAGTTTTTTAACGATTAATGTGGGACAAACCGCGTACATTATGACTTTTTTGGTTACGCTGCCTAGGGCATATGGGGCTTTCTCATTTTCTCCATGAGCCCCGATTACAAGTAGATCGTAATATTCCTTGGAGAATTCTAATATGCTATTTGCTAGGTCGCCGCTAAAAATTTCCGTTTCTACCTTAACTTTCTCTTCCGCGAATAATGCGCGTGCACTGTTTATTATTGACTCTGCATGCTGCTGTACACTGCCCAAAAGTTCGTCCTGTATGTTTGTTGGAAGTTTATAACCCATTCTCATTTCTGGCATTACATGTAAAACTGTTACTGATGCGCTAGTCTTCTTGGCGATTGTTGCTGCTGTTTCTTCAGCCATGACGCTTGCGGCAGAACCGTCTATAGGGACGAGAATTTTGTTCAAGAAATCACCTCTTATAATTTTCTTGTTGATTTCATTTTAGGTTGCTAATTATATAATGCTTGTGTTAATATGCTATATTACATGTAGCCAGATTCAGTCAAATGTAAAAGCTGATGGACAAAGTTTGTTTAATACGCACTTTTTGCATTCTGGTTTCTTTGCCATGCACACTCTTCTGCCGTGAAATATTAGTAAGTCCGTGAATCGCATCCACTTGTCTTTTGGAATTATCTGCATCAAATCTTCCTCTATTTTGGTTGCGTCTTCATTTTCGGTCAGTCCAAGTCTTTTTGCGAGTCTGCGGACATGTGTGTCAACGGCTATTCCCTCAACTATACCATAAGCGTTTGAAAGAACAATGTTGGCAGTTTTTCTTGCAACGCTCGGCAGTTCCAATATTTCTTTCATTGTTTTTGGAACTTGCGAGTTGTATTTTTCAACTAACATTTGACAGCATTTCTTGAGGTTTCGAGCTTTGTTTCTGTAAAATCCGGTGCTCTTTATGTCTTGTTCAAGCTCTTTTAAATCTGCATTAGCGTAGTCTTCGGCTTTTCTGTATTTCTTGAACAGTTGTTTTGTGACTATGTTTACTCTTTCGTCGGTGCATTGGGCTGAAAGAATGGTGGCTACCAAAAGTTCGAGGGGGTTCGAATAGTAAAGTGCTATTTTTGCGTCGGGATGTTCCTTTTCAAGTAACTTAATTATTTTTGCAACTTTATTTTTATCTTTAAGACTTACATTTGGAGGAATTTTTTTCAAAGAGTCGCCTCTCAACATTAACACTTTTGTTTAGAGTGACAGAAAACTTTTACTTTTCTATAACCATTAATAATTCGAGGTGATGTGTTTGGATGCTAAGCTTTTTGTTGACGGAGAAGAAATAGAGCTTAACGAGTTTGTTGTGAAAATTTTGAGCGGAACAATTGCGGGCGCCGTGACTTCTTTAAGAGGAATAAAGAAGGACTGGAAAACAATCGAGATAAAAGTGACAAGGTAAAACAAAGTTATCCTTGCATACTTATGCTTATTGTTATTTCAGCGAACATCTCTCTTTTTGCCTTACAAATCGGGCAGATGTAAGGTGGCTCTTCTCTGAAAACCACGTAACCGCATTGTTTACAATACCACATTTTCTGTTTAACCGCTGAAGGCGCTCTCACTGTTGCAGAAACTGCTTCAGCTTTCTTTTCTGTCGAGACCGAAATGGTTTCGTATGCCCTAACTTGTTTTTCCAGAGGTCTGCGTTCTGGAACTGGTTGCAGAGGAGTTTTTCCTTCAAAAACATCCTTTCTCACGTACAAGGCACAGTAGCAAGCCCCAAATTCTTGAACGTCTGGGTCTCGGTAATCGCAAGGACATATGATGTCTCTGTCAAAGTCAAAGTTTCCTGAAGCAAGCCTGCAAGGGCATGATGGATACCCGTAACGTTCTTCATTACGTTTCAGTCCCTCAAGAAGGTCATTTAAGAAATTTTGGTCTGGGTTAAGATAATACCCGTACGTTTTTGCGTCTGATTCTGCTCTTTGCCGCACTTTTTCAAGGGTTATCAAATTTCCAGTATCTCCTTTAGCTTGTCCTTGCGAAAACCTGTTATCAAAATTTTGTCGTCAATTATTATCGTTGGGTAGCTGAGGCTTCCGCCTCGGTTCAGAATTTCCCTTTTGATTTTTTCTTTATCTTCTTCATGACACAAATCCACATCAACATATTCATATTCAATGTTGTTATCTTTCAGAAATTGCTTTGTCATTTTGCACCATGCGCATGTGCTTAATGCGTAGAGGAGAACTTTGTGTTTGTTGTTTTTGCCATTTACCTTTACGATTTTCATTTTCTCACTTTCTATGGATAATTGTGTGTTCTCGTGAAAGGCTAAAAAAAGGTTTGGTGAAAAAACGTTTGAACTATTATTCTTTCTATTTTAGCAGTTCTTGGATTCTTCTGTTTACTTCGTCCCAGTTGACAATGTTCCAGAAAGCTTCGACGAATTTGGCTCTATCATTCTTGTAGTCAATATAATACGCATGTTCAAAGACATCCAAAACCATGAGGATTCTGAACATCGGGTAAACATTAGTGTTATGTTTCTCAATCTGCATTATTATTGGTCTATGGGTCTGCCTACAATATGACAACGCCGCCCAACCTGAACCTTCGACGCTGACGGCAGCCTGCGTAAACTCCTTCCTGAACCTTTCAAAACTTCCAAATTCTTTCTCTAACGCGTCGCCCAATATTCCACCGGGTTTTCCGCCGCCTCTGCTTGGTGGCGCCAAGTTTTCCCAGAACAGTGAGTGTAGAAGATGTCCTCCTATGTTCCATGAAAGTTCTTTCAAGGTGGATTTGACATCTATGTCTGTGTTTTCTTTTCGTGCTTTATCGAGTTTTTGAAGGATTGCGTTTGCGGCGTTAACGTATGCTTGGTGATGTTTACTGTGGTGTATCATTAATTGTTCTTGAGACATGTGTGGCGCTAAATCTTTATAGTCGTATGGCAGTTTTGGCAGTGCATAAAACTTGGTTGCTTCCATACTCAACACACCCAAATCATTTATTTATTCACAAAATGTTATTATCCCTTTTGATTTTGGAGGTTCAAAAATTGGATAAATGGGAATGCACAGTTTGCGGCTACATATACGACCCAGAACAAGGAGACCCGGACCACGGCATAAAACCCGGAACGCCCTTCGAAAAATTACCAGATGATTGGCTCTGCCCAGTCTGTGGCGCACCTAAAGACCAATTTGTCAAAAAGGAAGGGTAAACATCGACTTTTTTTATTCTTCTATAGTTTTTAGATTGTAGCTTAGCTTGACTCCCGCTTTTTCAAAGAGCTTTCCAACTGGGCAGTTCTGCAAGGTTACCTCGTGTATTCTTTGTATTCTGTTTTCTGGAACGCCCTTTATTGTGATGTCAAATTTAGCTTCAGTAATCGTGCCTACATTTTCGGATTTGACGGCTTCCACTTTAACTTCCAAATCTTTCATGGAAATTCTCATTTTTTTGGCTGTTAAAACAAAGATAGTGGCGTAGCAGCCCGCGTGGCTCATTACGCAAAGTTCCAGAGCCGACGGTCCCATGTCAGTTCCAGTATCTCTTGGCAAATCGAGGCATACTGCATGGTTTCTGCCGTCGTCAACGTCTATTCTGTAATCTTTAACGAGTTTTGCATTTGCGAAAAGTTTAGTCACGTTCTTCGCCTCTCGTTGATGGATTAAGTTTTCTTCACATTCTTTCTTTTATTCTTTTTCAATTTAGGAAAACAAATAAGCCGTGAGGCACAAAAATGAATAATTTGTTGCATTAATAATTTGGGATGGTGATGAAATGAGTCTGATACCCGACGAACATAAGGAGCATCTCAAAGAAGAGCTTAATGAGAAACTGGAGAATCCAGTAAAAATTGTAATGTTTACGCAGACGGTTGAATGCCAGTTTTGCTTGCAGACGCGGCAACTAATTAACGAGGTTGCAGCCTTAAACGATAAGATTAAGGTTGAAATTTACGATTTTGTTGCAGATGCTGAGAAGGCTAAACAGTACGGTATTGATAAGGTTCCAGCGTTAATCGTTATGGGCGAAGAAGATTATGGAATAAGATTTTACGGGTTACCGTTCGGCTATGAACTGCAGACGCTTCTAGAAGCCATAATAACCGTTTCAAGAAGAAAAACAGACCTTTCCGAAGAAACAAAAAACAAGCTTAGAGAAATCAAAACTTCTGTTCACATTCAAGTTTTTGTAACCTTAACATGCCCATACTGCCCAATAGTCGCAAGCATCGCGCATAAGTTTGCAATTGAAAATGACTTAATAAGGGCTGATGTGATTGATTCTGGCGAATTTCCTCACTTAGCTCAAAAATATGCAGTTATGGGTGTTCCAAAAACTGTTATCAACGAGAAAGTAGATTTCATGGGGCCGGTGACGGAGGAAATGTTCGTACAACAGGTGCTGCTTGCTACTGGGCAAATGCCTGAATATATACGGTAGTTTTCAATTAAGAAAATGGGGATTATGGTTAAGAAAAGATAAATAGAATCGGAACGATAGGCTTGACTCAAGGTGACATCCATGGGAAAGACTAAAACTTTAGAAGTGATAATCCGCGGCGACTTAATTGAACGTAACATTCTGCTAAAGTTGGGTCAAGCGTTGGCTGATTCTAAGCTTAGAGCTGATTTTAGTGCTTCAATTATTGTGCCGCCTTTTCAGAAAGCCATGGTTAAACGGTATCCTTCCTTGGGTGTCTTGCATGTTGTGGTGGACATAGAAGACCGTTTCCAGTTTGAGGCTTTGCTTAAGGAACTTTTATGTGTCGAAAAATGCGAAATAGCGTCGATTCGCGAATTGTGCGAGTAGGCGTTTTTGATGAAGTTTTCGCCGCTGAATAAAAGATTGCTAAAAATTGCTATTGTGTCTGTTATCGTGGTTGTTGCTTACTTTGCGGCTGGTGGGCTGGGCGCAAGTATGCAGTTAGCCTTTGTAGTTTTTGTTATGGCTGCTTCGCTTTGGATTACTACTGCTATTCCGTTGGCTGCAACGTCGCTTTTGATAGCGGTTTCTCAGCCATTACTTGGTATTCAATCGTTTGATGCTGCTCTTAGACCGTTTTTTGACCCAATCGTGGTTCTTCTTTTGGGCGGTTTTCTCCTTGCTTTAGCCATAGAAAAGCATGATTTGGATGAGGTTTTTGCTCAGAGAATTGTGGCGCGTTTTGGCGTGGATTTGAAGATGGTTACTTTGGGGCTTATGGTTTCCACGGCGTTTCTTTCAATGTGGATAAGCAACACTGCGAGCACGGCAATTATGGTGACGCTTGCGTTGCGTTTAACTGCGGATGTTAAAGACGAGAGGGGGAATGCTTCAAAGATTATGGTTTTGGGAATAGCTTACTCCGCTACTGTCGGCGGGTTGGCGACGTTGATTGGGACGCCTTCTAACGCGTTGGTTGCAGCAATGCTGAAGAAGAGTGTTGGCTATAACCTTTCATTTTTCGAATGGTTCCTTTACGGTTTGCCATTAACTGCAATTCTAGTCATTATAATATGGTTGCTATTGTTCAAGATTTTTCCCACAAATGTCAAAGAACTTCCAAAAGTAGAAACACAACGCAAAAAGTTGACTAAACAGCAAAAAATCACGTTTGCACTGTTTGTGTTCGCGGTTGGTTTGTGGGTCACTGGGCAGCTTCCAGAACCCTTAGTTGAGTTGACTGGTTGGAGTGGTCACGGCTTGTCATCGGGCATTGTTGCGGCTATCGTAGCGGTTGCGCTTTTTCTAACGGGTTTGCTGGATGAGAATGACTTGCCTAAAGTTAGCTGGAATACACTGCTTCTTTTTGGTGGAGGCTTAAGCCTCGGTTCAGCCTTGGAGGTTTCTGGTCTAACCGGCTGGATTGGTCAGAGCATCACGCAAGCTACTGGCGGCGGAGGTATAGCTGCAATATTTCTTTTGGCGTTTTCCGCCTTAGGCTTTAGCATAGTTGCCAGCAACACCGCGAGCTCCAGTGTTTTTATACCGATAGCGATATCGGTGGGCTTAGCGTCTGGGACAAATCCGGTTATACTCGCGGTGCTTGTTGCTATATGCTCTAGTCTTGACTTCATGCTTCCTGTGGGTACACCCCCAAACGCTATTGCTTATAGCACTGGAAAGGTTAAGATGCATGAAATGGTTAAGGCTGGAGTGCTTCTTGACATTTTTAGCGCATTGACAACGATTTTCTTGGCTCTTTTTCTCTGGACTTTTCTCGTCTAATTCGTTGCTTTAGCGTGAATTTATTCCATTTAGCAAAATGATTAAAACAACGGCTAATAATTAAAAAGTGAAAGTGGTTAGGATTGAATAAAGCCAGCAAGGAACAGATGTTAACACTCGTTTTTATTTACAGTGGAGAATTTGCAGAGCGTGTCATAAGGAATTTGATTAATGATCCTAGTTTCTGCAAGTCCTGCGGTTTGTACTGCGACTCGTGCAAGTACAACGTTTACAGTTATGTTCGTAACATTCGAGCTGCAATGCAGTTGCCAAGTTCATCTGAACTTCCTGCTTTTGTCGATAATCCAGAAAAGTACATGCCTAAGGCTTTGCCGAAGGCTGATTTGTGCATAGCGTCGGGATTGCATAAGGACTTGTTGTTGGAGTTGCCGCATCACTTGCAAAAAGTCGGGATAAAAGGGCTGATCGTGCCGATAGAAGACTTTGCCGAAGTGCCATCTGGCTTAAGAAAGCAGGTGGAAGAAAAATGCCAAGAGCTGGGGTTAGAAAGCATGTTTCCGAAACCCTTCTGTTCGCTTGAACCAGCAAAGGATAAACCAGTAATTTCAAGATTTGTGAATGAGCTTAGAGTGGGTAGGCCTTCGTTAGAAATTTTGACTGCAGAAAGAGGTAAGCGTGAAGTTATTGAAGCTGCTGTTGTTAGGCGAAGTGCTCCATGCGGCTCCATATGGTATGTTGCAAGGAAACTCATAGGAGTCGAGACGAAAAGAGAAATTCTGTATGACGCTGTGGCAAAAGCCCATCACAGTTATCCGTGCACAGCGACGATGAATGTAGACCCGGAAGCTAAAGAACCTATTCTTCACATTGGAGGCTACATAATACGAGAGGAAGTTGAGAAGGCATTGAAGCGGGTTTCTGTGTAGCGTCGTTTGCGTGTTACTCAAGTCGTTTTATTATGTGGTATCCAAACTTTGTTTTCACGATAGGTGAGATTTCTCCCTTGTTAAGTTTGAAAGCAGCGTTTTCGAATTCTTTGACCATTTTTCCTCTGCCGAAGGTTCCGAGGTCTCCGCCGCGCTTTCCAGAGGGACATAGTGAAACTTCTTTGGCTATGTTTGCGAATTTTTCGCCTTTGTTTAGGCGTTCTAATACTGTTTTAGCTTCTTGTTCTGTTCTAACGAGGATGTGTGCACAATGAACTTTGTCTGGCATGAACGAATAATATTTCCGTTTAGTTTATAATGTTTAACCTTTTTTGCAATATTTTTAAATGGTGCTGGTGCGTTAGGCTTTTTTATGCATGAGTGGGCTTTGGCTGAAGCAGTGATTGCTGCGGCTTCTGAGGTTGCTGAAAAAGAAGGGTTACAGACAGTTCGGGAAGTCACGATAAAGGTTGGGGAACTGCAGCAGTTAGAACTTGACATATTTGAATTCGCCTTGTCACAGCTTAAACCAGCCAAATTCAAAAACGCAAAGTTCAAAGTAGAACTTGCGAAAGCTGAGCTTAAATGCAGAGTCTGCGGGCACAAATGGTTTTTCAAAAAGAAAGAACTGAATGAGAACGCTTCGGAAGCCATTCATTTCATTCCAGAAATCGCCCACACCTACATTAAATGTCCACACTGTGGAAGCCCCGACTTCGAAGTACTGCAAGGACGTGGTGTCTGGCTAGAAAGTATCAAGGGAGTGAAAAAAAGCGATGGTTGACCCGCGTACAAGCATCATAGATGAGAGGATGTGTGGAATAGGCAATATAATAGCGGTTTCAAGCGGTAAAGGAGGCGTGGGCAAAAGCCTCGTTTCGTCAACGCTTGCGTTGATTTTGGCGAAGAAAGGCTACAAGGTTGGATTGTTTGACTTAGACTTCACAAGTCCCTCAACACATCTGATTTTGGGTATTGAAGGCGTGCAGCCGAAGGAAGAGAAAGGCATTGTTCCGCCAATTGTTCACGGCTTAAAGTACATGTCAATAATTTACTATTCGGGCGAACGTGCTGCTCCATTGCGGGGTGCGGACGTTTCAAATGCTTTGATTGAATTGTTGTCAATCACGAAGTGGGAAAAGCTGGATTTTCTTGTGTTGGATATGCCGCCTGGAATAGGTGACGCAACACTTGACCTTATCCGTTTGATTCGAGGCATCAATTTTCTTATTGTGACGACGCCTTCACAACTTGCCTTCGAAACAGTTCGAAAACTCGTAGGCTTACTTAAGGAACTGAAAATCCCAGTGATAGGCGTTATTGAAAACATGAAAATGGATAATTCAAGCATTATTCAAAAGCAAACCCAAACGTTAGGTGTAAAGTTTCTCGGCGAAATTCCCTATGATTCAAGCGTAGAAGAGGCAATAGGCAACACAAACAAACTCCTAAACACGAAACTTGCCCAAAAAGTGAAAGAAATAGCCAATTCTTTATCAATTAAAAATCAATCAATAACCTAAAAACTTCAAAAGAATAACAAAAGTGAAGGTGAATTTCAACCATATATTACAGTCACAAAAAGAACCTTGCTCTCATGAAAGAAAAGATGTTAAGCACACTTAGAGAACTAGTTTACCAAGGCATTGTGAAGATTGAAATTAATCAACAAGGCACCGAACCTGTATATAAAGCCGCAAGATTCGACATAAAAGATTTACTATACAGAAACACAAACATATTCTGAAATGGCGTTTCTAATTATGCGCCTTGAAATCAACAGAATAATTGCGGAATCGAGCATTCTCTTTGTTAGCATATTTGCTACGATTGGCTTACTTATCGGTGCAACGATAAACGAGTTCAAATGGTCATTCATTTATCTCGGTTATATGCTGTATTACGCTCTTCCATTCATCTTGGCTGCTTTTTGGGCCATAGTTTCAATGTTATCTACTGACAAAAGAAGGCGTGAAGCCAGAGTTACTTCATACTTTGCAGTTGCTTTCTTTTTAACCGGGTTAATGATGCTCATATATCTTGCTAGTGCAGCTACTCAAACAGTTTTGTTGCCTACTCATTTTGTTTTTCTCATGACCTACCAATCAGTGTCACTTGCGGAGCTCTTCGTAACGCTTCTTTTCCTTGTTTCTCCTCTAAGTATATCTTGGATTCTAGCAAAGGTGAAAGTTTCGCAGAAATGGCAACAAGCATTGCTAGCAATTTTTATTGCAATTTTTTTGATAGGCATATTTACGATGACTATTTTCGGTATTAACCAAACGAGTTACATGGTAGCAGGTTCTGCTTTTCTATCCGGGAGTCCAGATTACGAATTGAAAAGTGTTAATATAACTCTTCAGGTGACAGATCAAATAATTGTCGAAATTAAAAGCATCGAGAACCAATATTTGAACTACGCTTTTCTTGACGAAAAAAACTATGACGTCTATACCAACTCAACAACTAGAACAGATGCGAAACCAATAAGTACAGACATCGGCTCCGATATTTCTTTTAAGGTAACCATAGAAGCTTCCGGAGAGTATTTCTTAGCTATGAAAAGTGAATATTTTCAAGGAAATAACGTAACATACTCAATAAAAGTTTATCAGACGAACTCTTCAGTATTAAGCAATTCTTTTCTGATAACAGTATCTAGTGCATCAATCTTTGTTGGAATATTAATTCCAAACCAAAACAGTTCACTCATCGAATCTGATAATTGTTGAATTTACAAGATTTAACATAAAAGATTCACGATGCTGGCCATATGGAAATTCCTCCTACTGTCTATGTGAGCTACACTTCTACAATTGTTATTGGTTTCTGAATATTGCCGATTTAGAAATAACCTCTATAAATTATTCTTATAGAAGTATCAACTAGAAGATAGAGATCGAGAAAGTTAACGTTCTAGGCATCAGGAGCCATCCTAGGTGGAAGCCAGCTATGACTGACGCCTTAACGTCAACCCCGGAAATTTCTATCTTCTACTAAAAACAGCATTCTATTTTAAGATTATTCCAATGATAAAGATTATTCCTTATACGAAAATTGCTTTCAAAAATGCATCCAATTTCAATATATCTGCTTATTCATATGCTGTTTCTGTTTTCTTTATTGTTTATTGCGCATAAAGAGGAAAAACCAAAAGGTAAAAATAGAACAATTTTCTAGAATAATCCTCTATTGTTTTTGGTGAAGAAAAATGTTGAGAGAACAAAACATCTTCCTTGTACGCATCGCTGTCGTCATGAAACTGGCTAGACTGGGCTTGGATTGCAAAATATGTTACAAATGCGGAAGAGTTTTCCTAGCAACAAAAAGACAAACACTCTGCAAACACTGCCAAACGCTATAAAAACACTTATTCACTCTCAACCTCTTTTTCTACTTGCCCCATGGTCAACAGCGAAATTTGTTAAAACTCAATGTCAATTGCAAGATACAAGATAAAAGTCTGCAATAACATAGTGATGTTGACTTATTTGCGTTGCAGCTGAGGGGCGTCATTTACCATACTCCTTCTTTTAATATAAGAAAGATTTCATCCAGCCTATCTGCGATAATGCCGAACCTTTCGATTAAATCAGTTACCTGACTAGATGTAAACCCTCTTATTTTTACAGGAACAACGTGATGAATTCAACCTATTCCCTATACTTATCAATTGTATCTTGATGGAATGCCAGTTGGAACCAATTCTAGATTCAACCTATTTATAAGGGGGCTATACCTTCCGCAGAGACTAAAAATAGCACATTAAGAATTCAGTTTTCCTTCTTCGATTTCCTGCTTTAACAGCACAATCGTGTCAGCCTTCACATCGCGGCTAACCACAACGTTTGGACCAATCCAACTGTTGCATCCAACCTTGACACCTGGCATAAACAGCGCATTTATCCCAGTCTTCACATTATCACCTAAAACTGCGCCAAGCTTGGTTCTTCCACTGTCTACAACCTTATCCTTAATCATCATCTTTACCGTTCCAGCGTCAAACCTATAATTCGCCGTTACTGTGCCAGCCCCCAAATTACACTTTTCACCCAATATGCTGTCACCAACATAAGACAAATGTCCAACATGCACGCCATCCATTATTATGCTATTCTTTATTTCACAAGCATTTCCAATGCGAGCTTTTCTGCCAATACTAGTGTATGGACGAATGTAGCAGTTAGGTCCAATGTCACTTTCTTCATCAATGAATGCTGGCCCCTCAACATAAGCTCCCGAACGTATCCGCGCAGTTTCTGCAACACTAACAGGTCCAACCAAATTTGCCCCACTCTCTACGATTCCACAAACTTTATGCGTCCTTCTCATCAGTGCCCAACGGTTCGCTTCAAGCAAATCCCAAGGTCTTCCAATGTCTATCCAATCTTCTCTTGAAATCTTAGTAGCCAAAACCGTCCTTTCTTTAGCCAAAAGCGAAACCGCATCTGTTACTTCCAGTTCGCCTCTAGCCGATTTCGATGTTACTTTTATCTTTTCAAAGATTTCAGTTGAAAAAACGTAAATGCCAGCGTTTGCCAAGTTTGTTGACGCTTCGTTGCGGTTTGGCTTCTCCACTATGCGCTTTACAGTCTTCTCATTTTCAAGCTCTACAACACCATAGCTTTCTGGATTCTCAACTGGAACCACAGCCATGGTTGCTGCAGGTTTTTCTTCTTTATACATGTTGACAACGTTCTTCACGGCTTCTGCAGAGAACAGCAAGTCGCCGTAAACCAGCACAAAGTCATCCTTCACATAAGGCTCAGCAGCGCTCACTGCGTCGCCGGTTCCAAGCACGCCTTTTTGTTCCGCATATTCAATTTTTAACCCAAACTTTTTGCCATCACCATAAAACTCGCGAATCGCATCTCCCATGTAATGAACCACAATTAAAACTTCATCAACCCCGCAACTTTTCACCGCACTCAAACAATGCCCTAATATCGGTTTTCCGCCAACCTTTATCAAATGCTTCGGTCTAGTTGACGTGATTGGTTGAAGCCTAACTCCTTCTCCTGCAGCCAAAACTACCGCTTTCACTTTTCCATCTCCTCAACAAGTTTCTTAACTAAAGCCACTCCCTTGCTCATTATTTCTTTTGCTGCTTTTAATGATTCACCCTCAACCGTCAATCTGATAAGCGGTTCAGTGCCAGAAGCCCTGACCAAAATCCACCCATTTTTGAAAGCCAAACGTACCCCATCCACTATCGACGATTCCGTGAACTTTGGAAAAACCATTTTTAACCCATTCTCAACTTTCTTCATGACTTCATATTTCACCTCATTCTTGCAGTGAACATTTTCTCTAAGCGTTACGTATTCAGGCGTTTCAGCAACAAATTCAGAAAGCCTTTCACCCTTCTCTTCCAATGCCTTGAGAAGCAGCACAGAAGAAAGTATCCCATCTGGGCAATAATGGATTTGAGGATGTATCCATGCTCCACACGGTTCTCCACCAAAAACCGCCTTATACCGCTTTATTGCTTCTGCAACATAAACATCGCCAACCTTCGCCCTAACCACCTTCCCATGATGCGCCTCAACCATCTTCTCAACACACATAGACGCCTCAACATTCGTTACAACAACTCCGCCTTCTTTCCTCCCCACAGCGTATGCCGCATATGCGGCTAAGACACGGTCAAAATCCACAAAACTACTCTCCTCATCTATAAAACTCACTCTATCACCGTCGCCATCATAGGCTACCCCAACATCAGCACCAAAATCCCTAACAATTCTAGCCAGAGACCTTAAAACATCAGGATTTGGTTCCGGGCTTCTGGAAGAGAAAAACCCATCAGGATGCGCATTGACAGCAGTCACTTTACATCCTAACTTTCCAAAGATTAATGGCGCAAGATTGTATGCGGCACCACATCCCGGGTCAACTATTATGTGCCATCTTTTGCGTAATTTGACACTTCTCTTTATCATTTCAATATATAACGCACTTTTGTCAATAAATGAGACTTCACCCACATCACGCCAACCCGCAAACCTAAAACGCCCACTCTCAATAACTCTCTCAATCTCGTTCTGTTTCTTTTCACCATAAGCCACACTATCGCTATTAAAAATTTTAATACCATTATACTGAGGTGGATTATGCGACGCAGTAATCATCACACCAGCGTCAGCATTTAATTGCTTTGTCAAAAATGCCAAAACCGGAGTCGGCACAACACCCAAACAACTAACATCAGCTCCCCCCGCCAACAAGCCAGAAACCAACGCGTTCTCAATCATCAAACCAGAAACCCTAGTATCACGCGCAACAAACACTTTTTTCGCCTTACAAAAAGTCGCCACAGCCAATCCCACTTTCGCTGCTAAAGTAGGCGTTAAATCAACATTCACTAAGCCCCGCACGCCTGAGCTACCGAACAGCTTTGACTTCAATGTCTCCAAACATCCCCAAATGGGCTAATTTATCTTCATGGTTTAAATAAATTTAGGCACTTACTATAGAGCCGCTTTTCCGCTTCAATTTTTTAAGAAACTCTATAAGCTTTTCTCTCGTGGGATGTGCGCCATTCGGGCTTGAAATGTAATAGGCTGCAACCGCATTAGCTAATAACAAACGGCAACCATCCGAAAGCCTGCAAGCATCTCCAACAATGTTTCCCGCATTCCAAGCATCTCCTGCACCTGTCGCTCTCAAAACTGGAACTTTGAAAGCAGGAACAACTGTTTCATCTTTTTTGGTGAATGTTGCTGAGAAGTTTGTTGTGTGCAAATCAACTCGCGCGGATAGGTGCGACCTCAAGATTTTTGCGGCTTCCTTCGCCAACTCGTCAAATTTTAGGTGTTTTTCAACCTTTTTCAGTTCACTATTCACTTGTGATGCATAACACACTGCTTCGTTTTCATTTACGCTCAAAATATCCACAAATTGGCTCCGCAGAACTTTCCTCGTTAATTCGGGAACTTTTTCTTTGTTGGGAGTTGGGTCTGACGTGTCATAGTAGGTCTTGCCTTTTCCCTTTATTTTTGCGTGTTTAAAAACGGTCTCAGCCAATTCTGTTCCAAAACGTCTAGTTCCAGCCCAGTTAAAAACGCATATGTAATCAGCGTTTTCAATCGCTTCGAAATCTTCACTGTTTAGACTATTCGGTCCAAAATCAGCAAGCGAACCCACATCTCTGAGCATAACGTTGGCTTTTCCTTTTTCAGTTTTGAATTCTATAACGGTTGTCACTGATGGCTTCTTAAGAATCTTTACATGAGAAAGATTAGCCTTGCTGGACTTAAGGTGAAATTTGATAAGCTCAAATCCCAACTCGTTCGTGCAGACTATTGGAGTAACCTTTACACCTAAAGCCGCCAAAGCTGATGCTGTGTTAATTGCGTTTCCGCCTCTCAACTCCGTCTGCTCAATACCGTCTATGCTTCCGCCCTTCCGTTTAATCACGTCCCTGAGAGTGTCACAGAAACTCTCTGCGTCAAAGTTTATGCTCAAAAAACGGTCAAGGAAAAAGTCAGGCATAACAACCACGTGAAACTCTCCAATTTCGTTTTTCAAGAAATCCAACAGTTCTTCAAGAAAATCAACAGACAAGTCTGTTCCACCTTAAAGCAAAGTAACCAGCGAATCCAGATAACATTTTTCATAAAGTCTTTTGGCTTTATCTAAGTAAGAAGCGGATGCAAACCCAAATAATATCGCCGAAAAATAAGGCTGCAATTAAGCCTGCCGTGATGAAGATGAGCATTGGAAGACCAGGAGTTGCCCAAACATTCTTTTGAATCTTTCCAGCCTCTGCAGCTTTAGCTAGCCGTTCAACTATCGCGTTTCTTCCTTCATCTTTAGGGATTATGACCAATTTCTGTTTGAAAGTTTCTTCTTCTACATCTTCTAAAGGATACAGGTGCCATTTTTGCTTCAATTTATCAATAGGAATCTTGTAGCCAGTTATCAAAACCAGAATTTTCTTCCCTAAAGATTCACTTTCATAACCTTTACCAAAAAGTTCTTTTCCTGTTCTCCAGCGCCAAACCACGTTGCGCAGTAAGATATACACTGCTGCTGCCGCCGCAAACAAGACGGAGTTGCTGAAAACGCTCATTGGAAAGAACATTTGCGAAATTGGCGAATTCTGCCCTGATAATGGAGTGAACAACTTTTCCGGATATGGGTAAAACGGCAACGCAAGCGCCATGCACATTAAAGCTTTCGCGTCAGCGCCTCCAAAGCCTCCTGAATAGAAAAGAATTATGGCGAAGGCTGCTGTCAAACCGAAACTTAAACCATAGAAGGGCAGTTGAGATTGTTCAAAAAGAAATAGTTCTGTAAATGTTAATGCGAAAGCTGGAGGCGCAAAGAGTATCCAGACGCTATTGCTTACTTCTCGAGTTTTGTAGTCGGAAAAGGAGGCATATAATAGAAATGCTAGAGTTAGCGAAGTTCTTGCTAAGGCAAGTATTGTTTGCACATCAGAGCACCACTCAACAACGACAAGTTTTCTATTTCTATCGATTACCTATTATAACTGTTGGGTTGCTTCAATAAAGAATCAAGATTTTCATAACAAAAGTTTAGAAATTTAAGATTGGCGCTGTTGAGAATCTCAAACTAGGATGCTTGCTCAGGGAATGGCAGTTCGTGTCCCGTTTCTGTGACTATTTTGAAGTAGTAGTAGTTTCCAGTTGTCCAATCATTTGCTACATCATTCGGCCAAGACAAGGCTATTGTGGCGACTGATTTTGCGTTGAGCATGATTCCAGTGCCGATGTTCGTGTATGCTGTTACGTTTACGAGGTTGGCTTGTGCCGTTCCGAGATAAAGCCTCACTATCTTCGTGTTGCCTGTTCCAGAATTGCCGACGGTTATGTAAGTCTTTTTTTCAGTTGCGTTCCAGTAAATGTTCTCTTTGTATAACGTTACGCCTGCTTGTTGTCCAGCGCTACTTACGTAGGTCATTATCCACGCATATGTAACAACTATGGCCGCAACGGCGATAACGATTAGTAGTAACGTAGCCAATATCGGGGATATGGCTTTTTTAGATTTTAACACATTATTTTTTGTTAACATAGTGTCTCCCTTTTGTTGTTTAGGAAATCCTCAGATTTCTTATTTAACTTGTATGAATCTGAAATCTACATTTAGGATAATTATGGTTTTTTGTGTGTGCAATTGTGGATAGCTCGTCTATTTGGAGCCTAATAGGTTTTGGTGAGTTGCGGTTGGAAGTGTGATGTGTTTATCTTGTTGTTCAGCTTTGTGTAGTTACTGTAATTATTGGTGGGTATTCGGCCGTTATCCATAAACCGCTGCCGTCATTTTTGTAGATTGGTGTTGTTCCGTCAAATGTGACTACTGCACCATACCAAATTACGTCTAGTGGATATGTAAAGCTGACTGAAGCCCTGTTGGTTACTGGGCATAGCTCTATTGTTCCTGAAGTTACATTGAGAGCTCCTGTTGTATTTCCGACTATTGTATCGAATCGGTATAACATTTGGTTGGCAGAGTCGGTAAACATTATTCCTGCTCCCCTTGTTAAAGAAGAATTTAATTGGCTCCAGTGATGCTGCCAATACGAAGTTGAAAAATTGTAGAATAAACCGGTTTCGGTTGAAACTATTGGATAACCGCCCGATGTTCCATTTTCGGTTCGCGGCTGCCCATTCGGGAAGGATAATTTGATTGGACATAAGTCCGTGATTGTTCTAGATTGAGAAGAATTTACAAAAACAAGCCTCAACTGGTAAGTGTAGTATGTTGCGTTTGCAGGAAGCGTCAACACAATATGAGCATAAACGTTAGGGCAGCCGGAAATGCCGCCGCCACTCCATTCAACTTCATGTTGCACGATGACTCTTACTGTGCCATTCGTAATTGCATACATTGGTTCGGAGTGCCCGTAATGGGAGGTGTCTTGGTTGATTCGCATGAGCACTGCTGTAGCCGTGGACCCGCCCTGAGTTGATATTACCTTAAATTCTGGGCTGGAATCACTAAAACTAAGTTTTAAGTTTACAATCGTATTGTTTAAAGTTCTCTGGCTAGGGTTGGTGTTGACAGTGAAGTATTTGTTTGTATACGCGTTTGGTGTTTGGATGGCTGTGTCGCTTCCGTTCCACCATATGGTTACTTTTGAAACGTTTGGGTTTATTAGGAAAACCAGCATGTTCCTGTTGCTGAAAACGCTGGCGTTGTTGGCTAAACTTAAAGGCACTTTGTAGTCTGAAGCCCACTCTTCTATTTGGAATAGCACTTCTTGGTTTACGTTGTTGATTGTTTGATTGACGTGAAATGCTTTTACTGGTATTGGCGGAATAGGCTTGGCTTGTGTCGTCATCTGCAGGTTTTGTCCGAGCCATCTTATTGTGCCATTCTGCAACAGTTCTATCACGAAGGTTTCGTTTGGTATAGTGGAGTAGTTGCCTCCGACATCGAATATGACTGTAACGTACATTGCGTCAACGAAGGCTCCGTCATTGTTGTCATTGTTGAAATTGTTCTTAAATTGAATATGCGTATTTTGGAGGTTCTCCAAAGTCCATGTCGCTCGTAAACTGGTGGCGTTATAGGTTCGCGTAAGTGGAGAAGTGGCAGTGCCGCCTTTAGGCAGGTCTTCAATCTTGACCCATGCACCACTGTCTAATCGGCAATACCATTCGATGGTTCCGCTTTCTGAACCATAATACGTGATGTTGAAGTACACTTGTTTGATTACTCCTACTCCGTTTTCATAGCCAGTCACTTCGCACGTTTGCCCTTTTCTAAGGTTTTTGTATATGCCATCTGGTGCCCCGAGTATCTCTGGTGTGCTTCCAACAACGGCGTATCTTGCTAGTGATTTTTGTCCCCATGCGATTTCGAGAATGTAGTTGCTGAAGGATGAGGCCACAACTATTATGCCTCTTGGGTCTTCAATTTGGACAACATAAGAGTACGGGTCAACCCCATATGGAGTGTCCATGAAGTAGGTACCGTTTGCAAATGCTATTGGTTCGCTGTCTGGGTTCTTTCGCACCCATGTTGAGTTTTCCTGTACGTAAGAATAGAATTTGAAGTTTTGTTTTCCAAGATTTATGAGGGGTTCATCGTCATCTTTAGTCACTATTATTTGTGTTTGGTTATTTGTGGTGCTTCCGATTTGTGCATTCAATTTGCATGAAGTTTCATACGTTATTCCGTACATTCCGAGACCAGCCAAGCTGTAGTTCACGGCTAGGTTTCCCATACTGTAGCTTGCATTTGTGAACCAGTAAGCTCGCAAGTCTAAGGTGCTTACCGTGAAGGATGCTCCCCAGTCAGGATGCATATTTGCTATATTCTTTAATCCACTGTGAAGATAATTTGTAGCAAGCATTTTCGCGTAGGTTGAGTTTCCCGTAACTTGCAGCACTGAACCGTAGTAACCCACAGTGAAGCCTAAAATCTGTTTTAAGGCAAGGTTTGTCTCGTCTATTGCACTCAATACTTGAGGCTGATCTTGAATTGGACTGTTGCGTATCGTTGAGTAAGTGACTACGACTGTGGTTATGAGTATAACCGCAACAAGCAGAGCCGCAATAATTGAAAACTGACCTTTATTATTCAATGCTACACTCCTCCAACTTGTCCAAGCTGCAAAACAACAAGCCTAGAAGTTCCAGAAGCTGTATATTCAGAACGATAAAGCCTAGGTTTATAATAAGAAAGAAGACCGATGGCGGTAAGCCGGATATCAGGGGTTCTTGTCAAGCCTAATGCTAACAGTGAACCACTCTTAGAAACATGATTGTATAGAGCTCCCGGATTATAGGTTGTACCGCTCACTGTGACGCTGTCAAATATTTTTAATCCAATTGTTAGGTGATAGGCATTTAGTATAGAATCTTTCAACGCCCTTGTTGAAGTTTGATAAGGAGAGGGATATACTCCATAGTAATTGCAAGAGTCTAAAACTTGTTGTGAAAGAGTAGCAATAAAGCCAGTGTCTGGAATGAGTCTCGTTCTATCATATGTATATTGTGGTCTATTGTCTAGTCCTTGAAGGAACGCGTTTATTCCTGACTGTCCGCCATCCCCGTCCCCTGAACGTCCAACACGTTTCATTCCGTAAATGCCATATGTGTTTTGGTCATTTGGACCAGTAAAATTTCCGATGTTTGAGACATAATAAAATGGATAACCTACTATGCTTACCCATGTCCAGTTGTAAAGACGAACTTGCTTCCCCAAGAAATAACAGTAGTAAGCATAGCCATCAGTTAAATATGGTGATGTGCAATACGTTGATGGTATCGGTACTGTTTCTCCGAAAGTGTTTATTACCACCGCGTTCTGGACAGTTTCGCCTTGCAAAGTATTATTGTTCAATATTTTGCCAAAATCGGTTGTGTTTTGCACCATTATTGTTTTTTGGAAGTATGGTGACAGTAGGTTATAGAGGTCAAGTGCTAGGCTTTGGGCTGTGTATCCAGTTATCCACCAGCCGTTCGCATCGCTGCAATTCAATATATATAGGGTTCCTCCAACTCCACCTTCACCAACTTTCTCTGGAATAACATTGAAAGTCACGTTAGAAGAAGCAACCAAATAGGAACCAGCATCCGATTGAATACCCAAACTTTCAGCATTTGAGATGGATTTAATGGGTATGTAAAGCTCTGTCCCACTTCCGGTTTGCACTTCGTAAACTGTTAAGTTGTAAACTATGTTCGGTGGCAAGCAAGCGGAAAGAGCTATTTGGAGCTGACTCCAAGAGGGGTCGTTTGGGTCTTTGAATACGATTTTGCTTAAGTCGTAATCTGCATCTAATGTTTGAAGCGTCGTTAGTGCAAGTCTTCTAAAATTTAATGGTGAAACCTGTCTAGGAGAGGGCAAAACAGCGAAGAAGGAAGAAATTATGAAGGCTGCGGTTATTATGATTATTACGAGCAAAACTTCAATAGTTCGCATCATTTCATTTCACCACTTGGTAACCCTCTAAACTCCACAATTCAAGCTTAACTTGATAGGCAACATTGTTCACTATCACTTGACGTATATCTGTAACTACCCACTCCTTACCAGAAGACTCTTCTCCAAAGGTTATTGGAAAAGCCATAGCGCTTAGTCCCCATGGCATCAAAACAACACCCCATTCGTCATTAGTCTGATATGTTACTACCAAGATTCCTGGGTTGTAAGTTGGAATAGTGACATTAGACCATTGCTTGTCTGTTCCGTTTCCATAGACAACCTTACCAAGTTTTCCTGTGGAATTTTCCATGGGCATTTCGCGTAACGTAAAATCCTCGGTCAGAAGTACAAAAGTCGCATTAAAGAAAACTGCCGATTCTGGCGGACCAAAATCATGCACATTGTAGCTGTGCACAAGCAGAACCCGTTTGTCTTCGAAACTGTCAATGAGGGGAAGTACGTACTGTGTATCACCTATCGTACGCTCATGATAACCAGTTCCGACAAGCCCGCATGTGTGTGCATATGCAATAAACGCGTAGGCAGTGTTTGCATCGACATTTGGAATGTTTACGACTGCTAAACCTCCCGCATCAGTATAAGTTGTATTAAACAAACTTGTGTAAGATGGATTGCTTTGTCCACCCTTTTCATTAACTTTCAGGAAGCAGTAGCTTACCGCAGCATTTGCAAGTGGAAAACCGGCGCCTGCTACCTTGATAGTGAGCGTTAAGGGGCTTGCTGCATGGGTTTCTTCGATTGAAACCGTCACGATCGGTGTTATCGAGAGTTTGAATCCAAATGTATTGTTTGTCCCAAGCAATCGCGTTGCTAAGGAGTAATTGATTGCTGTAGTATAAGGCACAAACAGAAAGTTGCCGAATCCCATACTCAAATTACTATATGTCACCCCTGTTCTCGGATAAGTGAACGGAGTTCCAGTCAAGGATTGCAGCCGCATGAGCGAGAATGGGCTAAGTCTGTACTGCTTAAATTCTGGGTCTTGCAAACCGAAACCAGTTGGAGTACAGTTGCTTTTTCCCCAGTTGACTGGAATACCAGGATTTAGTAGCATGTTATCAAGTAAATCGCTGCATTTTGTTGAAAGGCTTCTATGATGTTGATATAGAATTGCTGTTTGAAGAATTTGGTTGAAGAGGCTTATGAAAAGCAATGTTGCTGCTAAGAAAACGACCACAGAAACTAGGTGATCTATAGTCGAACCCGCCATGGTTTATGCCTCCTTATCCTCCGAAGGACATGCATATTGTCCCATTTGCAAACTTTTCAGCCATTATGCATGCATTGACAGAGTTGCTTACAAAGGTGGAATTTTTCCACATCACATTCTGACCCAGAATTACGGAGGTGGCTACTGTTGTTCCAGTGCCTTGTAATTTAAAGGTTATCTCTAAAACTTTGCTAGAGTTCAAAACCGTGTCTAACACAGTTCTCAGCGTTGCGTTCCCAACATACGGAGAATTTTCTATGTAAGGCGGAACGTCTGGTTTCTGCGTTATAGTTCCAGCTGATATTGTTTCATGGTTTAGAGATAAATATACCTGCTGCAACGTGCTACCCAGATGGCTAGCTGCTTCTTGAAGAGCTAGGCTTCTTCGTGAGTCCACCCATGTGTTCATGAGCCAACCTGTCGTTAACGGAAATAGGAAAATCTGTAATATTAGGACTGGAACCAAGATGGCGTATTCGATAGTTATGTGGGGCATTTTTTCTTCCTCCTTAATAGTGCTATGGGTAGAGTCCTAATGATGTAGTCACCTCTCCAGTGTAAAACTCAACAACAGAACCATCAGCCACATCAATTTCTTCTACTTCACTGCGAAAGTCAAAGAAACTCTTGTTAAATCCTAAACTTTGTTTCAGAAAAGAAACTTCTATTTTAACCGCGTTAACGCTACCTTCTGTTTTAACAGCAACATTCTTCCCCATGAGTGTAACGGATTGTGAAAGGTAAGAATGATTCCCAGAATTGAGTATGGGCAAGTAAAATTTTACATAATTGATCGTTTCCACACCTGTAAAGATTGTTGAATTTAACATTCTGATTGCTGGAGCGACAACTATCCTTATGAAACTTCCATCATTCATCGCCAACTTTTCAACAACAAAAATATGATTTACAGGCGCGGATGTTCCCTTCTGAAGAAAAGAGTTATCTAAGGGGAAAATGCGTTCATGATAATTGTCTCCAACCGAATATTTGCTTATAGGCATTTTGAATAGGATAATGCCGGTACTATAATTGGCTAAGTAAACGTACCCCGCACCCTTATTTATATAAACAGTGTAATTCAAAGCTAGAGATTCGAAGGAAACTTGTCCGTACTTGCTTGCATAACGGACGGTCTGTGTACGTCCGGGCATCCATGCTACATCGTCTATATCCAGACCTACTGTTTGCATGAACTGTTTCATCGCGGCGAACTCGTTCTCTGCTATTCGACTATTCAAGTAGTTGTTTGCGAAAACAACCGCTACAAGAACTAAAATCACAACGGCGCTTGTTATTATTACCGTGGAAATTGCTGGGCTAACCGCTCTCTTATCACTTCTTAGCTTGTTAGGATGAATATTTTTTATTCTCATTTATTCTCCCTTTTAACCCATCAACATAGGAGTCAACTTTGCCGCCAACACAGCAATTATGACTAGAACAGATGCGTGTTTGAAACCGGCAGCAATTGATTCTTCGCTGATTTTACCTGCAACCAATCCGATGAGATAACTGTGAAAAATGCTTGAAGTAACGAAAATTGTTATTGTCGGACCCAAGTTCTTAGATGATGCCCCTCCAGCTACGCCTAACGTCGCAGGCATTATACCAATCATCATAGTCGTTGTTGCCACAAGCAGAATTGCAGCAAAATAAGGCATCAACACGTAGGGACGAACTGCCATTCTCTTTTCTCTGTCAACCTCTTGAGTAAGATTATTAAATCTAGCTATAGATTCAATCATGGCTATTGTTCCGCCTCCCACATCTATTGTTTCGACAAGTAGGAACATGATGACCTGAGTCATCCAGCTTTTGACTCGTTTGACAAAATCAAGTATCACTTTCCTAATTGGAACTCCCCAAGAGATTTCTGAACTTATTTTACGTAGTTCTTTACTGAACTCGCCATAATCTCGATGAGCAAGGCTTTCAATGCATTTTTCCGGAGACAATCCAGTTTTCCTGACTTCTGTTAAGTCTCTCAGAAAGCTGTTTATGCCTTGTTCCATGCTGGATTTTTTCTTTGACAATCTGCTGTGTACAACTGCCGCTGGTGCAGTTGCAATGAACAAGGCTACAGAAATTGCTATGGGCAAATCTACCATCGTTTGAATAGGTTTTAGGAATGGAACTTCTATTAATCCCAAGAAATTCGTGAGTAGCATCAGTAGCACTATTGCTATCACACTGCAAATTCCAAAGACCTTGTAGGGGCGTGTTTCTACGACTGGCGTTTTGGGCTGCATACTATGCGCTAAATAAATGAAAACCATTGATAACATAGGCGTAAACAGGTAAGTGTATAGAATTATACCTGAAGAACTTGATATGCCAGCACTATAAAATGATTCTACACTAAACAATATGTAGAAGCACAGAGACATCAAAACCATAACAATTATGAAAGTCTCTAAGAGCATTCCAAGTCTTTCAGCCGCAGCCTTAACACGCATAGCTCTCGTTTTGAAAATATCTTCAGCTTTCCTTTCAAGAAAATGTCCAATATCACCACCTATAATAACCGTTGATGCATAGCCAGAAAGAAAATCCTTGAACACGTCGAGAGGATTTTTCTTTGCTGCATTCTCTATCGCTGTTAGCGGGTCTATACCGAAAATCTCCACATCCTTCAAGATTTCTCTCGCTTCGCTTCTCATTGACGGCATCAACTCAACTTCTGCAAGCCGTTTAAAACTTGTATAAGGAGCGATACCTCCAGAAGCCATGACGCTGATGTAAGCGGCTGCAAAGGGCATTTCTCTCTCGAGGTTGCTTGCCCTGTCACTTGCCTTTGACATAGGTATTAACAGAAAACCTATCATAACATAGAATGGAAGCGGAACCAAGAATATTATTGGCAAAAACCCATAAAAGTACAAGAGCATTACAGATATTATGCTAACGGGAAGCGTGAGCACAGCGATAAAAAACATCATTGAGACATAGGTTTCTGGATAAATCTTAATTTTTGCCCTTTCCAAGTAGCCTTTGAATTCAAAGACATTTTTCAGAAAGGAAGGTGCCAGCCTGCCGAAAATGCGGAAGGACCACGCTTCAAGGGTTTTTAGCAGCGACAACTACTTTTACCTCCTCCCCTGCAAGAACTTTCTCATAAATTTGCTTCGGTCTAGCGTAGTATTCTGCGATAATTGCGGCTACATCTTTGTAACTACGTATGTTACGTTCCCGCATCCAATGCAAAACATCCTTGCGCCTATTCAATTCCTCGATTAATTCTTTCTTAGTAACGCCTATTCGCTCTGAAATTCTTGACAGCATCAAACTCTTGTCAAATGAAGATACATACACATCTTTGTTTGGATTCCACTTTAACGCAGATCTATAGTCTTCATAATCTGCGATTTCGTTCACATCGATTACACGTCTATACGCTTTTTTCTCTGTCCCTTTCGTCAAGTGAACTCTTTGGACTGATAACACAATGTTCATTAATGGAATGTATGCAGGCGAAATATCCATTGGTTTCGATGTTAAACGTTTAACTGCTGAATCCAAGTTCTCAGCGTGCATTGTACACATACCACCGTGACCAGTGGCTAAAGCTTGGAACAGCACGTATGCTTCTTGACCTCTGATCTCACCGACAATTAGTATGTCTGGGCGGTGTCTCATCGACGTCTTTACAAGATCAAAGAGGGTTACTTCGCCGACGCTGGTTCCGCCTAAGCCATAGCTTTGTCTGGCTATTAGTGAAACCCAGTTTTCATGGGGCAAGTTCAATTCTGCTGTTTCTTCTATGGTTATTATCTTGCTTCCAGGTTTGATTAGGCAGGCGAGTGCGTTTAAAGCAGTTGTTTTTCCCGCTGCTGTACCCCCTAAAACCATTATTGAAGCTCTGTTTTCAAGGCAGAGCCAGAAATAAGCTGCCATCTCTTCTGAATAAGTGCCTAAGTTTATCAGGTCTATTATTGAATAGGGGTCTTCTCTAAATTTCCTGATGGTGAAGGCTGTTCCGAAAGGCGTAACTTCACGCCTATAGCACACTGCTAATCTATGTTTACCCGGCAGTGAAGCATCCACTATTGGAAAGGCTGAGCTTACATGCTTTCCAGCCATGTGAACAAGTTTGACAACCACATTGTCAAGCTCTTCATCGTTTTCAAACTCAAGGTTTGTCTCAATGCTCTCGTAATTTCTGTGCCAAATATAAACTGGCTTACCTACACCGTCGCATGAGACGTCTTCGATGTTTGGATCACGCATTAATGGATCGATTCTGCCGAAACCAACAAGGTCTCTTTCGGCGTGATATAAAATCTTGTACCATGAAACGTCTGGTAGCCATCCGAGACTTATGCGGTATTTATCAACAATTTTCTTGGCTTCTTCAGCAAAAAATCTTCTTGGATCCACAATTTCATCTTTTGGTGATTCTATTTCTGCGAGTAGTATTTCTAAAATGCGATTGTAAACGCTTCTTTCTAGGGGATCCAGCTGTAGCTCGTCTAGTATGTATTTGTATTCGCCTGTTTTTGGATTCTGCACTATAGCAACATGGGCGAATGGTTCATAAAGCGGATATTTATCAACAACCTTGAATCCTCTGGGGACAGGTTTGGGTGGTGCCGGCGGGATAGCTACTTGCTGACGTTTTCCTAAATTAAATCGGATTCTCACCTTTTTCAATTTGGCTAGTGTTTCTTTGACTCGGAGCTTCGCCATTGTTTTTTCTCCTATCCAATTATACTGATATGTCCAGATTATTAAATATTACGTCTCACGATATATTACTGAAAGAATCATGTCTCTTCCTCGCCGGAAATCACGATGATTTTGAGCTTAATCAGAACAACCACTATGATCACAATCACTACCGGAATTAGTATCAGAAGCAATATCCATAGCCATCCGCTATCACCCGTAGGGGCCGCTTTTAACACCGTTATTGTTGCTTGACTTCCCCCGGCTATGTATCCTTCTTTGGTCACATTAGCGGTGAGCGTCACGTTGAGATCTGAACGAGTTATTGGGGCGTTAAAAGTAAATACGCACGCACCTGTTGAATCAGTAGTTTGTGTCACTATCTCAAAGCTCCCATCCGTGGAAGACATCGTAACTGTTGCGCCAGCCACAGAGGTAGCATCCTCATTACACACTACAATAACGGTAACCATCGCCGTTCCTCCAGACTCAACTGACGGAGCCACAATCAGAACATTAAACGTTCTGGGGTTAACCGTTATTTCCAGCTGACTTTCTGTTCCAGCATATCCAGTCATTGTTGCATATGCTGTGATTGTGATGTCAGTTTGTTCATTCACTGGTGGCGCTGTATAGAAGAAGGTTACATTACCGTAATTGTCTGTTAATTCTGAATCTTTTGAGAAGTATCCGCCATTAGCCGTTATGGTAACATTTGCTCCTGAAATGGGATTCGCGTCATATTCAACATGAACTGTAACGTTTAGTTTAGCTTCTGATATTGTTGTGGCATTAGGTGTGGCTGTAATTTCAACTACGAGCACTTTTGGTTCTACCGTTATCGTTGCGTGCCCCATTCCGTTCATGTATCTATCTTTTGTTGCGACTGCTGTTATGTCGATGTTGAGCAATGTTGTTGTTTGAGGGGCTGTGAAAACGGCTGAAAGGGTTCCGGTTAGGTTTGTCGTTCCGGTTTGTGGAGAAAGGTTTCCTTCGTCTGATGATAATGTTACACTAGCATTGGCAACTGGTTCTTCGTTGCTTTCAACATAAATTGTGATTTGCGATGTTTCTCCTGATTTAATAATTTGTGGATTGGCAACTATTTGAACCGAAAGGAATGGTGAAACTTGCAAATATTCATAATCTGACCCATCTGCATATTGCACTCCATTTTTTGTTGCTCTTGCCACAATTCTGACGCTCGTTCTTTCAGTTACGTCTGGTGCGGTGAAGTTTGTGACAAAATAACCGTTGATGTCTGTGGAGCCGCTTGATTGGGAGAAGTTGCCTTCTTTAAATGAGAGCATTGTCACGCTTGCGCCTTGAACTGGAGAAGTTCCGTTTGTCACGTAGACTGTGACAGAAACTTGTTCTCCTTCGCTTACGGAAGAATTGCTTAACTCAAGGTTGACGTATAACTGTGGTGTGGTTGAAGAGACAACATTTATTGTTACAGAAGCAACATTGCTTAAAGCACCGTAGTCATCAATCACTCTGAGGGTTGCAAAGTAAATTCCTTCAATTGAGTATTTGTGAGAGAAAATTGATAGTGTGGTAAAGCCGCTGTCACTGTCGTCTCCAAAATCGAAAATATATTTATCAACTCGCCCGTCTGGGTCATAGGAGTTTGTGCCGAAAAACATAACATCGGCATTTCTGGAAACCCAAAGTTTGTCTGTTACGAGGTTTGCTGTTGGGCGCTGATTAATGACGCCAAATGGTTTCGTCGCGAAGAATATGAAATCTAAGTTGACTCCATCACCACCTGCTTTGTCACCTCTTCCAGTCGGGTTCAACATTTCATGGTATGGACCGTTGGAGGCACCCCAGTAATTGTATTCCGCAATAACAGTTGCATCGTTTTCAATTTTCATGCCATAATCGACGTTGCCGTATATGTCGTTCCATTTTGCGATATGGTTTCCCGAGTCATATAAGAATCCAATTCCGTTGTAAGAAATTGAGTTATTAGTTATTTGTGTGCTTTGGCTTGTGGAGATGTGGAAGCCTCTGTAGTTTGATGCAACGCTGTTAGTGATTATTGTGACATTGCTATGTGCGCTGGCATCAATTTTTATTCCGCTTTGAGTGTTTGCTGAGATTATGTTTTGGCTTATGTGCACGTTTGATGCGTCGCTGCCTGTTAAGAGTATTCCGTTACCATTTGCTAGTATGGAGTTGTTTTGTATGGTTACTTGGCCATTTCCAGTTATGTATATGCCATTTCCCGTGTTCTGTGTTATCTGGTTATTTATGATTGTGGAATCGGAGTCTATTATGTTGACTCCATTTTGGCTGCAAAGATTAATTGTGTTGTTCTGTAGTGTTAGTTTTCCGCCTCCGGCTGTGATTGCGTTTTGACAGTTGGTAAAGATGCAGTTTTCAATTTCAATGTCGCTGTTCACTGTGACTATGCCGTTTTTGGCATAAGATATGTGGCAGTTGACTAACACGGATTTTCCAGTTCCAGTGAATAAGATTGCACTCCAATCTTCGTTTGTCGGTTGCTCTTTGTTAGATGTGAAAACTATCATGTTGCCTGTACCATTTGCGTACAGTCTTCCAGAGACGTTTATCCAGAAATCTCCGCCAAACCTTACTTCCACACCTGGCTCTATTGTTAATGTGGCGTTTGAATAAACTGTAACATTTTTTGACACTATAAATGGGCTATCAACCAAAGTCCAAAGTGTATCTTGAGTGATATCTCCCTCAACATAAGTAGCATTGACAAAAGAAACAAAATCGTTGCTAATAAAACTGAAAATGTTAAGAGTTATGGTTAGTAGAATAATTAATATGTAAAATTGTTTTTTCATGCTCATTCATCCGCTCGTTTAGTTAGGCTTACAGTATCCCTCTGGTCACTTTGAGTTTAAACATTATGAATCCAAAATAAAACTTCAAAATCTGTATAATATTCTCATTTAACTAGACAAATAAGCAAGAGATTTAACAAAGTAAAAGAACAACCTAGACTCTTTGAGGAGGAAAAAGCTTGAAACAATTCACCGTGGTCGCTCTTGAAAATTTTCCTTTAGTTGAATCTGGGGATAATGTAGCAGAAATGATTGTTAAGACAGCAAATAAGAACGGCTTAATTATTGAAGATGGAGATGTTGTGGTTGTTGCGCAGAAGATTTTTTCTAAAGCTGAGGGAAGAGTAGTACAGTTAAGGGATGTTGTTCCTTCTAAAGAAGCGGTAGAAATTGCGAAATTAACCGGAAAAAGTCCAAAGTTCGTTGAGCTGGTTTTGAAGGAATCAAATAAAATATTGAAAGCTTCTCGAGAAGTTTTATTGGTTGAAGATAAGCGCGGTTTGGTTTGCATAAACGCTGGAATAGACAAGTCAAATGTGAAGGGAAGAGGAAACTTTGCATTGTTGCCAGAAAACCCTGATGAATCAGCAAGAAAATGTCGCGTGGGAATCAAGAAGCTAACGGGTAAAGATGTTGCAGTGATAGTATGCGACACCTACAGTCGTCCTTTCAGACGTGGGCAAGTGAACTTCGCCATAGGTGTTGCTGGCATCAAAAACTTCAGAGACTATAGAGGTAAAAAGGATTTTTTTGGGCAAATTTTGAAGGTAAAAAATGTTGCAGTTGTAGATGAGATTGCTGCTGCCGCAGAATTGCTTATGGGACAAGCGAAAGAAGCCACGCCGGTTGTTATTTTCAAAGGATTAAGTAGCATAGTAGAATTTTGTGAAAAATGCAACGCAAGCGAATTGTATATTTCAAGTGACGAGGACCTTTTCAGAAGTGCGCTATAGCCATTGAAGAAAGGGGTTGGCGTGTTTTTCTTCGCCGATTGTTGTTACTGGTCCATGGCCTGGATAAACAACAAGATGTTCGGGCAACTGCGCTAATCTTCTTAGAGAATTTTTCATATCATGCTCAGAGCTTTCAGGAAAATCCACTCGACCAATCGAACCCATAAACAATGTGTCTCCGGTGAAGATTTCTTTCTCGCTAAGAAGCGAAATACTTCCGCGACTGTGACCTGGAGTGTGCATTACTTTTAAGAGGGCGTTTCCAAACTTCACGTTGTCTCCCTCATTTAACAATATGTCTGCTTGGGGTGAGAAATTGTGAAAGCCGAAAAATTCAGCGATTTTCTTGCCTTTTTCTCCGAGCATGTGAGCGTCGTGCTCGTGAACTAAAATTGGCACATGAAATTTTTCTTTCACCGCGTTGTTTCCGCATGTATGGTCAGGGTGGCCGTGGGTGTTTACAATGAATTTTAGCATTAAACTTTCTTCGCTTAAATGTCCGAAGATTTTTTCTGCTTCAAGACGCTCATCGAAACCCGGGTCAATTATGATTGCTTCCTTTGTTTGTTCACAACTTACAATGTAGCAGTTTGTGAGTAAGCCGCCGACAGTAAACATTTGCACATTCATTTATTATCAGCCATCGGAAACGACGTGTCTAATACTAATAAACTGTTCCGTCTCTAGTAATGAAATATCAAAATTATTAAATTTCTCAAAGAGTACTATTTTATGGAGATTGGAGAACACTTGAAATTTCAAGAAATTGAAGATGCGTTTGGTCGTTTCAAGGTATGTCCCAAATGCAACTCAAAAGAAGGTTTCTGGCTGGGAATAAAACGCGATAAACCTTACGTTCATTGTAAAGGCTGTGGAGCAACATACGAACTCTATGAAGTCTACACAGTTAGCGAAGAAGCTAAGGCTTCCAAAAGATTGACGTTTTTCAGAAAATAGCTCGCATTCTAGTTCAGAAACCGAACCTTATTCAATTTTTGAAAGAAAATTCATAAACAATGTATCCAGCACACGCTAACGAGGAGGCTTCAGTGAAAAAACTAAGTGAGCCATCACTTGTTTCAGTTGTAATACCCACATACAATTCACAAAGTAGCATAAAACAATGTTTGACATCTATCAAAAAACAAACTTACCATAAAATCGAGGTATTGGTAGTTGACCGCTATAGTAAAGATAAAACTGCGCAAATAGCTAAAAAATTAGGAGCCAGAGTTTTCTTTTTAGATGAAGAAAGAAGTAAAGCCAAAAATTACGCGGCGAAGGTAGCTCGTGGTGATTTTCTTTTATTCATAGATTCAGATATGACCTTAAATTCTAAAATAATCGAAGCATGCGTGAATCTATGCTTACAAAAAAACGTGGACGCGGTAATTATACCCGAAAAGCCTATTGCTCAAGGCTTGCTGAGTGAGTGGCGAAAAAAAGAAAAAGCCTCCTTATATATACACAGTGAATTTGTAGAAATTCCACGTTTTTTCAGAAAAAAGGCGTTTTTGCAAGCCGGTGGTTATGACGAAAATCTGGTGTGTGGGGAGGACTTTGATTTTTTTCAACGGTTTAAAAGGAAAGGTTACAAAATCGGCAGAATAGACTGCGAAATATTTCATTTTGAAGGTGAACTTTCTATAAGCAAAATTTTGTTTAAAGCTTACTACTACGGCGGAACAATTCCTGAACTTATAAAAAAAGACCCCGCTGGTACTGTTAGAAGATATTTTAGCATGCGCTTAACATCTCTTAACGATGTTGGACCAGCCTTCGGCGGTTTAGGCTCCATAATAGGTTTTGCTTTGATGAAGCTTTTTGAATTTGCAGCCTATCTTCTTGGGTTTTCTTCCAATTTGCTACATGCATTTTCTGAAAAGCGCGGAATTAAAACAATAAAGAATGTTGCCTTAAAAAACAAATTTGTCATTTTAAACTTCCTGGCAATATTAGCTGTTGCTGTCATTATTTTCAGAAATTTCCTCTTCACCGACGAATGGCCAGGAGGCGGCGATGTTCTCGGTTTCATCTCAAGAGCTTATTTGTATGGTAAAGATTTTAGATGGTTGTTAATGTGGCGTCCTTACTCTTTCGGTTTTGTTGAAGGGATAAATTTCATGGACTTTTTCCTGATGCTATTATATTCCATTTTTAGAGACCCTTCATGGACTATCAAGACATTCATGTTCTTGTCCTATTTGACCGCTGGCTTTTCCATGTACATATTTGCTTATCGACACACGCGAGTTCACGCTGCATCGCTTGTTGCTTCCTTAGTTTACATTTTAAACCAGTGGCTTTTTTCTCAGTTAACCGAAGCTCATGTTGACATAGTTTTCAGTTACGCTTTAGCGCCATTAATCTTTATAACGTTGGATAAGGCGCTGAGCACAGGTAAACTTCGAGATGTTCTTTTGCTCTCCATTAGCCTTAGTCTTTTTGCAACAAGTTTCCATCCTGAATGTATAGTAATTTATGGTGTCTTCTTGATACTATTTGTAGTCTTTTTCATATTATATCCGACAAAGATGGAGACAGCGAAGATTCGTTTTCTGCGTTTTCTTAAAGTGTGCTTGCCATCTGCATTGATTGTTTTTTTGTTTTCTGCGTTCTTTCTGATTCCGTTTTTTATGAATGTTAGGTCGCCTTATTTTCATCCTTCTTATGAGTATCCATTAGAAGATGCTTATCTCTGCAGTTATTCAAACATGAGTGACGCTTTTACTTTGAGGGCTGTAGAACGGTGGGGTTACATTAACATTTTAGACGTGTATTCTGAAATAGGCGTATTAGATTTTCCATTGTATAGTGTTCTTTTCGTCATTTTCTTTCTTGCTTACTGCGTGCTTTTAATTCGTAGAAATCGATACACAATTTTCTTCGCTGTTTCCATGTTGATTTCAATTTTTATCGCAAAAGGTCCCAACTCACCTCTTGGGCAAGTGTTTATTTGGGCATGGCTTAACATTCCCCACTTCGCAATTTTTAGAGCCGCAAACCGATGGGTTATGATGGCTATCTTTTCTCACGCATTTTTTATTTCACTTTTGACATGTTACTTGATTGACTATATCAAAAAGAAAAAACATGTTCAAAAGGACGAATTTTTGTTCAAAGTAAAGTTGGATACGAGTAGTTTTTCTAAGAATAGAAGATTTGCTTTTTCTGTTGACTCTCTTAATGTTTTCTTAAAGAAATTTCGTAAAGTTCTCTATTTTCTCGGCGTAATCTTTCTTATTCTCATCTTTCTCAGCGGTTTTCTTTCGTGCTTTTGGTTTTTCTCTCAAGGTTTGCAAGTTTATACGCCGCCAAAGCAGTATTTGGCTCCCTACGAGTGGCTTTCGCTTCAAAATGATGACTACAAAGTTGTTTCGGTGGGTAGAAGTTCTCATGAGTGGATGGTTTCGCCCGATGAATACTCAGACTTTGCCTCAAGCGCAATGTGGACCACTATTGGTTGGGGACACGACATAGGGTTTGACAGCGTATTCATACATGACAAGCCGGTGCTTCAAGATGGTGGATGGGATTTTATGCCTCGGCAATTTGTTGACCATTTAAGGTTTAGACTTGCAAGAGAACATTTAACCGATAACTTGTTTAAGATTTTAGGGCCGTTCGCTTACAAGTACATTGTCATACCGCCCTATGCAACCGATAAAGCTCGCGAATTTTTCCTAAACCAAGAAGGTTACCAAACAATCTACAATGATACAGCAATTATTCTTCAAAACGAATACGCGATGCCTCGAATCTTTGCAGTAACTAATTCCATGTTTGCTGTGGGTGGTTTAGAATCTTTTGATGCATTATGCAAAATTGAAGGTTTCAATTTAAATGAGACCACTTTATTCTTCGCATCCGTCTTAAGTGATAGTGGTTCTTTTGAAAGCGAAACTCTTGATAAGTTTCAAGCCGTGAGCTTTATCAACTCCGACGTTCTGGATTTGGCGATGCTCTCTTTTACTGGCGGAAAGAATTTTATTTTTGCGGGAAACTATGGAGTTCCAAGCATAAATTACACAGCCTATTGGGTGAAGATGGCTTCTTGGAGAAGAGTAGGCGCTTCTGTTTTGGGCGGTGACACATTAACAACATCTGGAAAAAACAGAATTGACTTGCCTTTCGAGTTAGATACAGCTGGATATCATGATCTTTGGCTGAGAATAGGATTTGCTCCTTCTCGTGGAAAATTGAACATTTACGTTGATGGCGAACCCATTCAAGAAATTCGCACAGAGGCTCCTCTGTGGTCAAAACTTGCTTGGGTTAATATAACAAGGTTAAATCTCGCTAAGGGCACCCATTCAGTCACTCTTGAAAATGATGGAACCGGCTACAACGACATTGACGCAATAGTCGTTGTCAAATCTTCTGAACTTGAATCTAGAATAAATGAAATAATGCAAACCTTGCAGCATTTTCAAGGTCGCATTTTGTATCTTTATGAAGCGGAAAGCGTCTTTTTGGATTCTTGCAGTAAAAGCTGGACTTGGACTGTAAAACCCTGTAATGGATATATGGTTCGTTCAGAAAGTTTAGGTTTGAATGTTGCTCCTTTTGCTTCTGCAAACACTAGCTCCATAAGTTGGGCGGACGATTATTCATTCGGCGCACAATATGCAAATGATGATGACATGCACACTAGATGGGCTTCTGAAAAAAGTGTGGTACCCCAATGGTTAGAATTAACATGGGAAGAGCCACAACAACTTCTTGGTGTCCGTTTGTTTTTTGAAAATGCGTATGCAAAAGATTATTCCATACAAACTTGGAACGGCACAGGCTGGGTCACTCAAATAGAAGTAACAGAAAACAACGCGCTCGATAGAACTCATGTTTTTGCAGAGTCTGTAGAGACAAATAAGCTTCGAATCTACGTTACGGCTTTCTCGATTCATGACCGCGTAAGCCTATGGGAGTTCCAAGCTTTTTCACCTGGAGCGACTTCTTCTTCAGCAAAAATAACAATTCCACGAGAAGGAAACTATATCTTAGCTGCAAGAATTGCAAAAGGCCCAAGCCACGGAACCTTGTATTTTAATGTGAGCGGCAACCTCTACCCAATTTCCTGTAACAGTCCAACTAGCCAATTTGAATGGTGCGAAATTGGCCCCATTTTCTTTGAGGCAGGAGAACACTCCATAAGTGTGGGTGGAGTAGGGCTAGTTGAGCTTGACGAGTTTCTTATTTGCTCGCTTAAGGAAGGAGAAACCTACCTAACATTAAACGACCTATTTAGTTTTAGAGATCCACAAGTGTCAATTAGCTACGAACAAGTGAACTCGTGCCTTTTCAGAGTGCACGTTGATGCCAATGAACCATTCACCCTGATTTTTTCAGACACCTACAATTCGCTATGGAAAGCCTTTGTGGACGGAGACGAAATTTCTTCAAACCTTGCCTATTCAGTTGTTAATAGCTTTCACATAAACAAAACTGGACAATTTACTGTGACCATTTACTTTACTGGTCAACACTACGCAGACTTGGGCTTAATGGTGTCTATAGTCAGTTTCGTTTCAGTTTTTACTCTTGCACCCGTATTCGTAGTAGTTTCTCGTAAGCGAAGGTTCGCTAAACAATCTTTCAGGAGGAGACTTACTTTTTGGAAGAAGGAGAACTAGAAAAATACTGGGACTTCGTGGCTTTGGAGGCTAAAGATTTTGAGAAGATGCTTCGTGTGGAAAAATGGAGAAAAGTTGCAAGGAACTGGCTTGCTGATTATGCTGATAAGAGGGCATATGATTTTGTATTGAAAGTTATAGATGACGTAATTAAGTTGGATAAATCTGCGAAAATTCTCGATGTAGGATGTGGCCCAGGAAAATGGTCAATACTTTTCGCCAAGAAATTCAGTTCAACGACGGCCATCGACGTAAGTCCGAAAATGATTCTTTTGGCCAGAGAAAATGCCAAGAAGCATAATCTGGGAAATGTTGAATTTCACGTAATGAATGTTTCAAAACTGAATTTTCCAGATGAAACATATGACCTTGTTAACTGCATAACAGTGCTGCAGCACGTGCTTAATGATGACGATTGGCGAAGCGCAGTGCATGAGATGGTTAGGGTGACAAAAACTGGTGGGCATATATTATTGTTTGAAACAGCACCTAATTTAGCCATAATAAGACGTACAAGGCATCTTGCAATAAGAACCATGCGAAAGTACATTGATGAATTCAGAAAGGCAGGGGCACACTTCGCCTATTGGCGTGCCGTGGATCTCTCTCTGCCAGTAACCTTTTTTGGATTAAAAACTTATTCCGCCTCATTTAACAAGAAAGTCTATTACTTTATGTCTAAGAGTATACTGTTTTCTGCTGGTTTTCTGTCGTTTCTGTCGTTGGTTGCATCTGTTTTGGCTGAGTTAATAGATTATCGGTTAGCTGAGACACCTTTGAGTTTTCTTTCTGCTGGGAGAATTCTCTTGTTCAAAAAGGGCAAAGCGTAGTGTTCTAAGTCGGAAACTGAATTCTCCTTAAAACTCTTTTTCTCCGCCTCCAGAATTTCAAGCGACGTTCATAAAGTGAATGCTAAATGAAGTGTTTCATAATTCTTCCATGCTTTAACGAAGAGAAGAACGTGAAACCTCTAGTCCACTCAATAAACGAGGTTCTTGGACCTCAACTTCCCTACAAAATCATAGCCGTTAACGACGGAAGTTACGACCGAACATGTGAGGTTCTTAAAGATTTGTCATTGGATTATCCGGTCGAAATCCTCGATCATTCTCGTAATATGGGTTTAGGAGCTGCCTTAAGAACTGGCTTGCTTGCCGCCGCAGAGGAGTCTTTTGAGGATGATTTCGTGGTAATTATGGATTCCGATAATACGCATAATCCGAAGCATGTTTTGGATATGTTACTTGCTGCTGAAAATGCGGATGTTGTGGTGGGTTCTCGTTATGTAAAGGGTGGAGTACAATTGAATGTGCCTCTGCATCGTGTGATTTTAAGTAAGGCAATTAATCTTTTGGTGAGAAAACTGTTTCAGTTGCCCTTGAAAGATGTAACGAGCGGTTTTCGATGTTTTAGAGCTGCTCTGCTTAAGCGGCTTAGTAACACTTTTAAAGACAGCGTTATTGAATCTAAGGGCTTTACTGCTTCTTTGGAGTTGTTGCTTAAGGCGGTGCGTTCTGGAGGCGTAGTTGTTGAAGTTCCGATTCTTCTTGACTATGGGAAAAAGGGTGGCGCTAGTAAGATGCGGCTTTTTTCAACGGTTGTTAACTATGTGATTTTGCTTTTTAGATTTAGAAAATTGAATAATTCGAAACGTTTTTGTTAGTTTTGTTTTTTGTCTGAGTAATTTTTTTGTTTTTATTCTAATTCTGAATCAGAACCTCTAAAAAATTTTTAATAAACGTGCCACGCTCTCATACATGACCCAAAAGAGGAATAAAAATGGAGAAAAGAAAGAAAATACTTGCTGTACTAGTTGCCGTATCATTTGCAATTTCAATCTTCGCACCGATGCTTTTAATAAGACAAGTAACCGCAACAGACCCTGACAGTTGGTACACAAACGTTTCAGGCGTACTGGAAAGTGATTATTACTCACTTTATCCCTTTGAAAAGAAGAACCTGAAAATTGGTTTCTCGAAATTCGGGGAAATGATAGACAGCAGATCAGCATACAATATAGGTCTTGAATATGACACAAGAGACCCCTTTGCACCCCCAGCAGGTTCATCCATACCTGCAGATATACCAAAGCATAAATGGAGCCAAGGATGGCTAATCAACATAACATACTACCACGTTCCAACAGGTCAAAACCGAAATGTCTGGGCATGTGCATTACACGCTGACTTAACCGACTACGGGAACGATTGGATAAGAGTAGACAACGATTGGTATGGAGGCACTTCTGGTGGACCCACATACGAGTACGAAGAAGACCCGAGAGATCCTGGACGCTTAATCAGTGACCCAACATCAGAGACTCATACTGGTGGAAGAAAAACCAACGGAACAGTAACAACCGATGCAATTCGCGTTTTATATAACGGACCTAGAATGTACATTGCAAGAACTGTAAATCATGTTAAAGATTGGATACAAACAAGCAACACAACAGGCACTGATGAGCCATTAGTTGACGTTGTATTTACACTAATTTTCAACAAAGTTAAGAAAGAAGTGATAGTTCTAAAAGACATCAAAATTACAACAACAAAATTCGTGGTAGGCCCCATATGGGTTCCTGGAATGCAATACCAAGAATCTGGGCTTATCATTCAATTTAGCAACAGAGGAGAATGGGATCTCGGACCAAGCTCTGGTTCAAACGCATTTCAAAGCTATGTCCACTTGTATCGCGGTGATTACGCCTTAAGCACAGTTTACGACAGTGATTACCACTTAAACCCAACAACCCCTGCTAGCGTCTACTCTTCTTACGGTTCTCAACCAGACGCCACCGGCTATTACGATTTAGCTCAAATAATTTCTGCAGACTTGGCATATGCGGGTTGGGCTGCTTTCTGGCCGGCACTTTCAGACTGGAGTGTTGATGCCGGAAGGCAAGACCAGTGGTGGAAATCATTAATGGCTTACGACACGCATAGTATTGATGGTGTTGGTGGTGAACCATTCCGTTCGCCATATCTGATTGGTGAATGGGACTTTTTCTTGACTGAAACACGAAGTTCTGTAGGTGGACGCTATTTTGATAAGCAGTTCCGAGGTGTCACAGTCTACGGAGTAACTGACCTTTGGGATGGAGACGATGCAGGAAGAAGCGGCGGCTCAAACAATATTGATGCTGAAGTTGAGTATCAAGTCGAAGAAGTCATGAACCCATGGGACTTGTACAATGCAATACACAAAGACACACGAAGATGGGTACAATTCCACAACGTAACCACCGCTGAAAAAACCGCGGCAGACGCTGGAACAGACTTGAACATAACACTTGTACATAGACCAGTCAAGTATGCGCCAATCTGGGAGAGCTACTGCAATTTCAGCGAACGCGTCATGTGGGGCGGCGAACTGAAATATCCGGCAAGATCGCCATACTATTCTGGTAGCAGTTTGTCGACTTATGAACCCTACGAATTATATGTTAACGCCACAGGACACGGAAACGTTACAATTCGTGCGGCTTCGGTTCCTGCAGCGGGAACAGTCATAAAGATACTGTATTCCACAAACTGTACCTATGACTATACGCACACAGCGATTTCTAACTACTTTGGCGGTAGCTTATCGCTTGGAAACAACACTCTAACAGTCACAAACGCTACAAAAGGACTAATTGTGCCGAATTTGTCTATAAACTCTACTTCATGGACTGACGTGTTTGACGTGGTTCAAAACATCACAATACTCTACGACGAGTTCATGTTCGTTACAAACGCAAGCACCTACCCTAGCGCGGGTCAAATATTAACTGGCATAGACGATCTTAATATAACAGTTGACGTGAAGATACCGCCAGAAGGAGGCAACATCACAGTCTACAATTCCACTTATTACGGGGTTGCCCAGATAAGCCCAGTGTCGAATATTCAGAACTTCACTTTCTACGGAAACATGAGCATCATGTATAAGGTTAACCCGCCCAATAGCCTCTCTTCGTACGCACATGAATATGTTCACATAACTGGTAGCATTCTTGTCCGCGCTAATCACACATTGTATTCTACTGGAGAAGCCTATGGCGTCACAGCCAACTACACAATCGCGGGAGCAGCGTTGACTAAAGAGATAATGGGACGCTATGAATGGGTGGTTGTTGGTAACCACTCAAGAGCCATCGACTCGGTTGGTGCAGCGATGGTTTCTGAGGCCTTCAAAGAAAAACAGGTGATAGCTGACAATGGCGGCTTAGACCAGATGGACATGTGGGGAACCCGCGTACCCTACCTGTTATCTGACTTGGGCAATGCCACTTGGCGTGCTGGTGGTCCAGCATGGACGGATATCTATGACAGCTTGGGCAGATTGGCATACATAGACGATTGGTGCTCGCGTTATCCAGTGTCTTCATCCAACATCATTACTGTTGCTGGACCTTCTGCTAACCTCTTCAGCGAATACTTTAACGAGTTTGCTCAGGCAATTCAAATCTATGGCATTACAAGCGGTAACTTGATTGATGTAATCTTCGCAACAACATGCTGGAACACAACGGCAGGAAGCAATTATCTAGGCCAGTACTATTACAGCGACGGACAATTCTACAGCGGCAACACCTCTACTGGAATAGGTGTAATCACAACATACAAAGATATCAACGGCACAGTCGGCTTCATGATCTACGGATGGAGCGGAGACGACACCTATTACACGTGCAAGTGGTTCCAGGAGTACGGCGCTTACTATCTACAAACAGAAAACCGTGGAGTAACAACGCTTGTGGTTCGTTTAGAATACTTGAACATTACAGCGATTTCAAGCAACCCAAGACCGCCATATTACACATACGACGCCCACTTCCCAAGAGTGACAATCATTGAGCGTCTAGGAACAATAAGTGAGAAGACACCCCACGACCCGTAAAATCTGCATCTTCACCCATTTTTCTCTCTTTTTATGTTAAGCTTCTCCTTTGAATATTCTCAACAGCTTTAAATCTTCTTTAGCAACCTTTTCCCAACAAAATTGCCGCGAATAAGACTTTGAGAAAAGGCTTAGTTTAAACCATTCCTTTTCGTTAATGTTTAAGATATCCAAAACCATCGCGGTCATATTATCAACATTTTTAACTGGAACCAGAAAAACGCTTTTGCATTTTCCAAAAACCTCTCTTAACGCGGGAATATCATAAGCTACCACTGGCAAACCACACGCCAAAGCTTCGGCAACAGCAATTCCCCAACCTTCAAAAAGACTTGGGAAAATGAAAATTCTGCTTGACTTTAACAAACTGTATAATTCTTTGTCGCTACATCTTCCACATAGGTAAACTCTATTTTCTAAACCTAAAGCAGAAATCCTATCTCGAATTAGGGAAAGCTCGAGTCCACTTCCAACTAGTAAGAGCTTCGCCTCTTTTCTAACCTTAACGACATCTTTCCATATTTTCAGTAAGTCAAAAACTCCTTTTTCTTTGGCGATTCTACCAACGAATATTCCATCAAAAACTTTTTCAGTTGAGTAAGGGTCAACGGCGTCTATAAAATCAGAATCTAGAGCATTTCCGCTTATGACTATTTTTGTTTTAGAAACTCTATAGTTTTTCAATGTTTTTGCTGTAAAGTTTGAAACAGCCGTTATTCCCTGTGCTCTCTTTAGAAGAGGAAAACTCATGTAAGTCGCTACGGTTTTGAATAATGATACACATCTGCCATAATGTATGCTTCGGTAACAGTTGTAAAGCGAATAGTTTTTGGAATCACGCCTCAAAAATGGGGTGTCAATGTGGTGAACGACGACACATAGTGGCGTCTTGAATATACGAGTGATGAGGCAGCCTAACAAAAGATTAGGCAATGTGTTGTTGGGAACCAAAACAACATGAGGTTTTACACGACAAAAAAGAAAGAGACTTCTAAAAAAAGCCTTCCAAATCCAAACTATCCATTCCAAATACACGCCTAACAAACCTTTTGAGTGGAGATTTACCGTAACAAACTCTTTTCTGCATGTTATTTCTGGAGTTAGGAGGCTTGGAGCGGCTTCCAAGACTGTTATTTGTAAGTCTTGCTCTCTGCAAAAAATTTTTAACGTTTCAACTAATCTCTTCTCAGCGCCTCCCATAGCAGTTACAGAAGTTTTAGGATGAAAAAAAGTGATAAAAACCTTGAAGGACGCCTTCATTTTTTTTAGGTTGCTTCAAAATCATGTGTAATAGACACTTCTACATTTCACACTAGTCTGTGTATTGCCTCTTCCAAAATTCTAAAGTGCCTTTCGCAGGAAAAATTCTTTTCAACAAAGCTACGCGTGCTCTTCCCAATTTCCGTCTTATCCATTTCGGCAGCCTTCAAAGTTTTCTCAGCAAAGTCTCTCATATCATATGGTGATACTCTGAAACCAGTCTCACCATTAATCACGGTTTCGCAGGGTCCGCCTCCATCATCCCACACGACCGCGGGCGTTCCACAAGCCATAGCCTCGACCGGACCCAACCCAAAGTCTTCTCTCGGAACCGAGTAAACATAAACATCCGCGGCGTTGTAGAGTCTTACAAGTTCTTCTTGCGACTTAAATCCCAGAAACCTAAGATTTTTTTCTATTTTTAGTCTTTTAGCAAGTTTTCTAAGCGCTTGGATGTATCTAATGTTGTCTTTCGAAATTTCACCCGTTATGGCTAAGGTTGCTGAAGGAAACTCTTTTGTTATGTAACTCATTATTTTTAGGAGCCATTCCCAACGCTTCACGGCAACGATTCTTCCACTTGAAAGAATCAGAGGCCAGCTAAAATCTCTCTTGAGTCCTTTGACCATTTCTTCATTGAGCATTCTGAAATTTTCCATGTCGACCGGTGGATAACAAACTTCTGCATGTATACCGTAGATGGCACGAATCCGTTTTGCCGTGAAGAAACTATTTGCCAAAACAAAATCCGAATTTATAACGCTTACATAGTCCATTTCTTTTAATAAGGGACCAGCAATTTTGCTTAACTTGAAAATTATTTCGCGTACATCATTGAACCTCCATAATGCTCTTTCTTTCTGGTTTAGATAGAGAAATCTGGGAGGCGAATGAATGTAACTTACATATCGTGTGCCTCTAACCCTTTTATTCAAGTAGCCAATCCATGGACCAGGACCATATCCGTGGCAGATTAAAATGTCCTTTCCGTCGAATGCTGACAGAGCTATTGGCGCCAGAGGTATCGACGATATTATTCTTATTGCAGGGTTATTCGGAATCAGCGAGCGGAAGAAGCTTTTTGTGAAGCAGTGAGGATTAGCTGATTCCTTGCGTAAGTTTTTGTCTACGTATGCAAAGAAGCATTCGGCATCGTGTCCTCTTTTGTGAAGTAAATCAACTTGTTTAAGAATTACTCTTTCTGCTCCGCCCAACTCTTTCAAGTGGCTATAAAGTATTGCAATTTTCAAGGAGCCCCATCCTTTTTGTCATGTTCATGCATGCAGTATCTGCGTTTTCCTTTTCAGTTTGACATTTTTTTGATTGCTTTAGTGTGCGGTGAGTTTTGTCTTTGAACGATTATTAAAGAATTTTTAGAGGTTCAGATTCTGAACAAGAACAAGTTAAAAATTCCAATAACCTTTTCTATTTCCTACGCACTCATAAAAGACACCAAAATGTAAGGAAAAAAGGCTATGACCGAGATACCAAGCGAAACCGCTGAAGCGCCATTCAACCAAGCGTATTTTGAACAAATAACCGCACTTGTAACTGCAGAGTTTCAAGTAGAAGATGCATTGATAGAACATAACGTTCCAACATACTTTTTAAAACAACCTCAAGAAACAAAAAACGCTTTTTTAAGATTGTTAGAAAATCTGGAAAAAATGAATCTAATAGCAATTTTACGAAAACGAGATGGTAAAATTGTCTTAAAGGTTGTTAGGAAACCACCCACAAAACCAAGTAACATTCTAGTCAATTGGCTATTGTTTTTTGCTACCATTGGAACGACATTCGCGACGGGATACTTGATTTCTCCTGCAATGATTAACCCGCTCATAAGTGGAGCAACATTCACGGTTGCGATAATGGCTGTTCTTGGAGCGCATGAGATGGGTCACAAACTAACCGCGAACAAGAGGAAAGTGGATTCGTCACCGCCATATTTCATTCCTGGTCCGCCGCCTGTTGGGCAAGTGTTTGGCATTGGCACTTTCGGCGCAGTTATAATGCAGAAATCTTTGCCACGAAACAGAGACGCATTATTTGATATAGGCGTAAGTGGACCGTTGATAGGATTTGTTATTACCGTTATCGTCACTTTTGTTGGTCTTGCTCTTTCGCCAGTAGTGTATAGGCTTCCTGAGGGACCGTTTGGGTCGTTTCCTATTCTTTTTGAACTTGTGGGGACAGCGTTGAGTTTTCTTGGTGTGTATGGACGCGGTAATATAATTCTTATACATCCTGTTGCTTTTGCAGGTTTCATAGGCATGATTGTTACTATGCTGAATTTGTTGCCGGCAGGCATGTTAGATGGTGGTCATGTTGCAACGTCTATTTTAGGCGGAAAAATGAGGGGCATATTGAATGTTGTAGCAATTGTTTTTCTTGTAATCTATGGGTATTATCCCATGGCGTTTTTTGTTCTGTTTTTGTCTCTTTTTAGGCATCCTGGACCTTTAGATGATGTGTCTTCTCTCTCAAAAACGCGGAAATACGTGATTCCCGTACTCTTTATAGTTTTTATTCTTTGCGGGATAACTCTTCCTCCACCGCAGGTTCACTCTATCAAAGTAGACTCTACTGTGCTTGGAGTTACTTTTTGGATACAATACGAGGAGTCTGAATACTTCCGAAGCAGTACTCCTTGGGAAAGCACGTTGGCTGAAGGAACCTACTTTATTCTTGTTAACTCAACCATTACAATTGGAGGAAAAGTCTATACATTTTTGCGGTGGGAAGACGGAAGCATTGATCTGAATAGGACTGTGACCCTTAATCAAGATATGGTAATCTTTGCTAACTATACAATGAGTGCTCCATTGGTCTAAACTTTTCTATCTAATTTGTATTTGTGTTGAACTGGTGAACAATAACATTTATTAAATATTGCTATACAATACTCTATTGGGTAAGAAACAGTCCGAAACAAAACATAATAGTAAATGTTAGGTGATACGCCATGAGAGGCGCCGTAATTCTAATAGTCTTCTTCTTGTTGATTACGTCAGCCTCTATAATAATGCAATCACCAATGTTTCCTGGAAACCTCTTTTGTGCACTAATTGGAGACGCTGTAAAAAACTTTTCCAGCTATTTAAGCGCCATTTTCAACGGTATTTTTTATGGCATAATCTTATGGCTAATCTTCGTTGCTATAAGTAAAAGGTTAGAAGAACAAAAGTAGCTTCAAATTATATGTTTTTTCAGTTTTCTGGTTGCGATAGAAAACCTACAAGTTTTATCTTGCTTCCACATTTGTTGCACATTAATGTTAATTCTGCTAGTTCGTCATTTTTGACTCTTGTTTCAACAATCTGGTAGACTTCTTCGGTTTCGTCTTCTGGTGATATCATGACTCCGCATTTTGGACATGGAAACGCTCCGTCTCCATCAATTTTTGTTAAATCGATTGTGTATGTCATGTTTTTATTAACTGTGGCTTTTTTCATCATGTTTTTGACACACCATTTTGTTTTGTTTTCTTGATTGTGTTTCCATGGTTAGCCAAGAATATAATTAACAATTATGAATTCTCAATTCAGATTGCAGATATGTTCAAACTATTGTTGTACATTTACGGCTGGCAATTCTTTAGAGAGTGAAGAACCGTGGACTCGGCAAGTTTGCGGAGTTTCCTGTCACTACAGCTCATGGCGATGTTGGTTTATACCAAGTGTGCAATTGCTTACTTCACAATTTATAAAGGTTTATTTATACAACAAAGTATGGAATTTCACCTTTGAGGAGGAAAACTGTTTGGAAAAGTTTGACGTTGTCGTGGTTGGTGCTGGAACCGCAGGTTGTCTAGTGGCAAAGACAACATCGGAAGCAGGCTTAAAAGTTTGCGTAGTTGAACGGAAAAAACGAGAAGAGATTGGCGAAAAAATTTGTGGCGATGCTCTTGGAGAGCATCACTTGAAAAATGTTGGTTTGGAAAAGCCTCAGGGCGGCGAGTTGGAAAAAAGGATTGAGGGTATTAAAATTTATTCGCCTGATTTAGAGACGATTTTCACCATTCATCATGAGGATTTTGTTGGTTACTTGTTGAATCGACGCCTTTTTGGACAGTGGCTGTTGAAAAAAGCCTTGGACGAAGGTGTTGTTCTAATGGATTCCACATTATGTTTGGAGCCGATTATTGAAAAGAATTTTGTAAACGGAGTTATGGTTAAAGATGTGAAGACAGGCAAGACTCTTCAGTTAAAGAGCAAAGTTGTCGTGGACGCTAGCGGTTTTCCTGCAGTAATTAGACGGAAACTTCCTGAAGATATGAGAATAGAAAATGAAATTGCAAACGAGGACGTTGAAGCTTGTTATCGTGAAATTAGACAGCTCAAACAAGAAACCAAGAACACAGACTACTGCGAAATTTACTTAAACCAGAAGATAACGCCCGGCGGTTACACATGGATTTTTCCAAAAGGCGGAGCAAAAGTCAATGTTGGCTTAGGAGTTTGCATGCATCGCAATTTTCCAAACCCCAAAAACCAACTTTACAGGCATATACTAACAAAACCCCTTTTTGAAGGTTCGCTGCTTCTGAATGGCGGTGCTTGGTACGACCCCACACGCAGACCCTTAGACAACATGGTTGGAAACGGAGTCGCAATTCTCGGCGATGCAGCATGCCTAGTAAATCCAATACACGGCGGCGGAATAGGGCCATCTATGCTGAGTGGCTATCTTGCTGGAAAGACCATAACTGAAGCCTTAGAAAAGGGAGATGCAACTCAAGAATCTTTGTGGTCTTACAACTGTAAGTATATAGAAATGTACGGGATAAAACAAGCTGGGCTGGATGCTTTCCGCATGTTGCTTTTGACATGCCGCGATGAAGATTTGAACTACGGAATGAAATATAGACTCTTAACTGAAGAAGATGTTTTAAGGGCTGGTCTGGGCGAGGAGTTCCGTTTGAACATAACTGAAACTGCCAAGCGAGTTTTCAAGGGCTTAAAAAGAATAAGGTTTCTGAACAAGCTCAGAGTCACTGTTAACCTGATGAAGCAAATAAAAGCCCACTACAAAAACTATCCAGAAACTCCTGAAAACTTTGAGAAATGGCGAAGAAAAACAGAGGCTTTATTCAAGGAAGCAAGAGCAAAACTTGTGGAATGATACTATTCAATCCCTTTAAATTTGAGATTAATCGGTTAAATAGTTAGAAGTGTAATAGTGCATGCGTGTCGCGGTTTTAGCCACTGGTGGAAAGGATTCTACTTTAGCACTTTACAGAGTCTTAGATGTGGGTTATGAAGTGAAATATCTGGTAAGCATGATTCCCTTGAGAGAGGACAGTTGGATGTTTCATTACCCAAACATTCGCCTAATGGACTTGTTTGCAAAAGCTGTTGAAATTCCACTCGTAAAAGCAGAAACTTCCGGAATAAAGGAGAAAGAAGTTGAAGACCTTAAACATTTAATTGAGACGCTTGATGTGGACGCTGTAGTCTCCGGCGCAATCGCCTCAAACTATCAAAAAACGAGAGTGGAAAAAATCTGCAAACAATTAAACCTTGAATGCCTCACACCAATTTGGGGAGAAAACCCATTAAATCTTATGAAAGAAATTCTGAAACAGAGATTCGAGACCATCATCACTGGAGTTTACGCACACGGCTTCAACCGAGAATGGCTTGGAAGAAAAATCGACGAAGCCACAGTCAAGGCTTTAATTGAGTTAAATAGGCAATATGGAATTTCAATTGTTGGCGAAGGAGGCGAATATGAGACGCTCGTGCTTGACGCACCTTTTTTCAAAAAACGAATAGGCATTATTGAAGCAGAGAAGACATGGAAAAATCAGAGCGGATATTTTCTTATCAAAAAAGCACAACTCCTGAACAAGTAAAATTAACTTGAAGAAAATGAATAAGTGACTGTTTTCTGGAAAAGTTTATTTTACTGCATGATGCTATGAATCAAAGCTATTGGCGGATTAGATGTCCGCTGGGATGTAGCCGTAAAGGCTGAACCATAAACTAGTGTGAGGTGAATTAAAATGGCATACAAGTACATTGCTGAGGCTTGGTCGAAACCGGAGAAATCCTTTGTAGACGTGTTGATGCGCCAAAGATTGATAGAGTGGCGTAAGCAACCAGCAATAACTCGCATAGAAAAACCAACACGTTTGGATAGAGCAAGAAAGCTGGGTTACAAGGCAAAACAGGGCTTTGTGATGGCTCGTGTACGCGTCAGACGTGGAGGCTTAAGAAAACAGAGACCAAAAGCTGGAAGAAGACCGAAAAGAATGGGCGTTAAAAAGTTTAAGCCTGCAAAGAGCCTGAGACTAATCGCTGAAGAAAGAGCCGCGAGAAAGTTCCCAAACCTTGAAGTTCTCAACTCTTACTGGGTAGGCGAAGATGGACGCTCAAAATGGTTCGAAATCATAATGGTTGACCCGCATCATCCCTCGATAAAGACTGACGAAAACATTAATTGGATAGGTCAAAAACAACATAACAAACGAGTTTTCAGAAGTTTAACAAGCGCAGGCAAAAAAGTTAGAGGCTTAAGAAACAAGGGACGCGGAGCCGAAAAAGTCAGACCAAGCAGAAAAGCAACAAGAGGAGATTAGGCGCTAATGATTGCGGCAAAACCAACAGTTTTCAAAAAAGATGGAAAACAGCGCCTTGGAAGAGGTTTCAGCCGAGAAGAACTGAAGAAAGCCGGAATAAGCGCAAGAGAAGCCTTGAAGCTTGGCATTCCTGTGGATTTGAGGAGAAGAACCGCACACGAGGAAAATGTTGAGGTTGTTAAAGAGTTCTTGGAACGCAAGAAAGCCAAATCCAGACCTAAGAAAAGAGGAAAATCTAAAAGTTAAGTTACTGTTTATTCATGGTTAGTGTGATGCATGTTTGCCTTCTAAAATCCCTATAGGCTACATTGACATGCGAGTCTTTGCACATGCAACAGAAGATGTAGACAAAGTTCTCAACGCCGTACATAATACGCTTCCAGCCGAAGTAATTGAGAATGTTGTTATTAAAAGAACAAACTTAACTGGGCATCACGGAAACCCCATAATTCTTTTAGAAACAAGAATTAAAGAAAAAAACGCCGTCCAAGCGGTTTTTGAAAAGTTATCCTCTGCATTAAGCATCTTGGATAAGGAGCAGTTGAGCGGGGAAATTAAGGAACATTTGGATAAAGGAAACCTTTACTTAAGGCTCGATAAACAGTCGGCGTATTTGAATGAAATTAAACTTTCTCGTGCAGACCCGATACACTTATGCATACACTTCCAAAAATCTAACCCTGAAGAAATAGTGAACGTTTGCCGGAAATTTGGGATGCTTCCATGAAAAGAATCTTTGCAGACCTTCATTTATGCTTAAATCTGAGAGAGCTGGAGCAAACTGCGCACATAATAAGAAAAACTTCACAATTGGGATACCGTCTCATCGCAGTGCCTTTTCTGTCAAACGTTCCTGAAGAAAAACTTGCACAATTACAGAGTCTTTGCAGCGAAGTTGATGTTGATTTTGCATCCCGCATTGATTTGAAACCCAAAACACCCAAAGAATTATTGAACAGTTTAAGAAATTTTAGAAGAAGATTTGAAATAGTCGCGGTGATGTGTGACTCTAAAAGTGTGGCGAGACAAGCGGCAAAAGACCGCCGCGTGGACCTCTTAAACTTTCCTTCAATCGATTTTCGCAAGAGATTCTTTGACAAGGCAGAAGCTGAATTAGCCTCCAAAAGCTTTGCTTCTCTTGAAATTGACCTAAAACCATTACTCATTATGGAAGGACCAGTTAGAACTAGACTTCTTTCGTATTTGCGAAGAGAAATAGCCATTGCGCAAGAATTTCATGTTCCAATTGTTCTGTCCAGCGGAGTTTCAGAAGAACTGTTGCTGCGAAAGCCGCGCGAATTGGCTTCCTTGGCTTCTCTTTTCGATTTGGATGCATCATCAGCTATAAAGGCTGTTTCAGAAAATCCAGTGGCAATCGTTCGAAGAAATAGAGAAAAGCTAGATTCACGGTTTGTTGCGCCTGGAATACGTGTTATCAGGAGAGGAAAGGATTGCGAAGAAATGTGAGATGGCGCTACCTAGCCCTAAGAGTAGAAGCTGAAGACATGTTTACTTCAAAAGAATTGATGGATACGATTTGGAGTTCCGTTTCCAAGCTTTATGGAGAATATGGCGCAAGTCGGACAGGTTTAGCTCTAATAGATTATGATGTAGAAGAAAAGTTTGTTGTCATCCGTGCCACGCATACAAGTCTCGAAAATGTTAGAACGGCAATAGCCTCAATAACCAAAATTGGAAATAAACCTGCTGCAATCCACCTTTTGGCTGTTTCTGGAACCATTAAGACGCTTCTCAAGAAGACAAGGCATTAATCACTTTATGAAAGCTTATTTGGTTGTTTTCCGTTAATCTTTTCGGGGGATGATGATGCCGTCCCAGTCTGATTTATGCAGATGAGGAACTTATGACGGGCAGACCCCAAAATCTATTTGGCTATAAGCTACGCTTGGCTTCTTGAGCCTTTTTCATTCTTCGTCCAAAAATGAGAGCTAAAATCATTCCTGCGATAAAGCCGCCTATGTGTGCCCAATAGGCAACTCCTCCGGAGATGTCGAAGAATCCATAAAACCATTGCATTATGAACCAAAAACCAAGAAACATTACTGCTGGTATTGGCACTACTATAGGCCACCCAAAGAAAACCAGTGTGAGAATTCTTGACTTCGGGTAAAGTACGAGATAAGCGCCTAAGACTCCTGAAATTGCTCCTGAAGCCCCAACAACACCCGTCATCAAGTCTGAACTGGATGGGATGCCGATTATGTTGCCTATTGTGGGTGCAAAAAATATGCTCATTATATGGGATAATGCCGCGGTTATTCCGCAAACAAGATAAAATATTAGGTAGCCAGCATGTCCAAAAGTGTCTTCCACGTTATCTCCGAAGATGTAAAGGTAAAGCATGTTGCCAAGTAAATGGAATAGTCCTTCCATTAGACCTGACGGGTCATGCATAAACATTGAAGTTATAAGTGTGTAAAGTCGTTGTCCATTAACTATTTGGTAGGGGTACATCGTAAAATTTTGGTTCATGTCCTCTGCAAACTTGACATCTAAAATTATGTTAAAGTTGGCGAGCCAGAAAACTATGAAGACGACAATGTTTGCAGTTAATATTAGACGATTTACGTGTGGCGTGCGTAAGGACCGTGTTAAGTCTCTTAATGGAAACAAATACTGGCAACTCTTTTTACTGATAAGTTTTATGGCTGAATAATTATTCCTTTCTCTTTTGCGGATAGAATATAGCCTATTAAGAAATCATGATTAGATTTCTATGGTATCTTCGTACTGCTCTTTGTTTATTATGTGTAGTTTTTAACGAACCATACACTCAATCATTTTGCCACACGTCAAGCACTCGTCAGGGATAGGCATGTCTCTCGAACGTTTTTTCAAATAGCCCAAAAAGTGTTTGCATTGTGAGTCTTTGTCATGAGTTATCCCTTTCTTCTCAGAAGTGTCTATTATGCTTCTTTTTTCTTCGCTTTTTTCTGTTTTTATGTTGCCAACTTTTACCATGCAGCGTGGACATGCCAGATAAGTTCGTGCGCTTCCGTTGGATGTGACTGTTGCCAAAAGTGGCTTTTGGAAGATTTCTCCGCATGTTCCACATGTGAAGCCGTCGTGTGTTTCTCTTGGCGGATAATCTTCATTGTCAAACTTTAATGAATCAATATTTCTTCGCATTGTTTTCACCTGTTCCAGATAAGAATAGTGAATATTAATACGTAATAAACCTTTTTGAAGACATGTACAACAAAAAGACACATGGGCCCGGCCGGATTTGAACCGGCGACCTTCGCCGCGTGAGGGCGACGTCCTAACCAACTAGACTACGGGCCCTCTTATATTCCTAGCCATTGGTTTTGTCTTTAACCTTCTGGATATTGTTTACTGTGGGATTTAAAATACGTATTTTGGTTTCATAAAATCTTTGCTTCTAACTTTTGAACAGAGAAGCGGCGATGCATGTTTGAGTAGCTCTGAAAACAATAATGATTTGGAACAAAGAAAAATTGATAGAGCCTTAACAATTTACTGTTTTCTGGTGTTCGCTTTTGTTGGTTATCTCTTTGCTCGTCTTTTGTAGCTGCCGGTGTTTAAGGATCTTTTACTGCTATGTTCTTCACTTTTTTAGCCCAAGGAATAAAAACTGCATCTTCCCTAAACCACTCAAACAGTTCCCGTATAATTGTTTCATCGTTTTCCATAAGGCTTTCATCAACCAACTCAACTGTGATTAACGCCGTTTTCTTTTTCATGTTTCATTTCCTCTGCAGTCTAAAACGCCTTTTTGGTTTTAAGCAGTATTTCCCTTCTTGATGTATCATAAATTATGATTCTGAATCCAAATAACGACTGAAACTTTTTCCATAAACCTTTTCAATAAAAACCCTTTCACTTCAACAACGGGTTCGGGCTGGGAAACTTACATGCTTCTCCTTTCTCCCTTCTCCTCCCGGCTAAGTGAGAAACAAAAACTTGCACCCAACTGTTCTGGTTTTTAATTCAGAAAACTTAAAAACACACAAGCTCATTTTTGAATTGTTGGCATTGCCGAGGTAGCTCATTCTAATATTAGCTGGAGACATCTCCCGCTCAATCCCCCCTTTTTCTATGTTCACATCTTTGCATTCTACTTTTTAAGCGAGCGTGAGTGTTGTTAAAACTCAGTATAAATTCTGGGAATTGCGAGTATTTCACAAATAACGCAGCACTCTTTCCTTTTGAATGTGTTGATATGTCCGTTTTTGGATACTGTCCTTTGCTGGGCCTCGCAAAGGATAGTGTCCTTTGCTGGCGGCAGAAGATTCTTGTGGTTTTGTGTTGGAATTGTGTGTTTGGTGTAAAAGGACTGTCAAAAGTAAAATTTTACAATTGGAGTGCTCGGGATCGCCTTATCCCGATACTGAAGTTAATTGACGCAAACTATCCTACGAAGGTTGCTAAGCTTCTTGGGATGAGCCGCCAGCATGTCCATTATTATTTGAAAAAGTTGGAGAAGGCAGGCTTAGTTAAGCGCGTTGGGCTTAGGTGGCCAGCTTTCTACGAGACAACTGAACAAGGTAAAAAGTTTCTCACTGGATGTGAAGGACTTAAACCTAGTTTTGTTTTTAGGCTTCATAATTGTGTTTTAAAGTATCCGATTTTGGAGGAGCCTGTTCAGCCTGTTGATTGGCGTCGTGTGGAGAAGATGAATTGGAGTGCACTTATTGGTTCAGAGTTAGGGTTAACGGTTGAGCAGACTACTAGGCATGTTCTGGTTTATTGTGATGCAGTTGAGGGGCGAGATCCAAGTGAGCTTTTGTTGTTGGCTAAGGATGCGGCTGATCGTGTGGCTGCCCATTTAAGGTTGAAGTATGGCATTCGTCTAGGTGAGGGAAGCTTAGCTCGCAAGGTTCATTTGGGCGTTTATGATCCTGTTGCTGCTTTGGTTTCTCGTTATTGGCAGGTTAGTGATGATGTTGCTAAGGTTGACAAGTCTGAGGGGTTCGGCGAGATTGACTGGCTTAGCGTCGAAGCAGCTAAGGATTATTTGCTTATGCCTCAAAATGTTAAGCGCCTCATTCAGATTCAAGAAAACTTTGCCAATGCCATGAATGAACATTTGAAGCTTATTGAGGCTCTTCAAGCTTTAACGCAAAAAATGGACAAGGTTGTTGAAAAATTAAGTTCAAGTGTTATAAACTCTGAAAAGGTTCACACTTGAAAGTACTGCCCTTGCTTGACACGCGTGTAGCGTGTTTATTACGCGCGTAATAAATGCGGCTAAGGCAGAAGGGCAAGCAAGAAGAGGGAGATAGTCTAACTTGCGAAGCATGAAACGTGTCATAGCAATTATGTTTCAAGCTTTAATTTTTATAACGCGCGTGATAATTTTGAGCTATAATTGTACGAGGAGCCTCCGCGCATTTTGAAAAGTCTCACCAGAGAGTTCCAAGTTGCCTCACACTATAAAACAGCTGAGTAAATGAACAATCAAACCTTGAGGGGTCGCAAACGTTTGGCGAAGCTGATTCCAAGCCTAGATTTGACGCCGGAGACATTCGCTTCTTGAAGGATGGGAGAATAAGTTTGCCATATAACCCGAAACAAATCATCTTCATAGGAACCATAGAGCCATTAAAACCGGTAAAAACAACCAATCAAAAAAATGAAAAATAAGGCTGTAAAATGCCTTCCTGGAAAAGCCTTTATACATGCAGTTTTTCAAGCTTTTTGAAATTTTTCTAAATATATAATGTTTTCGCGGGCTTCTGTTAACATTATTTAACAGAACATAATCTATCATGACAGAAAACTCGGGGGCGGAATTTTCTAAATGGAGAAACTTTTCAAAAAGGCAAAAACGGCGAAACAGTGAGAGTATAAGTATATAATTTTTAATATACCCCGCCTGGGGGGAGCCCCAAAACCGCTTTTTCTATTTATATAAATAGAAAACAACTGAACTGAACCATACAAAAACACTTCCGTTAAACATTACTAACAGAAAGTTGAGGCGACTGAAACATTTTTCCACAAAACTTTTAAGTTTTCACGAAGCACTTTCAATTGAAAAGGAGAGGGTGTTTCTTCGTTTCTAGCCTCTTCTTGAAAAATTAAAAATGGAGGAATAAAAGTGAAAAGGCAGCTGGCTTCGCTATTCATAATATGCATTCTCGCTTCAGCTATGTTCTTTGCGATCAAGGTTACGGTCGCCGAAAACACTGTTTCAATCCTTGATCAGCCACCAAACCCTTATGAGCTTGTTGAGGGCACAACATGGTCTCCGTCCACATTGGATCCTGCTATGTGCTATGATACTGCAAGTGCTGAACTGATACTAAATGTTTATGAAACGCTAATCTCGTTTGATGGTGAAAGGTCTGATCGCTTTATGTCGTTGCTTGCTGAGGCATGGGGATGGTATTTTGGACCATTTCCATCATCCCCTCCCTACACGAATTACACGGTATGGTTCAAGATACGCGTAGGAGTGCCCTTCCATACATGGTGCAGGTCAGACCTGGGCGACTACCACTGGAGCCAATACTATTTGACGACAGCGGATGTTGAGTATAGTTTTGAGAGACTTCTGGTTCATGATTATATTGGTGGGCCGCAACTTGCGTTGTATGAGCCCCTTTTAGGCGTAGGTGGCGCTCTTGGTCTCTCTGAGCAAGGCCTCAGTGTTCCAGAAATAGGATATAGGATTGATTCTGCAGTTCAATCCAATGTAACCCATGTTTGGTTCAACATAATTGATGGAAACTATCAGCCTATAGAATTCGTGAAGACGCTTGCACAGCCATTCTGTGCGGTATTGAGCAGGCAATGGATTATTGACTATGTCATCCCCAATGGTCCAGACATGAATGATGCTGTGCCAGGCGTTCAGGTTGACTGGGATGGAAACTGGGGAGACTATACAGGCTGGGGCGCTTACTGGGGATGGTTCTACAGCCCACTAGATCAAATTCCGTTGGATGTAGCTTTTCCAGGCGTTACGTGTGGAACAGGCCCTTATGTTCTGGACCGGTATAATCCAACTAATGGGTGGTCTGTCGTTCAATACAATGACTATTGGCGAAGATGGCCGGCGCGTGGCCCAAGTCCACCTTATTGGCCGCAGTCGTCTTCCGGCATTAGGCCAGCAGGATGGGTTAAACGATTTACTGTTCAGCGAATTTCATCATGGGAAACTATTATCGCTATGCTCTTAGCTGGAAATATTGACTTAGCGCCTGTTCCAGAGGAGCGAGCGAGCGCGCTTCATCAAGATGGAAATGTTTATGGTCCAACAGTGGATGGAATACGTCTCGTTATGCTCCCTATTCCGCCAAGTGGGCTCAGGTGCTACATGAGAAGCTGGGTTAACGGATGGTTCTACAGCCCGCTCTACACAATACCCTTCAACAGCCGCAAATTCGCACTTGTAGTTGGAGTTGCAGATCGTATTATGATTAACGACGCGATGAGCGTTTACTACAAATTGGCTAAAGCAGGGTGGAATGTTCGTGTTTTGCTTGGTTGGACTGCCACTTATGATAACATCATGGCTGGGCTGAACTGGCTTGCAAATAATGCGGGACTCAACGATTACGCACTTTTCTATTTTAGCGGACACGGCGATAATATTACGGACCAGCCTCCAATAGATGAAATCGACACGTTGGATGAACGTATAGTAACTTATGATGGCCAGACAATTTCAGACGACTTTTTCACGGAGTGGGTTAGACCAGGAATCTTCCCTATCAACGGCATTTGGTCAAATCATTTGGCAATAATATTAGACAGCTGCTATAGTGGCGGTTTCATAAGGATCATTGATGCGCATAATTTTGGCGGTCAACAGCTGGATGCAAGAGATGGCGCTATAATTTTAACTGCAGCCGGAGGCATAGAAGGCGACAATGACACGGCGTATGAAAGCTTTTTCCATGATCGTAGCCAATTCACCTATCATCTATTCGTGAACAATCCATACACAGATTTAGAGTCGATGTTCAACTATGCAATAGACAAAATGCTTACATGTGGATTTTGCGACGACTTTCAGGTCCCCCTAATAAATGACAGATACAATGGAAACTATACGCTGGCTGGAGGCTTCAGCGTTTTCGGCGTCTACGCATACACCATGTGGAAATGGAGCTACATTGACGGCGACGTTAACTTCGACGGGAAAGTGAGCATGAGTGACATCGTCGCGGTTGTCACCTACTTTGGAAACTATTTTGGGACGCAAAACTGGAATTTCTGGTGCGACGTATCCGCGCAACAAGCTGGATGGCGAGACAGCAGAATAAGCATGGGCGATATAATTGTAGCGGTGAGCAATTTCGGCAAAACAAGCATACCTTGGCAACAACCACCACCATAAAAAGAAAAACAACATAACATCCTTCCCCCTTTTATTTGAAGACAAAACTTTTCTGAACATCCTTGCCTACATAAAAACCTCCATGATCCAATGGCTCATCCTCTTCGATTCACACACGCGATTTCCTATCACTATTTTTAATACATATTCTCTTAGTGTCTCTTAACAGAAAGTCGAGAAAGTTTGTGATTCACTGAAAATAGGGTTAGGGAATCGTGGTGGATTTCTTCGTAAATTTTTTAAGCTATCTTTGAGTGAAATAGGTTTGCTTAAGATGGAAGTGAAGAGCGATGAAGAGGGTTATTTTTGGGTTGATGTTGGCGCTGTTAACAATAGGTATGATGCCATGGGCGTTTAACATTAAAACGGCTAAAGGAGCTTGGACTGGAACTGTTTATATTAGGGCTGATGGAAGCGTAGACCCGCCAGAAGCGCCGATAATAACATACGACAATTTGACCTACACTTTAACTGATAACATTGCGAGTTCTGGCAGCGGAATCATTGTCGAAAGGAACAACATCATTCTTGATGGTGCAGGCTACAAAGTCCAAGGGTCCGGGGCTTATGACTCTAAAGGAATAGACTTGTCGGGGAGAACAAATGTGACAGTTAAGAACACACGAATTGAAAACTTCGACTATGGCGTCATGCTGGGCTCTTCTTACAACAATACCATAAGTAGATGCAACACAACAAAAAACACTTGGGGCGTTTGGGTCAGAAACTCTCAGTATAACAATATAAGTGAAAACAGTGTAATAGACAACCTTTATGGTGTTAAGCTTTATCTTTCTTCCAACAATATCATTAGCGGTAATAACATATCAGCAAACCGCCGTGATGGTATCGAGCTTGATCATTCTTCTAATAATAGTATAAGTGGGAACACTATAACGGCAAACAGTGATTATGGTATTCTGCTTGACACTTCATCTAATAATAGTATAAGCAGCAACATCATAGCAAACAACAGTGGTGTT